>Ga0307277_10000081_pt1 | contig 28438 bp, 29 predicted proteins | sample ER_DNA_116_FD_194473 | JGI IMG/M metagenome (GOLD analysis project Ga0307277, IMG submission 194473) | Bulk soil microbial communities from the East River watershed near Crested Butte, Colorado, United States - ER_DNA_116 | ecosystem: Environmental > Terrestrial > Soil > Floodplain | place...
CGATATGCCGCCTCCGTCGCAACCGTCGACTTGCCCGTGCCGGTCGCGCCGCCGACGAGGACGATCACCGGCAAGTCGAGCTCCTGAAGCTCTCGGAAGCGGCGGAGCCGCCGCATCGCCTCTAACCCCTCCTCCTCGCCGAGCGCCTCGAGCGCCAGCTCCTCGACACGCTCGAGCTCGACGCTGTGCTCACCACTCTCGATCAGGTCCTGATCGATCCGCTTCGCGAGCTCGTACGCTCGACCCAGCGGGACGCCGACGGCGACCAGCGCCCGCGCCATCAATCCCTTCGAGTACGGCTGATCGCGCGTGCCGAGCGGGAGCGGCTCCGAGTGGCGCGGTTGGTTCATGTTCTGGTCTCGGCTGGAACGAGTTCAAGGATCGCATCGTCGAGCTCAGGTGACACGACCTCGTTCTCGGCGAAGACGACCTGCACGCCTCGCGCCTGCGCCGCGACGGCCACGAGGTCGATCGCGGCCGCCTTGATCTCCACGAGAAAGACGTCGGCGTCGGTTCGTTCGAGGTCCTCGCTGAGCTTGGCACGGTTGGCGAGGTTGCGCGACACACTCACGACTTCGGCATCGAGATGGTGCGTCGGGGCTGTGCCGGTGGTGAACACCGCGACGCGCCGTCCCTCCAGCGGTGAAATCGGGCGCAGGCGGAGCTCCGCCTCGAGGACCGGGATCTTCTTCAGTGCGCGGATCGCTCCGACATCGCCGCCACCGATGAGCACCACGAGATCCGAGACGAGCACGCGGTAGGCGTTGAGGTACGCAAGCGGATCGTGGCCTCGGCCGCTGACGAGAATTCGCGCGTCGACGTCGATCGGCGGAATCGCCGCGCCGCTGCCGTCGAAGACGACGACATCCGGCTCGCGCTCAGCCGCAAGCGCTGCACCTTGGAGGACGTTGGATGTGGTGACTGCACCGGCCAGCCCGCCGCCTGCACGGCGGCAGCCGATCGTGACGACCCCGGTGAGGGCAGCAGTCTCGAGATAGTCCGAAGCCGCGTGATGGCCGGCCTGCGAAAGGTCGAGCAGCGACTCGAGGGTGGGCTGCACGACGGCGATCTGAGGCTCTGCCGGTCCCCCCCGCCCCATCGCGACGACGATGACGTCGCGATCCCGCGAGAGCAGGCGCGCGACGTGTCCGGTGACGGCGGTCTTCCCGACGCGTTTGCCGGTTCCGATCACTGCCAGAGAAGGAAGCGGGAACGACGCGTACGGCGGCGGCGAGAACTGGAAGTCCGCACCCTCGTAGCGCAACCCCGCAGCCAGGACATGGCTGGCGAGCAGAAACCGCTCGCGGGGCCCCAGGACCGGTTCGTCCGACATGTCCACGACCACTTCGGCGTCCGAGAATGCGTCGTCGAGCGACTCCAGCAGCGGCACCCCGTACTCGATCTCGCCTCGTAGCTTTTCCGTCCCGCCCGCAAGCCACGCGCCGATCACCTCGTACGGCAGCTCGGCAATCGCGTCGCGCACCACCGGGGGATAGTGCTCGCCGTCGATCACGACCAGCGCCCGCGTCATCGCCGCGAGGTCACCTCGCCCTCGATTCGGGCGGTGTACTTCTCGAACTCGAGCGTGTCGATCGAGAATTGGATGATCTTCTCCTGGCCGTGGAACGGGTACCTGCGCCATACGTCGACGTGCGTCCCGGAGAATTCGATCACGTTGTAACAGGGCCGTGAGTTTCCCCGCAGTCGCAGGGACGACACGGTCCCCGCGTTGACGATGAAGAGATTCTCCAGCCGCCACGCGTACGGCACGTGCTTGTGCCCCGAAAGGACGAGGTTGACACCCGAGCGCTGCAGACACTCGATCGTGTCGCCGGCGTCGTAGATGATGTTCCGCTCGCGGCCCGTCCCCGGAACCGGCAGCAGGTGGTGATGACAGACGAAGACGCGGAGGTCGGCGGGCGCAGCGAAGCTCTCCTCGATCCAGGCATAGCGGCCGCGGCCGATCTGGCCGTGGTCGAGGTCGGGCTCCGTGGAGTCGACGGCGACAACGGTGACCCCGCCGACGCGCAGCACGGAGTTGCGGTCGCCGAAGAGCTGCTCGAAGTGGACGTAGCCGACGTTGCGCGAATCGTGGTTCCCCGGGATGATGACCACCGACTCGCAGGCGATCGAGTCGATGTACTCCTTGGCGAGCGCGTATTCCTCCTTGAAGCCGAAGGTCGTCAGGTCGCCGGAGATGACGACGATGTCCGGCTCGAGGTCGTTGACCTCCGTGATCGCCCGCTCGAGCAGGTTCGGCAGGAAAAACTGCGTGCCGCAGTGCAGATCCGAGATCTGGACGATCGTGAACGTCTCGTCCTGGGTCGCCATGCGCGAAGTCTAGGGACATCCGAGGGCATTGCTACCCTGGGTTCAGGTGATACTGGAAACGCCTGATTTCCAGGCATATCGAGGCCAGGAACCTCCCCGCTTCGCGAACAAGGCAGAGCTCGAATGCGCCAAGGTCCTGGACTACTACGGTGTGCCCTGGGAGTACGAGCCGAAGACCTTCGTCCTCGAGCAGGACGACGATGGCCGCGTCGTCGAGGCCTTCAAGCCCGACTTCTACCTGCCTGAGCAGAACCTGTACGTGGAGGTCACGGTGATGAAGCAGTCGCTCGTGACGCGGAAGAACCGCAAATTGAGGAAGCTGCGCGAGCGCTATCCCGAGGTGCGCATCAAGCTCTTCTACAAGCGCGACATCGAGCGCCTGGCGGAGCGATACCAGCTCGAGCTCGCGTCGTAGCCTCTGAGTCGCGGCTCGGGGAGGTTTACCTCACGAGCGAGGAGCTACGGACACGTGTCCGCGAACTCGGACGTGAGATCGCCCGTGATTACGAGGGCCGAGAGCCGCTGCTCGTCGCGCCCCTCAAGGCGAGCGTCGTCTTCGTCTCCGATCTGTCTCGCGCGATCGGGATCCACCACGGCCTGGACTTCATCGAGCTCGCGAGCTACGCGTCGGGCGCCGACCAGGGCGGCCACGCCCGCATCCGCCTGCTCAAGGATCTGGACGCCGAGATCAGCGGACGCCATGTTCTGATTGTCGAGGACGTGATCGACACGGGCCTGACGCTCAACTACCTCTGCAAGACGCTCGCGCTCCGCGACCCGGCCTCGCTCGCCGCGGTGACGCTCCTCGACCGCCCCTATCGTCGCCTGGTCGAGGACGTGCCGGTCCGCTACGTGGGCTTCACGGTGCCGGACGAGCTGTTCGTCGGATATGGCTTCGATCTCCAGGAGCGCTACCGCAACCTGCCTGACCTGCACGTCCTCAGCAGAGAAACTTAGGCAAGGCTAAACTTCGCGGCGGGATGATGTCGACCCGCGCAGCGGAGAGCCCACGGCTGCCTGGAGCAGGCGAGCGCGTGCTCCAGGGAAAGTCGCGCTGGGGGCTCCTGCCCTTCCTGGGCCCGGCCTTCATCGCCTGTGTGGCCTACATGGATCCCGGCAACTTCGCGACGAACATCGCGGGTGGATCCAAGTTCGGCTTCACGCTCGTCTGGGTGATCGTCGCTTCGAACCTGATGGCGATCCTGATCCAGACGCTGTCAGCGAAGCTCGGCATCGCGACCGGCCGGAACCTCCCGGAGGTCTGCCGCGAACGCTTCTCGCGACGGACTTCGATCGGTCTCTGGATCCAGGCCGAGTTGATCGCGATGGCGACCGACCTGGCCGAGTTCCTCGGCGCCGCAGTCGGGATCAAGCTGCTCCTTCACATCCCGCTCTTCCCTGCGGCGGTCATCACGGGCGTGATCACGTTCCTGATCCTTGGGCTCCAGCGGTACGGATTCCGTCCCCTCGAGGCGGTGATCACAGCCTTCGTTGCGGTGATCGGGATCTGTTACCTCGGCGAGCTGTGGTTCGCCCATCCGCCGCTGGGCGAGGTTGCGAAGCACGCGGTCGTGCCGGAGTTTGCCGGCAAGGAATCCGTCCTCCTCGCAGTCGGGATCCTCGGCGCGACGGTGATGCCGCACGTGATCTACCTGCACTCTGCGCTGACGCAGAACCGGATCGTCCCCCAAAACGACGAGGAGGCGAAGACCCTCTACAGGTACACGCGCATCGACATCCTGATCGCCATGGTGATCGCCGGCCTGATCAACATGTCGATGCTCGTGATCGCGGCGACCGTCTTCTTCGGCAGCGGCCTGACGAACGTCGACTCCCTCGAGGGCGCACACCGGACGCTCGAGCCCCTCCTCGGCGGCGCATCGAGCGTGCTCTTCGCGCTCGCGCTGACGGCGTCGGGCCTATCGAGCTCGACGGTCGGGACGATGTCGGGCCAGGTGGTCATGCAGGGGTTCATCCAGCGGCAGATCCCGCTCTTCGTGCGTCGCTTCGTGACGATGATTCCGGCCTTCATCGTGATCGCGATCGGGCTCGACCCGTCGCGGACGCTCGTGATCAGTCAGGTGATCCTCTCCTTCGGGATCCCGTTCGCACTCATTCCACTGGTCATGTTCACGAGCCGCCGCGACGTCATGGGCGTGCTGGTGAACGCCCGCGCGACGGCCGCGGCAGCGGTCGTGGTTGCCGCGATCATCTCCGGCTTGAACATCTTCCTGCTCGGCCAGACCTTCGGCCTGCTGGGATAGAGGAAGGGCGGCTAACGCCGCCCCCTCGTTCACCATCGATACCAGCGTGCTCCTTCTGCACCGCGCACGAAGAAACCGACGATCCAGAGGACGAGCATGATCAGAGCAATCCACAACAGCAGCTTTGCGGCGGCCAACCCGACGCCGCCGAGGATGAGGATCAACAACAGGATCACGAGTACAAGTGCCATGAGCTCTCCTTCCTAAGTGAACAAGAGCGGTGAGGACGTTCCCACGTCGCCGGCCCCAAAACAACCGGCCGCCCCAGGGGAGCGGCCGGCGTCGTCGGGAGACGACCTGTCCGTACCCAGACAAAGACCCAGTCCTCGACTCCCGCCGGGTACGAATTACAAAGGGGAAACGTACGACCTAACGATCTGGGTACGGCTAGAGGTAACCCAAAGGATCCACCGGGTTCCCGTTGATCCGGACCTCGAAGTGCAGGTGGGCTCCGAAGCTGTGTCCTGTGCTCCCGACGTAGCCGATCACCTGGCCCTGCGACACCTGAGCGCCGGTCGAGACCGCGTACGAGGACTGATGCGCGTAACACGTCGCCATCCCGCCCCCGTGATCGATGCAGGTGTAGTTGCCGTAGCCGCCGGTCCAACCTGCCAGCACGACGGTCCCCGATGCAGCCGCGTGGATCGGAGTGCCGTACGGGACGCCGATGTCGATGCCGGCGTGCAACCGTCCCCAGCGATAGCCGAAGGGACTCGTGACCGGCCCGCTGACCGGCCAAATCAGCCCCTGGGAGGAAGGAGTCGTGTCGCTCGCTCCTTGGGCCGCCGCGAGTTGGCCGCGGATACCCGCGTCCTCGGCTGCCAAGGCATTCGCCTCGGCGATCAGCACCTTCTCCTGTTCGCGTGTCGATGCGAGCTGGCCCTTCTGCTTCTTCCGCTTGCCTGCGAGCGACCCTTGACTCGCGAGCAGCTGATTTTTCGCGTCACGCTGTTGCTGGGTCCTGACCGCGACGACTTGCGTCTCCGAATGCACGCGAGTGCGGATCGTCTTCGTGCGCTCGCGTGCCACGTGAACGTCGTCGCGAGCGTCGGCCACCGCGGCGGCAATGCGTTTGTCCTGTCGCGCAATCGCCTCGAGGTAGTGAATCTGGTCGAGGACGTCCTGGAACGACTTCGACTCGAGGATCACCTCGACCAGCGTGGGGTCGCGCGTCTCGTAGATGTCGATCATCCGCAAGTTGAGCTGGCGTAAGACACTTGCGTACTGGCGTCTGAGAAAGTTCAGGCGCTCCGTCTCGAAGTTGAACAACTCGTTGAGCCGGTCGAGCCGCCGCTGGTGCAGCGCAAGATCACGTTCGAGGACGGAGAGCTTCTGCGAGACGTCGCCGACCTTGCGCTCGAGAGAACGGATCTGCGACGTGACGTCCGAGATCTGGGTCGTCAGCCGGGCCTCCTTGGCGCGCGTCGCGTTGAGGCGCGCCTGGACATCGCTCAGCTTGTTGTCGTCGCCTGCTGCTGGGGAAGCCAGAACGAGCCCGGCGATGAGGACGAGGGCCAGTCTGCGGGCCATGAGAGAAGCTTCGGCAGGGCTCCGGACGTCCCTGCCGTCCGGACGGGCGCCTCAGGCGCCTCTGCGCCCTTCCTTGGGCTCCTCAGGGGCCAGCGGCCCCGGCTCCGGCATGATCGCCGGCTCCGGGGGATTCCCCTCGTCTGGCGGCGGATAGGGCTCTGGGATGATCGCTGGGCCGCCAGGGGTGCCCTCCCCGGGCTGGGGCGGCTGATCGGGCAGCTCGACCATCTCGGTCGCCTGAACCTCCAGCCTACGCCGTTCGATCCGCTCCTGCGTTCGCGCCACGACTGCCTCCATCTCGGCCTCCCTGAGCGCCGCGAACTCGTCCAGCTCTCGTACCTGCCCGCGCACCCTTTCGGTCGCTTGATCGTCCCCACGGTACACCGCAGCTCCGAGCTCGAACAGAAGCCTCTCCCGTAGGAGACCCATTCGCTGGAGCTCTCGCCGCAGGGCCAGCAGGCGGCGTGCCGCTCGGCCGCGTGTCGCCAGGGACCCGGCAGCAACGCCCGCTCGCGCGCGAAAGCCGTCCAGTGCCTCAGCCGTGGAGCGCGCGACGGCACCGTCCGGCTTGCGCCGCGCAGCCTCGAGGAAGATGAGCACGAGCAGGACGCTGACGCCGAGAGCTATGAGACCGAACGGCCAGCGGCCGAGCGCGAAGAGCACGACAGCGAGCGTCAGCGCCGCTCCGCCGAGAACGAGAACGAGCGTGGTCGGCGTGATGCCGTAGTAGCGCGGCTCGGCATGCACGTACTGCACGGGGACAGAGCCGGTCTCGTCGGGCGGCAGCTCCATCACCTTCGTCTCACCCGCAGCGGTGGGATGGCCGCACTGCGGGCAGTAGCGACTCGCCTTCGTCAGCTTCGAGCCGCAGTTCGCGCAGCTAGCCATGCGCTGTAGCGCGCACGTCGAGGGCACGCAACGTTTCGGCGGCACGACGCCTCAGCGGGCCGACGAGCTCGCGGTAGTCGTCGTCCGACACCTTGCCGGTGCGGTGATCGAACTCGAGCTCCTTCAACGCGGCGAGCGCACGATCGCGTTCCTCGGCCAGGCCCAGCCGCCGCTGTTGCGACTCGTCCGGAGAGACGAGGCGGTCGTCGGACGCCGTCGGCTCACGCAGGAACGGCAACGCCACTAGCAGTACGGAAACAACTGCGAGCACGACGCCGACGATCAGCGCCGCGGTCATATCCGTACTGCGGCGTCTGCGTAACGCGCAGCCAACCGCCGCTCCTCCCGTGCATCGGGCCACAGCGCGATCAGCGAGCCGCCGACGAACACGAGACCGGCGAGCCAGAGGAGGTTCACCAGCGGCTTCTGCAGGACCTTGAGGTCGATGCTGCCGTTGGTATTCACCTGATCCGCGATCATGAACAGGTCGCCCCCTGTGAGCGGGTCGTGTCGGATCGCGACCTCGTTCGAAACTTCGTCTTCCGCGAAGTACTGGTTCTTGCCGGGCCGGTAACGCCCAAGGTACTTGTCGCCCCGGTAGACATCGACGAGCGCTCGGATCGCACGGTGGTTCGACTCGGTCCTGGCCTGGTAGCCGCGAAAGACCAGACGGTCGCCGGCAACGCTCATCGACTGACCGGGTTTCAGGCGCGACTCGCGCACAGTCTCGTACGCGCTCGCGCCCGTGACGCCGATGGCGAGCAGCACCACGGATGCATGCACGACATACCCGCCGTAGCGCCGACGGTTGCGAGCGATGAGCGAGGAGAAGGCTCCCGCCCACCCCACCCCGCCGAGCGCCCTGCGAGCAACCGTCCCGCGCACGAACTCGAGAACGATCGACGCCAGTACGAAGACCGAGAACGTGTAGGCGATCACGCCGATGCGAGACGATCCGGCTCCGGCGGCAAGGAGTGCGATTCCGGCGACCACGGCAGCGCCGAGCGGCCAGAGGAACGTGCGTCCCAGTGCGCGCAGCGACGCCCTGCGCCACGCCACCAGCGGCCCGATGCCCATCAACAGCAACAGCGGTACGCCGAACGTGTGCAGGAAGAAGTTGTAGTAAGGCTTGCTCACCGTCGCGGCCTGTCCGGTCACCGCTTCGGAGAGGATCGGATACACGACTCCCCACAGAATCGTCAGCGCGAGCGCGACGAGCAGGAGATTGTTGTAGAGGAAGGTCGCCTCGCGAGATACGAGCGACTCGAGGCGCGTCTTGGAGCGGAGCAGCGGGAGGCGCGCGACGATCAGCAGGATCGATCCGGCAACGAGGATGCAGATGAAGCCGAGAAACCAACCACCGAGTGGGCTCTGTGAGAACGAGTGGATCGACTGAACGACACCGGAGCGTGTCAGAAACGTCCCGAAGATCGACAGGCAGAACGCGAGCGTGACCAGCACCATGTTCCAGACGCGGAGCATCCCGCGCTTCTCCTGGATCATCACGGAATGCAGATAGGCCGTAGCCGCAAGCCACGGCATCAACGCCGCATTCTCGACCGGATCCCACGCGTAGAAGCCACCCCAACCGATCTCTACGTACGCCCAGTGTGCGCCTAGCAACTGCCCCACGCCGAGAAATGCCCACGCCGCGAGCGTCCAACGACGCGTGGCGACGATCCAGCGCTCATCGGTGCGGCGCGACAGCAACGCGCCCATCGCGAATGCAAACGGAACAGTGAGGCCGACGTAGCCGAGATAGAGCATCGGCGGATGGATCGCCATGTACGGGTTCTGGAGGCTCGGTGTGAGCCCCGCGCCGTCAGCCAGAGCCCGCTGCGTCGCGAAGGGGCTGGAGACGAAGACGAGCATGAACGCGAAGAACGTCCCGACGAATGCGAGAACCGGCACGGTCCAGGCGAGCAGGTCCCGGGCGACGCGGCGCGTCGTCAATACCGCCGCCGCGGCGTAGCCGCAGAGAACCAACAACCAGAGCAGCAACGAGCCCTCTTGCCCACCCCAGAAGGCTGTCAACGAGTAGCGAAGCGGCAGTTCCCGGCTCGTGTGATCGGCGACGTACTGGAACGAGAAGTCGTGGCGCGCAAGCGCAGACATGAGCACCACCGCCGCGATGATGGTTACACCAAAGGAGGCGATCAGCGCGTTCTGTGCGGACTGGGCAAGGCGACGCTTTCGCTTCCAGGCCGCGAAGGAACCGCCGGCGACCGCGTAGATGAGCAGGAGCAGGCACGTGACAAGCGAGAGGCGCCCGAGGTCAGCCATCAGGGCACGACTATCGCTTCGGTGCGTATTTCGACGGGCACTTCGTCACGAGCGTGTTCGGCACAGCGACGAAGACGCCATTGCGCAGCCGTCCGTCGACGACGATGTCGCGCCCCGGCTGAAAGAGGTCCGGCACGGTGCCCTTGTAGACGACCGTGACGGTCGTCGTCCCCTTGACGTCTCGAAGGCGGAATCGCTTGCCCCCGGCATGTGCGTCGCCCGAGGGCTTGCCGACGACCTGGCCCATCAGCGAAACCCGCCCGTGATGGCCGTCCAGCTGGCTCGGGCGAACCACCGGCGTGCCGCCGCCCGCGATCGACGTGTAGAGCAAGAAGACGGCGAGGACGGCCGCGACCGAGAGCGCGACGACGAGACGCGCTGGGCTTCCTCTACGAGCCACCCTGCGATTCTAGTCCGCAGCCCACGAGACGACCCGCGGTTCCCAGGCTGGCTCCTGGCCGTAGATGGAGGCCAGGGCTCGTGCCAGCGCCGGCTCGCGGCGGGATTCCTCGATCACCGAGTTCACCACTGCTGTCACGACCACCGCAGTGACCTCCTCGACAGCCGGGCGACGCTCCTCCGGAAGCCGGGCAAGCTGCTTACGCGCACGCCTGAGCTCGTGCTCGAGGACTTCCTGCGCATGGGCGTGGAATGCGCGGTCGCTACGACTCACCGGCGACCACAGCAGTCCTTGGGACAGGTTCGGATTCGCGCACCCGCCGGGGGGCCGGTGCGGGCAACGTAAAGCCGCAGAACATCAGGGCAATTCCGATCAGCTCGCCGAGATAGACGAGCGACGTGTCACCCGTACGTGACAGCCCCGTCGCGGCTGCAACTGTCAGCGCTCCCGTGGCGATCCACACGTTCGCGCGCACGCGCTGTCGCCGTGCGATCGAAAGCAGGGAGCCACCGATGAGGAAGAGCGTGCCGACCGAGTTCATGACGACGGCCCAGAGAAAGGCATGCCCGACGAGCACACCGTTCGCGGGCGGCTGGCCGCTATGGGCCGCCGCGAGCCGGTGCACGTCGACCGGCGCAAGGAGGACCGTGGTGATGGCTGCCACCGTCGCAACGGCGAGACCGCCGACGAGGAGGTCCCTTCCGCGTCGGGGCAGCAACATCCACGCCGACCCCGCGCCGAGATACGCAACGGTCAGGACACCGCCGGCGATGTAATACAGACGAAACAGCGACGGATTCCACCCTGCTCGCTGCGCCGCCGCCTCGCTGGCCGCCGCCACGGCGAACAGGGCAAAGCCGACCGCCCACAACGCCTTCTGTCCCGCCGCTCTTCGCAACAGCGAACGCAGCAGGAGCAACGCGAAGGCGGCCGCCAGTAGCGCCGCTGCGATTGGAGGCACTGCATCCGCAACTGCGGGAACGTCGGTCCGCCGACTGGAAGACACGGCCGTGACGGGCTCGCCGGGAGCGACGACCTGCAGATACGCGAAGTCACGCCCGCCGAACATCCCCTCGTGGCTCGCGGCAAAGACGTACCGCCCGGGCTGGAGTGGCTGCGCCGGCGCCAGGATGAGCTGGCGTGGGGAGTTCTGGCGAACGGTGAGCGCCATCGAATTGCCGTCGAGATCGAACAGGCGGTAGGCACCCGGCGCATCGACGGCTGCCGCGCGAACGCGCAACGACAGCAGGTCGCGCGCGTGCAGGCGCAATGCGTCGGCGGGAAACGTCTCCTGCGGATCGGACCACGCAAACAGCTTGATCGTTCCGTGGGGAGTGGCAAGGAACTGACCTGTCACCTCGCGCGTGAAACCGGTCTGGTACGTGTACCGGACGGTGCTCCCTCCGATGCCGGCGACCGCAGGCACGAACGGCAGCGTCACGAGCAAGAGCGCGATCGCGCCGATCGAAACGGCCACGCGCGTGCGGTAGCTCCGTCGGCCACGCCGTCGTGGTGGGGTTCCGAGCAGCCGGAGTCGGCGTCGCCGGTGCGCGCGATAGAGCAGTGCGGTCGAGATGAGCGTGCTCGCCGGCAGCCAGAAGAGCTCCGCCTGCCAGCCGACCTGGACGAGCGGACCATTCGAGAACGGCGTGAAGGCGAGCGGCACGGCTGCCCAGGCGATCGCCGGCCCGACGAGCAAGAGAGCCGTGCCTGCGAGCGGATAACCCGCAAACAGCCAGCCGACGCCCGGAAAGCCGAGCAGGCCCATCGGCACCTCGTATACGGCTACCGCCGCCGGCCGGCGACGTCGAACATGCTTGGGGATGCGTCCCGCATAAGCCGAGGGGACTCGCTGCAGACGGCCGCGGCTTTCAGCGCGGTACGTCTCGGTCCCCCGCCACATCGCTCGAGCGTACGAACCGAATCCGAAAGCGACGGCCAAGGCGGCGGGCACGAGTACGAGCGCCTGCCACGGCTCGAGTGCCGCGACTGCCGCGCCGAAGGTGCCCCCGTTCGCTACACGGTGAGCGGCGACCGCGGAGAAGGCAATGCCGCCGCCGTAATACACCGCCATGCCGACTCCGACTCCAACGAGTATCCGGCGCGGAAACCGCAGCGCGCCCGGCGTGAGCGCGAGCGCTGCGCCCATGAGGATGACCATCAGGCCCGCCAACATGTTCAGCTGGGCGTGGAGGTTGACGATCACGTCGCCGGCGTCACCGCCGCGATCGAGGAGCTCGTTGACGGCGGGAAAAGCCTGGACCGGTCCCTGGAGAGTCCCCACGGCGAGGGCTGCGCAACCCGCAAGGACGAAGGCGCGAACAGGTCCCCGCGCATCGCGAAACGAGCGTACGAGCGTCACGAGCAGGAACCAGAAGGCGGCCATCATCGCGATGCCGGCAGTCATGATCAGGAACGGGTGAAGTCTCGTGGCCTCTTCGGCTTGTTCGGGCGTCAAACCGTGGCGCACCACCAGCCGCCCCTCGTGGAAGCCGAGGTACAGGGCGACTCCGTAGAACGCGAGCGAGCCGCCGAGCAGCGACCAGAAGCAGAGGTTCGCAACACGCCTTGTCGGCGCCTTGCCTCCGAGGACCGGCGCCAGCGCAAAGACCGCGCCTGCCGTCAGCATCGTGAGGCCGGTGACCAGGTTGATGTGCGCGTGACTGATCGGATCGATCCACTCCCCCGCGTGCCCGGCCTTGTACAGCCAGTCCGCGTGTGCCGGCTGCACCTGGATCACGCCCTGCACCGTTCCGACGGTCAAGCCTGCGGCGCCGGTGGCAAGGAACTTCCAGAGATGACGATTCGGCTTGGGCACGCGCACGAGGCGCGACTGGAAGACCGTCAGGAAGACGTTCGCGGCGAAGCACCAGTACCCGAGACCCATCACCCCCGCGCCGATGCCGACCGGAACGCGATACGCCTTGCCCATGTGAAGCTTCGCCGCCTCGTAGTCCCAGCCGGACGAGACGAGCCGCCCCATCGCGATGCCGTTGGCGATCAATGCGATGTAGAAGACCAGGAGCCCGACGGCCGTGAACCAGAAAGCGCCCTGGGCAAGTCCGGGACTGGATAGCGGACGCGCGACGATTCTCGGCAGGACGTACCAGCAGAGCCCGGTCGAGATCAGCGTGCCGCCGCCGACGATCATCACGTGCGTGTTCGAGAGGTCGCGCACGAGATGCCCGGCGTAGCCGGCACGGGCGAGCCAGTCTGCCGTCCACGGGAGGTTCTTCAGCACCATGTGGACGCCGCCGAGCAACAGGAAAGCGCCGCCGGTGAGGAAGTACTTCGGTAGGCGCCGGTCGTGCGCCTTCAGTTCGTCATCGCTGTACGGCTCCGTGCGCACGGGAGCTTTGCGCCCCGGGAGCATGGCGGAGATCGACCCGACCACAACCGCGAAGAAAGCCGCATACGTATAGAACTCCAGCGACGAGAGGCGCTGGGTGAACATGGACTAGCGAAGGCCCGGTTCGAGGAAGTAGACCGTCAGCGTCCAGGCGAGGTAGATCACGATCAGGATCGCGAGCACGATCCAGGCACGCGTAATCGCACTCCGGCCATGCCGTATGTCCTCACCGACGTCTCGGTAGCCGACAAGAGGTCGCGCCGGCGTCGGTCTCGGGTGTTCGTCCGGCTTCTGCGCCATCAGAAGACCTTCTCCATCACGAGGCTCCGCGCCGGACTTATGCCCGAGCCGATGTCGGCGAGCAGGCGCTCGAAGGTGTAGCCGCGCTCGAGGAATACCTCGAGCTGCCCGGCGGTGTCCCAGGTGGTGTAGCAGTGGACGAGCACGTCACCGTCTCCCTCCGCTCGCACGAACACGTCGAAGCCCTGACAGCCGGGGTACTCCTGGACGTGACCCTTCAACGCTTGGAGCGACGAGTAGACCGTCGGCCACTCGGCCGCGGGAATGAGGGTCTCGGTCATTGAGGAATACGTAACGAACGGGAGGATCGAGGTCGCAACCATCAGAACTTCTGCCCCCACACGATGTGTCCGACGATAAGCGCAACCGCAAATCCCACCACGATCGCTGTGAAGAGGAGGAAGAATCCCGTAGCCGGGCCCGCGCCTTCCGTCGTCCAGCCGCCGAAACTGTCCACCGGATAGAGGCCCGTCCGTTGCCTCGTCGTCCGGTACTGCCTGACCCAGAGAAGCAAGATGACAACTAGGACTGCCAGAAAGCCCCAGAGCCACGCGAGCGACATCCAGTCCACATGCCAGGTCTGGACGGGATGCGTCGTTTGCTGGTGGCCCTGCAGATAGAGATAGAAGTCATTGACCTTCTCGGGCGTGTCGCCCTTCGGCATGCTCATTCTTCCCACTCCTCTTCGTCCAACGCCCACTCCGGCGTGTAGTAGTCCTCTTCATGAATCAAGAGCGGGATGGCGGCCTGTGCCTCGAGGTCGTGGAAGTGCCCCGCCTTCCACGCCCAGATGAACGCGACCAGCGCAAAGCCGGCGAACACGAAGAACGACTCGAGCATCCAGTCGACCATCACCCAGCGCGACTGCGCGCTCTCGGGCGCTTCGTGAGCGAACGCAGCCGCCGGTGCGGCGAGGGTGACTGCACCGACGACTGCGACGCTCCTGAGGAGGCGGCTCATTGCTGGCCCGGGACGGTCGGAGGAATGTCCTTCTGCCCGGACGGTGGAAGCTTGTCCCCGCGCGTTTGCGCCTCGGCCCACGCTCGGTCGAGCAGCTGCTGGTAGATCGCCTTGATGCCCGCGGCCGCGTCCTCCAGCGAGAGCGGAGTCTTCCCGTCGTTCAGGAAGAACTTGTCACCCTGTGCGAGCCCCGGCATGACGCTCATCGCTTCCTTCATGAACGGATCAGTGACCTCCGCCTTCGAGAAGGACGCGTTCCCCGTCGGCTTCTGGCGGGTCTTGAGCCAGGCGATCAACTCCTTCGAAGGTTGCCAAACGATGTAGTCCTTCGGTTCGGGGACCACGTTCTTTCTCAGCGTGTGATTCGGGATCGTCTTCACGAACATGACGACGCGCCAGATGTCGTCGACCGACAGCCGGTCGCCGAAGTTCTCCATTCCTGTCCCGGGCCACCCGCGCAGGATCCGGTAGTAGAAGTCGCCCGGTCCGGTGTCGCCGCCGCAACATGCGTCGTCGGCACTCGTGAAGTCCGCCGGTGCCGGTGACATGAACGACGCGCCGGGACCTTTGCCGTCTCCTGCGATTCCGTGGCAGCCCACGCACCGCTGGAGGAAGACTTCCTTGCCGCGCAGCAGGTTTTCTTCGGTCACCGGCAGCGGATTCCCGGAGAGCCAGTAGCTCCGGTCGATCTGCGCCAGGTTTGGCGCCTCTTCCAGCTGGTCCTTCGGCGGGTTGAGGATCTTGTCGTCCCCCTCGAGGATCTTCGCGTGAGCCCCTTGGAAGCCGGTCGGGGCCTGGGCGAAGCCCTGGTTCGTCGTGACCACGTGTTTCGAGTACAGCTGACCGGCGTAGCGCAGTAGGCCGGACTTACCGCTCCTCGTTTCGACGTAGGTGATCAGCTGTTCGATTTGCGTGTCGGAGAAGAGCGACTTCATCGGCGGCATCAGCGAGAGCGGGTCGACGAACCGTGGGTCGTAGAAGTGCGCGCGCTGCCAGTCGTCGGGATGCCAGCCCGACTCCTGTGACAGATCCGGCCCGGTGCGCTCGGTGCCGAGCAGGTTCGGCGACTGGTCACTCCCGTAGAAGTCGCCCGGTTGCGAGACCTTGGGATAGAGGAAGTAGAGGGCCTCGCGCACGTCCTGCGGGCGCGAGTAGCCGGAATGGCAGACGTAGCACCCGTTCTGCGCGAACAGGTTGCGCCCCTTTACGGCTGTGTCGGTGAGCGGGGCCCAATCTGCGGAGGCCGGCGGGTCGAATGTGTGGATCGGCAGCCACACCACGATGAACACGACGGTGAAGAACGCCAGCAGTCCACCAAGTCCCGCCACGAGGGGCGTGATGAGCATGCGCTCGTGTGGGTGCGGCGCCCAGCCTCGCGGGAGCTTATTTTCTTCGTGCTCTTTGCGCTCGTCGTCCATGCGCTATCCAGGTGCCGGCGGGGCGACGGCTTCGGCGACGCGGAGGGTCTCGGCCCGTTGTCGCGCGTCCGTGTCGGTGAAGATCGTCATCCCGACGTTGACGATCTGAACGATCCCGGAGAAGACGATCATCGCCCCGAAGATGCCCCGCGCGATGTAGTACGCATGGAGCTGAGGCAGGACGTTGACCTCGGGAATGCCTTCGGCCCAGCTGAACCCTTGCTGGAAGCCGGCGAGCGTCAGCACGCTGAAGAAGCCGGTGAACCCGACGGTGACGAGCCAGTACTGCCACTCGGTGAGGGTGCGGCTGAATAAGGGCCGCGCGTAAACCTGCGCGACGATGTAGTCGATCACGCCCATCCCGAGGATCGTGAACGCACCCAATAGCGCTAAGTGAGCATGCGCGACGACGAAGTTGGTGAAGTGCTGCAGCTTGTTGAACGGCTGGATCGCCTCGAACGCTCCCTGGATGTTCACCAGGAAGTAGAAGAAGAAGGCGGTGAGGGTGAAGCGCAGAGGTAAGTTCGTGAAGAACTTGTCCCAGTTGCCCTTCATCGTCCCGAGGATGTTGATCGTGAACGCGAAGACCGGGATCAGCAGCGCCCACGAGGACACCTCCGCGATCGTCTTCAGCCAGGAGGGCGTCGGGGATTGGAGGATGTGGTGGTCGCCGACGCCGGTGTAGAGGAACGCCATTCCCCAGAAGGAGATGAGGGAAAGGGTGTAGCTGTACAGCGGCGTGTTCGTGATGCGCGGGACCATGTAGTAGGTGATCGCGATCAACATCGGCGTCAACCACAGACCGAAGAGGTTGTGGGCGTACCACCAGTTGAGCATCGCGTCCGACAGGCTCCCCTCCAATGCGCCTGACGGGGCGCCCCAGATGTCCCCGGGACGCCAGATGACGTTGCCGATCGCGTAATCGACCGCGAGCCAGATGGGGCTGGCTATGAAGAACCAAACCGTGACGTAGATCGGGCGGATCGTCCTCAGAGAGACCGTCGCGAGGATGTTGACGACGCACGCGAGCCAGATCACGAGCAGCAAGATGTCGATCGGCCAGATGAACTCGCCGTACTCGCGGCCCTGGCTATGGCCCGTCAGCAGGCCGATGACGCCGAGCAGGAACATCAAGTTCCACGCCCAGGCGCACCACACGCCCAGCCGTTCGCTCCACATCCCACGGGTTCCGATCAGGCGGGGGAGCATGTAGAAGAGCGCGCCGAAGTACATCATCGTCAGCCACGCGAGGATGACGCCGCTAACGTGCGCGGGCCGAATCCGGCTGAAGCTGAGCCACGAGATGCCACCGAACGCCTCCGGCGTTACGAACTCTGTGGCGAGGACGAGACCGAAGAGGTCGACGACGGTCAGCCAGAAGATCGCGGAGAGGAACCAGTGGCGGGCGGCGCGATCGGAAAACGGCGACGGGCGCGTGGCCCTTTCCGTCAGCGGAGCGGGCGCCTCGCCGATCACATTGCTGGCCTCCGAAGTTCGTTCGGCCATCGCCGGGGCCGACCATAGAGCCGACGTGGGCCGCGTCCGATCGAGATGACCGAACTGTCATCCGCCAGTCATCTTCATGTCATCTCTCACTCAGTTATGGTCGTCTGGCTGTGCGCATCCTGGTGATCGAGGATGAGCCTCGGATCCTCGGATTCCTTGCCCGAGGGCTCGAGTCGGAGGGCTTTGCGGTTGACGGAGCGCGTAACGGTCGCGAGGGCCTCAAGCGGGCGCAACGCGACGCATATGACCTTGTGCTGCTTGATCTGCTCCTGCCCGGGCTCGACGGCCTGAGCGTGCTGCACGAGTTGAACAAGACGCACCCGGAGCTTCCGGTCGTGATCGTGTCGGCGCGATCGGACCTGCCGACCAAGTTGCGCGGCTTCGGGCTCGGCGCCGCCGACTACCTGAGCAAGCCGTTCTCCTTCGACGAGCTGATCGCGCGCATCCACGTGCAGCTACGGCGAGCGAAACAGGGCGAAGACGGTCACCTCGTCCGCGCGGGGACGCTGGTCCTGGACCTCGCGCGGCGCGAGGCGCGTCTCGGCCCGGTAACCGCGCAGCTGTCCGATCGCGAGTTTCGGGTCCTGCATCACCTCGTCGAGCATCACGGTGAAGTGATCAGCCGGGAGCGTCTGCTCTCGGAGGTCTGGGGCTACCACTTCGATCCGGGGTCGAACGTCGTCGACGTCTGCATTCGGCGGCTTCGCAAAAAACTCGGTGCGGATGCGCCGATCGAAACGGTTCGCCATGCGGGCTATCGGCTTACTGCGGCGTAGGTGGCCCGAAGCCGCCTGGGCGGCTTTCGCGATCGCGAACTTCGTCGCCATGGCCGTCTGGCCGGGCTGGGAAACGATCCCGTTCCATTTCGTCTGGATCAGCCTGACGTTGCTCTACGGCTTCCGCGTCTGGCGTCCGACTGGCACGTACCTGACGCTGCTCGCCGTCATCGCGGTGACCGGCGCGCTGATCTTGAGCGACGCGTTCTCCGGCGACCAACTCTGGGGCGAATTGTTCGAGGTGCCGCTGATGTCGGCGATGTTCCTTGCCATGGTCTGGCATGCGCGCCGGCGCCAGGATGCACTCGGGATCGTCGAGCGCCAGGCAGCGCAGCGCGCATCGCTATTGCAGCGACAGGAACGATTTCTTCACGACGCGTCGCACGAACTGCGCACGCCGGTCACGATCGCGCGCGGCCATCTCGAGGTGCACAGGCGAACGAACGGAAACTCGGCTCACGAAATCGACGTGGCTCTCGATGAGCTACAGCGGATCGAACTGATCCTCGACCGGTTGCTCCTGCTCGCGAAGGCCGATCAACCCGACTTCGTGGTCTTCGAAGAGGTCGACCTCGAGCCGTATCTGGAGGACGTCTTCATGCGCTGGTCCGAGGTTGCGCCGCGCGCGTGGAATCTCGGCACCCTCGTTGCGGGGAGGCTCACCGTCGATCCCGAGGGCCTCCGTGCTGCGCTCGATGCGCTCCTCGAGAACGCCGTGAAGTACACAGAAGGCGGGGACACGATCGAACTGAGGTCACGCGCTTCCGCCGGGAACGTCGTCATCGAGGTCGCGGACGGCGGCGAGGGTGTCCCCCGTGAAGCGCTCGCTCAGATCTTCGAGCGCTTCGCTCGGGCCGACGCTGCGCGGACGCGCGCCAAGGGAGGCGTCGGTCTCGGTCTCGCCATCGTCGATGCGATCGCGAAAGCGCACGGCGGCCGCTGCACGGTGACGAACTCGCGGAGTGGTGCCACGTTCGCACTGCGCTTGCCACGTTTCGAACGAGCTTCTGTGAGCGCCCTGCAACTCTTACAGAACTCTTAGCCCGCAGGCTCCCTTTCTCACGGTGCTCTTAGAGGGCACTCCTATCTTCACGGTCGAAGGAGGTGATCGACCAATGCACCTACATGGCAATGTTCTCGACAACTACGTAAGACGCGACCTGCCGGCGCAGACACTCGACGCGATCGATCAGCACGTCAGCAACTGCTTGTTTTGCGCGCACACGCTCGCAAGTGGGACCGCTGCGTCAACCGGCTGGGAGCGGCGGGGTTTGCTTGGACGCCTCGTCCGCGACTAGTGCCCCTGCCGGTAATGCCGTCGAGCTTCTGGGTCGCGAGCACCAAGCCAGAGGCCGCACTCGACCGCAGCAAGGCTGGACAGCCTTGCTAAGGGCGAGGGTGGACTCTGGCGCCGCGTGATCGCGGGCCAGAAGCCGACATGTATTGCCGGCAGGGGCACTCGAGGAGGAGCTAATCGTGAGCCGGGGCGGGGCGGCGCCCCGGAATGCGATAGCCGTGGTCGTGGCACAGCGAGCCTGGCGCATCCTCGGTCAGCGCATCGCAGTAACCCTTCCCGTAGGCGGCCCGCATGAAGGCAGCCACGACGTCGAGATTCCATTCCGTGATCTCGCCCGCTTCGCGCCAGAGGTCGGTGAGGCGGAGGTCGATATCGAGCTCCAGCAGGTCGATGCGTGTCGGCTTCTTGACCATGGAATGAGGGTAGAAACCGGGTCGGACAACATCCGTCGAGTACGCTCGGGCCCGTGGCCCAGCTCCACTACGGCCCGGCTCGCGTGCCCTCACGGGAGAGCCCCGAAAAGGCGGTCGCGCTGCTCCAGGAACGGGGCTACACGGCGTGCGAGATCGACTTCGAGGGGAAGTTCTGGATGGACTATCCGTGGGCGGAGACGTTCGGCGAGCTCGCGCGAGAGGCGAGCATCGTCCTGTCCGTCCACGCCCCGATCGCAGGCTTCATGGGCCATGCCGAACGTGGCAAAAAGCTCAATATGGCCGTCGGGATGCTCGACCATTCGGCGGGCATCGCAAAGACGGCGGGCGCAGAGGTGGTCGTCTTCCACCCCGGCTTCCTGCTCGGTCGCGAGCGAGACGCGGCGATCGACTCGGTCGTCGAACAACTCGGCGAGCTCCGCGAACGGTTGGAGAAGAAGGACCGCGCCGTTCCCTTCGGGGTGGAGGTCATGGGCCGCGTGCGTGAGCTCGGAACTGCGGAGGACGTCTTCGCAATCTCTGCGCGCACGGGCTGGGTCCGCCCCGTCATCGACTTCGCTCATCTCCACGCCGTCACGGACGGGGGCTTCACTGAGGCCTCCAGGTTCGAGGAGATTCTCGAAGGAGCAGACGCTGTGATCCCTCCCGAGGCGCCGTTCCACATCCACTTCTCCGACATCGCCTACGCGAACCGGAACGAGACAAAACACCTTCCGTACGGTGAGGGGACGCTGCGCGTCGAGCCCCTCGGCCTCGCGCTTCGCAACTTCGACCGTCCCGCGACCGTGATCACAGAGTCGCCCAACGAGCCGTCGAACCAGGCGATCCGCGAAGAGCTCTACGCAGCGGTCGGGACGCGCTCGGCCAGCCGTGCCTCGAGCTCGAGCGCATCGGGCTCGCGCTCGCGCGCACGCAAGAAGTCCGCGTAGGGAGGCAAGACGTCGAGGAGGACCCGGCAGTACTCGCTGCCGGTGATGATCTCCACGGCCTCACCAAACAGCGTTTCCGCTTCCTCGTCGCGTCCCTGCGCCGCGCGCACCTGTGCGAGTGCGACCCGCGTCGTCGCTCGTGACAGGACATCCTCCGCGCTCACGGTCTCGAGCCCGGCGAGCGCGAACTTCTCCGCCTCGTCGATCCGGCCCTCTGCGAGCAATAGCTGCGCGAGCAGGCGCTGGCTCTCGCACAGCGTGCCGCGCTCCTTCATCGGCGCGAGGAGACGGATCGACTCGCGAAAGAGCTTCTCGGCTTTTGCCGGATTGCCCGTCTCCCACGCCACCTGAGCGAGCTGCCTGGACGTCCAGGCAATCTCGGGCACCGATGCCGTCTCACGGTAGAGGTCGAGCGCCTTTGTCAGCCAGCCCTCGGCCTCCTCGTACTGCCTTCGCACGCGATGAAGGCCACCTTTCGACTGTGCGGCGCTCGCGCGCGCGACGATGCTGCCGCTCTCTTCGGCGAGCGCAAGCGCGCGGTCGATGAGCGGCTCGGCCTTGTCCTCTTCCATGCGGCTCACGTAGATCCCGGCCAGCTGAAGCGCGGCCCTCGCTTCGTGGTCCTTCCGCGCGGCGGCTCGCGCGGCCTCGAGGGCCTGCTGCAAATACTCTTCGGCCTCCGCCTCGCGTCCGGCCCATCTCGCCACACGAGCACGGCGGTCGAGTGCCCTGAAGCGACCGTCGTGATCGTCGGCTTCGACGACCGCGAGCGCCTCGTCTGCTAGCTCTGCCGCCCGGACGAGCTCAACGTCCAGAGAGGATGCAACTTCGGAGAGCGCTGTCAGGGCTCGGCTCTGAATCGCCCGGTCGCCCTCGGCTGCGGCCTGCTCGACGAGGACGGTCATCTCGTCGCGCACGACCGGTAGATCTCCAAGCTGCCAGGCAGCGCGCGCGGCGAGAAATCGCCGCCCCAAAGTCGACTCGAGCTCCACGGAGCGAAGCAGAAGCTTGCGCGCCGAGAGGTTCGACTCAAGCGCGAGCGCGCGCTTTCCCGCGGACGCGAGTGCCTTCGCCGCGGTACGCGCAAGCTCCTCGGGAGGATGTCCGTCGAGCTCGGCGTAGAGCAGGCACGCCTGGTCGAGGTGATACGCACGGATCTCGATCACTTCCTTGTCCGCCTTCTCACGCAGCCACTCGGCGAAGCGTGTGTGGTATTCGGCGCGCCCAGACTTGGACAAACCGCCGTAGGCGACCTCGCGGATGAGCACGTGCTTGAAGCGATACGCCGCCTCGCCGCCGATCGTCGAGCGTTCTTCGCGTGTGACGAGGTCGCGGAGGAGCAGGTCGTCAAGCAGGTCTTCGAGCTCGTCCAGGTCGTACTCGGGCGACAGGTGGTCGATCGCGCCTGCCCAGAAGGTGCGTCCGATCACGGAGCCGCGCTGGAGCACGATCTTCGCGCCGGCCGGCAGCCTGTCGATACGCGCGCCGATCATCGCCTGGAGCGAATCGGGAATCCTGTCGCCACCGTCGGCTCCCTGCTCGACGAGCATCCGCACCGTCTCCTCTACGAACAGCGGATTGCCCTCGGCCTTGTCGAGAAGGCGCGCGCGCACCTTCCCCGTAACCTGGTGCTCCTCGAGCAAAGCGTCTGCGAGCGCCTCGCTGTCTGCACGCCCGAGCGGTTCGAGCTCGATCGCCGTCGAGCGAACGCGGCCCCCTCCCCAGCCCGGCCGCACGTCGAGGAGCTCCGGCCGTGCGAGGCAGAGAATCAGCAGCGCACGCTCACGCACCCATTGCGCGAGATGGTCGATCAGCTCGAGGAGAGGCTCTTCGGCCCAGTGGATGTCCTCGAAAACCATGATCAGCGGTTGCACGTCGGCCAGCTCGTCCGCGAACTCCCGCGCCGCCCACGCAATCTCCGGCGCGCCGCGCTCTCCTTCGACGGCTTCCATCACGCCGGACGCGAGACCGAGGAGCTCGGCGATCGCCTCGTCACCACAGCACTCGATCAGCTTCTGCTTGGCCGTCTCCATCGGATCGTCATCCGTGATTCCGGCGGCCGCCTTGACCATCTCGGCCAACGGCCAGTAGGTCACGCCCTCCCCGTACGGCAGGGCTCGCCCTGTGAGGATCGTCGTGCCTTCGACTCCCGCGAGGAACTCGCGGATCAAGCGGCTCTTCCCAACGCCAGGTTCCCCGTAGACGGTGAAGACGTGCGGGCGCCGATCGCGGATCGTGCGGTCGAGGGTGTTCTCGAGCAGCTCGAGCTCAGAGATGCGTCCGACGAACGGAGCCGACACTTTTGCGTGCGGCTGACCGTCGCGGGCCGCAAGGGCGCGGTACGCCGCGATTGGATTGCGAAAGCCACGCAGTTCGAGCGGCCCCGCCGACTCGGCCTCGATGCGTCCCACCGTTAGCCGGTGCGCAGCCTCGCCCATGAGAATCTCGCCCGGCGCAGCGGCTTGTTGCAGGCGCGCGGCCACGTTCACGGCCTCACCCGTCGCAAAGGTCGAGTCGGTCTCGTCGACGACGACCTCCCCGGCCTCGATGCCGACGCGTGCCTCGAGACCGAGCTCGCGCACGTGATCCAGGATCCCGAGGCCGGCCCGGACGGCGCGGTCGGCGTCGTCCTCGTGCGCGATGGGGATGCCGAATGCCGCCATCACGGCGTCGCCGGCGAACTTCTCGACCGTGCCGCCGTGGGTCTCGATGCAGCGCTGGACACCGTCGAAGAAGCTCGTCACCCGGCGGCGGGTGATCTCCGGATCCTGGCCTGACACCAGCGCTGTCGACGACACCAGGTCAGCAAACAGAACCGTGGCCAGTTTCCGTTCCATTAGAGCCATTCTAGGTACCGCCGAGATAGTGACCGCGACCGGAAAATCGCGGGCAGTAGCATCCCCGCGATGCTCGATTCCAAGGTCTTTAAGGCCTACGACATCCGCGGGATCTATCCCGACGAGCTAGACGAGGCCGGGGCCTACGCGATCGGCCGCGCCTACGTCGACGAGTTCGAGCCAAAGTCCATCGCGGTAGGACGGGACATGCGACTCTCGTCGCCGTCGATGGCCGACGCGGCCATGCGTGGCGCGGCGGAGGCCGGCGCCGACGTCCTCGACATCGGGATGGTGGGGACCGAGATGGTCTACTTCGCCGTCGGTGACCTTGATCTCGAGGGCGGGATCATGGTTACTGCCTCGCACAACCCCAAGGAGTACACGGGCATGAAGATCGTGCGCCGCGGGGCACTCCCGGTTGGCGGCGACTCGGGCCTTTTGGACATCCGTACGCGGGCGATGGCCATTGACGACGTGCCCCGGGGTCAGACCCAAGGACATGTCCGCCAGGAGGACATCTGGCCGCGTTGGGTCGATGCGGTCCTGTCCTTCATCGACCTCGATGCTGTAAAGCCGCTGCGCGTCGTCATTGACGCGGCGAACGGCATGGGCGGCGTCATGCTTCCGCCCGTTCTCGAGCGCCTGCCGATCGAGGCAGTGCCGTACTTCTTCGAGCCGGACGGGACCTTTCCGAACCACGAGCCCAATCCGCTGCTCCCGGAGAATCGCGAGTTCATCATCGAGAAGGTCAGGGCGGAGCGAGCCGACCTCGGCGTTGCCTTCGACGGGGACGCGGATCGCTGCTTCTTCGTCGACGACACCGGAGAGTTCGTCCCCGGCGACTTCGTCACGGCTCTCCTCGCCGAGTCGATCCTCGAGAAGGCCCCGGGCGCGAAGATCCTTTACGACGTGCGCGCCAGCTGGGCCGTGCCTCAGACGATCGAGCGCGCCGGCGGCATTCCACTCGTCAATCGCGTCGGCCACGCGTTTTTCAAGCACCGCATGCGTGAGGAGGGCGCCGTTTTCGGGGGCGAGGTTTCCGGCCACTACTACTTCCAGGACTTCTCCCGGGCCGACTCGGGTGTCATCCCATTCCTGCTCATGCTCGAGCTGATCTCGAAGCGCGGGCGGAAGCTCTCGGAGCTCCTGGCGGCATATCGCGAGCGCTACTTCATCACCGGCGAGCTGAACACGCCCGTTGCCGACGTGGCGCTCAAGCTGCAAGAGCTGAAGGAACGCTTCGGTCCCGAAGGCAGCGTCTCCCACCTCGACGGCCTTTCGGTGGACGCCGAGGACTGGCATATGAACGTCCGGCCGTCCAACACGGAACCGCTCCTACGTCTGAACCTCGAAGCGCTCTCTCCCGACCTGATGGAGCGCAAGCGCGACGAAGTACTCGAGGTGATCCGGAACTGAAGGAAAAGCCTCCGTTCAGGTTCAGCGCGCAGACACGAGTCGGCTTCTCCGACACGGACGCGCAGGGGATCGTCTACTACGGCCGATATCTCCCCTATTTCGACCTCGCACGCGTCGAGTATCACCGCAACCTGGGCCTGCTCGGGATGGACATCGGCGAGGAGGGTCAGGAGTTCGTCATGCGCGCCTGCACGATCGAGTACCTGGCGCCCGCCGTGTTCGACGACCTGATCGAGGTCTACGTGCGCATGGCGCGGATCGGCCGCACGAGCGTCACGTACGAGCTGGCCGCGTATCGGGCACGCGACGATGAGTTGATGGTGACGGCGACCCAGACGCTCGTGCTCGTCGACCTCGATGAGCGCAAGGCAGTGCCGATCCCTGACTCCTACAAGGAGGCCGTGCGCGCCTTCGAGGGCGAGGCACTCGAGACGTGAACGCGTATGCGGCGCTCGGGGCGATCGAGCGCATCCTCGGGCGCGGCGGCGACGCGGACGATGTCCTGCGTGAAGTCGTCGCAGCTCTGCACGAGCACATCCCCTCGTCGTGGGTCGGAATCTCGTTCTTCGAGCAGGGTCGGTTCGTACTCGGCCCTTCGACAGGAGAGCTCGCCGCGGAGCCGACGCGCCTTTCGGTCAGTTACGACGACAGGCCCGTCGCCGAGCTTGCTGTGAGCTCGGACATGCTCAGCCCCGAAGATCGTGCCGTCCTCGAGCGCGTGGCGTCGCTGATCGGTCCGTACTGCCTCGTCGGCTGGGACACGGGCGGCGAGGCCTGGTCACCCTAAGACCACTCAGGTGCCTGGCACCGGTCGTGTCGGCACGCCGGCCGTCCGGCGGCCGGCATAGACGCCTCACCTGAGCGAAGCGAATTTCAAAGAGCCGCGCGCCCTCCCGTTGTCCTCGAAACGGGCGGGCGCCGCAGCTTTGGTGCCCTCTCCCCCTTGCACTCGTTTTATTCAGATTTGGGCCGTGCGCCATCCCTGAAACGAGGTACCTCGCTCGTTCGAGGGATAATCCCTCGAACAGGGGACGTCAGCTGGGCGTCACGCGGTACGCATCGAAGACGGCTTCGATGTTGCGCAGCGCCGTCAGCAGGCCACGCAGCTCCTTCACGTCGCCGACTTCCGCGACGTACCAGTTCCGCGCCATCTGATCCTCGACCGTGCCGCCGTACGAGACGATGTTGGCTCCGTGCTCGGCGAAGGTCCGGGCCACGTCCTCGAGCAGGCGGGGGCGGTCCCAGGACTCGACCGCAATCTGGACGCGGAAGCTCTGTGACGCGCCGCCGTCCCAGGTCACCGGCGTGAACCGCTCGGGCTGGCGTGCGAGCGCCTTGACGTTCGGGCAGTCGCCCCTGTGGATGGTGATGCCCTTCCCGAGCGAGATGTAGCCGACGATCTCGTCGCCCGGCACCGGGGTGCAGCACTTTGCGAGCCGCACGAGCACCTCGTCGACGCCGTGGACGTTGATCCCGTAGTTGTCGCTGTCGACGGCGTGCTTCGCGCGCGGTGCCTTGAGCGGCACCGCCTCCTCCTCTGCGACCTGCTCCGTCTTCAGGCGCTGCAACACCTTGTTGACCACCTGCTGCGGGCCGATCTTGCCGGAGCCGAGCGCGAGATAGAAGTCCTCGGCCTTCTTGAAGTTCATGTCGCGGATGACCTCCGCGAGCACGGCCGAGCCGGCGAGCTTGCGGTATGGAAGCTTCGCCGCCTTGAGCGACTGCTCGAGCGAGTCGCGGCCTTTCTGCTCCTGATCCTCACGCGTCTCGCGGGAGAACCACTGCCGGATCTTGTTACGCGCGCGCGAGGAGGCCGCCAGCGAGATCCAGTCTCGCGACGGGCCGCGGCCGACCTTCGAGGTCAGGATCTCGACGAAGTCGCCGTTCTTCAGCCGGTAGTGCAGTGGAACGATGCGGCCGTTGATCTTGGCGCCGACGGTGCGATGCCCGACGTCGGTGTGAACTGCGTAAGCGAAGTCGATCGGGGTTGAGCCTGAAGGAAGAGTCTTCACCTCGCCTTTTGGCGTGAAGACGTAAACCTCGTCGTCGACGAGATCCGTCAGGAATGCGCGCTTGTACTCACCTGGCTCGTCGATCGTGTCGGGCTGCGCCTCCATCAACTGGCGCACCCAGCTTTCCCAGGCCTCGTCGGTCCGCGGGTGACGCCCACCCTTGTAGCGCCAGTGAGCCGCGATGCCGAACTCGGCCGTCTCGTGCATCTCGCGCGTGCGCACCTGGATTTCGAGCGGCCGTCCCTCCGGGCCGATCACGGTAGTGTGCAGCGACCGGTACCGGTTGAACTTCGGCATCGCGATGTAGTCCTTGAAGCGCCCGGGCATCGGCCTCCACAGAGAGTGGATCAGGCCGAGCGCGCCGTAACAGTCGCGCGTTCCCTCGTCGCCGGAGCGCTCCACGGTGACACGCATCGCCGTGAGGTCGTAGATCTCGTTGAACTCGCGGCCCTTCTTCGCCATCTTGTCGTAGATGGAGTAGAAGTGCTTCGCGCGGCCCGAAATCTCGACGGGGATGTCGACCTTGCTCAACTCGATCTGCAACACCCGCGCCGCCTCGGAGACGTGAGACTCGCGATCGGCGCGTCGCTCGCTGACCATTGCTTTGATTTCCTCAAACTTCCGCGGATGCAAGACCTCGAACGCGAGGTCCTCCAGCTCCCATTTCATCGCGTGGATACCGAGCCGGTGTGCGAGCGGCGCGTAGACCTCGAGCGTCTCCTTTGCCTTCTGGATCTGCTTCTGCTTGCCGAGGTACTCGATCTCGCGCAGGTTGTGCAGGCGGTCGGCCAGTTTGATCAGGATCACGCGCACATCCGCGGCCATGGCGACGATCAGCTTGCGGTAGTTCTCGGCCTCCGCCTGTTCGCGGCTCTGGAACTGAACACGCGTCAGCTTCGTGACGCCCTCGACGAGTTTCGCGACCTCGTCGCCGAACTCGGAGCGGACGCCTTCCAGCTCGACGTCGGTGTCCTCGACGACGTCATGGAGAAGCGCCGCAGCGATGGTCTCGTCGTCGAGCCTGAGCTGCGCGCAGATCTTGGCCGCGCCCCAGGGGTGAAGGACGAACTCCTCGCCTGAACGACGCTGCTGGCCCTCGTGGGCGTTCGCAGCGAACAGGAAGGCGCGCCGGATCAGGTCGCGATCGACCTCCGGGTTGTAGGCGGAGACCGCCGCGATCAGCTCGTCGATGAGCTCCTGATGCTTTTCGTGAGCCTCAATGACAGCCATACCCTCAGTGTACTCCGGGGGTATCGGGCTCCCTTCCCCCGTTCAAGGGGCGTATCTCAAGGGCAGGAACCGGGGTTCCGATGCTGAAGGGGAGTCGTCCATGCACTGGTACAGACGCCGAAAAGAACGCCGAGCCGCCCTGCGCGCAGCACGACTCCTGCTTGCGCTCAACGCTCTCGCCGGGCCACGCCCGCAGCCCGCCCGCCGGGCCTCGGTCGGCACCGTTCGCTAGTACACGATCCCGAAGGTCTCCGGCGGATAGATCGCGCGACCGCGGAACG
>Ga0307277_10000082_pt1 | contig 28337 bp, 22 predicted proteins | sample ER_DNA_116_FD_194473 | JGI IMG/M metagenome (GOLD analysis project Ga0307277, IMG submission 194473) | Bulk soil microbial communities from the East River watershed near Crested Butte, Colorado, United States - ER_DNA_116 | ecosystem: Environmental > Terrestrial > Soil > Floodplain | place...
CTGGATGCGCGACAGCACCTTCACCCTCCAGGCGCTGCACTATCTCAACCTGGACTGGGAGGCCGACGAGTTCATGCAGTTCGTCGCCGACCTGGAGCCCAACCAGGACGGCGCCCTGCAGATCATGTACGGGATCGATGGCCGCCGCGACCTGACCGAGTCGACCCGGGACGACCTCTCCGGCTACGCCGGCGCCCGCCCCGTGCGGATCGGCAACGGCGCCTTCGACCAGCGCCAGAACGACGTCTACGGCGCGGTGCTGGACTCGGTCCTGCTCCACACCCGCCGCAGCCAGCGCCTGCCCCGGCGGCTCTGGCCGATCGTGGAGGCCCAGGCCAAGTGCGCCACCGCCGTCTGGCGCGAGCCGGACCAGGGCATCTGGGAGGCCAGGGGCAAGCCCCAGCATTATGTGTCGTCCAAGCTGATGTGCTGGGTCGCCATGGACCGCGCGGCCAAGCTGGCCGGGATCCGCGGGATGCCGGAGCTCGAGTCCGACTGGCGCAAGACCGCCGACGAGATCCGGGCCGACATCCTGGAGCACGGCGTGCGCGACGACGTCCTGCGCCAGCACTACGACACCGACGCCCTGGACGCCTCGACCCTGCTGACGGCCGTGTTCGGGTTCCTCCCGGCCGACGACCGGAGGCTGCGGGCCAGCGTCCTGGCCATCGCCGAGCAGCTGACCGAGCACGGCTACGTGCTGCGCTACCGCACCGACGAGACCGACGACGGCCTGAGCGGCAAGGAAGGGACCTTCCTGATCTGCTCGTTCTGGCTGGTGTCGGCCCTGGCGGTGGTGGGGGAGGAGGAGCAGGCACGCGACCTGATGGAGCGGCTGCTGCGCGTCGGCTCCCCGCTGGGGCTGTACGCCGAGGAGTTCGACGTCGACACCGGCCACCACCTCGGCAACTTCCCGCAGGCGTTCTCCCACCTGGCGCTGATCGAGGCCGCGGGACGCATCATCCTGGCCGAGCGGACACAGGAGCTGCAGGGATGAACCACTACGACGTCATCATCGTCGGCACCGGGGCCGGTGGCGGGACCCTGGCCCGGCACCTGGCCCCGTCGGGCAAGCGCATCCTGCTGTTGGAGCGGGGCGGCTGGCTGGCCCGCGAGCCCCAGAACTGGTCCACCGCCGACGTGTTCATCGACAACCGGTACATCTCGGCCGACTCCTGGTACGACGCCGAGGGCAAGGCCTTCCAGCCGCAGATCCACTACTTCGTCGGCGGCGCCACCAAGCTGTACGGCGCGGCGCTGTACCGGCTGCGAAGGGAGGACTTCGGCGAGCTGAAGCACCACGATGGCGTCTCGCCTGCCTGGCCGATCGGCTACGACGACCTGGAGCCCTACTACACCCTGGCCGAGCAGCGGTACCAGGTCCACGGGGCGCGCGGCGAGGACCCGACCGAGCCACCGGCCAGCGGCCCCTACCCGTTCCCGGCCCTGTCCCATGAGCCCCGGATCCAGCAGCTGTCCGACGACCTCGCCGCCAGCGGCCTGCACCCGTTCCATGCCCCCTGCGGGGTCATGCTGGACGAGGCCAACCCGCCGTTCAGCGCCTGCATCCGCTGCGGGACCTGCGACGGGTTCCCGTGCCTGGTCCACGCCAAGTCCGACGCCGAGGTGCTGGGCGTCCGCCCCGCCCTCGAGCATCCCAACGTCACCCTGGTCACCGGCGCCCGGGCGGTAAGGCTGGCCACCGACGACGCCGGCAGCGCCGTGGTCGGGGTCGAGGTCGACCACGAGGGCACCCGCCAGGTCGTCACCGCCGACCTGTACGTCGTCTCCTGCGGCGCTGCCAACTCGGCCAAGCTGCTGCTGGCCTCCGCCAACGACGCCCACCCCAATGGCCTGGCCAACGGGTCCGACCAGGTCGGCCGCAACTACATGTTCCACAACAGCCAGGCCGTGCTGGCCCTCTCCAGGGAGCCCAACCCCACCGTCTTCCAGAAGACCCTCGGGGTCAACGACTTCTACTTCGGCAGCGACGACTTCGAGTACCCGATGGGCAACATCCAGATGATCGGCAAGTCCCAGGCCGACATGTTCAAGGGCGAGAAGCCGCTGGAGACCAAGCTCGCGCCCGGCTTCGCGCTGCGGGACGTCGCCGACCATGCGGTCGACTTCTGGCTGTCGACCGAGGACCTGCCGGTGCCCGACAACCGGGTCACCCTGGAGCGCGACGGGAACGTCAAGCTGAGCTACTCGGCCGCGAACGCAACCGCCGCCGGCCGCCTGTACCACCAGCTGAAGTCGATGCTGGGCCACCTGGGCATGCACCCGGACCATCTGATCCCGCGCCACGCCTACCTCAAGACCGACATCCCGGTGGCCGGGGTGGCCCACCAGGCCGGGACCTGCCGGATGGGCACCGACCCGGCCACCTCGGTGCTGAACACCGACTGCCGGGCCCACGAGCTGGACAACCTCTACGTGGTCGACACCAGCTGCTTCCCCAGCATCGGGGCGGTGAACCCGGCCCTGACGGCCATGGCCAACGCGATCCGCGTCGGCGACCACCTCCTCGAACGGCTGGGGGCGTCATGAACGGGGACCGTCCCGCCCGCGTGGTGGTCGTCGGCGGCGGCTTCGCCGGGGTGGCCAGCGCCCGGCGGCTGGCCGGCCAGCCGGGCGTCCGCGTCACCCTGCTCGAACGCACCGGCTACCACCAGTTCCAGCCGCTGCTGTACCAGGTGGCCACGGCCGAGCTGACCCCCGCCGACATCCGCTTCGACCTGGAGGAGATGTTCGCCAAGGACGACAACGTCGAGGTGCGCGCCGCCGAGGTGGTGGCGGCCGACCCGTCCGCCCCGTCGGTGACCCTGGCCGGCGGCGAGGTGGTCGCCGGCGACCTGCTGGTGCTGGCTGCCGGCTCCCAGCCCAACTTCTTCCACACCCCCGGGGCCGACCGGCACACCTTCCCGCTGTACTCCCTGGAGGACGCCGAACGGGTCCGCTCCCGGGTGCTCCAGCTGTTCGAGGACGCCGCCGCCAAGCCGGAGCTGGTGGACGAGGGCGCGCTCACCTTCGTGGTCATCGGGGCCGGGGCCACCGGGGTCGAGACCGCCGGGGCCCTAGCCGAGCTGGTCCACGACGTGATGCCGCACGTGCACCCGCAGCTGGCCGTCGCCGGGGCCCAGGTCATCCTGGTCGACCTTGGCCACGCCGTGCTCGGCCCCTTCTCCCCCGACGCCCACGACTACGCGGCCAAGCAGCTCCAGCGGCGCGGGGTCCAGCTCAGGCTGGGCACCTCGGCCAGGGAGATCGGCCCCGGCCACGTCACCCTGAGCGACGGGACCACCGTCCCGACCCACCTGACCGTCTGGGGCGGCGGCCTGATGGCCGCCCCGCTGGCCGCCGGCTCCGGGCTCTCCCAGGGGCGCGGCGGGCGGATCGATGTGCAGCCCGACCTGACCGTCGAGGGCTTCCCGTCGGTCTACGCCCTCGGCGACCTGGCCAACATCCCCGGCGCCGACGACCAGGCCCTGCCCCAGCTGGGCAGCGTCGCCCAGCAGGCCGGCGACTGGGCCGGACGCAACATCCTGGCCGGCCTGCGGGGCGACGGCCGCTGGCCCTTCCAGTACCACGACAAGGGGATCATGGCCATGATCGGCCGCAAGTCGGCCGTGGCCGAGATCGGCGAGCACCGCCACGAGCTCCACGGCCGGCTCGCCTTCGCGGCCTGGCTGGGGGTGCACGCCCAGCTGCTGGCCAACGCCGGGGTCGAGCTGAAGGCGTTCCTCGCCTGGGCGGACGAGTTCTACCTGCGCAGCCACCACCGCTCGGCGGCGCTGCTCGACCCGGCCACCATCGACACGCCCCGCATCCACTGGAAGGACCACTAGCCGGCCGATGCGACGACGGGCGCTGGTCGCGGGCGGCATGGCATGGCGGGGAGGCTAAGCCATGGGCATCGAGCGATCCGCCACCCCCGAGGACCGCCTGCGGGCGCTCGCCGCCGGCCACGCCTCGGTCCTGGAGACGCTGGCCCAGATGCAGGTGGGGACCCTGGAGCGTTCCCGGCTCGACGAGGAGACCTACCTGCTGGTCCGGCTGGCCGCCCTGGTCGCGACCGACGCCGCGCCCGCCGCCTACCGGGCCTACCTGGGGGCCGTCGGCGACGCCAGGCTCCCGACGGCCAGGGTCCTCGGCGTCCTGGTGGCAATCGCCCCGGTCGTCGGCAGCGCCCGGGTCCTGTCGGCCGCCTCCCAGCTGGTCCGGGCCGGCCTCGTCCCCAGGGAAGGCCGCCGAATCACCCCATCTGGATGATGCCGGCCGGCCCCCGACCGGGCATGGTTGCTCAGGTGAGGCGACGGAAGCGGGGCGGTGGACCATGACCAGCACGTCGGTCCCGACGATCGCGCCCAAGCTGCGGCCACAGCTCGGCACCGACGCCCAGGTGCCGCGGGCGGCCCTGCTCGACCACCTGGAGGCCTCGACCCGGACGCCGGTCGCGGCGGTCCTCGCCCCACCCGGCTACGGCAAGACGACGCTCCTGGCTCAGTGGGCCGCGCGGGACCCGCGGGCCTTCGGGTGGCTGACGCTCGACCGCCGCGACAACGACCCGGCGGTGCTGTTGCGGAGCCTGGCCGCCGCCGTCGACCGGATCGAGCCGGTCGGGTGGGAGACGCTGGACGCCCTCGACGCCCCGGGCGACTCGGCCGTCGACGCCGTCCTGCCGCGGCTGGGCTCGGCGCTGTCGCTGGCCGCCCCGCCGGCCGTGCTCGTGCTCGACGACGTCCACCTGCTCCACAACCGGGTCTGCCTGGACGCCGTGACCAGGCTGATCGACTACCTCCCGCCGGGGTCGCAGCTGGCCGTCGCCGGCCGGGGCGAGCCGCCGCTGCCCCTGGCCCGCCTGCGCGCCGAGGGCCGGATGGTGGAGATCGGCCCCGAGGACCTGGCCATGGACGCCGCCGAGGCCCGCGCCCTCCTGGCCCAGGGGGACATCGACCTCGCCTGGGTCGACGTGGCCGAGGTGGTGCGGCGGACCGAGGGCTGGCCGGTGGCGCTGCACTTTGCGGCCCTGTCCCTGGGCGCCGGCGGCCGGCGGGCCGCCCCCCTGGCCGGGGACGACCGGTTCCTGGTCGACTACGTGCAGTCCGAGCTGCTCTCCGGGCTCCCGCCGCGGCTGCTCTCGTTCCTGACCCGCTGCTCGGTGCTGGAGCGGCTGTCCGGGCCCCTGTGCGACGCCGTCCTGGCCACCACCGGGTCGGCCGACCTGCTCGAGTCCCTGGCCCGGTCAAATCTCTTGACGGCGCCCCTGGACCGCCGCCGGCAGTGGTACCGGCTGCACCGGCTGTTCCGGGAGCTACTCGGCAGCCGGCTGGAGCGCCGCGAGCCCGCCCTGGCCGTGGAGCTGAACCGGCGGGCGGCCGAGTGGTGCGAGGGCAACGGCCTGCCCGAGTCCGCGGTCGAGTACGCGATCGCGGCCGGCGACGCCGACCGGGCGGCCAGGGTGGTCGTGGACCTCGCCCCTCCAGCCTTCGCGGCCGGCCGGCTGGGGCAGCTCAAGCGATGGTTCGACTGGTTCGAGGCCAACCGGCTGGCCGAGCGGTACGCGGGCGTGGCCGCGCTCGGGGCCTGGATCAACGCGGTCGCCGGGCGCCCGGCCGCCGCCGAGCGCTGGGCCGACAGCGCCGAGCGGGCGCCCGAGGGCGACCCCTCGACCGCGGGGCCGCTGGCGCTGCTCCGGGCGGCGCTGTGCCGTGCCGGGGGGCCGCAGATGGCCAGCGACGCCGAGCTCGCCCTGGCCCTGGCCCCGGCGGGCGGCGCCTGGCAGGCGTCGGCGCAGCTCCTGCTCGGGATCTCCCACCTGCTGGCCGGTGACCTGGACCTGGCCGACAACTGCCTGGCCGACGCCGTCGAGGTGGGGGAGGACGCGGGTGCCGGCTCGGCCATGGTGGCCCTGGCCGAGCGGTCCATCCTGGCCATGGGCCGGGGGGGCTGGCGGCAGGCCGAGGCCCTGGCCGAGCAGGCGGGCGCGGGGGCGCGCGGCGCCTCCCTGGAGCGGCACCCGGGCGGTGCCCTGCTGCTCGCGGTGACCGCCCGCCTGGCCATCCACCGCGGCGACGTCCCCCGGGCCAGGGACGACCTGGCCCGGGCCGAGCGGCTCCGCCCGCAGCTGACCTGGGCCCTGCCCCACCTGGCGGTCCAGGTCTGCCTCGAGCTGGCCAGGGACTACCTGGCTCTCACCAACGCCGGCGCGGCCCGCAGGCTGCTGGTCGAGGTCGACGACCTGCTCTCGCGCCGGCCGCGGCTCGGCCTGCTGCTCGACCAGGCGGCCGAGCTGCACGCCCAGCTCGACACCTTGCGGATGGACGCCGTCGGGGCGTCGGCGCTCACCCCGGCCGAGGTCCGCCTGCTGCTGCGGCTTGGCACCCACTACTCGTTCCGGGAGATCGGGGCGCAGCTGTGCCTGTCCCAGCACACCGTGAAGTCGCAGGCCATGTCGATCTACCGCAAGTTCGGGGTCTCCTCGCGCAGCGAGGCGATCCGCCACGCCCGCGACCTGGGCCTGCTGGTCGACTGAGGTGGCCTGATGGCGGCCCATGAGGAGCAGCTCCGTCGCCTGGCCCTGCACGACGAGGCGTCCATCGAGGCCGTGCTGGCCGTCAGCCTCAACCCGGCCCCCCAGGACGAGGCCTGCCGGCTGGCTCCCAAGACCGAGGCCCTGGTCCGCCTGGGCGCCCTGCTCGCGCTCGGGGGAGCTCCGGTGTCCTACCAGTGGAACGTCGGCGCGGCCCTCGACGCCGGCGCGACCGTCGAGGAGATCCTCGGCACCATGATCGCGGTGGCCCCGATCAGCGGGATCGCCCGGGTGGTGCAGGCGACGCCCGACGTCGCCCTCCCGATCGGCTACGACCTGGACGCCGCGTTCGAGGAGCTCGACCCGGGCCCACCGGCCTGAGCGCCGGCGGCCCGCTCGTCCCTGGCGGTGTCCCTGGCCGCGTCCAGCAGCCGCTTGCGCTCCAGCTCGGCGGCGCGCAGGGCCCGCTCGACCGCAGCCAGCTGGTCGTCGGTGGCCCGCAGCGCGTAGACCTCGCGGATGAACCGGGCCAGGTCGGCCCGGTAGTCGTGGCCCTTGGCCTCGAACTGCCCCGGGACCACGTTGGCGGCGTTCTTCATGTCGACCAGCGTCTGGACGAACGTGGTCGGGCTGCGCCACTGCTGGGCCCCGGGCACGGTGGCCGCCCGGGTCGCCGCCGGGCCCAGCCAGTCGGGCGCCCGGACCAGCAGGTCCAGCCCGAAGTGGCCGACGGCGTCGTTGGCGTGGGTGATCATGACGTAGCGCAGCCGCCGGCGGGCCTCGGGGTCCAGCGCCTCCAGCTCGCCGAAGTCGTTGAACCGGCCGACCAGGGCGCGGTCGACGTCGGGCCGGTCGCTCTTGAGCACCTCCTCCTTCCACTTGCTCATGTAGGGGGTGCCGATCCAGATGGCCCGGTCGACGCCGCGGTCCAGCAGGGCCTGGGTGCCCCGGTGGGCGAAGGCGTCCTGGCTGGTCCAGGCGCCCAGGCTCTCCCCGAACAGCACCACCCTGGGGCGCCTCTCCGGCGGCCGTTCCCGCAGCCGGTTGTGGATGGCGTCGATCAGCATCCGGTAGTGCGTGCGGCCCTCGGCCACCCGGTCCAGCGACAGCGGGGAGGGCCGCAGCGAGTACTGCATGGCCACCGAGGCGACGTTGCCGCGGGTCAGGTAGGCGGCCGTCTCGACGGCCACGTAGTTGACATAGCCGGTGCCGGTGGGGGAGATCACCATCAGCAGCTCCCGGTCGAAGGCCCCGGTGCGCTCCAGCTCCGCCATGGCCAGGGCGACCCGCTCGGCCTCGGTGGGGGCGCTCTCCAGCCCCACGAACACCCGGATGGGCGCGGCGGCCGCCGGCTCGCCCATGACCCGCTCGATCTCCTCGGGGCGCACCGCGGTGGCCACGTTGCGCCGGCCCTGGCGGCTGAGGGTCTCCCAGGCGACCAGGCTCCCGAGGCCGCCGCTGACCAGCGGGCTGGTGGGCGGCTCGTCGAAGGCCTCCTCGATCTGCTCGGCCCCCCGCTCGATCCGGTGGTCGGCCCGGCGCATCAGCTGGTAGAGGGCGCCGCCGAGGGCCGACAGCGCGACCAGGTGGCCGAGCGGCCGGTAGAGGCGCTCGTGGCCGGGCAGGCCCCGCTCGGCCAGGCCGCCGACGGCGGCCGCGAACCGGCGCTCGCCGGCGGCCAGCCCGGCGAGCCCGGCGCTCACGCCCAGGCTCATGGCCAGCGACTTGGCCGCCGACGCGGGGGCGCCCTCGTCGGCCGGCAGCCCGGGGGACCGGGCCTCCCAGCGCCGGCGCCGGAAGTCGTTGACCGTGGCCAGCGCGGCCCCGGCGAACGGCGCCACCGGGATCGAGAGGTCCTGGACGTCGCGGCGCCGGCGGGTCAACTCCTGGAGCGCGCCGACGACGGCGCCCGACAGGCCGGTGGCCGACAGCCACCAGCCCGCCGTGCGCACCCCCCCGCGCGGCAGCCGCTCACCCGGCCGGGGCCGCAGCGCGCTCTGGAGGGTCAGCCCGGCGCCGATGGTGGCCAGGTCGAGCGCGATGCTGGCCCGCCGCCAGGCATGGCGGTCGACCTTGGTCGGGTCGGCCCGGCCCGCGCCGCTCAGGGCCAGCGCCTCGACCGAGTCCTGGATGAGGGCGGCGAACGAGTAGTTCAGGGCGGTGCTGATGCCGGTGACCAGCGCCTGGTCGAGGGGGCTGCGTGGCATCAGTGTGCGCTGGAAGGTGATGGGTATGATGGTCGCCGCCACCAGCGTGCCCGCCTGCTGGGTGCGGCCCCCGATCCCGCCGTTCGGCGACCGCCCGCCCAGCATCGGTTGCTCCCTCCTGCCATGGTGGTGGGCCTCAGGGTCGCACCGGGCCCGGCGGGCGGCATCACCCGATGAGGATGAACCTCGGCCTGATTTGCGTATTCCGGGGAGCAGATGGGTAGCCTCATCCCATGCCTCCTGGTGATGCTGATGCTGGCCCGAGGCTGGACGCCGAGATCCTGGCCGCCGAGGTCGCCGAGAGCCTGGACGAGTTCCTCGACCACATGTCGGTGGCGGAGGGGATCGGCGCCAAGCTGAACCGCCAGCTGCTCGGCTTCCTCAAGGCCGAGGTCCTGCCGCAGGCCAACCGGGCCGCGGAGATGGGCGTCGACCCGACGCCGCTGTTCGCCGTGGTCGTCCGCGTGCTGCGGACCTACGCCGACGCCCTGGAGCGGCCGCCGTCCCCCAACGGCGAGACAACGGCGCGGAGTCGGCCACCGGCCGACGGTCGATAGACTCCGACCGGCAGATTCGCCGGTCGGCTAACCGCCCAGCAGGCCCAGCTCCCGCACCCGCTGCATGGCCTCGCTGCGCGACGACACCCCGAGCTTGCGGTAGATCGACACGGCCTGGGTCTTGACCGTGTTCCGGGACAGGTGCAGCCGCTCGCCGATCTCCAGCAGGGTGAGGTGGGTCGACAGCAACGGCAGCAGGCGCAGCTCGGCCGCGGTCAGCGACGACGCCCCCAGCGTCCCCTGCCCGACCCGGTCCAGCGCCGCCCTGAGGTCGGCGGCCTGGCCGGGCAGGACGCCGAGGTCGGGCCGCCGGCGGATGATCTCGTCGGCCTGCCGCAGGACCGCCCTGGCCCCGGCCACGTCGTCCAGGGCCAGGTACGCCTGGGCCAGCTCCAACAGGGTCTGCACCGACCGGTGGGGCATGGACGAGGTGAGCAGCGGGCGCAGGTGGACGGCCCGGGCCAGGTGCTCGCGGGCCCGGGCGGGGCCGACCTGGTGCAGCGCCGCCCGGGCGGCCACGGTGTGCACGAAGGCGGCCATGACGTAGTCGTCTAGGTGGCCCGCGGCCAGGACGGCCAGGGACCGCTCGGCCAGGCGGCCGCCCTCCTCCCACTGCCGGCGCTCCATGGCGATGATGGCCCGCTGGCCGAGGGCGGCCGCGGCCGCGGGCATGGCGCCGAGCTGGTCGGCGACCTCGCCCACCCGGGCCAGGATCGGCTCGGCCTCGTCGGAGCGGCCGTCCAGCAGGTAGGAGATCCCCTCCATGAGCAGCGCCGTCGCCCGCCAGGGGCTGTCGGGCGCCAGCCCGGCCCAGGCGGCGGCGGCGTCGGCCCGCATCCCGGCGATGCCGTCCTGGCACAGCAGGGTCCGCAGCAGCGCCAAGGAGGCGTCCAGGGTGCCGTCGGCCGGGGCCGACCCCAGCCCCCGCTCGGCCGCGGCCGCCCAGCGCTCGGCGCCGGACGCGTTGCCCAGCAGCGCCTCCAGCTGCGCCCCGAGGACGGCGACGCGCGGGTAGCGCTCGACCAGGCCCTGGTCCTCGAACCACCCGAACCACCGGCGGACGGTCTCGACCCGCCCGCCGGCGTAGGCGGCGAAGGCCAGCCCCGTCACCAGCCGGGCCACCCCGTCGGCGTCCCCGGCGGCCTGGCCGTGGTCGACGGCCAGCTCGGGCAGGCCCTGGCCCTCGTACCAGGCCGCGGCCCGCCCGTGGAGCGCCGGGACCAGCTCGGGCTCGCGGCGCTCCAGCTCGGCCAGGAGCAGGTCCCGGAGCAGCTGGTGGTAGCGGTACCAGCGGTTGCGGCGGTCCACCTCGACCAGGAGGAGATTCGAGCCGGCCAGCGACTCCAGCACCTGCTCGGACCCGCTGACCTCCAGGACGGCGTCGCACAGGGGCCCCGACAGCTGGTCGAGCACGGCCGTCCGGGTGAGGAAGGTCACCGTTGACTCCGAGAGGCGGGCCAGCAGCCCCGCCGGCGGCTGGCCGGCCGCGTGGCCGTTGCCGGCGAACGCGGCCCGGTCGCCGGCCGGCGGCCCCTCGGCGGCCGCGGCGAACGAGGCCAGGTACAGCCCCACCGGCCAGCCGTCGGTCCGGTCCAGCAGCTCGGCGACCTGGGCGTCGCTCAGGTGGACGCCGGCCTGCTCCAGCAGCGTCCTGGCTTCCCGGCGGTCCATGGCCAGCTCGTCGGGCCCGACCTCCATCAGCCGGCCCCGCGGCCGCGACAGGGCCTCGGGCAGCGGCGGCCTGGCCCGGGAGGCCAGGGCCAGCTGCGACCCGGCGGGCAGGCCCAGCGCGACCTCGGCCACGGCGTCCAGACAGTCCTGGTTGGCCAGCAGCTCCAGGTTGTCCAGGACGACGCTCACCGGCCGGGTCAGCGACGACAGGCCGGCCACGAACCTCGGGACCAGGCTGGCCGGGGGGGCCGCGCCCGGCGAGGCCAGGGTCTGGAACACCTCCGGGTCGATCGGCTCCACCCGGTCGAGGGCCACGGCCAGGTAGCTGAGCAGGACCACCGGGTCGTTGTCGCGCCGGTCCAGCGACACCCAGGCCACCCCGCTGCGGCGCTCGGCCCACTGGGCCAGCAGGGTGGTCTTGCCGTAGCCGGGTGGGGCGGTCACGCACAGCAGCCGGGTCGTGGGCGCGGCCAGCAGCCGTTCCAGCAGGGTGGTCCTCGGCACCACGGCCTGACCGGGCCACGGCGGGTGGAGCTTGGACTCCTGGAGCTCGAAGGACGGCGTCCAACGGGGACCCGGGCGCTCCCCGGGTCCCGCGCCATGCCCCTCCGCGCCGGCCTCCACGCCGGGAAGGCTATCTCCTGGCTTCGCCAAGCCTCAACACCCCGCGGTTGCCGGCCGCCGGTCCTGCTGCCACCCTGGCCGGGGAGCCGATCGGAGGGCTGTGGTGAAGCGCATCGAACGCCTGCTGCGGGCGATCGACCGGTTCCAGCAGCGGCACACCGTGCTCGGGTTCCCCTTCGGGGTGGTCAAGAAGTACGGCGACGACCAGGGGGGCAAGAAGGCCGCCCTGCTCGCCCACTACGGCTTCCTGTCGCTGTTCCCGCTGCTGCTGGTCTTCATCACCGTGCTCGGCTACGCCCTGGCCGACGACCCGGAGCTCCAGCAGGGGGTGATCGACACCCTGGCCAGGCAGTTCCCGGTGCTCGGGTCCCAGGTCGAGAGCAGCATCAGGTCGATCCAGGGCTCGGGCGTCGCCCTGGTCGTGGGCATCCTCGGCACCCTGTGGGGCGGCCTCGGCATCGTCCAGAGCTTCCAGGACGCCATGAACGACGTCTGGAACGTCCCCCGCCGCCACCGGCCCAACTTCTGGTGGCGACTGGCCAGGGGGCTGGCCGCGCTGCTGCTGGTGGCCGGCGAGGTGGTGGCGGCCACCATCCTGGCCCAGCAGGGCCTCGCCGGGCCGGGCCTGCTCGGCCGGGTCGCCCTGCTCGGCGGGTCGTTCCTGCTCAACCTGCTCCTGCTGCTGGTGATGTTCCAGCTCCTGACCGGGACGCGGCTGCGCTGGCGCTGGCTGCTGCCCGGCGCGGCCGTGGGGGCGCTCGGCTGGAGCGTGCTCCAGACCGTCGGCGTCCAGCTGGTCAACCACCAGCTGGAGCGGGCCAACCTCCTCTACGGGGCGTTCGCGGTGGTGATCGTGCTGCTCGGCTGGCTGTACCTGAGCTCCCAGCTGGTGCTGTACGCGGCCGAGATCAACGTGGTCCTGGCCCGGCGGCTGTGGCCGCGCAGCCTGCTCCAGCCGCCGCTGACCGAGCCCGACCGGCAGGTCCTGACCGCGCTCGCCCGGACCGAGGAGCGCCGGCCCGAGCAGCGCGTCCAGGTCACCTTCCTCCCCGAGGCGGCCGACGGCGACGACCAGCCGGCCGGCGACGGCGACCGGGCTGACCTGTGACCGAGGGCCAGGCCCTGGCCAGGGCCGAGCTGGCCGCCGCGGCGGCCCTGCTGGCCTGGAACGCCGCCATCAACCGGATGGTCCCCTCGCCGGCCTACGTGCCGGCGAACCTGGCCGCGGCCGGGCTGTCGCTGGCCGCGGCCCGCCAGCGGCGGGTGCCAGCGGCCGACCTGGGCCTCGGCGGCGAGCGGGTCGGCCGGGGCCTGCTGGTCGGGCTGGCCGCGGCCGCGCCGGTGGCGGCCGTGGTCGCCCTCGGCGCCACCGTGCCCGCGACCCGGCGCTGGTTCCTGGACGAGCGGGCCACGACCGGCGACGCCGGCTACGCGCTGTACCACACCGTGGTCCGGATCCCCTTCGGCACGGCCGCGGCCGAGGAGGTGCTCTTCCGCGGGGCCCTGCTCGGCATGCTCCTCCAGCGCCACTCGCGGGTGCGGGCCAGCGCCGTCAGCTCGGCCCTGTTCGGCCTCTGGCATGTCCTGCCCACCCTGGACACCCTGGCCCTGAACCCGGCAGGGTCGGCCGTGGGCGGCGACCCGGTCCGCATCGGCGGCGCCGTCCTGGCCTCGGTGGTGGTCACCGCGGCCGCCGGGCTCGGCTTCTCCTGGCTGCGGTTCCGCGGCGACAGCGTGCTCGCCCCGGTGGTGGCCCACGCCGCCCTCAACAGCTCGGCGTTCGTGGCCGCGCGCCTGGCCGCACGCTCGGCCCGGCGCTGACGGCGCCCGGGCTCAGCCGCCCGGCGGGGCGTCCCGGACGCTCACTCCCGTTCCGGCCGCCGCCGGGGCTGGGCGCCCGGGGCCGCCTCCAGCAGCCGCAGGAAGGCGTCGTTCCAGCCCTGGACCAGGCTGCCGAAGGCCTCGGGCTGGCGGCCCAGGGGGACGAGGAAGGCCCTGGTCAGCTCCAGCTGGGCCTGGGTGGTGGTGGCGAAGCTCTCCAGGGCGGCCTGGACGAGCCGGGCGCTGCGCTCCTGGGTGGCGCTGGCCCGCTCGATCACCTCCCGGTAGGCCTCCAGGCTCTGGCGCAGGGCCCGGTTGGCCTCCTCCTGGCTGGCCAGGGCCCGCTCGGTCGCGGCCAGGGTGGAGGTCAGCGCCTCCAGGGCGGCCCGGCCACCCTCGGCCTGGTCGCTCACCAGCTCCCGCAGCGAGTCCGACCAGGTCTGGGCGAGCTCCAGGCTGCGCTCCTGGGCGGCCACGGTGGCCTTGGCGATCTCGCCGAAGGGATGGGAGCCGAAGCCCTCCTCTGCTGTTCCGGTCATCACTACCTCCCTGAGCTGTTCCGGGAACGACGATACCGGGCATACTCGGCTTGAACGATCAGGTGGAGGAGGCGCGTCGATGACGAAGCCCAGGGACCGCAACGGGTCGCCGCATGTCGTCGTGGTCGGCGGCGGGTTCGCCGGGCTGGCGGCGGTCAAGACCCTGGCCAAGGCCAAGCCGCCGGTGCGGGTCACCCTGCTCGAGCAGCACAACTACCACCTGTTCCAGCCCCTGCTGTACCAGCTGGCCACCGGCCTGGTCCAGCCGGCCGACATCGCCCACCCGGTGCGGGGCATCGTGCGCCGCTACCGGCGCACCTCGGTGCGCATGGCCACGGTGTCGGGGGTGGACCTCGACGCCAGGGAGGTCCTGACCGAGGAGGGGCGGCGCTTCGGCTACGACCACCTGATCGTGGCCGCCGGCGCGACCACGGCGACCTTCGGGATCCCGGGGGTCGAGGAGCACAGCTTCCCGCTCAAGAGCATGCCCGACGCGCTGCGGCTCCGGGCCCACCTGCTGCGCCAGTTCGAGCTGGCCGAGAGCGACCCGGCCGAGATCGACAAGGGCGCCCTCACCGTGGTCGTGGTCGGCGGCGGGCCCACCGGGGTGGAGATGGCCGGGGCCCTCCACGAGCTGTTCAAGCACGTGCTGGTCCACGACTTCCCCGAGCTCGACATCGGCCAGACCAGGGTGGTGCTGCTGGAGGCCACCGACCACCTGCTGGCCCCGTTCCACCCCAGCTCGCGCAGGCACGCCCTGGAGATCCTGGCCAAGCGGGGGGTGGAGGTGCGGCTGGGGCAGGCGCTGGAGCAGGCCACCCCGGACGAGGTCAGGCTCAAGGACGGCACCGTGATCCGGACCCGGACGCTGGTCTGGGGGGCCGGGGTGCGGGCCCACCCGCTGGCCGACACCCTGGGGCTGGAGCAGACCCGCGGGGGCCGCATCGTGGTCGGCGAGGACCTCAGCGTCCCGGGCCGGCCCGAGGTGTTCTGCGTCGGCGACATCGCCGGGGCGGGCGACGGCAAGGGCGGGCTGCTGCCCCAGGTCGCCCAGCCCGCCATCCAGGAGGCCAGGCACGCCGCCCTCAACATCGAGCGGACGCTCAACGACGAGCCTCGGACCGGGTTCGAGTACAAGGACAAGGGGATCATGGCCACCATCGGCCGCAACGCGGCCGTGACCGAGCTGCCGAATGGGGCCAGGTTCCAGGGCGTGCTCGCCTGGTACATGTGGCTGGCCCTGCACCTGGCCTACATCATCGGGTTCCGCAGCCGGGTGGTCGTGCTGGTCAACTGGATCTGGAGCTACCTGACCTACGACCGCCACGCCCGCATCATCGTGGCCGTCGAGCCGGCGCGCCGGGCCGCCAGGTCGGCTCAGCCGCCGGCGGCGCCGTCTCCGGCCGCGTCCCGGGACCGGCCGGTGGTGCCGTAGGCGCCCCCGATCCTGGCCGCGACCTCGGCCATCTCCGCCTCGCCGAGGATGCGGGGGGTGTAGGCCGGGCCCAGGGTGGTGGCCCGCAGCCACACCTCGGCCACCCACTCCAGGTAGCGGGCGCGGTCGTAGGCGGCCTCGATGCCGGCCCCGTAGGTGACCGCGCCGTGGTTGGCCAGCAGCGCGCCCGAGCGGCCCTCGAGGGCGGCCAGCACGTTGGCGGCCAGCTCGGGGCTGCCGAAGGTGGCGTACGGCGCCACCCGCACCGGGCCGCCCAGCACGGCCAGGACGTAGTGGATCGTGGGCAGCTCATCGACCACGGTGGAGACGACGGTGGCGGCCGTGGAGTGGGTGTGGACCACCGCCCCGGCGTCGGTGTTGGCGTAGATCAGCTGGTGGATCGGCAGCTCGCTGGTCGGGGCGAGCCGGGCCTCGACCGCGCCGCCGTCCAGGCGGTGCACGCCCACCAGCTCCGGGGTGAGGGTGTCGTAGGCGTGCCCGGACGGGGTGACGGCGAGCAGGTCCCCGACCCGGATGCTGAGGTTGCCCGAGGTCCCCACGACCAGGCCGTCGCGGAGCATGCGCCGCCCCAGCTCGACGATCAGGCGGCGCTCGCCGGCCAGGAGCATCGCGGCACCTCCGTGGTCTGGCCGGTCACGAGCGGGGCCCGAGGGCGGGGTGGCCCCATCCGGGCAGCTCCATGCCGAGCCGGTCGGCGTCGGCGTGGGCGATCGCGTCCAGGTTGGCGGCCCGGGCCCGGTCGCCGGGCCCGTCCCGGCCGCGGAGCATGCCCGCATGGGCCTGGGTGGTGAGCGCCTGCCAGGGACGGGCCCCGAGCCGCTCGTGGGCGGCCAGGGCGGCCCGGAAGTGGCCGAGGCTGTCCTCCCAGCGTCCGGCGGTGGCGGCCAGGATGCCGAGGTGGTGGTCGGCGGCGCCCAGGTAGATGTGGCCGGCGGCCAGGTGGTGGCCGGCCCAGGGGGCGAGCAGCTCGGCCAGCCGGGCGGCGGCGGCCCCGTCGCCGAGCTGGGCGCAGGCCCCGGCCAGGGCGACCAGGTTGGCCACGGTGGGCTGGCCGCCCAGGCCGCCGGCCATCGCCTCCTGGAGCGCGCGGCGGGCCTCGTCGTCGCGTCCCTGGCCGGCGTAGGCCAGGGGCAGGAGCCTGGGCCAGGTGCCGGCCGCCCAGGCGTGCTGGGCGGCCAGGCGCTCCAGCAGCGCCTCCACCTCGCCGGGGCGACCCTGGAGCCAGCGCAGGAACACCAGCTGGGCGCCGTGGGCCAGGATCGCGGGCGCGCCCAGCGGCCGCCGGCCCAGCTCGAAGGCGTCGCCGGCCAGGCGTTCGCTGTCGCGGAACTGGCCGCGCAGCATGGCCGTGGCCGAGCGCAGGTGCAGGGCCAGCCAGCGGTGGTGGGGCGCCGGCCGCGTCTCGGCCAGCCGGGCCTCCCGCTCGGCCAGCCGCTGCACGCCGTCCAGGTCGCCCGCGGCCAGCAGGGCGCAGGCACGGGCCCGGGTGGCCTGGTCGACCAGGGCCTCGTCGCCGGCCTCGGCGGCCAGCTGGTCCAGCTCGGCCGAGGCGGCCGCGGCCGCCTCCGGCCCGCCGGGGCGCAGGACGCCGTGCCAGGCGAGCTCCTGGTCGGCCAGGACCGACACCAGGGTCGGGCCGTCGCCGAGCCGGCGGGCCATCGCCACCGCCTCGGCGAAGTCGGGCGGCCGGGCCGGCCCCTCGGCCCCGAGCAGCGCCGCGGCGGCCCGCCAGCCGGCCAGGCGGGCCAGCAGCAGGGCGCGGGCCCGGCCGTCGCCCGGGCCGGCCGCCTCCAGGGCCTCGCCCAGCAGCCCCTCGGGGACGGCCCGGTCGAGCCCGACCAACCAGAAGCCGGTCGCCCCACCCAGCCCCAGGGCGGCCCGGGCCAGCTGCTCGGCCGAGCCGGCCGCCCGGGCGGCGGCGGCGGCGCGCAGGTAGGCCTCGGTGGCCGGGCGGTCCTGACCGGCCGCGGCCCAGGCGTCGCCCTGGCCGAGCAGCAGCCGGCCGCGGCGCTCCGGGTCGGCCCCGGCGCCGTGGGCGCGCTCCAGGACGGCCAGGGCCTGGCGGTGGCGGAGGGCCGACTCCTCGTAGCGCCGCTGGGCGAAGGCCTCCTCGCCGGCCCGCCGGGCGTGGTCCATCGCCCGGTCGGCGAAGGGCGCGCCGGCCAGGGCGAAGTGGTCGGCCAGCTCCCCGAGGCGGCTGGTGCCGCCGGTGAGCTCCTCCAGGGCCTGGGCGACCCGGCGGTGGGCCCGGGCCCGCTCGCCGGCCGGCAGCCGGCGGTAGAGGAAGTCGCGCACGATCGGGTGGTGGAAGGCGTAGCCGCCGGGGACGCCCGGCCGCTCCTCCAGCAGCCGGGCCGCCACGGCGGTGTCGAGCGCCGACAGCAGGCTGTCGTAGCCGAGCTCGACCACCCGGCCGACCAGGGCCACGTCGGGCTGGTAGCCGATCACGGCGGCCACGCCGAGCACGTGCTCGACCGGCCCGCCCAGGCGGGCCAGGCGCTGGCCGACGACCCAGCGCACGCTCTCGGGCACGTCGTCGACGGCCGGGCCGGCGGCCACCGCGGTCACGTCCCCGCCGTCCAGGGCGCCGGTCTCGACCAGGTGCCGCAGCAGCTCGCCGACCAGGAACGGGTTGCCGGCGGTGCGCTGGCGGAGCACGTGGGCCAGGGCCGCGGCCCCGGGGCCGGGCGGCCGGGCGGTGGTCGCCGCGGCCAGCTGGGCGACCTCGTCGGTCTGGAGCCCGTCCAGGGTCAGCAGCTCCGCCCCGGGGGCGCGGACCAGGTCGCCCAGGGCGGCGGTCAGCCTGGTCCTGGGGGCGCGCTCGTCGTCGCGGTAGGTCAGGACGGTGAGCAGCCGCGCCGGCCGGCGCGCCTGGGCCAGGCTGCGCAGCAGCAGCAGGCTGGCCTCGTCGGCCCCGTGCAGGTCGTCGACCAGCAGCAGCAGCGGGCCGCCGACCGCGATCGCCTCCAGCAGCCCGGTGAGGGCCTCGAACAGGAGGTACTGCTCGGCCTCGGGGTCGACGGGGGAGGGGGGCGGCAGGGCAGGCAGGCGCCAGGCCAGCTCGGGCCAGAACCGGACCAGCTCCGCGGCCCGGGGGCCGAGCAGGGCCCGCAGCCGTTCCGACGGGTAGCCGGCCAGGTGGCGGCCGACCGCCTCCCGCAGCGGCAGGTGGGGGACGCCCAGGTGCGGGTCGCAGCGTCCGGCCAGCACCACCGCCCCGTCGGACTCGGCCAGCGAGGCCAGCTCGGTCGCCAGCCGGGTCTTGCCGATGCCGGCCTCGCCGGCCACCAGCACGGTCCGGCGGCCGCCGCCGCGGGCGTCGTCCCAGGCGGCGCGCAGCCGGCGCAGCTCCGGTCCGCGGCCCACGAAGGCGCCCGGGACCGGGCCCGGCGGCGGCGGGCCCGGGACGCCGCCGGCCGCGGGCTCGGCGGCCGGCTCGGCGTGGAGCAGCTCCAGGTAGGCCGCCTCCAGATCGGGGGAGGGCCCCACGCCCAGCTCCTCGGCCAGGATCCGCCGGTAGCGGTCGTAGGCCCGCAGCGCCTCCCCGCGGTCGCCGGCGGCGGCATGGGCCAGCAGCAGCCGCCGGTGGGCCGAGTCGCGGAACGGCTCCAGGGCGACCAGGTCGCCCGCCGGGCCGACGGCCCGGCCGGCATGGCCGGCGGCCAGGTGGATCTCGACCAGCAGCTCCAGGCTCCGGACCAGGACCTGGTGGAGGGCGGCGCGCCGGTCCTGGACCCAGGCGCCGTCGTGGCCGGGCAGCAGCGGCTGTCCGGCGATCGCCCGGGCCCGCTCGGCCGCGCCCAGGGCCTCGTCCAGCCGGCCGGCGTCGAGCGCCCGCTGGGCCTGCCCGGCCTCGCCCTCGGCCAGCTCGACGTCGACCGCCGTGTCGGTGGGCAGGACGAGCCGGTAGCATCCCGAGGAGCTGGTGAGGGTGTCGGCCGCGGGCAGGCCGAGCCGGTCCAGGAAGTCCCTGACCTTGCTGACCACCCCACGCAGGGCCGGGCGCCAGGTGGGCGGGAGGGCCCCGCCCCACACCGCCTCGGCCAGCTCCTCGCTCGGCACCGGCCGGCCACGCTCGGCCACCAGGTAGGCGAAGACCACCGACGCCTGCCGCCCGGGCAGGTGGGTCGCGTCGGCCCGGTTGCCGTCGGCCTCGGCCGCCAGCTGGCCGGTCAGGGTGATCTCCAGTGACATGGGATTGCAGCGCCGTTGCGTCTCGCTTGCGTCCCCCCCTTACAGTGTCCCGGCCTGTCAACAGCAAGACAAGTGGAGGTTCGGCGAGCCGGGAGCGACCGACGGACGCGACAGACGCGACGGACACTGCGGGGCTGCTCACCACCAAGCTGATGGTGCCGGTGCCGCGTTGGCAACCGGTGGCCCGGCAGCGGTTGTTCGGGCTGCTGGACGAGGGCACCCGGGGACCGCTGACCCTGCTGGCCGCGCCCGCCGGGTACGGCAAGACCCTGCTGATGACCTCCTGGACGACCGGGGCGCGCCCGCCCGGCCCGGTGGCCTGGGTGCGGGTCGGCCCCGGCGACCACCACCCGCCGCAGTTCTGGGCGCACGTGCTGGCCGCGCTGCGCGGGGCCGAGGTGGTCCCGCCGGACGGGCTGCTGGCCGGCCTCAGCCCGCAGGTCGAGATCGGCGACGGGTTCCTGCACACCTTCGTGGCCGGCCTGTTCGAGCTCCGGCGCCCGGTGGTGCTGATCCTGGACGACCTGCACGAGGCGACCGGCCAGGCCGTGGTCGGCCAGCTCCGGTTCCTGCTACGGCACGCCCCCTCGCAGCTGCGCCTGGTCGTGGCCACCCGCTCCGACCCGCCGCTGGCCCTGCACCGGCTGCGGGTCGCTGGGCAGCTCAGCGAGATCCGCGGGGCCGACCTGGCCTTCACCGTGGAGGAGACGGCCGCGCTGCTGGCCGACCACGGGGTGGCGCTGTCCGGTGAGGAGCTCGAGACGCTGTGGCGGCGGACCGAGGGCTGGGCGGCCGGGCTGCGGCTGGCCGCCCTGTCCATGCGCGGCCAGTCCCAGCCAGGGCGGTTCGTGGCCGACCTGGCCGGCGACGACCGCGCCATCGCCGGCTACCTGGTCGAGGAGGTGCTGGCCGCCCAGCCGCCCGAGCTGCGCCGGTTCCTGCTGCGGACCGCGGTGGCCGACCAGCTCAGCGGGGACCTGGCCGACGCCCTGACCGGCGGCTCCAACGGCGCCAGGATCCTGGCCCGGCTGGAGCGTGAGCACGTGTTCACCTCGGCCACCGGCCCGAACCGGGCCTGGTACCGCTACCACCCGCTGTTCGCCGAGCTGCTCAGGGCCGAGCTGCGCTACGAGCACGCCGGCGAGCTGCCCGACCTGCACCGCCGGGCGGCCACCTGGCACGCCGGCAACGGCCAGCCCGTGCGGGCCGTCCGCCATGCCCTGGCCGCCGGCGACGTCGACCAGGCGGCCGGGCTGCTCACCGCCAGCTGGGCGGCGATGCTGGCCCAGGGCCAGGCCGGGGTGCTGGCCGAGCTGGTGTCGCGGCTGCCCGGCGAGCGGGTGCGGACCACCCCGGAGCTGGCCGTGGTGGCCGCCCTCAGCCGCCTCGCCCTGGGGAAGCTGGAGGAGGCCGACGCCTGGCTGGGGCTGGCTGCGGCCGCCGAGCCGTGGCGCGCCACCGGCCCCACCGGGCGGGGCGGGCCGGGGCCGCGCCCGCCCCGGAACGGGTCGGCGATGCGCCTGGCCAGGCTGTACCGGGCCCGGCTGGTCGGCGACGTCGCCGACGCCGGGCCGGCCGCGCGGGTGCCGCCGGCCCTCGCCGAGGGCGACGACGACGACCGGCGGACGCTGAGCCACGCCCTGCTGGGCGTCGCCCAGCTGTGGAGCGGCCAGCTGGAGGAGGCCGCGGCCAGCCTGGAGCAGGCCCGGGCCGACGCCGACCGGACCGGCCGGCCGGTCGTCGCCATCGGCGCCACCGGCCACCTGGCCCTGCTCGAAGCCGTCCGTGGGCGCCTCGGCCGCGCCACCGAGCTGGGCCTGCTGGCCACCGAGCAGGCCCGACGGGTCGACTGGTCGGCCAGCCCCCAACTGGCTGGCGCCCACCTGGCCCTCGCCGTGGCCGCCTACCACCGCGACGACCTGCCCGCGGCCACGGCCGCCCTCGACCGGGCCACCAGGACGGCCCTGGCCGGCGACCGTCCGCTGCGGCTGGCCGCGGCCGTCCTGGGAGCCTGGGTGGCGGCCGGGACGGACCGCGGCGACGCCGCCGCGGCCCTCGGCCGGCTGGACGGCGCCGTGGCCGCCACCGGGGGGCGGCCGCCGCGCCTGCTGGCGGCCGCGGCCAGGGCGGCCCGGGCCAAGCTGCTGGCCGCCACCGGCGACGAGGACGCGGCCCTGGCCGAGCTCGACCGGACCGACGCCAGCCCGGCGCCGGTCGAGGCCCTGGTGCTGGCCCGGCTCCAGGTGGCCACGGGCGATCCCGCCGCCGCGGGGCGCACCCTGGCCCCGCTGCTGGCCGACGAGCCGGGCCAGCCGGCGCCCGAGCTCCCCCTGGCCATCGCGGCCCACCTGACGGACGCGCTGGCCAACCAGGAGCTGGCCGACCACGCCGCCGCCGCCCGCGCCATGCGCCGCGCCCTCGACCTGGCTGTGCCCGAGGACTACCGCCGCGTGTTCGTGGAGGGCGGGGCCCCGGTGCGGGTGCTGCTGGCCGACCACCTGCACCGGGACACCACCCACCACCTGCTGGTCGGGTCCCTGTTGGAACGGCTCCGGACCGAAGCCGGGCGGGCCGCCTCGCCGGCCGGGCGGTCGGCCGCGGCGGGGCCGCTGGTGGTGCCGCTGAGCGAGCGCGAGCAGGTGGTGCTGCGCTACCTGTCGAGCAGGCTGTCGGCCGGCGAGATCGCCGAAGAGCTGTACGTCTCCCTCAACACCGTGAAGACCCACATCAAAAGCATCTACCGCAAGCTCGACACCAACCGGCGCTGGGACGCGGTCAAGCGCGCCCGCCAGCTCCAGCTGCTCTGATCACACGGCCGGCCGCTCCGGGGGCAGCTCGTCGATGCGCCGGCCCAGGCCGCGCAGCTCGAAGGCGGCGAACAGCTCGGTGAAGCCGTAGAAGATGGCGTAGATGCCGACCAGGTTGACGAACACGATCAGCGCCCGCCCCGGGTACCCGGCGGCCCACATGCCGAGCAGCAGCTCGAGGATGCCCAGGATCAGCGTCACCCACCACCAGGGCCGGCCGTGGGAGGAGAAGGCGGCGACGATGTCGACGATGCCCTTGAAGACCAGGAACCAGGCCAGCACCACCGAGATCACCAGCAGGGTCCGTCCCGGCCAGACGAAGGCGATGATCCCGGCGATGATCGACAGGGCGCCCCCGACCCAGTACAGCCAGGCCCAGCCCTCGACCCGGCCGGCGGCCAGGATCTGGTTGATGCCGGTCATGATGAAGGTGACGCCGGCGAAGATGGCCAGGGCGAGCAGGCTGCCCACGTTGTAGGACAGCACGAACATCCCGAACAGGATCCACAGCACCCCGAGGATCAGGAACAGCCACCAGGCGCGGGTGAGCCCGCGGATGGCGTCGCGGGACCCGAGGCCGGCCACCCGGTCGGACATCGGCAGGTCGCTCATCGAGCGTTCCCCTTTCAGCACAGGATCACCCCGTTCGGGTGAAGTCTCATCACCCTATGTGGGGCCACGATGCGGAGCAAGCGGGCCGCCGGGGTCGGCCGAGGAGGGTGCGCGTGCCTCGTGAGGGAGGGAGCTACGAGATCCGCGTGCGGGGGCGCCTGAGCGACTCGCTGATGGCCGCCTTCGAGGGCATGCGCGCGTCGGTGGAGCCGGTGGGGACGGTGCTGCACGGCCCGGTCCAGGACCAGGCCGCCCTGTACGGGCTGCTCGACCGCATCCAGGCCCTCGGCCTGGAGCTGGTCGAGGTCCGCCGGCTCCCCGACGCGCCGGGGGAGCCGGAAATCACCCGCTCGGGGTGAGGCCGGCTCACCCCGCCACCCCGACCATTGGGGGACTGTTCACCGCTGTGCCCGGAGGAGCAACGCATGTCGAACCTGGTGGTGCTCGGCCTGGACGACCACGAGGACGCCGAACGCGTCATGGACCTGGCCGGCGACCTGGCCAAGCAGCACCTGCTGGAGCTGGAGGACTGCGCCTACGCCTACAAGGACGACAACGGCAAGGTCCGCATCCACCAGGCCATCAGCCTGACCGGGGCCGGGGCGGCCTCGGGCGCCCTGTGGGGCACCCTGATCGGCATGCTGTTCCTCATGCCCATCGCCGGGCTGGCCATCGGGGCGGGCACCGGCGCCCTGGCCGGGAAGCTGGCCGACGTCGGCATCAACGACGACACCATCAAGCAGATCGGCCAGCAGCTCCAGCAGGGCAAGGCGGCGGTGTTCGTGCTGGCCCGGTCGGCCACCACCGACCGGGTGATCGAGGCCATCAAGCCGTTCAACCCGACCGTGATCCAGACCAGCCTCAGCCGCGACCGCGAGGAGGAGCTGGTCCGGGCGCTCCAGTCCTGACACGCTCGGGACCCCATGGAGGGCGGCGGCCCTGTCCATCGCCTCCTGGCTGGCGGTGCGGCTGCGCAGCCTGCTCGTGCCTCACCGCGGGCCGGGTGATCCCGGGTCGCGGGGCCGGGACCCGTCGCTGAGCGCCTCCACCGCGGCCTGGACGCTCGGGTAGGCCGGGGGCAGGGTGGCCGCGGTGTCGGCCCGGCGCAGGACGTCGCGGACCTGGCCGACGCTGTGGGTGAGCACCAGCTCGACCCCCAGGCGCCGCAGGTCGTCGGTGAGCTGGACGAGCATGCGGGCGGCGCTGACGTCGATGAAGGGGGCCGTCTCGGCGTCGAGGACGACCGCCCGGGTCCCCGGCTCGGCGGCGTGGGCGCGGACGGCGGCCCGGACGGTGTCGGCGTTGGCGAAGAACAGCCCGCCCTCGACCCGCAGCAGCGCGATCCCCGGCTCCAGCTCGTTCTCGGGGTGCCGCTGGATGTCGCCGTACTGGCCGGGCGTGCCCGGGACCTGACCGAGGACGGCCACATGGGGCCGCGAGGCCCGGTACAGCAGCAGCAGCAGCGACACCACGACGCCGATGAACAGCCCGGGGAGGGTGTCGAAGACCAGCACCCCGGCCAGGGCGGCCACGGCGGCGATGAAGTCGGGCCGGGCGGCGATGCCGTAGATGCCGCGCAGCTCGCGGGTGGCGATCCGGTAGAGGGCGGCCAGGGCCGGGAAGTCGACCAGCTCGATGACGGCGGCGATCACCACCGCGGCCAGGGTCGCCTGGGGCAGGTTCTCGAACAGGCCGGTGAGGAACAGCAGGGTCAGGATGGTGAGGGCGGCCACGACCAGCCCCGACACCTGGGAGCGGGCCCCGGCGGAGCCGTTCACGGCCGTTTTGGAGAGGCTGCCGTTCACCACCATGCCGCTGGACAGGCCCGCCCCGAGGTTGGCGGCGCCGAGGCCGACCAGCTCCCGGTTGGCATCCACCTCGTAGTGGTGCCGGGCGGCATAGGTTTTGGCCGCGCCCAGGCCCTCGGCGAAGCCGACCAGCATGACCCCGGCCGCGGCCGGAGCCAGGGCCAGGTAGTCGGCCGCGGCCACGTCCGGGGTCCCCAGGGCCGGCAGCCCGCTGTTGATCTGCCCGACGATCTCCACGCCGTGGGCGTCCAGGTCGAGCAGCCAGACGGCGGCGATCCCGACCAGGACCGCGACCAGCGACCCGGGCACGGCCGGGGCGAAGCGCCGCAGCCCCAGCACCAGGGCCAGCGAGGCCAGGCCGACGGCCAGGGTGGTCACGCTGGTCTGGTCGAGGTTGGAGAGCATGTGCCGGAGCTTCTCGAAGAAGTTGCCGCCGCCCCCCTCCACGCCGAACAGGTCCGGGAGCTGCCCGGCCACGATGGTCAGGGCGAGCCCGATGATGAAGCCCTTGAGCACCGGCTCGGAGATGAAGCTGGCCAGGAAGCCCAGGCGCAGCAGCCCGGCGACCAGGGCGATGAGCCCGGTGGTGATGGCCAGGGCGGCGGTGTGGGCGACGAACCCGGCGCTGTTGGGCATGGCGACGTCGGCCACGGCCGCCGCCGACAGGGCCGCGGTGGCCGACATCGGCCCCACCACCAGGTGCCGGGAGCTGCCGAAGGCGGCGTACAGCAGCAGCGCCCCGGGGGCGGCGTACAGCCCGACCACCGGCGACACGCCGGCGATCGAGGCGTACGCCAGGGCCTCGGGCACCAGCACCGCCCACACCGTCAGCCCGGCGACCGCGTCGCCCCGCAGCCAGCCCGTCTCGTACCCGCGCAGCGAGGTGAACAGGGGCAGCTTCACCCGGCCACCGTCCCCCAGGGCCGGGGGACCGGTCATCACCCTCCCAGGGTGATCCGGTCCGGCCGCGAGCCGGAGTGTCGCTTGTGAGCACACGTGAACGGCGGCATATACTGGCGCGGCGAACGAAAAGGCGTGCTCACGGCCTCGGCGATCCGTTCGACCACGTCGTCAGCTGGAGCGCTACCCACAAGGAGAGGTCATGGCAGTCGGCCCCGTCGACGTCTACATCATCGGCTTTCCCGGCAACAAGTTCACCGGGCGTATCGCCCCGGCGATCATCGAGCTGGTGGAGAACGGCACGATCCGAGTGCTCGATCTGCTCTTCGTGATGAAGGATGCAGACGGCGTCGTGACATCACTCAAGGCTGCGGACATCGACGAGGAGGGCGCGGCCTTCCTCTCGATCAACACCGCGCAGCCGGGTGCGTTGGGGCCCGAGGACGCCGACGAGGTCGGCGACGACCTCCCGCCCAACAGCTCGGCCCTCCTGGTCGCATTCGAGAACCTCTGGGCCGGGAAGCTGGTCGACGCCCTCCAGGCCGCGGACGCTGTCGTGATCGACTCGATCCGGATCCCGGCCGAGGTCGTGTCAGCCGCGCTCGACGCAAGCTAGACCCCGTCCAGTTCGAGATCGAGAGGAACGACATGGGACTTCTACGCATGGCAGCCCGCACGGCCGTCGTCGCGGGAACCGCCACCGCCGTGTCCGGCCGCGTGCAACGTCGTCAGGCCTCCAAATGGGACGCGCAGGACCAGCAGCAGGACGCACAGGAGCAGCAGTACGCGCCGGAGGCGCCGGAGGCGGAGGACGACGCGACCGCACAGCTGCAGAACCTGGCGAAGCTGCACACGCAGGGCGTCCTCACCGATGACGAGTTCGCGGCAGCCAAGGCCAAGATCCTCGGAATCTGACCGGACACCGAGGCCCGGTGAGGCAGGTCGAGGCGTACTCGCGGCTGGCGGGGGTCTACGACGAGATCGTCATCGACCCCTGCCACGACCGCTGGGCCTCATTCCTCCATGAGCTTTGGAGCAGCGACCCCGAGGGCGTGCGCTCGGTGCTCGATCTCTGCTGCGGCACCGGCCTCCTCGCGGGCGAACTGATCGCACGCGGCTACCGCGTCGCCGGCGTCGACGCAGCCGACGCGATGCTGGCCCTCGCTCGCGAGCGCCTCGGCCCCGAGGTGGCGTTGCGCCGGGTGACGCTCCCCGACCTCGCGGTCGAAGGTGTCTACGACGCGGCGGTCTGCACGTTCGACGGCCTCAACTATCTCGCTCCGGACGAGTTGCGGCTGACGATGGCCTCGGTCGCCCTCCGGCTTCGGCCCGCCGGGTGGCTCGTCTTCGACCTCCACACCGACGCGATGATGAACTTCACCAGCTCCAACCCCAACGTCGCGGGCACATCGGCCGGGAACGACTTCGTGATCAGCAGCATCGTCGATCCCAGCGCCCGCACCTGCGACACCAGGATCGAGCTCACGCGGCCCCGTGACGGTGACCCGTTCAGCGAGCAGCACCGGCAGTACTTCCACACGGATGCTGATGTTCGTGCCTCCCTCCACGACGCGGGCTTCGCGGTGACCGCGGTCGGCGAGGAGTACACCCACCAGCCGGCAGACGCCTCGACCCTGCGCGCGACCTGGACTGCACGGCGTCTACCGACGTGATCTTCTGCGCCGGCATGCTGCCGGACGACTAGGCGGGCCGGCCGGTCGGGTGCCGGCGCTCCCACAGGGTGGCGTTGAGCTCGGCCGCGGCCACGGCCAGGCGGGCGAACAGGAACAGTGACACCAGCAGGACCAGGGCCACCCCGAGGGACCCGTAGACCGTGGAGGCCCGGGCCGCCCGCGGGGCGAAGTAGATGCCGACGGCCAGGGTGAACCCCTGGAACCCGGCCGCGATCAGGCATGCCCCCGGCACCAGGGCGGTCCATGCCACGCCCGCCGGGCGTGGCATGGCCAGCGAGAGGGCCAGCCACAGCGCGGCCTGCACCGCCACCTGGACCCCGGCGGTGGCCAGGATCACCGTCAGCTCGGAGGCCAGGCCGTGGGCGTCGGCCCGGACCTGCTCGGCCACCGTGGAGGCGGCGGCCATGACCGCCAGCCCGGCGACCAGGCCGAGGACCAGCCAGGGGTTGGTCCTCGCCCGCACCGGCCCCATCCGCCAGGCCAGCAGGTGCACCCAGCGCAGCACCTCCAGCACCCCGGCGGCGGCCAGCAGGGTGGCCACCCCGCCGAAGATCAGGGCCAGCCAGCGGGCCCGCTGCGAGCTGCGGGCGGCCGCGGCCACCGAGGAGAGGACCAGGTCGCCGAGGCGGTCCCCGGCGCCGGGGCCGGCCGCGTCGGCCGAGGCCTCGCCGGCGAAGCCGAGCCCGGCCACGAGCACGTAGCTGAGCGGGATGATCAGGGCGAACAGGCGGAAGGCCAGGGACGCGGCCAGGATCCCCACCGCGACCGGGCGCTCGCGCCGGATCACCCCGACCATCGTGTCCACGACCAGGCTGCGCGACCTGGCCCGCTCCAGCCTGGCCTGGCCTTCGGCCAGCATCGCCTCCAGCTGCTCGCGCCGCTGCCGCCTCCGTGGCTGCTGGCTCGGCATCGTCG
>Ga0307277_10000083_pt1 | contig 28066 bp, 23 predicted proteins | sample ER_DNA_116_FD_194473 | JGI IMG/M metagenome (GOLD analysis project Ga0307277, IMG submission 194473) | Bulk soil microbial communities from the East River watershed near Crested Butte, Colorado, United States - ER_DNA_116 | ecosystem: Environmental > Terrestrial > Soil > Floodplain | place...
TTTTTGATTGAGTGAATCAGCGAAGGGCCCGGAATAAACAGGAAACCGGAAATCACGACCGCGATGATGAATTTGAGCAAATTTATACTCATGCTGCCAGCCGTAGTCAGCAAGGTAGTGCCGAGGGGTTTAAGATGCGGGGCTGCGTCAACGATGAGCGCACGAAGATTTGTCGAAGCGAGCAGCCAACTCTCATAAATCTGTTCGCCAACGAGGGGCCAAGCTCTTACCGCTTCGGGAGGAGCGGGGAGTGTCAGAGTTCCATCGCCAAGACGAGCAATGAGTGTCCAAACGGTTTCAGCCAAGCTGAGCGCGAGCCAGGTCGCTGGACCCAGCATTACGAGAAGACTGACAACAGTAATGACAACCGCCGCCGGTACGCGATGGCCATGCAGTTTACCGGAGAGCCAATCGAAGATCGGGTAGAGCGCCACGGCAATGATGATGCTCCAAACGATGATCGTCAAAAACGGTCGGATCAGGAGCAACGACCAGTAGCCCAGAAATCCCAGGCAGACGATTCGAATGGCCAATAGCAAGAGCTCGTCGTTTGACGCGCTAAGCTTCAAAGGTGGGTCGTCGTGTTTCATTGCCGGGGTCCTCCTCAAATCGAGAGCAAGGACGATCTCGCAAGGCAAGATACTAGGAATCAGGCGGCGTCGAAGGCAGGCTCGAAGCGAAAGTCCGATGAAATGGAACTGCTAGTAATCCTGAGATGCGTGTCTATCTGTCCCACAATTCTCGCCGACGGGGAAGCAACGAAGCTCGGTAATTCGGCCGCTGGCCTCCGCGTCACGCTTTGTCGAGGGCCAGCGCGAGAAACACCATGGACCGCGGTTGTACCTCAAAGGTGCCTTGTCTCCCGACGCGGCGTTACCCAAACGCCTGAGCGCACAGCCGTCCTCGCTGCTCGCTAGCCGAGGAGAGGCCCGTTCCAAATTTGTATTGCCGGTATTTTGCGGTAGTAGCCAAGCACGCACAGCGTGCCGGTGTTCAGCAGAAAATGTTGACCACTGTCGGCGGGCAGGCCGATCCAGCGCGCCACGAACACGCGCAGCACGTGTCCATGCGCGAACAGCGCTGTGTCGCCATCGACGGCGCGCGACCGGGCGATCACCCGGTCCACGCGGGCACCCACTTGCTCCGGTGTCTCGCCGCCCGGGCATCCGTCCCGGAAGAGGAGCCAACCCGGCACCATCTCCTCGATTTGCTCGGACGTCAGCCCCTCGTACTCGCCGTAGTTCCACTCCATGAGGTCGCGGTCGATGATGGCCTTGTCACCTAGGCCTGCCAGCTCGCAGGTCTCTCTCGCGCGCTGCATCGGACTGCAGAGAAGAAGCCGAAATTCGTTGTCGGCGAGTATGGGCCGCATCCGCTTCGCAAGCCGGCGGCCGTTGTCGGTCAACGGAATGTCCGTCGTACCCGTGTGCTGGCCACTGAGGCTCCACGCTGTCTCCCCGTGCCTGATCGCGAACACGCTCACGTTCGTCTCCTGCCACGGGATCAGATGTTATCGGCCTCTGTCGAACGAATCCGCGCCGAAGCCGCCTCTTGCCCCCAGCGCCAGCCTGAGATCTCGGGCATATCGTCCCCGTATCGGCAGATATACTCCTTGTGATCGATCAGCTTGTCCCGGATCGCCTGCTTGGCATAAGCGGCCCGCGCTCCGAGCTTCGGCACGCGGTCGATCACGTCGTTCACGAGATGGAAGCGATCGAGATCGTTCAGCACGCACATATCGAAGGGGGTCGTCGTCGTGCCCTCCTCCTTATAGCCGCGCACATGGAGGTTATCGTGGTTCGTGCGCCGGTAGGTCAGCCGATGTATCAGCCACGGGTAGCCGTGGAAGGCAAAAATGATCGGCTTGTCAGTCGTGAAGAGCGCATCAAAATCTCGATCCGAGAGGCCGTGCGGGTGCTCGGTCGCTGGCTGCAGTGTCATCAGATTGACGATGTTAATGACCCGCACCTTGAGATCGAGCGCGTGCTTTCGCAGCAGCTCGACAGCGGCAAGGGTCTCCAACGTCGGCACATCGCCGCAGCACGCCATCACGACATCGGGCTCCCCGCCTTGGTCGTTGCTGGCCCATTGCCAGATGCCGAGACCGGCCTCGCAGTGTTTGACCGCCTCGTCGATCGTCAGCCATTGCGGAGCGGGCTGCTTGCCCGCCACAATGACGTTGACGTAGTTACGGCTGCGCAGGCAATGGTCGGTGACCGACAACAGGCAGTTGGCGTCGGGCGGCAGATAGACGCGGATGACCTCGGCTTTCTTGTTGACGACGTGGTCGATGAACCCCGGGTCCTGGTGGCTGAACCCATTGTGGTCCTGGCGCCAGACATGGCTGGACAACAGGTAGTTCAGCGAGCCGATCGGTCGGCGCCAGGGAATGTCATTGCACACCTTCAGCCACTTGGCGTGCTGGTTGAACATCGAATCGATGATGTGGATGAATGCCTCATAGCAGGAGAAGAAGCCGTGACGGCCGGTGAGAAGATAACCCTCGAGCCAACCCTGGCATTGATGCTCGCTGAGCATCTCCATGATCCGCCCGCCGGGGGCTAGGTGATCATCCCAGGGCTGCGTGTCCGCCATCCACGCGCGATTGGTAACTTCGAGCACGTCCTGCCAACGATTCGAGTTGTTCTCGTCGGGGCTGAACAGCCGGAAGTTTCGCTGCTCCATGTTCAGCTTCATCACATCGCGTAGGTATCGGCCCATGACTCGCGTGGCCTCGGCCATAGCAGCGCCGGGCGTGGTCACCTCGACGGCGTAGTCGCGGAAATTCGGCAGCCGCAGCTCGCGCAGAAGCAAGCCGCCATTGGTGTGCGGATTGGCGCTCATGCGGCGGGTGCCGCGAGGGGCAAGATCGGCCAGCTCGGGGCGCAGCCGACCGCTGTCGTCGAACAGCTCCGCGGGTCGGTAGCTCTTCATCCACTGTTCGAGAATGCGGACATGGGCGGGGTTTTCGTGCATCTCGCCCATCGGCACCTGGTGCGCACGCCAATAGCCCTCGGTGCGCTTGCCATCTATCTCCTTCGGACATGTCCAGCCCTTCGGCGTGCGGAACACGATCATCGGCCAAAGGGGACGCTTGCGGGCACCATTCCGATGCGCGTCCGATTTGATGCGCTCGATATCGGCGACGACCTTATCCAGGGTCGTGGCCATCAGCTCGTGCATTTTCTCAGGTTCGTCCCCTTCGACGAAATGGGGCGTGTAGCCATAGCCGCGGAATAGGTGATCCAGCTCCTCATGGCTGATACGTGCGAGAACGCAGGGATTGGCAATCTTGTATCCATTGAGGTGGAGGATCGGCAAAACCACCCCGTCAGTCGCCGGGTCCAGAAATTTGTTCGAATGCCAGCTCGTTGCCAGCGGTCCAGTCTCCGCTTCGCCATCACCGACGACACAAGCCACGATCAAGCCGGGATTGTCGAAGGCGGCTCCAAAGGCGTGCGACAGGGAGTAGCCAAGCTCACCGCCCTCGTGAATCGACCCCGGCGTCTCCGGCGCGACATGGCTGGGGATGCCGCCGGGGAAGGAGAATTGGGTGAACAGGCGCTTCATGCCCTGCTCGTCGGGAGAAATGTTCGGATAGACCTCGCTATAGGTCCCCTCCAGGTAGGCGTTCGCGACCAGACCGGGACCGCCATGACCGGGGCCGGTGATGTAGATCATGTCGAGATCGTGCTTGTTGATCACCCGATTGAGGTGAGCGTAGATGAAGTTCAATCCGGGCGTTGTTCCCCAGTGCCCGAGGAGCCGGGGCTTGATGTGCTCCTTGGTGAGTGTTTGCTTGAGCAGCGGGTTGTCGTAGAGATAGATTTGTCCCACCGACAGGTAGTTGGCGGCGCGCCAATACGCATCAATCAACGCCCCCTCTTTGTCCGATAGCGCGGTTGCCATTATCGCCTCCTCCGGTGTGCCTGAATTGTGCGTCACGCGGACGCATCGACCAGCACCGCGACCTTGCCGGCCGCCCTCGACGTCATGAAAAATAGCGATCCGTCGATTGGATATTCGACTGCCTATCCGTTCGGCGTCATCGTGCCGATCCTGTGCATCTATTTGATGACGCGCCAAGTGCAGCCGAATTCCCGCCGAAACGGCAAGGTTTTCGCCTGGCCGAGGCGACACTAGGGGAGGACTTCGCCGGGCGCAAAGTCGGCGAGCTCGGCGGCGATCCGCCGAGCGGCGCCCCGGTTACGTATTACCTGCTGAAGATCCTTATGATGATCTGCTTGGCGTCGCTTCGATCGCCGCCGGCAACCCCGCGATCGTCTTCGGCGCGAATGGCGCCGACCGAACGGCCCGGACATCGGCTACGCCATGATCTTTCCCGCGATGGCGATCGTCAAAGCCGTCGCCGTGCAGGTTGTCGGGCTGATGGTCGCCACCGGCGCGAGTTGATCGCCGCTCCCGTGAGGTATAAGGACAATACGGACGGGGAACGAAACTAAGAACAAGGGAGAGACGCCATGAGACGAGCCTTGATCGCCGTGCTGCTGGCCGGTGCAGTCGCCGTGAGCACGGCGAAACCGGCGGAGGCCCGCTGGGGTTGGGGTTGGGGTATCGGCGCGTTCGCCATCGGCGCGCTGCTCGGGGCGGCGCTGTGGCGGCCGGCCTACGGCTACGGTTACGGCTATCCGGCCTACGGCTACGGTTACGGCTATCCAGCCTACGGTTATGGCTACGGCTATCCGGCCTACGGCTACGGTTACGCCGCTCCGGCCTACGGCTACGGCTATCCGTATGGGTACGGCGGTTACTCTCGGGCCTATTACGGTGCGTATGCCTATCAGCCGTCACGCCGGGTGCGGCGGGCCGTCTATCGGTATCGCTAAACCGATTGTTCAAATCGCCCGGTTCGGGCTTCGCCGGGGGGCCGGCGCATACCCCTCGTTCCAAAGCGAGCCAGGCGTTTGACTAGGATATCGCCCCGCGCGCTCGATTGAGCACCGCGCGACAACCAACGTGCGCCGCGCTGAGGTCGACTTGCTGCGGCTGCCGCGCCGGCGGACGATATCGCGCGCAGTCGTTGGAAGCCCACAGGTAAGAGCCGCCCTTGATGACGCGGCTTGGCGAGTGGCCGGCGGTCAACGCCAGTCTTCCAGTTCCGGGCCGCCGGCGAACGACGCCGCGACACCGACTAAGATCCTGCTAAACGCAGGCATTGGTACATTAACGCGCGACGCGCGTCGAATGACGCTCGCGCTGCATCCGCCTTGCGACGACAGCGAGGCACTCTCGGTTCGACGAACGCAAGGACGGCTGCGCGAGAGGGATACGACGGTTGTACGATCAGACACGGATAACCACTGTAGGGGATACCGGCCTGGTCATTGACCGCCTCCTCTTCATCAAGTTCGTCGCCCAGCCGATCGGCCGCCCGTTGCAGTTCCAGCGCCAAACCGGGCTGGTGGTAGCGAATCGCCCGGTTGGAGAGACGCGCCAGCTCTACCATGATCGCCTCGCCGGCGCGCATCGTGGAGCAATAAGTCGCCGGCGGCGGCGTCGAGCCGGTCCAGCGGTGGAAGCCGCGAATGCGAGCGGCGAGCGCGTAGGCTTGTCCAACGGCGCTGCCGGCCGATGCTCCCGTGAACGGCTGAGCCGTCGCGGTTGCCACCGTCGCCGCCGTCATGCCGAGTGCGACTAATCCCGACAGCAGCAATCGGTGCAACGTCATTGCAGGTTGTACATGCGCTTGGCCGCGGCGAATGAGGGCTGCGGTGCGTCGTCGTGTCATCGCGTTCATGCGTGTTCCGTCCTGCTTGGCTCGCACGCGAGCTTAGCATGTTGGGCATCTGCTCGGCTGACCGTACAGCGGCTCCGATCGCGTGGGCTGCTTCCAGTCGCAGGTGGTGAGCGCCGGGCCGCAGCCTCAGGCGGACTTGCGTCCTGCTACGGCAGCGCCTTGAGGTGGCGGATCGGCCGGCCGGGCGTGAGCGCCGCCGCGGCCGCGACGATCGCGTTGGCGTCAATGCCATAGTGCCGATAGAGCTCCGGGACCGAGCCGGTCTGCCCGAAATGCTCCACGCCCAGCGCGCGCACGCGATGGCCGTGCACGCTGCCGAGCCAGCCGAGCGTCGCGGGATGGCCGTCGATGACCGACACGATCCCGCAGTGTGACGGTACGTCGGCTAACAGCTTCTCGATATGCGCGCGGGCGTGCACCAGGCCACGCTCGCGCGCGCGCTGCGCCGCGGTCCAGCCGGCGTTGAGCCGGTCGGCCGAGGTGACGGCAAGGAGGCCCACGTCGCGGCGATCCTCGGCCATGAGCCCGACCGCTTGGATCGCTTCCGGCACCACCGCGCCGGTATAGGCGACGACGACCTGGCAATTCGGCCCGGGCGCGCGCTGCCAATAGGCGCCGTCGACGATCGCTTGCCGCAGCTCCGCGGTCATCGCCCGCTTGATCTGCTCGATCGGCCGCGTCGAGAGCCGCAGATAGACCGAGCCTCCGGTCTCGTCGCGCAGCCAGCGCTCGGAAGCTTCAGCCTCGGGGTCGCGCTGGATGTAGTCGAAGGCGAAGGCGAGGATCACCGCGAGCTCGTCGACGAACGCCGGCTCGAAAGCGGCGAGCCCGTCCTGGGCAATCCCGATGAGCGGGGTCGCGATCGACTGGTGCGCGCCGCCCTCGGGCGCGAGCGTGATGCCGGAGGGCGTCGCCACTAGGATGAAGCGCGCGTCCTGATAGCAGGCGTAGTTGAGCGCATCGAGCCCGCGCTGAATGAAGGGGTCGTAAAGGGTGCCGATCGGGACGAGGCGCTCGCCGTTGATCGCGTGCGAGAGCCCGAGCGCGGAGAGCAGGATGAACAGATTCATCTCGGCGATGCCGAGTTCGATGTGCTGGCCCTTGGGCGAGAAATCCCAGTTGAAGGTCGAAGGAATGCGTTCGCTGCGGAACGTGTCGGCCAGCGCCTCGCGCGCAAAGAGGCCGCGCCGGTTCACCCACGGCCCGAGATTGGTCGAGACCGTGACGTCGGGGGAGGTGGTGACGATGCGCGCGGCGATCTCGGTCGTGCCGCGGCCGAGTTCGTTGAGCAGCGCGCCGAAGCCCGCCTGCGTCGACATCACCGGCTGGATCGTCACGGGCAGGTCCGCCGGCACCTCGATGCGCGGCGCCTGGTGGCGCCTGCGGCCGGCGGCGAACGGCACGCGGTCGAGAAACCGCTCAAGCTCGGCCGGCGCGATGCTGAGCCCCTCGAACTTGTCCCATTCGTGCCCGGGGCGGATATTCATCCCCGCGCGCAAGCTTTCCGTCTGCGCCGGCGTCATCAGCCCGGCGTGGTTGTCCTTGTGTCCGGCAAACGGCAGCCCGAAGCCCTTGATCGTGTAGCAGATGAAGCAGATCGGCCGGTCGTGGTCGACCTTGCCGAAAGCATCGAGCAGCGAGGGCAGATCGTGGCCGGCGAGATTGGTCATCAGCCGCGCGAGCTCCTCGTCCGAGCGCGCCTCGATCAGCCGCGTCACGTCGCCTTGATCGCCGATCTCGTCGAGGAGGCGCCGGCGCCAGGCGGCGCCGCCCTGGAAAACGAGCGCGGAGTAGAGCTGGTTGGGACAGTTGTCGATCCATTGGCGCAGCCGCTCGCCGCCTTTCTCGCGGGACGCCCGCTGTAACAGCGATCCGTATTTGAGGATGACCACGTCCCAGCCGAAGGCTTTGAACAGCGCTTCGTACCGCGCCCACAGTCCTTCGCGGACCACCGCGTCGAGGCTCTGGCGGTTGTAGTCGATGATCCACCAGCAGTTGCGCAGCCCTTGCTTCCAGCCCTCGAGGATCGCTTCGAAGATGTTGCCTTCGTCGAGCTCGGCATCGCCGACGAGCGCGATCATCCGGCCTTCGGGCTGCTGCAAGCCCCAGCCGTGCGCGCGCACGTAATCCTGCATGAGCGAGGCGAATAGCGTCTGCGCCACCCCCAGGCCGACCGAGCCGGTCGAAAAGTCGACGTCGTCCCCATCCTTGCTGCGCGAGGGATAACTCTGCGCGCCCTTGTAGCCGCGAAAGTCCTCGAGCTTCTGCCGGCTCTGGCGTCCGAGCAGATATTGGATGGCGTGATAGATCGGGCTTGCGTGCGGCTTGACGGCGACGCGGTCGCGCGCGCGCAGGGCGCGGAAATAGAGCGCGGTCATGATGGTGGCGAGTGAGGCGGACGAGGCCTGATGTCCGCCGACCTTCACGCCGTCGACATTCTCGCGCACATGGTTGGCGTGGTGGATGGTCCAAGTCGCGAGCCACAGCACCTTTCGTTCGAGCTCGCGCAGGATCGCGAGCTCGCGCGCGCTGGGGTGAGTCTCGGAGGCTTCGGCCATCGCAGCCGGCAATCTACAGCGCTTTGCGCCGAAGCGAAATGAGCCGAGCGGTCGCGCGTGGGCGGCCTATGGCGCCAGTAGTACCTGACGGCAGGCAGCGGGCAGATCGGCCAGCTTCGGTCCCGGCTTGGGCTTTGCCGGCGGACCGGGCCTGGGATGCAGCACTGCCTCGGTGAACCAGTGATCGAGCTCCGCGCCGCAGCCGTCGTCCGCCGGGCGTGGAGCCTGCGGCGCGCACTCGGGACTGTCGGCGGGACAGACGATCCGCACGTGGAAGTGATAGTCGTGCCCCCACCACGGCTGCACCTTGTTAAGCCAATGGCGGTCGCTGCCGGCGTCGCGGCACAGCGCCTTCTTGATCGCGGCGTTGACGAAGATGCGGGCAACTTGCGGATCCTTCGCTGCGGCTTTGATCAAGTTGACGTGCGCCGGGGTCCACACTTGCGGGTCGACGTCCGTGCGGTCTTCGGCGACGACCATGGTCGCCGACATTTCTTCCCGCTCCTGCCGCGTCAGCTCGCGATTCGGCATGGGCGTGAGCCAGATGTCGGCGTCGAGCCCCACCTGATGGCTGGCATGGCCGGTGAGCATCGGGCCGCCGCGCGGCTGCGACATGTCGCCGACGAGAAGGCCGTGCCAGCCGGTCTTGGGCGCCTGCGCCGCGAGCCGCTCGAGGAACGCAATCAGGTTCGGATGACCCCAATTGCGGTTGCGCGAGAGCCGCATCACCTGCCAGGTGGTGCCGTTGATCGGCAGCGCCGCCGCGCCGGCGAGGCAGCCTTTGGAATAGAAGCCGATGGTGCGTGCTTGCAAATTGGCGGGGGCGGTCTTGCGGCCGAACAGCTCCTTGGCCGGCGTTGCGGGATCGTCGGGCTTGGCGAGCGGCGCCAGCGGGTGCGGATTAAGCGTGCCCTTGTCCTGTGCGGTTGCGATCGCGGGCGCGAGCAATTGCGCCAACAGCAATGCGCCGGCGCATCGTGCGATCCTGCGCCGAGGTGCGCCGCCCGGCGCCTCCATCCTCGTCATGTGTGCATCCGATCGAGAGTTCCGCCGTCCCCCGCGGAGCCGCGCCGGCCCGAGTCGGCCGGGCGTTCCAACGCGCCGCGTACCCCGCGGGATTCCTCGCGTCAAGCGCAATGCGGGCGAGAGCTCCGCGCCCTCGGGCGGGAAGGTGACGAATTACCGTCACCCCTCACGTTTTTAAACGCGCTGCCACCGCCTGCGCGCGGCGGCGATAGGCATGGGCGAGGCGATCGGCAGTGCCGCGGAAAAGGTCGGCCTCGCCCCCGGCGAGCGCGATCAGGCGCTCTTCCGTCGCTGCGTGCGGTTCGATCGAGCCGTCGGGGCGAATGTGACCAAGCGTCAGCCCGCGTTCGCAGAGCGCCCGGCCGACCAGCAGGCAGCGATGGCAGTCGAGCGGCTCGCGCTCGGCACACAATAGACAGACGCGCTGGCACGAGGTTGCGTCTATCAAGCGCGCGAGACCGGCGGCAAATTCCGGCCGCGCGGCCATGGCCTCGTAATCGGCAACCCCCTCGCGATAAAGCATGGGATCGCGCGGGCGGCCGCCGAGCGCGTCGCCCAGCGCGATATAGGCGATGCGCTCGCCGGCGAGGCGCTCCGCCAGCGCCTTGCCGGAGAACCACGGGCACCAGCGCGAGAATGGGACCGAGCGCACGTCGGCAACCGCGGTCACGGCGGCGCCCGTGAGCAAAGCCACGAAGCGCTCGGCCGCAAGATTCGAGTGGCCGATGGTCAGGAGATCGTAGGGCCGCATTGTTGCAACGGGTTGATGGGGCGCTGTCTACACGCGTCCAGGATTAGCGCAAGACCGGTCCAATCATGGCAATTGAGACAAAGTCGGTCTCTGCCGAGTGATTAAAATTAGCGGTTAGGTACGGGAAGCTGAAATGACCGAACGCAGGATAACTCAGCTGTTTGGATTGATCTTGGGCGCTCTCTTTACGGGCACCCTGATACTCAATGCCTTTGCCTTCTAACTGCAGCTACCTCAATGAGGCGGTGTGGCGGTGCGGCGTGCCCGTATTGGTAGCTTTGTAGGCGCGTCTTCACCGCTCGACCGAGCAAAAATTTACAAACAGGAATAAGGTGCGACGAGCGCCGATCTCCTATAATCACGATTGAAAGTCCAAGGAAACGCTTCGGGCTCTGGCGTCGGGCGCATCTACTTCTCCCGGCTTTGGAAGAAACACTCGAGCCGCAAACCGCTATAACCATGCATGGAGATGCGACATGAAGAGGCTCATCACTACGGCCGTGAGGAACGGCGCATTGCTCGCGGCGCTTGTGGCCGCCGGGAGCGCTTACGCGCAAACGAGGGAGGGCTTTGAGGAGCCTGGCGCGCCCGCTAGCGCAGCTCCGGCCTACGCAGACGACTCCTGCGAGACGGGGAAATACGGTCCGCCCGTTCGCGTAGAGCCAGGGGACGTCGTCGAGAACGGGGAAATCGTCGCTCGCGACCCCGATCCCAATATTCGAACCCAGCTCGAGCGGGAATACTCGCCCGGTGGCTATAACGAGTGCTGATGTGCCCGCAGGTCAGTGCCCTCGACTCGTCAACGAGCTTCGCTGCTAGCGTGGGGCCAAATCGGAGAGGAGGGAGTTCGCTCCGTTCTGGAGCCCCTCGAACATAGAAAAGTTGAGCCGATTGACCGCGATGAAGACGCCGACCCCGCGCGTCGGCGCCAGCACCACGTAAGTCATGAAACCGGCAAGCCCGCCGCTCTTGGCCATGATCAGTGGGCGGCTCGCCTTGGGAAGCGAGATAATCCAGCCGAGACCGAGCGCGTCCATGTCGTTGCCGCTGACGCCGACCGCGGCCTTGAGTCCGTCATGCCAGCGGTAAGGGGCGTGATCGATCGTGCGCACCTCCGAGCCCGCAGCCTGGTTGATGGCAAGGTGCCAGCGCATCCACTCGACCATGTCGTCGCCGGTGGTGAAGACGTTGCCCGAGGCATCCATCGCCGTCGGCGTCTCCCACAGCGGCGCTTCCTTGCCGTCGAGATCGAGCCCAGTCATCGCGCGTGGCGTCTGCGCGTCCGAAAGTTTCGTCGTCGTGTCGAACATGCGAAGCGGCGTGGCAACCCGTTCGGCCAGCAGCGTCCCGTAGGGCTTGCCACCTGCCTTGGCGAGCGCCTCGCCGAGGAGCCCAAAGCCGAGATTGGAATACATCGCGCCCGAGCCCGGCGCATACGGCAGCGTTGCCCCCGCGAGCCAGCGCCAATAGGCGTCGGCCTGGAAGTGCGCGAACGGATTTTCGCCGGGCCGCGGGTCCGGCACATCCGGTAGTTCCCGCGGCAGGCCGGCGGTATAGGTCGCGAGATCGAGCAGCGTGATCTCGCGCCCCGCGAATGCCGGCACCTTGGTGCCGGGCGGCGCGTATTTGGCGAGCGGGTCGGTAAGCTTGACCGTGCCGTCAGCCGTCATGCTGGCGAGCGTTTGACCCGCCATCACCTTGGCGATCGAGCCCATGCGCAGAATAGAACGGCCAGTGGGCTCGACTTTGCTGCCCGGCCGCGTCGCTCCGAAACCGAGCACGACGGAGTCGTCCCCGCGCACGGCCGCGAGCACGAGACCGGGAGCGCCAGAACTGAGCCACATCACCCCGCCGCTCATGGACGCGGCGTCCTTGAGCACAATGTCCTCGGTGCGCGCCGGCGAGGCGGCGGCAAACAGCAAGGCAACAGCCGCGGCTAGGCGGCGTGTGTTCGATGTCGGGGTCATGGGCGCTCGCGAGTGGGGGGACGATTCCCACAGGATAGCATGAGCGGGCGCCGGCTCGCCGGCCGCGCCCGCGCATGTGGAGAGGGGGTCGCCATATGAAGCTGCCCTGCGACTGGGACCGAATCGGCGCGTTTTCCTCGCCGAGTTCGCCTGTGCCGCCGTCTATGATCGGCGGTTATAGGAGCCGCTCAGGCAATCTCCAGGGAATCTCCAGGAAAACCGCAGCCGGGCTGCAAGCCTCTCCTCCGGCTTATTGCTAAAGGACTATTTTCCGCGGCAATCGCGGACGTTGGTCCGGTTTCGTCGGACTCTATCCCTAGCCGGGCTCATTCAGGCGCGAGTCACGCCGGACATTGGCGCCTGAGGGCAGGCGTTGGTTTGCACATCGATTCTGCTGCCTGGACGAGGTGATGGATTGAATCGGCGCGACTTCATCACGCTGCTCGGCGGCGCGGCGGCTGCATGGCCGCTCGCCGTGCGCGCGAAGCAAGCCGAGGGCATGCGGCGCATCGGCGTGCTCATGGGATACCCCGAAGGTGATCCCCAAGCTCAAGCCAATGTCACAGCGCTGTTGCGAGGCCTTGAAGATTTAGGCTGGATCGAAGGACGTAATGTCCACATTGACTGTCGTTGGGCTGGCGGCGATCCCGACAAGGCTCGCGCCTTTGCAAGAGAGCTGATTGCCATGATGCCCGGCGTGCTGGTGCCCAGCACGAACCAGGTGACACGGATCCTTCAGCAAGAAACGCGAACCATCCCGATCGTATTCGCGTTCGTCGGCGACCCGGTTGGCAGCGGCTTTGCCGCCAGCTTGGCGCGTCCCGGCAAGAACATCACCGGCTTTGCCAACTTTGAGAATTCGGTTGGGGGCAAATGGCTTGAGTTACTCAAAGAGATTGCGCCTCGCACCGAACGAGTCGGCTTCGTCTTCAATCCCGACGCTGCTCCGAACGTGGGTTTTTTCCACGCGGCCGAAGCAGCTGCTCCCGCACTCGGAATAAAGTTGGCCGCCCTCGCGGTTCGAGACGCGTCCGACATCGAGCAGGACGTCACCGCATTCGCCTCCGCGCCGGACGGCGGCCTTGTTGTCGCGCCGCATGCCGTGACGCTCGGAAACCGCAAGCTCATCATCGCGCTCGCGGCCCGATACCGCCTCCCAGCGATTTATAGCGATCGTTACTTTGCGGAGTGCGGAGGCTTGGCATCGTTCGGCAACAATTCGGCGGATCTATTCCGGCGCGCAGCAACATATATCGATCTCGTTCTCAAGGGTGCGAACCCCGCGGACCTGCCGGTTCAGTTGCCGACCAAATTCGAGCTGATGGTAAACCTCAAGACTGCAGAGACACTCGGATTGGCCATTTCGGAATCGTTTCTCATCCGCGCCGACGGGGTAATCGAATAGCGGTGCTTTTTTTTCTGCGATGGATTAGACGCGCTGGCACGTCGCGCCATTTTCGCGTGCAGGTCGACCGCTGCCGCCAATCATGCGCTCACACGTCGACCTTGAGCGCGGCGATGAACGCCTCCTGCGGGATTTCGACCTTGCCGAACTGGCGCATGCGCTTCTTGCCTTCCTTCTGCTTCTCCAGAAGCTTGCGCTTGCGCGTCACGTCGCCGCCATAGCATTTGGCGGTGACGTCCTTGCGCAGCGCGCGCACGGTCTCGCGCGCGATGATCTTACCGCCGATGGCGGCCTGGATCGGCACCTGGAACATGTGCGGCGGGATGAGTTCCTTGAGCTTTTCCACCATCGCGCGGCCGCGGCTCTCCGCGCGCGTGCGATGCACCAGCATGGCGAGCGCGTCGACCGGATCGCCGTTGACCAGAATCTGCATCTTCACCAGGTCCGCCAAACGGAAGTCGGTGAGCTGATAGTCGAACGAGGCGTAGCCCTTCGACACCGATTTGAGCCGGTCGTAGAAGTCGAACACCACCTCGTTGAGCGGCAGGTCGTATTTCACCATCGCGCGGCTGCCCACATAGGTCAGCTCGATCTGCGCGCCGCGCCGGTCCTGGCAAAGCTTGAGCACGCTGCCGAGATATTCGTCCGGGGTCATGATGGTGGCGCGGATCCAGGGCTCCTCCATCTCCCTGACGCGCACGGGATCCGGCATGTCGACGGGATTGTGGATTTCGAGCTGGCTGCCGTTGGTCAAGGTGATCTTGTAGATGACCGAGGGGGCGGTCGCGATCAGGTCGAGGTTGAACTCGCGCTCGAGCCGCTCCTGGATGATCTCGAGGTGCAGCAGCCCCAAAAAGCCGCAGCGGAAGCCGAAGCCGAGCGCGGCCGAGGTCTCCATTTCGTAGGTGAAGCTCGCGTCGTTGAGCCGCAGCTTGCCCATGGCGGCGCGCAAATCCTCGAATTGCGCGGCGTCGACCGGGAACAAACCGCAGAATACGACTGGAATCGCCGGCCGGAAGCCGGGCAGCGGCGTGCTCACCGGTTTGCGGTCGTCGGTGATGGTGTCGCCGACGCGGGTGTCCGCCACCTCTTTGATCGAGGCGGTGAGAAAGCCGATCTCGCCAGGGCCGAGCTCCTCGACGTCCACCATCTTCGGCGTGAACACGCCGACGCGGTCGACCTCGTAGGCGGCGCCGGTGCCGATCATGCGGATGCGCTGGCCGCGCCGGAGCACGCCGTCGACGATGCGCAGCAGCACGACGACGCCGAGATAGCTGTCGTACCAGCTGTCGACCAGCAGCGCCTTGAGCGGGGCGTCGCGGTCGCCCTTGGGCGGCGGCAGCCGCGTGACGATGCTCTCGAGCACCTCCGGCACGTTGAGCCCGGTCTTCGCTGAGATGAGGATCGCATTCGAGGCGTCGAGCCCGATCACGTCCTCGATCTGCTGTTTCACCTTGTCCGGTTCGGCCGCCGGCAGGTCGACCTTGTTGAGCACAGGCACGACCTCGTGGTTGTTGTCGATCGCCTGATAGACGTTGGCGAGCGTCTGCGCCTCCACGCCTTGCGAGGCGTCCACCACCAGGAGCGAGCCTTCGCAGGCGGCAAGCGAGCGGTTGACCTCGTAGGCGAAATCGACGTGGCCCGGCGTGTCGATCAGGTTGAGGACATAATCCTTGCCGTCGCGGGCACGGTAGTTGAGCCGCACGGTCTGCGCCTTGATGGTGATCCCGCGCTCGCGCTCGATGTCCATGGAGTCGAGCACCTGCTCCACCATCTCGCGTTCGGCGAGGCCGCCGGTCGATTGGATCAGCCGGTCGGCCAGCGTCGACTTGCCATGGTCGATATGGGCGATGATGGCGAAGTTGCGGATATTGTCGATGGCCGCATTCATGGCGCGCGGATTAGCACTCGCCTCCGCAAGCGGCAAGGACTCGAAACTTGTCGCCTGTCGGCGCGGGAGGGGAGCGCGGCTCACTCCGCCGCGACCCGGTGTTCCGCCAAAAACGGCTCCATCGCGACGCGCTCCCCCTCGCGCGCCACGACGGCGTGGCCGGCCGGCACCGGCTTCCAATGCGCGCGCTCTGCATCGAGTGGCTCCGACACGATCACCAGGTTGCCTCCCGACACGCGGTAATAGAGCGAGTTGGCGTTGTCGTTGGCGGCGTAGCGGAAGGCGTAAAGGTCGTGGCCGTTCGTGAGCGCGGCGGTGAAGCGCAGCGGTTCATGATAGCCGTCGCTGCTGACCATCTCGGTCAGCGCGGCGAGCACGCGCGCGGTGGCGGCAACCGGATCCTTGTCGCCGCCGGCGCCGAGAATGGCGAGAAAGACCGCCTCCGAATCGGTCGTGCCGATGCGCGACCCGTAAAACGCGTCGGGGATGAGCGCTTCGACCCTTCGCCGTAACCGTCCCCAGTTGCCGATCATGCCGTTGTGCATGAACAGCCAGCGCCCACAGGCGAAGGGGTGGCAGTTCGGTCGCGTGATCGGCGTGCCGGTCGCGGCGCGCACATGGGCGAAATAGAGATGCGATTGAAGGTGGCGACAGAGATAGCGCAAATTCTCGTCCGACCAGGCGGGGCGGACCTCGCGATAAAGGCCGGGCTCAGGGTGCTCGCCGTACCAGCCCATCCCAAAACCGTCGCCGTTGGTGGAGGCGGTCGATTCCAACGCACGCTGACTCTGGACCACCAGCGAATGGGCCGGGGCGGTGACGTATTGTTCCAGCGGGATCGTTTCGCCGCGATAGGCAATCCAGCGGCACATGGAGTGTTCCTGGCTCCTTCGAGGCCTCTAGCATCGCCGCCGGATGCGGCAAAGCCATGGCGAGCTTGATATGGACCTCCACTGTACGTCGTGCCATAGGCTGCCGCCCATAGGGGCCAACCGGGTGCTTGCAATGTCGGCCATGACGGAGGGGGGCCGCCGCGGCTTCGTGCGCGTCGACCGGCTGCTCAATGCGCTCGCCGACCCCGCCCGGCGCGAGCGCACCGTGGTGGCCGCCCTCCTCGGTTATGTGGCGCTCTGGACGCTTTACGGCGCCATCGCCAAAGCCAGCCAGGACATCCACGCCGATATGTCCGAGCAGTTCGCGCTCGGACGGGAGCTTGCGCTCGGCTATCCCAAGCATCCACCACTGGCGATGCTCGTGGTGCGCGCCTGGTTCAGCGTGTTCCCCACCGCCGACTGGGCCTACTACCTGCTGGCTATGGTTAACGTCGCCCTTGCGCTGTGGATCGCCTGGCGCGTGTCGGCGCGGTTTCTCGACGGCGAAAAGCGCGCCGTGGGGCTCGCGTTGCTCACGCTGGTGCCGTTCTTCAATTTCCACGGTCTCAAGTTCAACGTGAACACGATCCTGCTGCCGCTGTGGGCGGCGACCACGCTGTGGTTTCTGCGCTCGTTCGAGACGCGGCGGCCGTTCGACGCGGCGCTCGCCGGGCTTTTCGCGGCGGCGGCGATGTACGGCAAGTACTGGTCGATCTTTCTGCTGCTCGGGCTCGGCGTTGCCGCGCTCAGCGATCCTCGCCGCGCGGCGTATTTCCGCTCGTCGGCGCCGTGGGTGACCATCGCGGTGGGGGCGCTCGCGCTCGCGCCGCATGTCGCGTGGCTGATCGCGAACAACTTTGCGCCCTTCTCCTATGCGATGGTTCTGCACGGGGCTGGTTCGCTCGCGTCCACGCTCGGCGATTCCCTCGGCTATCTGGCGGGCAGCGCCGCCTACGTCGCGGTGCCGGTGTTGATCGTATTCGCCACCGCGCGGCCGCGCCGCGCCGCGGTCAAAGACATGGCGTGGCCGTCCTCGCCGCCGCGCCGCCTGGCCGCGGCCGCGTTCTGGGCGGTGCTGCTGGCGCCGGCCTTGATCGCCCCACTGGCCGGCCTGCGGCTGGTGTCGCTCTGGTCCATGTCGGCTTTCACGCTGTTGCCCGTCATGCTGCTGTCCTCGCCGCGCGTTGCGCTCACGCGCCGCGACGCCGCTGGCGTGCTCACGCTCGCGCTCGCCTTTCCCTTGATCATGGTGGCGGTCGCGCCGGCAATCGCGCTTCTGATCCACCGCGCCGGTCCGGAGCCCGAGTCCGCCCATGCCTCGGTGTTGGCAGAGCCGATCGAACGGCTCTGGCGCGAGACCACCGATCGGCCGCTGCGCATTTTCAGCGGCTTTGACGCAATGACCGACGGGGTCACCTTCTACATGCGAAGTCATCCGTTGGCCGTGCACGTGCTCGACGGCATCGGCTCGCCGGCAATGGATGAGCGCATAGACCGCGACGGCATCGCATTGCTCTGTCCCCTCCCGGCTTCGTCCGCGCCCAGCCCGGATTGGTGCGCCAAAGTTGCGCTCGCGCGGGCGCGATGTTCGCCGCCCGGCAAGCAGATGGAGATCGAGGTCTCGCGCCGTTACCTTGGGATGGACGGGGAAGCAGCGCGCTATCTCGTCATTGCCATCCCGCCGCGGGGTGCGAGCGCGCCGCCGGCGGAACCTGCAACCGATTGCCGGGCGCGTCATCTCCAGGCGGGAGGGTGAGCGCGGCTTTGATCAGCGCGACGGCGTTCTCGAGCGGCGATTGGGCGGCCGCCACGGCGCGCTCGAATTGGACGCAGCTGCGCTCGAAACGCTCGAGCTCGGCGCGCTTTTGCTCCTCATCGAGGAAGGAATAGCGCAACGCATTGCCAGCGATCGCCTTGAGCTGGCGATAGCCGAGTCCATAGTCGCGCGCGGCGCGGAAATATTCGTTGGTGAGATCGATGCGGGCGATGCCGGCGTCGTCGGTCGACAGCACGACCGGCACACCGGCCGCCAGATAGGCGGGCAGCGGGTGGTCCTTGCCGCGCACGCCGAGGATGACGTCGTTGCTGGTGAGGGCGATCTCGATCACGACCGGCCGTGCGCGCATGTCCGCGAGCAGGCCCGCCGCGTCGCGTTCGAAAGCAAGGCTGACGCCATGGCCGATGCGCCGCGCGCCGCCAATTTCGATCGCTTGGCGGATGTGAAACGTGAGGTCGGGGGGCGGAACGAGGCCGAGCCAGAGCTCACCCGCGTGCAGCGCGACCGGCACGTTGCCGGCGAGAAAGCGGATGATCTGCATCTGGCGGGTATAGTCGCGGCGTGCCACCAGGTAGTCTTCGGGCCCGACGAGATTGAGCCCGACCAGCCGCGGCTCGGCCCGGATCAACGCCGCCGCGGTGGCGGTCTGAACGAATACGTCGTCGGGCGGATTGCCGCGGAAGATTTGGACGATGTAGCGGAAGGTGACGCTGCAGCCGGGTTGCGGCGCGGGCGCGTCACAGCCCAGCGAGGTTCGTATCATGCCGATCGCGGTTGCCAAATCGTTGCGTTTCGTCGCGACGCAATAGGCGAGCCCGCTCGCTTGCAGCGCCGCGAGCTTGGCGGCATCCTCCGTCGCTTCGCTGATCGCCTGCGCGAACCTCGCACGCTCGCCAGGGCACCATGCAGAGATCATGAACTCGACGTATTGCACGTTCTCGGCCTCGTAGTGCTTGAGCTGGTCGACGGTCATATCGATGAAATGCGAGCGGACACCGCGCCGAATCGATCGAAGGTGGCGAAGAATTCATCATGTCCGCTTGGCACGGCCGAGCTGGGCAGGAAGTCGCGCATCGAGAGCGCATTGACGAGCCGGTCGTAGAGCTTCTGATCGCGCATGGCGTCGGCGACCGGCAGCGTTCCCGTGCGCTCGCACTGCGTCTTGCCTAGCACGACGCTCTGCAGGTCGACGCAAAGGTCCTCCTGCGCCGCCCAAGCGAGGAAGCGCTCCGCGTACACCGCGCCGGCGAGGTGGGTGTGGAGGTCGCCACCCTTCGGCATGCGATAGAGAAACGCGCGCAACGTGGTGTGGTCATCGCGCGCCGCCGCGAAGCGGACCGCGGTGATGACCGTGTCGAATTCGCCGGCGAGCAGGATGAGGCGGAATAAGAGGATGAAGGCCGCCAGGAAGACAACGGCTAGGACGACCCGGCGCCGCAAGGCTTTGCCCCCGCTCTCCTCTTTGCCGCGCCAAGCCAGCGGTCGAACGTGCCGAACTCAATCGCAAGGAAGCCGCGCTCCTTCGGCGCGGCTACAGGCGGCGCTCAATAACGGTAATGATCCGACTTGTACGGTCCCTCGACCGGCACGCCGATATAGGTCGCCTGCTTGTCGGACATTTGCGTAAGCTTGGCGCCAACCTTGGCGAGATGCAGGCGTGCGACCTTCTCGTCGAGACGCTTCGGCAAGGTGTAGACTTTCTTCTCGTATTTGCCCGGATTGTTCCACAGCTCGATCTGCGCCAGCGTCTGGTTGGTGAACGAGGATGACATCACGAAGCTCGGATGGCCCATGGCGTTGCCGAGGTTCACCAGGCGTCCCTCCGACAGTAGGATGATGCGCCTGCCGTCGGGGAATTCGATCTCGTCGACCTGCGGTTTGACGTTGTGCCATTTGAAGTTCCGCAGCGCCGAGACTTGGATCTCGCTGTCGAAATGGCCGATATTGGCGACGATCGCGCGATCCTTCATCTTGCGCATGTGCTCCAGCGTAATGACGTCGAGGTTTCCAGTCGCGGTGACGAAGATGTCTGCGCGCGGCGCTGCATCCTCCATGGTCGTGACCTCGTAGCCTTCCATTGCCGCCTGCAACGCGCAGATCGGATCAATCTCGGAAACGAGCACGCGGCAGCCGGCCTGCCGTAGCGAGGCGGCCGAGCCTTTGCCGACGTCGCCGAAGCCCGCGACCATCGCCACTTTGCCCGCCATCATCACGTCGGTGCCGCGGCGAATGCCGTCGACCAGCGATTCGCGGCAGCCGTAAAGATTGTCGAACTTCGATTTGGTCACGCTATCGTTGACGTTGATCGCCGGCCACAGCAGCGTACCCTTCTTCTGCATCTCGTAGAGCCGGTGAACGCCGGTCGTGGTTTCCTCGGTCACTCCGCGGATGGCCTCGGCATTGCGCTTGTACCAGCCGGGCTTGTCCTTGAGCCGCTGCTTAATGGCGGCGAACAGGATTTCCTCTTCCTCGTTGGTCGGCTTGCTGATCAGATCCATCTCGCCGCGCTCGGCGCGCAGGCCGAGGTGAATGAGAAGCGTGGCGTCGCCGCCGTCGTCGAGCACCATGTTGGGGGTGCCGCCGCCGCCCCATTCGAAGATGCGGTGCTGATAGTCCCAGTAATCCTTGAGCGTCTCGCCCTTGATGGCGAAGACCGGCGTGCCGTCCGCCGCCACCGCCGACGCAGCGTGGTCCTGGGTCGAATAGATGTTGCACGAAGCCCAGCGCACGTCGGCGCCGAGCGCCTTGAGCGTCTCGATCAGCACCGCGGTCTGGATGGTCATGTGCAGCGAGCCGCAGATGCGCGCGCCGCGCAGCGGCTGCTCGGGCCCGTATTCCTCGCGCACGGCCATGAGGCCGGGCATCTCGGTCTCGGCGATGGCGATTTCTTTGCGCCCCCAGTCGGCAAGGCTCAAGTCCTTGACCACGTAGTCGGCGGCTGGCTGGGCGCGGGCAGGCTCTGCCCGGGCAGTCTTGGCGGCCTTCGATGCAGCACTCATGTCGATCCTTGGCTCGTTGGAATTTGCGGCGGGCCCGCCGGCACGGCGGTGGCGCTGGCTATAGCAGGGCCTGCCCCCTCCTGCAACGAAGATATAAAGACTTCTTTATGTCTTTAACTGGGGCAAATCGAGCCCCGTCGAACTGTCGGCGGCGGCCGGGCGTTGACTCGCGGGGGCCGCCAAGGAGCGCCCGATGCAAGACAAGCCGCAACTCAATCTCGAGCTTTCTCCTGCAATCAACTCGCTTGCGGAGCTTGCCAAAGCCGAGAACGAATGCACGCGCTGCCCCCTCTACAAGGACGCGACACAGGCGGTGCCGGGCGAGGGGCGCAGATCCGCGCCGGTCATGCTGGTCGGCGAGCAGCCAGGCGACAAGGAAGACCTCGCCGGTAAGCCGTTTGTCGGGCCGGCAGGACGGGTGCTCGACCGCGCGCTGGCGGATGCGGGAATTCCGCGCAGCGAGGTATTCGTCACCAACGCGGTGAAGCATTTCAAGCACGAGATGCGGGGCAAGCGGCGGCTGCACAAGCGGCCCAATGCTCACGAAATCGAGCGCTGCAAGATCTGGCTCGACACCGAGCGCGCCCTCGTGAAGCCAGTGGCCATCGTCGCGCTTGGCGCTACGGCGGCACGCAGCCTGCTGGGACGCTCGGTTACCATCGCGAAGGTGCGGGGACAGATGTTGCGGCTTGCCGACGGCACGGCCGCTTTCGTTACGATCCACCCGTCTTGGCTGCTGCGCATGGAGGACGAGGCGGACAAGGAGCGCGAGTACAAGAATTTCGTCGCCGACCTGCGGCCCGCGGCGAAGGTGCTGGCAAAAAAGGTCGCCTGAACGCGAGCGCAGCGAGGAACTACTCTTCTTCGGTGAAGCGTCCGCTGACCAGCGCCGCCAGGGCGTCGATGACCGCAGACGCCTCTCGTCCGCTCGCTTCGACGGTGATGGTCGTGCCGGGGCCGGCGGAAAGCATCATCAGCCCCATGATCGAGGTGCCGCCGACGACCTCGTTCCCGCGTTTGACCTTCACCTCGGCGTCGAATTTCTCCACCGTCTGCACGAATTTCGCCGACGCGCGCGCGTGCAAGCCCTTCTTGTTGCAGATTTCGAGGACGCGCACGACCGGCGCCTCGTCCGGCGGATGGTTGGCGGAGGAGAGTTCGCCCGCAGGTCCGCTCATTTGCCGGTGAGAACGCGGCTGGCGATGGTGATGTATTTGCGGCCGGAGTCCTGGGCAGCCGCGACCGCCTCGGTCAGCGGACATTCGTCCCGAACTTTCGCGAGCTTCACCAGCATCGGCAGATTGATGCCCGCGAGGACCTCGACTTTCGGCCGCCCCATGACCGAGATGGCGAGGTTGGAGGGCGTGCCGCCGAACATGTCCGTGAGGATCGCCACCCCTTCGCCGCTGTCCACGCGTTTGACCGCCTCGATGATGTCGTTGCGGCGCTGCTCGACGTCGTCATCGGGCCCGATGGTGACCGCCTCGATCTGTTTCTGCGGGCCGACCACATGCTCCAGCGCCGACCGGAACTCGGCGGCAAGGCGCCCGTGCGTGACGAGTACGAGGCCGATCATCGAACTCCCCGCCGGCGCGTCCCGCTTGCACCGCACGAAAGGGCGCCCATCATGACCATCCGAAGCCCGTACGCAAGGGCCTTTCCGGGGGTTTGGGAATCGTGTTGCATCGCGCAAATCGCGTCTTTCCCGGCGCCTGGTGAAGCGCCATGTTCCGTCCGGCCGGTTAATTTTGTGCGGGCGGCCTGGGCCGCAAGGATCATGACGGAGGTTTAATGTCACCGTCGGGTGATCGCAGAAGGGCGAGCACCGGAGCGAGGGGGGCGGCCCCGGGTGGGAGCGCCAGCCGTCGCACCGGCACGCCGAGCAGAACCGTCTCGCTTGCCGCCGGCATGCGTTCTGCGTCTTCGGCCGCCAGATCGACCACGAGGCCGACGACGGCAACCGACTCGTAATCGAGGCGGCGAACGCCGAGCCCGCGCACCTCGATCAGTCCCGCTAGTGCCGCGGCAGGCCGCGCCAGCAGCCGGCCATGGCGCGCTTCGAGGTGAACGCGGTCGTCGCCGAGGAGGCGCGCAAACCGTAACAGCCCCGTGTCCGCCGCCTGCAGGAGGGCGAGCGCAAGTTGCGACTTGCCCGCACCCGCCGGCCCACGGATGAGCACGGCGCGGCGGCCTGCCAGTACCGCCGAGGCATGCACGGTCGGAGTTTCGGCCGCCATCACATGGCCGGCAGCCGCACGATGAAACGCGCTCCGAGCACGACGGGCGTCTCGCCCGCATCTGCCGGACGCTGCCGGTTCTCAGTCCGGATGCGGCCGCCATGCGCCTCGATGATGTGCTTGGAGATCGACAGCCCGAGGCCCGAATTTTGCCCGAACGGCTGGTGCGGCCGGTGCGTATAGAAGCGTTCGAAGATCTTCTCCCTCGCTTCCTCCGGCACCCCGGGTCCATCGTCGTCGACGATGATCTCGATCTCGTCGCGCAATCGCCGGCACATGACGCGCACGGCGCCGCCCGCCGGCGAGAACGAACGGGCATTGTCGATCAGATTGTCGACCACCTGGCCGAGCCGGGAATCGTTCCCCAACACCATGAACGCGGAATCCCGGCCACCTTCGAAATTCAAGGTGACCCTGACGCCGTCGTCGTGCCGCTCGTTGGCCACGCTGACGACCATGGTGAGGAGCTTGGCGACGTTGACCGGTTGCGCCTCCTGCCGCTGCATCTCGGCGTCGAGCCGGCTCGCGTCGGAAATGTCGGAGATCAGCCGGTCGAGCCGCTTGACGTCGTGCTGGATGACGGCGAGCAGCCGGTTGCGGCTATCTTCGGTCTTGGCAAGCGGCAGCGTCTCGACCGCCGAGCGCAGCGAGGTGAGGGGGTTCTTGAGCTCGTGCGAGACGTCGGCGGCGAACCTCTCAATCGCCTCGATGCGGTTGTAGAGTGCATCGGTCATGGCGCGCAGCGAGCCGGAGAGATGTCCGATCTCGTCGCGTCGGTGGCCCAGATCGGGGATCTCCACGCGCGAACGGATGCGCCGCCGCACCAGCTGCGCGCTCTCCGCCAGTCGCCGGACCGGACCGGCGATCGTTCCGGCGAGGAGGAACGACAGCACCACCATCACTCCGGCGGCGATGAGGAACACCTTGAAGATGGCGACCCGCTCGGCGCCCACCATGTTGTCGATGTCGGCGCCCTGGGTCGAGAGCATGAGCGCGCCGCGCACCGCGCGGAAGCGCTGCACCGGCACCGCGACCGACACAATCACCTCGCCGCGTTCGTTGATGCGCACCATGCTGGACTTGAAGCCCTTGAGCGCGTTGCCGACCTCGGCGTAGCCCTTGCCGTTCTGCGGCTCGAGCTCGCGGTAGAGGGGCAGCGTGCCGCGGCTAAACCAGGTGCGGATGGTGACGTAGACGCGCTCGAGAACGCCGGGTTTGCGCGTGGGCGGCGGCAAATCGAAGCGCAGCACGTCGTAGAGATTGCGGCTGTCGAGAATGAGAACGCCGCCGCGATCGTACATGCGCGCGCGTGTGTTGGTGGGCGAAACGAGGCGGCGCAGCACCGGTGCGACGCGCTCGGGGTTGATGGGGAATTCCAGCCCGGACAGCGCCTCCTCCGAGGGGCCGTAGCTTTCGCCGGCCTGCAGGTCGAGCAGCCGCTCGGGATCCATGGTGTTGGTGTCGGTCTCCACCGCGGCCGAGGCGGCGACGGCGCCGGCGATGATCTCGCCTTGCACCAGCAGGCTCTGGATGCGCGCGTCGATGAGACCGGCGCGGAATTGCGACAGATAGAGAATGCCGATCACGAGCGCGAGCAGCCCGGTCACATTGAGGAAGATGATGCGCCGGCTCAGGCTCGAAAAGGTGACGCGCGCGAACAGTTGCCACCCGCGCAACAACAGCGCGGCGAAGCGCCTTCGTCCCGTTGTCGCGAGCGAGGCGCGGTCATCGCGCCGCTCCAGCTCGACCTTGAGGCTCTCGAGCGTGCGATCGAGTTGGCTCAGATTGAACGCGGCCGCGCGAGCAAAGCGCTGCCAGTGTTGTGAGACGAGGTCGACGGATCGGCGCAATGCCGTGCTTGCCAGCGAAACCGGGCTCTCGCGCCCTCGCTCGCGGCGGCCGAGGCTCGAAAGTGAAAGGCGATGAACAAGCGAGCGGCTTTGCAACCATAGGCGATGGACGCGGTGCCCCTGCTTGGCGAACGCCGCATCATCCAGCGGCCGTGGCTCGAGACCGATCTGACTCTCGTTCGAGGCGCGCGAAAAAATCCCGCGGACCGAGCGCGACCAGCTTTTCAATAGCTCGCCGAGCCGGCGTGCGGTTTCAGCGAGCGACGATTTGGCGTCGCCGCCTTGCGTCGCGACGTCGGTCTTGAAACTCTCCGGCGTTCGATTGAGCACTGTCGGTCTGCCGGTTGCGCGCCCCCACCGCGGGCCCCGCCGGCGCCGATCCTAGGCGGTCGAGCCCGGTCGCCTAACCGCTCCTGACGTCACATTTCTTTGAACCGATAGCCGACGCCGTAGAGCGTTTCGATCATGTCGAAATCGTCGTCGGTGCCTTTGAACTTTTTGCGCAGGCGCTTGATGTGGCTGTCGATCGTGCGATCGTCCACATAGACTTGGTCGTCGTACGCCGCGTCCATCAGCGCGTTGCGGCTCTTGACCACACCTGGCCGGCTCGCCAGCGCCTGCAGGATGAGGAATTCGGTGACCGTGAGCGTGACTGGCTCGTTCTTCCATGTGCAAGTGTGACGCTCGGGGTCCATGCGCAACAGGCCGCGTTCGAGCACCTTGGCGGCATCGGTCTCCTTCGGCGCGCTACCGTCCTTCGGCGCCGAACGGCGCAGGATAGCTTTGACGCGCTCCACCAGGAGACGCTGCGAGAACGGTTTGCGGATGAAATCGTCGGCGCCCATCTTGAGGCCGAACAACTCGTCGATCTCCTCGTCCTTGGAGGTGAGGAAGATCACCGGCATGTCGGACTTCTGGCGCAGCCGCCGCAAGGTTTCCATCCCGTCCATGCGCGGCATCTTGATGTCGAGAATGGCGAGATCGGGCGGCGACGTCTTGAAGCCGTCGAGCGCCGAAGCGCCGTCGGTATAGGTCATGATCCGGTAACCTTCAGCCTCGAGTGCAATCGAGACCGAGGTCAAGATGTTGCGATCGTCATCGACGAGAGCGATGGTCGGCATGAGCCCCTAATCCCTGCATTCGCCCTGGCGACTTGAAAGCCCCCAAAGCACGGCCGAAATGTGGCGAATCCCTGGCAAAGGCATGATTCGTCAGGGAGTTTCTAGCATAGCTCGCACCGGCGATCATGCCCCCGCTCAAGCTGGCGCGCCGAAAATCGAGCTTTTCCTCCCGGCTTCGCTGAGCCGGCGGCGCTTGGTAACATCCTTTGCCGGAGACGCCAAATGCAGCCGAGCCCCGATTTCGATCCTGTCACGGCCGCCAAGAAGCTGCTGCGCGAGGGCCGCTCGGGAGCCCTGGCGACCCTGATGCCGGGTTCGGGCGACCCTTATTGCTCGCTGGTAAATGTCGCCACCGCCGCCGACGGCGCGCCGCTTTTGCTGATCTCGCGCCTTGCCGTCCATACCAAGAACATTCTCGCCGACCCGCGCGTGTCGCTCATGCTCGACGAGCGCAAGCCGGGCGATCCCCTGCAAGGCGCCCGTGTCATGCTCATGGGCACCGCGGCGACGAGCGACGATCCGGGTGTGCGCCGGCGGTATCTCGATCGTCAGCCCGAGGCGGACATGTTCGCGGGCTTTGCCGATTTCGCCTTCTACCGGATGGCGCTCAAGGCGGTGCATCTCGTTGCCGGCTTCGGCCGCATCGTCGATCTCGCGCCGAAGCAAGTTCTGACCGAGACCGGCGACGCCGCCGAGCTTGTTGCCGCGGAGCCCGCGATCATTGCCCACATGAACGGCGACCATGCCGACGCGGTGCGGCTCTACGCCACCAAACTGCTCGGCGCGCCGGACGGCAACTGGCGCTGCGTGGGGTGCGACCCGGAAGGGCTCGAGCTGCAGCTAGAGCGCACCGCGCTGCGACTGCCGTTCCCGCAGCGGGTGCGCGGGCCGGACGCGCTGCGCTACGTGCTCAAGCAAATGGCGGAGGATGCGCGGCGCGCGGCGTGAGCGCGCCGTTGCGGATCAGAAAAAGGAGGGCGCAATGCGGTGTTCAATCATCCTCTTGGCACTCGGCGTCGCCGCGGGTTCGGCCTGCGCCCAGAGCAACGAGCCAATTCTCTTACGCGGGATGGGTTCGCTCCACATCGGCGGACGGGTCATCGAGATCACCGGGCAGCCCATCAAGGAGGTCGTGTTCACGCCCGGCGGCGTGCCCGCCAAGATGGATCCCAACGGCAAGTACCAGGTCGAGCAGATGTACGTGCAGTATTTCCTGCCGCAGAACCGCAGGGGCAAGCTGCCGCTGCTGTTGTGGCACGGCGGCGGCTTGACCGGCGCGACCTACGAGACCAAGCCCGACGGCGACGAGGGCTGGCTCACCTATTTCATCCGCAAGGGCTGGGACACCTACATCTCCGACGCCGTCGAGCGCGGCCGCGCCGGCTGGACCAACACCTTCAAAGGGGAGCCGCTGTTCTTGCCGGTCGGCGATCCGTGGGAGCGCTTTCGCATCGGCCCGCCCGGGTCATGGAACGACGACAAAGCCAAACGCGCGAGCTATCCCGGCGTCCAGTTCCCGATCGACGCCTACGAGCAGTTCATGAAACAGGCCGTGCCGCGCTGGCTTACCACCGACGAGCAGATCGTGGCCGCCTATGTCGAACTCGTCGACAAGGTCTGCCCCTGCGTGGTCCTGGTGCACAGTCAGTCGGGCTCGTTCGGATACAAGGTGCTCGAGGCGCGGCCGGAGAAGGTCAAGGCGCTGGTCGCCGTCGAGCCGACGCTCGGCGGGGACCGCAACAAGACGGAAGCGATCAAGGCGACGCCCATTCTTGTGCTTTACGGTGACAATGCCAAAGACCATCCGCGCTGGTCGAAGATCCGCCAGGGCGGTGTCGATTATGCCGCGGTTCT
>Ga0307277_10000084_pt1 | contig 28012 bp, 28 predicted proteins | sample ER_DNA_116_FD_194473 | JGI IMG/M metagenome (GOLD analysis project Ga0307277, IMG submission 194473) | Bulk soil microbial communities from the East River watershed near Crested Butte, Colorado, United States - ER_DNA_116 | ecosystem: Environmental > Terrestrial > Soil > Floodplain | place...
GCTCCAAGGGCATGGTTGCGAGCTTACCTTGGCGAGGTCGTCCGCCGCCAGATTTGTGCGCTATGGTGAGGCGAAGCGGAGCAGTCGGAACGGATCGCAGATGTGCGGACGCTACATGATCATCTCCTCGCCGGAAGCGATCCGGCGGCTGTTCGGCTATCCGGAGCAGCCGAATTTTCCGCCGCGCTACAACGTGGCGCCGACACAGCCGGTGCCGATCGTTCGCCTGGTCGACGGAAAACGGCAGTTCGCGCTGGTGCGCTGGGGGTTGATTCCGCCTTGGGTCAAGGACCCGCAGAGGTTCAGCTTGCTCCTCAATGCGCGCTGCGAGTCCGTGCACGACAAGCCGGCCTTCCGCAATGCCATGCGACGGCGGCGCTGCCTCGTTCCCGCCGACGGCTTTTACGCCTGGAAGGAGGAAGGTGGGCGCAAGCGCCCCTATTGTCTGCGCCCGCGCCACGAGGGACCGATCGCTTTCGCTGGTTTGTGGGAGACCTGGATGGGACCGAACGGCGAGGAGATGGAGACGGCGATCATCGTCACCACAGCCTCGACGGGCGAACTGGCGCGCCTGCACGAGCGCATGCCGGTGATCGTGCCGCCCGAGGCTTTCGATCTGTGGCTCAACTGCAGCGCCGTCGATGCCGTCACCGCGGCCGGCGCGCTGTTTGCGCCGCCGCCGGAGGGGCTGCTCGAAGCCTACGCGGTTTCGCCCGCTGTCAATCACACCGCGAACGACGGTCCGGAACTGATCGCGCCCGTTGCTCCGCCGCAAGAGCCGGCACCGCCGAGCGCGGCGAGTGCCGCGCGTGTGCCCGCGCGACGCGGACGCAAGAAGGACGAGCGGCAGCCCTCGCTATTTTGATCCTGACGGGCCGCTCAGCGAATGAATGGCTCAATGTACACTCTTGCGTCATGGCCGGGCTTGTCCCGGCCATCCACGTCTTTGATGCCGCACGGATTCAAGACGTGGATGCCCGCGACGAGCGCGGGCATGATGATGTGCCGGTGCTGTTACAGCACCTTGCCCGGATTGAGGATGCCTTGGGGATCGAGCGCGCGCTTGAGCGTGCGCATGAGATCGTAAGCGACCGGGTCCTTCACCTTGGGCAGGAGATCGCGCTTCATGACGCCGATGCCATGCTCGGCGGAGATGGAGCCGCCATGCTTGGCCACGACCGCGAACACCGCCGCGTTGACCTCGTTCCAACGACTGAGGAACTCGGCTTTGTCCGCGCCCACGGGCTGCGCGATGTTGTAATGGATATTGCCGTCGCCGAGATGTCCGAACGGCAGCGGCCGGGCATCGGGGATGAGCTTGGCGACGGCGGCGTTCGCCTTGGTGATGAAATCGGGCACCGCGGCCACCGGAACCGAGACGTCGTGCTTGATCGAGCCGCCTTCGTGGCGTTGCACTTCCCCGAACATCTCGCGGACGCGCCAGAACATTTTGGCCTGATCGAGGTTCTCGGCGATGGTGGCATCTTCGACGAGCCCGCGCTCCAGCCCGTCGGCTAGAATTTCTTCCAGCACCCCGCGCAAGCCGGAGCGGGCCTGCGAGGAAAGCTCGATGAGCACGTACCAGGGGTGCGGTTGCGGCAGCGGATCGCGGCAGCCCGCGCCATGGCGCAGCACCAACTCGATGCCGAGCCGCAGCATCAATTCGAAGCTGGTCACGCTGCCGGTGGCGCGTTCGTTGGCCAAGCCGAAGAGGTCGAGCGCGGCCTGCGCCGAGGGTACGCCGACGAAGGCGGTCTCGACCGAGCGCGGGCGCGGCACGAGCCGCAGCACCGCGGCGGTGATGACGCCGAGCGTGCCTTCGGCACCGATGAAGAGGTCCTTGAGGTCGTAGCCGGTGTTGTCCTTCTTGAGCTTGTTCAGTGCGTTGAGCACGCGCCCGTCGGGCAGCACCACCTCGATGCCGAGCGCGTGCGAGCGCGCGATCCCGTAGGCAAGCGCGGCGGTGCCGCCGGCATTGGTCGACAAGTTGCCGCCGATAGTGCAGCTGCCTTCCGAGGGCAGCAGCTGCGGGTAGAGCCGGTCGGCCTCGGCCGCCGCCTCTCGCGCGCGCAGTAAGGTCACGCCCGCTTCGCAGGTCATGGTGTTGGAGACCGGATCGACCTCGCGCACCCGGTCGAGGCGGTTGAGCGCGAGCACGATCTCGCCGTGCTGCGGAATCTGTCCGCCGACCAGGCCGGTGTTGCCGCCCTGGGGCACGATCGCGGTCGCGCTCTCGCTTGCGAGCTTGAGGATTGCCGCGACTTCCGCGACTGAGCCCGGCCGCAGCACCACCGGGCTTATGCCGCGAAACATGTCGCGCGGCTCGGTGAGATAGGGCGCCTGCGCGTCGCGATCGGTGATGGCGTTTTTCTCCCCGACGATCGCGACGAAGCGTGCGAGCAGATCGGGGGCGAGCATTTTTGGCTTTGGCGGCGTCTCTGCAATATTCATCGCGCGAGCTCGGTGACGGCGGCAGGAGCGGGACTATAGCGCGCCACCTTGACGAATTCCCACCTCATGGCCGCGGCGCCGCGGCCCGCTCGAGGCGGTCGTTGATCGCCTCGCCCAGGCCCGCGCGCGGCACCGGCATTACTGCGATGGTGGCGGCGCCTGCGGCATCGAGCGCGCGCAGGTGGGAAAAGAGATTGGCCGCGGCCTCGATGAGATCGCCGCGCGGAGAGAGGTTGAGCATCGCCGCCGCGCGTTCGGCGCCGGCCGCCGGCGTCGGGCCGAAGGCGAGCAACGCCTCGCGCGCTTCGACCCGCTCGGCATTGAGCCGCAGCCGCGCCCGCGGCGCGTAATGGGAGGCAAGTCCGCCGGGCGCGATCGGCGGCTCGTCGATATGCGCCGGCGGCGCGGCTGAACGGGGCGCCTGCGCCAGCGGAACGAGGCGCTCGATCTCTTCGCGCGCGAGCGCGCCAGGCCGCAACAGCACCGGCCGATCGAGGCAGGCGACGATGGTCGATTCCAGTCCCATCGGCGTGGGTCCGCCGTCGACGATCAGCTCGACGCGACCGCGCAAGTCGGAGAGCACGTGCTGCGCGGTCGTGGGCGACACGTGTCCGGAGCGGTTCGCCGACGGCGCCACCACCGGCCGGCCGAAGGCCGTGAGAATGGCGCGCGCGATGGGATGGCTCGGCACGCGCACGGCGATGGTGTCGAGGCCGGCGGTGGCGAGGTCCGCGACCGGGCAATCCGCGCGCTTGGGCAGGACGAGGGTCAGCGGCCCCGGCCAGAACGCCGCCGCGAGCCGCTCCGCGGCGGGATCAAAGCGCGCGAGCGCGAGCGCGGCCGCCGTGTCGGCGACGTGGGCGATGAGCGGATTGAACGAGGGGCGTTCCTTGGCGTCATAGAGGCGCGCGACCGCCGCGCCGTTGATGGCGTCGGCGCCGAGCCCGTAGACGGTCTCGGTCGGAAAGGCGGCAAGTCCGCCTGCGGCGAGCGTCTGCGCCGCGCGCGCGATGGCTGCGGCGGCGGGCGTGATCGCGCCCGCTTGGACCGTGACCACTTGCGTCGCCGGTTGCGCCGTCATCGCGGATCCTAAGCTTGCGGCCTTTCGCCGACACGGGTTATAAGGGCGGCCTTCAGGCGGAGTGTAGCGCAGTCTGGTAGCGCACCTCGTTCGGGACGAGGGGGTCGCAGGTTCAAATCCTGCCACTCCGACCATAAGTTAGCTGCTACCCAAGCTGTCGTCCTGACAGCTTCCCGACAGAAACGATGTTGCGCCTCAAGAGAACGGGCGGCTCGGCTGTTCGCCCGAGAATCCGCTGCCACAGATAAAATCGCCGTGGGCAATGAGGGGCTCATGCCGAATTGCACGGCTGCTGCGGCTGCAGCGCACGCACGGTGCGGCGCAAATGACCAAAACCAATGCGGCGCGTTAGCGCCTGTGGTAGCTAGACGGTCCGTAATAGCTGTCCGGGACTGTGTAACTCAAGCTGTGAGGTGCAGCATAGGTGCTGGTGTAGTAGCCGCAAGGCGAGGTCCAGCCGAAGCCGTAAGGTACGTAGCCGCAGTCGGTATAGGGGTTATATCCGTACGCAGTTCCGTAAGCTGCGCCGCGATATGCCCGCCGGTGAACCCTTCGGCTGACTCCTGCAACGCTCGTCCCAGCTGGCGGCTGTCCTATTTGGGCCCTAGCGCTGTCAAGCGATAGCGCCACATTCTTTGGCGACCACTGAAGCGAGAGGGGCACCGCAGTCAATATTGCGGCGCCACCGATAACCCCAAGCATACTGAGCTTTTTCATGATCGGTCCTCCATCTTGATATTCGCGCCTTATGGAGACAGCGCGGCACGCCGAGCGCAGCGTTCTTCCAGCATGTATCCAATCGCGCAAAGCGCAGAATTCGTGTCATTCCCATGCGCGATCAATTCACTGTGACGCGCTTGGCCACTTATTCTTTTTGGCCATGTCGGGCCATGCAAGTCCGATACAGATGGATGTCGGTGTTACCCCAGTAGTTTGTCGGATATCGCGCGGCCAAGCGGCTGCACTCTTGAAGGGCCGCCGCGCGCGCCGCACTGACCTGAACATCAGCAGCCGCGCCATCGATGGGAACCACGGTCAAACAAAGAGCAGCGATGAACGTTGCCAGCCCGAACTTTGTCGTGGCGTTGGCGAATACCTTCGCAACTATGTGTCTCTCTGATTTCGGTGCCATGTCCTTAACTCCTGGCCCCCAGATCGGTTGTCGCAGTCAGGTTTAAGGAGGAGCTGAATGAGAGTCTGTGATCGCAATCACAAGTTGGTCGAATAGGAAGATGCTATAGCGCAGAGCGAAATTCTGTTTTGCCGCCGCTGCCGAAAGTCGTGCGCATTTAAATGCAAAGCGGACATTCATCACGAAGACGAGAACGAGCATTCCGCAAGATCAAACTGATTGCAGCAATTCTCGAAAAGTCACTTCTGGCCGGAACCACTATTTCTCCAACGTAGCCATCGCTCATGACGACCCTGATTGGTCCAGATGTCTGTTTACGACCGAAGGAGATCGACCATGAACCAGCAAGCTGTACAGGAGTGGCGGCGTCGGGGTCTCAACATCGCGGAAGTCGCGTTCTATTCGGGCCTGGTCCTCGTAATCATGCTTCTGTCGGTCTACGTTCCAGCCTGAGGTGACGTGACTTCGGACGCGGGCATCGCGGCTCGTATCGGTCGTTGAACGATCCCGCGCGGCTGAAATTGCCGCCGAACTTGTTCGGAGCGATGTTGCTGTAAGTGCGCACTACTCCAGCCTGAAACCTCTCCGCTTCACATAGGCGCCGAAATCCTCGCGCTCCGGCACGGCATAGTGACGGGCCTTCTCCTCGCTCCAGCCGTACTCTTTCGCCTCGCCGAAGCGGGCGACATTTCGTTGAGCGCGGTAGGGGAAGATGCCATTGCGCCGCTTGTCGTAGGCGCGCACTTTCTCGTCCGTCGCATCGGTGTAGCGGTCGCGATGCACCGTGAGGGCGAGCGGCAGCCTCGCTGAGACAAACGCCGGCGTGGCCGGCACGCCCACCCCGAGACCCGCCACCGGGAACACATGGTCCGGCAGGCCCAGGAGCCCGCTCACCTCCTCGGCATGATTGCGGATCACGCTGATCGGGCAGCAACCGAGGCCCGCCGCCTCCGCCGCCGCGACGAAGGCTTCGAGCGCGATGGCCGCATCGACCGTCGCGTTGAAGAAGGCGTCGAGATGGTCGTTGGCGAAGGCGTGACCCCGCCACGCGTGCACCTGCCGCTGGCGCCGGTTGTTACCGAGGAAGACGAGGAGGTGCGGGCAACTGGGTATCCAGTCCTGATCCGTCAGAAGCGTATTGATGCGGGCGCGGATCGCGGGGTCCTCGACGATGAGAATGTCCCGCTGCTGCAGGTCGCTCTTCGATGGGGATGATAGCGCCACGGCAGCCAGCGTATCGAGCACGGCCATAGGCAGCGGCTCGGGCTTGAAGCGGCGGACGACGCCGCGACCTGCGAGGCGGCGAATGGCCTCGTTACCGGCAAGTATCTCGGGAACGCCCCCGATATCGCCGAAGTGCAGATCGAGTAGCTCTTGCAGGGTCTTCATGAAAGCTTGCCTTCCATTGTGCCGTCGAGCGCGGCAAAGACATGGATGCCCGCCAGCGCAGACCAGTTTACGCCGTCTGCGCAAGCTTGACGGCGTGCCGGGCATGAAGCACGAGAAACTGTGATCAAATCAGATCGGGACGTGCTTGCATCGCCGCCATGATCGAACCATACGCATCAGGCGGCTCGAGCTTGCGTTTGCGCCGCGGCCGTGGCCGTTCGCCGACGAACGCCGCGCCGATATCGCCCGTTACTTCGGTGAGCTGCAGCGGGCCAAGCCCGCGCTGTGGAACGGGCGCATGCTGCTCCTTCACCATCACGCGGTCGAGGGAGACGTCTTCCGCGGCGGGTATCTCGAGACCGACTTCGCGAGCTTCGTCGCATGGCGCGACTGGGGATTTCCCGATGCCACGATGAAGCATTGCGTGGCGCTGGGCGCTTTGCGCGCATCCGACGGTGGTTTTCTGCTTGGAGTCATGAACTCGCATACGCTCAACGCCGGCAAAGTCTATTTTCCCGCGGGGGTCCCCGATCCCAGCGACATCGTCGACGGCATGGTCGACCTCGACGGCAGCGTGCGGCGGGAGATGGCGGAGGAAACCGGGCTCGAGGGGGATGCTTACGCCGCCGAGCCCGTCTGGTATAGCGTCCTCACCACGCCGGCCATCGCGCATTTCAAGCTGCTGCAGGCGGGCGAGACTGCGCCGGTGCTGCGTGAGCGGATCCGCGCGCATCTCGCACGCGAGACCCAACCCGAACTCGCCGACATCCGCATTGTGCGCGGTCCCGAAGATTTGGACCCGATGATGCCGATCAGCGTCTCGACGTTTCTCAGGTATGTCTGGAACCAAGCATAGGCGTCAATGACTGGTGGGCGACGCCGCGGCGGCGACCAGCTGCGCGAGCCGCTTGCGTGCGTAGAACGTGCGCGATTTCACCGTCGCCTCGTTGATGCCCACGATCTCGGCAATCTCCTTGATCGACTTGCCATGGTAGTAGGTGAGGTCGATCACTTCGCCGTGCTCCGGCGATAGCCGAGCTAAGGAACGACGCAGCAGGTCCTCCCGGTCTTTCTTCTCCAGAAGAAGCTCGGGATTGTCCGCGGGCTCCGCCATGGTCGATGCAACCTCGTCGTCCAGTTCGACCGCCCGTTCGGCCTGCGTTCGGCGGCGCGCGGACAGCGCCTTGTGCCGCGCGATGGCCAATAGCCAGGTCGAAACCGAAGAGCGCCCTTCGAAGGAACGAGCCTTGCGCCAGACGTCGAGGAACACGTCGCTCAAGAGATCCTCGGCCAAGGCATCCTCGCCCGCAAGGCGAACGAGCCAGCGATAGATCGCCGCCCGATGCCGGGCAAACAGCATGCGCATGGCAAGCTGATCGGCATTCGCGATCCGTCTGATCAAAACGTCATCGGAGAGAGCCTCGGCCGCCGCCGCTCGCCGAGGCGAGGGGGCGACCCATCCCGTCCGGGAGCAGGCCGTCGGCATTGCGGTCCCCTATCATCACGTGCCGCCCAACAAACACGCGCAGCAAAGGGTTTCGGCTCGCGGCCGATGATTTGGCTGTGGTGTTATCCCCGAGCGGATAGCCAGTATGGTAAACCGGAATGGTTAAGAGCGGCTAAACGCGCCTCATGGACGCGGCGCACCTCATGCTCGCCTCATGTCGAGCGAACTTGGGTTCTACTGGCGATTCCATGCCGAAACGCCTTCGGTGGATGCCCTTGTGGCAGGCTGCCGATGCCGCGTAACTTGCCGCCAAAGGTGCAACGACCATGATCGTTCGCCGACAAGAAGCTGACAGGAGAGGAGTCCCATGATGCCGAGCGTTAACGTTGCCCGTCTTTTCGCCGTCTCCCTGGCCGCTCTCTTGTTGGGAGGCATCAGCAGCGCCGCCGCGCTCGATTACCCGACCCGGCCCGTACGCTGGATCGTTCCCTATACCCCCGGCGGCGCCACTGACATTACGGCTCGCATCGTGGCCCAATGGCTCTCGGAGCGACTGGGCCAGCAGGTCTTCATCGAGAACAAGCCGGGCGCCGGCAACAATATCGGCACCGAGGCGGCGCTTCATTCGCCCGCCGACGGCTACACGTTGCTCCTGGTCAACCCGGCGAATGCGATCAACACCACGCTCTATCCCAAGCTCGGCTTCAACTTCCTGAGCGATAGCGTGCCAGTTGCGGGCATCATGCGCGTGCCGAACGTCATGGAGGTCAATCCGGAGGTACCGGCCAAGACGGTTGCCGAGTTCATCGCGTATGCCAAGGCCAATCCGGGCAAGATCAATTGGGCGACGTCGGGTAACGGCACCTCGGTGCATCTCTCGGGCGAACTGTTCAAGCTCATGACTGGCGTCCAGCTCACCCATATCCCCTACAAAGGCTCGGCGCCGGCGCTCACCGACCTGCTCGCCGGCACCGTGCAGGTGATCTTCGACAATATGCCGCCCTCGCTGCCCCATATCCGCGCCGGCAAGCTGCGGGCGCTGGCGGTGACGACGGCGACGCGCTCGGAGGCGCTACCCGAGGTGCCGACCGTGGCCGAAACCGTGCCGGGGTATGAGGCGAGCGCCTTCTTTGGGATGGCGGTGCCGAAGGGAACTCCGCCGGAGATCGTCGACAAGCTCAACAAGGAGGTTAACGCCGCGCTCGCCGATGCGAACATCAAAGCGCGCCTGGCGGATCTCGGCGGCATCCTGATTCCCGGTAGCCCCGACGATTTCGGCAAAGTCGTTGCCGACGAAACCGAGAAGTGGGCCAAAGTGATCAAAGCCGGGGGCGTGGCGTTGGAATAGTTAAGGCACGGCCCGGCCGGGATCGGTGCAATGACCCGCAAGCGCCCCGAAGATTTGCGCAGCCACCGCTGGCTCGGCGTCAACGACCTGCGCTCGTTCGGTCACCGCTCGCGCTTGCGCCAATTCGGCTACGACGCGGCCGACTGGGCCGGCCGGCCCGTCATCGGCATCATCAACACCTGGAGCGAGATCAATGCCTGCCACGCGCACCTGCGCGCGCGGGCGGATGACGTCAAGCGCGGAGTGCTGCAGGCCGGCGGCTTTCCCATCGAGTTGCCGGCGATGTCGCTGGCGGAGCCGTTCGTCAAGCCTTCGACCATGCTCTACCGCAATTTCCTCGCCATGGAGGCGGAAGAGCTGCTGCGCAGCCATCCGCTCGATGGCGCGGTGCTGCTCGGCGGCTGCGATAAGACCACGCCGGGTTTGATCATGGGCGCCATCAGCATGGGCATACCGGCGATCTACGTGCCGGCCGGCCCCATGCTGCGCGGCAATTGGCGGGGCGAGTTTCTCGGTTCGGGCTCCGACGTGTGGAAGTACTGGACCGAGAAGCGCGCCGGCCGCATCACCGAAGAGCAGTGGAGCGAGATGGAGAGCGGCATCGCCCGCTCGTTCGGCACCTGCATGGTCATGGGCACGGCGGCGACCATGATGGCGATCGCGGAAGCGCTCGGCCTGACGCTTCCGGGAGCCTCCTCGATCCCGGCGGCCGATTCCAGCCACCCGCGCATGTGCGCCGCGGCAGGGCGCCGTATCGTCGATATGGTGTGGGAGGATCTCGCGGTCGAGCGAATTCTCACTCCCGCTGCCTTCGACAATGCCATCAAAGTCCACATGGCGATGGGCGGCTCGACCAATGCCATCATTCATGTGATCGCGATGGCGCGCCGGGCCGGCGTTGCGCTCGACGTCGAGCGCTTTGATCGGATTTCGCGGGAGATTCCCGTGCTCGCCAATGTCCGACCGTCGGGAAAATATCTGATGGAGGATTTCTTCTACGCCGGCGGCCTGCGCGCGCTGATGTTGGAGCTCAAGGACCGGCTCGATCTCTCCGCTCTGACGGTGACCGGAAAGACGCTCGGCGAGAACATCACCGGCGCGGAAGTCTATTTGCGCGACGTCATCCATCCGCTCGCCGATCCGATCTATCCGCACGGCGCAACCGCCGTGCTGACCGGCAACCTCGCCCCACGTGGCTGCGTGATGAAGCCGGCGGCGGCGGATCAGCGCTTCCTCAAGCATCGCGGGCCTGCGCTTGCGTTCGAGGATTACAACCACATGGCGCGCGAGATCGAGCGCGATGATCTCGCGGTCACGCCAGACCACGTCCTCGTGCTTAAGAATGCCGGCCCCAAGGGCGGACCCGGCATGCCGGAATGGGGCATGCTGCCGATTCCGAAAAAACTGGTGCAAGCGGGCGTGCGCGATATGGTGCGAATCTCGGACGGACGCATGAGCGGCACGAGCTACGGCGCCTGCATCCTGCATGTTTCGCCGGAGAGCTTCGTCGGCGGGCCGCTGGCGTTCGTAGAGACCGGCGACGCCATCGAGGTGGACGTGTCGGCGCGCCGCATCCACCTGCACGTCGGCGAGGAGGAGCTCAACCGCCGCCGCGCGGCGTGGAAGCAGCCTGCGCCGCGCTACGTGCGCGGCTACGGCGCCATGTTCTCCGCCCATATCGGTCAGGCCGACGAAGGCTGCGATTTTGATTTCCTCGCCGGCAGGGGCCAGATTCCCGAGCCGGAAATCCACTGATCGACCCTATCGGCGCGCCGAGGCCGCAATGAAGATCGGACTCTTCGACCACGTCGAGCACGGCAATCGGCCCCTCGCGACCTTATTCGACGAGCGTCTCGCCTTCGCCAAGGCCGCCGATGATGCCGGCATCTACTGTCTGCACGTGGCGGAGCATCACGCGACGCCCCTCAACATGGTGCCGGTGCCCAGCGTCTATCTCGGCGCGGTGGCGCGCGCGACCACGCGCATGCGGCTCGGTCCGCTGGTTTATCTCCTGCCGCTGTACTCGCCGCTGCGGCTGATCGAGGAGATTTGCATTCTCGATCATCTCAGCCACGGCCGTATGGAAGTGGGGATCGGCCGCGGCGTATCGCCGTTCGAGCTCAAATATCACAAGATCGACCACGAGGAATCGCGCGCGATCTTCATCGATGCGTTCAACTGCATCAGCGCGGGCTTGACCACCGACGCGCTGAGCTACTGCGGCAAGTATTATCAATTCGAAGACGTGCCGATTGCGTTGCGGCCGCTGCAGAAGCCGCATCCCGCGTTCTGGTATGGCTCTTCCAACACCACCGGCGCCGCCTGGGCGGGCGAGCACGGCATGCACTTTTTGAGTCTCGGACCGACGCCGTTCGCCAAGGCCAACATCGACGCGTTCAGGCAAGCCTTGGCAAAGCGCGGCGGCCCGGCGCAGCCCAAGGACGAATTTCCCGGCGGCACGGCGATCGGCGTACTGCGCCACATCTTCGTGGCCGAAACGGACGCGGAGGCAAAGCGATTCGGCAAGCCGGCGATGGAGCTGCATCTGGCGCATTTGAATTGGCTGCGCGACAGGCACGGCGTCAGCGGCCCGACCTCGCGCCTCAATGTGCCGCGCGGCGCGACATTCGAGGATTGCGTGGCCGACGGATCGGCGATCGCCGGGACGCCGCAGCGCGTGCGCGAGGAGATCGAGCGGCAGGTGGACGAGCTCGGGGTGAACTACCTGCTCAGCTATCTGTTTCTGGGCGCCATGACGCTCGAGGAGGCGCTGCGCTCGCTCGCTTTGTTTTCACGCGAAGTGATGCCCCGTCTCGCGCAGCTCTGATCGGCGTTTCCTTCAACGCTGCCGGTGTGACGCCGCTCTGGCCCTTTGCATCGGACTGTGCGAAATTCCCAGCCAATTTCGACGGCAAGAGGTCACAACCCATGACAAACGGCAGGGTTACGGGCGTTCGCAGTGTCGAGCTCGGCGTTCGCGATTTGCATCAATCGGCGGAGTTCTACACCAAGGTGTGGGCGCTGGAGCCCGTCTCGCCCGAGGGCGATGGCATGCATTTCCGCGCTACCGGAGGCGAGCATCACGTGCTCACCATCCGGGAGCGGCCCAAGCCCGCGCTCCTGGGGGTGCATTTCTCCGCCAATGACCGCGCGGCGGTCGATGCGCTGTGCGCGAAGGCGAGGAGCTATGGAGTGGACGTCGAGAACGACCCGGGGCCGCTCGATCGCAGCGCCGGCGGGGGCTACGGGTTTCGCTTTCTCACTCCCGACGGGTTGCCGATGAGCATATCCGCGGATCTCGTGCAGCATCCGAGTATCGTCCTGGACCGCTCGCGGCCGACCAAGATCAGCCACGTCGTTCTCAATAGCGCACGCACTGATGATCAGGTCCTGTTCTTCATCGACGTGCTCGGCTTCAAGGTTTCCGACAGCACGCACATGATGGAATTCCTGCGCTGCAGCGCGGATCACCACAGCGTGGCGATCTTCCGCAACAACGGACCCTCGCTCAATCACGTGGCTTACGAGCTGCCGAACATGGACGGGCTGATGCGCGGTACCGGTCGCGTCAAGCAGAGTGGATTCGAGATCGCGTGGGGCATCGGACGGCACGGTCCCGGCAGCAACGTGTTCTCGTATTTCATCGAGCCCAACGGTTTTGTCGCGGAATACACGACCGAGCTCGATCAGCTCGATGATGCCACCCACGTTCCGCAGGGTCCGGACTACTGGAAAAAAATGATGCCGCTCCCCGACCGCTGGGGAACGGCAGGAGCGCCGTCGAACCGGATGCGGACGGCCATGTCGGGGGCGCTCTACCTCGGCGAAGAGGCGGGCGACCTGCGCTGCGAGGACATCATCGGCCGCAAGCTCGGCTGACGATCCGCCGAGTGGACGTCGGCGTGCAATCTGGGCCTGTGCCGGCGCCGCGGCGCGCGCGGCCGCGAACTTTCGCATGAGCGCCGACATTCCGTTCGATCGCAACTTCGAGCTTGCCCCGGAGACGGTGGAGGAGGTTGTGCCGGGCGTGCGGCGGCTCCTCGCCAACAATCCCGGGCCATTCACGTTCAAGGGGACGGTTTCCTACATTGTCGGTCGAGGGCAGGTCGCCATCATCGATCCCGGTCCGCTCGACGAGACTCACGTCGCCACGCTTCTGGACGCGGTGCGCGGAGAAACCGTCACGCATATTTTCGTCACTCACACCCATCGCGATCACTCCCCCGCAGTGGCGCCGATCAAGGCGGCGACGGGAGCCTTGGTGCTGGCCGAAGGCCCGCACCGTCCCGCGCGAGCGCTCCACGTCGGCGAGGCGCCGCGCATGGATGCAAGCAACGATACCGAGTTCCGGCCGGACCGCACACTCGCCGACGGCGACGTGGTCACCGGCCCGGGTTGGACCATCGAGGCGGTGGCGACGCCCGGCCACACCGCCAACCATATGGCGTTTGCGCTCAAGGAGGCCGATCTCCTGTTCTCCGGCGATCACGTCATGGCGTGGTCGACGCCGGTCGTCGCGCCGCCGGACGGGGCGATGAGCGATTACATGGCCTCGCTGCGAAAGCTCGCGCGTCGATCCGAGCCGATCTACCTACCGGGCCACGGCGGCCTGGTGCGCGAGGCTCCGCAGTTCGTGCAGCACTACATCCACCACCGGCAAGGTCGCGAGGCTGCGATCCTGCGCCGTCTGGCCAAGGGCGAAGCCGATATCCCCACTCTCGTGCGCGCGATGTATATCGGGCTCGACCCGCGCCTCGTGCACGCGGCCGGCCTATCGGTGCTCGCGCATCTCGAGGATTTGACCGCGCGCGGGCTTGTCGCGACCGAGGGCGAGCCCTCGATCGAAGGCCGCTACCGCTTGGCACGTTGACGCGGCGCTTCGAGACCAAAGAACGCGCTTCAACTCTTGGTCCTGCCTTTCTTGGAGGGAGTGGATTTTTTCTCCGGCTGCTGGGCCGGCGGCCGCTCCGGCCTTTGCGCGCGGATGGCATCCTCGATGTCGTTCATCAGGCCGCGCACGCGCGCGGCATTGGTGCCGAAATCGAATGCGCCGTAGCGCGAGGAGGAGCGCGCGTCGATGCGCGCGCCGTCGGTCTCGGCGCGCACGCGGATTACGACATCGTCGCGGAATCCCATGATCGGCGTACGCGCCACGGCTTCGATACGCCCTTCGCGGCGGCCGGCCTGCGGCGGGCGCGCGTCGACGACGCGCCACCTGCGCTTGTTCACCACCGCGAGCGCGGCATCGTAAGCGGCCTGCGCCGTCGCATTGGTCCCGAGCGGCCCCACGTCCGGATAGGCGCTGCGCTGCTGGTCGGCGGCATAGAGCCCGGCATACGTGGTCGGATTGGCGTCGCGCACGCGCAACCGCGCCAGCGCTTCATAGCGTGGCGGATCGATCGGATCCGTGGTGATGTCATAGATCCACGGCAGCCGATAGGCTCTGATCCCCAAATAGGCTGGATAGGCGAGCAGCGCGAGCGAGACCAGCATCGCCGTCACTGCAGCGCCTATGCCGGCCAGACCTTCCATCCAGATCACGACAAAGGCGGAAAGCGCGAGGAGGAGCGCAACGACGGCAGTGGCCAGCGCGCCGGCGAAAGTTGCAAGCGCGGGCCGGTTTTCGAGGAGGCCCGAGCGCACGATGAGGACTGCGAGGAAACTGGCCAAAAAAGCGAATCCGGCCATGCGCCGCGCCCAAATGGCGAGCCGCGAGGTCGGCTCCGATGGGATGTAGCGGCGGGCCATCGGTCTATCTTAGCAAAACGAGCAGACAGTGCCCGATTGCGCCGCGCAGACGGTCGCATCGAAAGTGGTCATGCGATGGCTTCCTGGAGGAGACCGCATTGATGGGGGAGCTTTTAGCGCATCGGGCCGAGACAATGCGAGCGTTTCGCGCGCGAGGATGTCGGCAGGCGAGAGATCGGCTCACTGGGCGGCGACGGCGCTCGGCAGCACGAAATCCTTGAACCGCTCGCGCAGTACGGTCTTCTGGATCTTGCCCGTTGCGGTGTGCGGGATCTCGTCGACGAAAACGACCTCTTCGGGCAGCGACCACTTGGCAACCTTGCCCTGCATGAATTGCAAGATCTCGTCCCGGCTGGCCGACTGATTTTTCTTGAGAACTACGATGAGCAGCGGCCGCTCGTCCCACTTGGGATGCTTGACGCCGATGACCGCCGCCTCCGCCACTTTGGGGTGGCCGACGGCGAGGTTCTCGAGCTCGATCGAGGAAATCCACTCGCCGCCCGATTTGATCACGTCCTTGGCGCGGTCGGTCACGTGCATATAGCCGTAGCGGTCGATGGTTGAGACATCGGCGGTGTCGAAGAAACCTTCCTCGTCGAGGACGTCGCCCTCTTCCTTGTAATAGGCACGCGCCACGCTCGGTCCACGTACCTTGAGCCGGCCCGAAGTCTTGCCGTCCCAAGCAACGCGCCTGCCGGCATCATCGGTGATTTTCATCTCCACCATGAACGGTGTCTGCCCCTGTTTCTCCTGAATATCGAGCCGCGCGTCCCCGGCGAGACCGGCGTATTCGGGTTTGAGCGTGCAGGCCGTGCCGAGCGGGCTCATTTCGGTCATGCCCCAGGCATGGATCACCTCCACCCCATAGACGTCTTGGAAGATCTGGGCCATGGCGCGCGGGCAGGCGGAGCCGCCGATCACGACTTTTTTCAGGTGAGGCAGCTTGCCGCCCGTGGCTTCCAGATGCTGCAGCAGCATGAGCCATACCGTCGGCACCCCGGCGGTGCAGGTGACTTTGTAGCGGTCGAGCAATTCGAAGACCGAGGCTCCGTCGAGCTTGGCACCAGGCATGATCAAAGCAGCGCCCGCCATCGGCGTTGCGAACATCATCGCCCAGCAATTGGCGTGGAACATGGGCACAACCGGCATCACCACGTCACGGCACGAGTAGCCCTTCATGTCCGCGCTGTTGGCCATCAGTCCGTGCAGGACATTGGAGCGATGCGAGTACACGACGCCTTTCGGATCGCCGGTCGTTCCCGAGGTGTAACACATGCCCGCCGCGGTGTTCTCGTCGAACGTTTTCCAGGCAAAATCGCCGTCGACTTCGCCGATCCACTCTTCGTAGGGCACGGCGTTCTTGAGCGACGTTTGCGGCATGTGGGCACGATCGCACAGGAGCACGTAGCGCTCGAGGGTCGGCAGTTTGCCGGCGAGCTGTTCCAATAACGGAACGAACGTCAGGTCCGCCAGCATCAGGCGATCCTCGGCGTGATTGACGATCCAGCTGATCTGATCGGGAAACAGCCGCGGATTGACGGTGTGATAGATCGCGCCGATTCCCATAATGCCGTACCACGCCTCGATATGGCGCCACGTGTTCCACGCCAACGTCGCCACGCGATCGCCGAGGCGGATGCCGGCCTTGTCGAGGCGTTGCGCCAAGCGCAGCGCGCGCGCGCGAACCTCGGCGTAGGTGGTGGTGTGAAATGGGCCTTCGACCGAGCGCGTAACGATCGTCCGCTCCGCGTGATTGATTCCGGCATGGTCGATGATGCGATGGCAAAGGAGCGGCCAATCCTGCATCAGTCCGAGCATCGCGTTTCCTCACAGTTCTCGTTTTTGCACTCAGAGCCCGGCCGAGGCCGCGCATGCCCCAAGGTTACCGGCATGTCGCAACCGCGCAACCGGAGAATCGGCGCCCGCGGGCGCTGCTCAGCCAAAGCGGCGAAGCGAAAACCCCGCGATGTCATGGGGCGTTGCACCAGTGGTCGCGAGATCGGCGACGATCTCCCCGATCACAGGGGCGAATTTGAAGCCGTGACCGGAGCAGGGCGAAGCGACAATGATGTTGGCGGCGCCGGGCAGCCGATCGATGAGGAAGTCGCCGTCGGGGGTCATGGTATAGAGGCATGTCTTGGCGGCGAGGAGCCGGCCGTTCGCCGCTGGGATATGCTCGGCGAGGGCCGCCCGGATCAAGGCCTCATCGTCCGCGGACACCGTTCGGTCGTAAGCGTCGGGATCGACCGTCTCGTTGCGATGGTGATGCTTGGCGATCTTGATCCCAGCGTGGATGTCCGCGCGCGGTGGAATGCCGTAGTGCATGCCATGCCGGCTTTCGATGATGAACACCGGGGTGCGTCCGGGCGAAAACGGCTGCGCATCGGCCGGGGCGAACCAAGTCATCACCTCGCGGGTGACCCGCAGCGGAGCGCCAAGCGCGGGCAAGAACGACGGTAGCCAAGGACCCACGGTAACGATCGCCGCCCCGGCATCGATGTTGTCGCGGTCCGTGACGATGCGCACGTAGTTGGGGTGCGGCTCGAGCGCTCGCACCCGCTCGCCGTTGCGGATGTGTGCCCCGGCCGCGGTCGCGAGCGCAAGCTGCGCCGCAACCGCGCCCTCTGCCTCGAGCATGCCGCCATCCGGCTGGAGGACGGCGACATAATCCGGTGGCACTCTGAACGCCGGGAAGCGGCGCATCAGTTCCGGTGCGGGGATCACCTCGTAGGGCAAATCGTGGATCCGGGCGCTGCCCAGCGTTCCCTTGACCAACACGCCATTGGGTGGGCCGATCTCGGCGATGCCGGTCACGTGCAGAAGCTCACGCCCCGCCGCTCTTTCGAGGTTACGCCAGAGGCCGTAGGCGTGCCGCAGCAGCGGCACGTACGAGGGATGCTCGAAGTACCCCAGCCGAATGATGCGCGTGCGGCCATGGGAAGAGCCGCGGTCATGACCGGGAGCATAGCGCTCGATTCCCAGCACCCGCTTGCCTCTGCGCGCCAGGTGCTGCGCCGCTGCAGTCCCCATCGCGCCAAGGCCGCAGACCACGACATCGAAATGCGCCATAACGTCGGGCTCACTATCCTTTGCGCCAAGTGCGGCTATTGTGATGACGCTTTCGCCACGGTGAAGGGGTTACGGGCCCCGTAGTGGCCCCGCGTGCCGGGTTTCCTGCCGGTGCGGGTGGCCGCCATAAGGTCGCAATCCTTGCGGATATGATGACGGTGAGGCTTCCCTCGGCGCTCGTCCTTCTTGCAGCCTTTTGCAGTGTGACCTGCTGCGGCTTAGCGGCCGCGCAGGCCGTGCCGTTGCCGCGGTCGCGGCCGGCGCAGACATCAACTCCGGAACCTGCGCCGGAGCCGGTGGCCGAGGCGGCCACCACCCCATCGGCTTGCCGGCTGCGGCTCACCGCTGAATTGGCCGTTGCGCCCTCGCTGCCGGCGCTGACCGGGCCCGGGGAGTGCAGCGTGGAGGATGCGGTGCGGCTCGAAGCGGTATGGCTCGCCGACAAGACGCGCGTGGCGGTGACGCCGCCTGCGATCGTGCGCTGCACTTTTGCCGAGGTGATCGTGCAGTGGGTGCGCGAGGACGTGGCGCCCACCGTGCGCTCCCTCGGAAGCGCACTCAAGAGCATCGATAACTTCGACTCGTATGAGTGCCGCGGCCGCAATCGCGTCGTCGGCGCGAAACTCTCCGAGCATGGCAAGGCCAACGCCGTCGATATTCGCGCGCTCAAGCTCGCGAACGGCAAGGTGGTGGAGCTGACCGATCCCCAAGTTGCCAAGGACTTTCGCGAACGCCTGCGCAAGAACGCTTGCGCCCGGTTCACCACCGTGCTCGGCCCCGGCTCCGACGGATACCATGAGAATCATGTCCATGTGGATCTCGCCGAGCGCGCCAGCGGTCACCGCATTTGCCAATGGGACGTGCGTGAACCTGGCGAGGAGGCCGAACAGGTGCCGCTGCCGCCGCCCCGTCCGGCCTCCGCGCCATGAGGACAGCCATGCCGCCACTCAGCAATCTCGCCGTCCGCGACCTCGAGACCCTGGTCCACCCCTACACCAATCTCGCGACGCTGCGCGAAACCGGTCCGCTGATCATCGAGCGCGGGCAGGGCGTGTTCATCTACGACACCGAAGGCAAATCTTATATCGAAGGCATGGCGGGGCTGTGGTGCACGGCGCTGGGCTACGGCAACGAAGAGCTGGTCGAGGCCGCGGCGGCGCAGATGCGCAAACTCTCCTTCGCCCATCTTTTCACCGCGAAGAGCCATGATCCCGCGATCGAGCTTGCCGAGCGGCTCAAGGAGATCTCGCCGGTACCGACGTCGAAAGTGTTCTTCTGCTCCTCGGGTTCGGAGGCGAACGACAGCCAGATCAAGCTCGTATGGTACCTGAACAATGCGCTCGGCCGGCCGCGAAAAAAGAAGATCATCAGCCGCCGCAAGGCCTATCACGGCGTGACGGTGGTCGCGGCCTCGCTCACGGGCCTGGCCAACAATCACCTCGACTTCGATCTGCCGATCGCGGGCATTCTGCACGCAAGCTGTCCGCATCACTACCGCTTTGCGCATGCGGGAGAGACGGAAAAGGAATTCGCGCGACGGCTGGCGAATGAACTGGATGAATTGATTTGCAGCGAGGACCCCGACACGGTTGCCGCCTTCATCGCAGAGCCGGTGATGGGGGCCGGCGGGGTAATCGTTCCGCCGGAAGGTTACTTTCAGGAGATCATGAAGGTCTGCCGAGCCTACGATGTGTACATGATTTCGGACGAGGTGATCTGCGGTTTCGGCCGCCTGGGAACCATGTTCGGCTGCACCGCGCTGGGATTCGAGCCGCACTCGATCACGGTGGCGAAGGCGTTGACGTCCGCCTATGTCCCGATGGCCGCTCTCACGGTGCCGGAGGTCGCCTACCAGGCGATGTTGGATGAAAGCCGCAAGATCGGCACGTTCGGCCACGGCTTCACCTATTCGGGTCATCCCGTCGCGGCGGCCGTGGCGCTCAAGGCGCTCGACATTTATGCGCGCGAGCGGATCGCCGAGCAGGCGGCGCGCAAGACGCCGCAGTTTCAGGCCCGCCTCGCCGCGCTCGGCAAGCACCCGCTGGTTGGAGAGGCGCGCGGCATGGGCCTCGTCGGCGGCGTCGAGCTGGTCGCCGACAAGAAGACCAAGCGTTCATTCGAGCCAAAGGCCGGCGTCGGCGCGCGGGCGGTGCGCTACGCGGAAGAGGAAGGGCTGATCGTCCGTTTCCTGCTCGGCGACGTCGTATCGATTTGCCCGCCGCTCATCATCGCGCCGGCGGAGATCGATGAGCTGTTCGGCCGCCTGGAGCGGGCGCTCGATCGCACCTTGGCATGGGCCAAGCACGAGCGGCTCATTGACGGCTGACCCCCAAAAATGGAACGGCGCCGGACTTGCGTCCGACGCCGCTCCCAGCCCCCTCAAGCCCCCCTAGTTGTGGCCGAAGTCAGCCGCGGCGACCCGCGGCTCCCCCGATTTCGGCCCCAACACCACAACGATCGCCCCCAGTTTGACGCGATTGTAGAGATCGATCACGTCCTCGTTGGTCATCCGGATGCAGCCCGAAGAGATCGCATGGCCGATCCACTCCGGTTGGTTCGTGCCGTGAATGCGGTAAAGCGTGTCCTTGCCGCCGGAGTAAAGGTACATGCCGCGGGCGCCCATCGGATTGGCTGGGCCGCCTTCAACATAGTTCGGAAGCGGGCCGAGACGCTGGTGTTCGCCCGCGGTCGGCGTCCAGCCCGGCCATTCCTCCTTGCGGCCGACCTTGGCGACGCCGGTCCAAGACTGCGCGTCTTCGCCGACGATCACCCCATAGCGGATCGCCTGGTTGTCCGGCAGCACGTAGTAGAGGTACCGCGCGTCGCTCTCGATAACGATTGAACCCGGCGCTTCTTTGCGGTGGTAGTTGACGATGGCGCGCTGGAACGCAGGCGGAATGTTCGCTTTGGCGTAAGGGGCATTCGCGAGCAGCTTCTTGTCGCGCGCGGTCATGCTGGTTTCCGACGCCGGTTCCAATTGTGCGTGTACGCACCCGGCGAGCAAAACCCCAGCCAGCAGCAGTGTGAATCCCCGTAGCGCCATATCTGCCCCCGTCACGCTCTCCGGCGTGACCCACAATCGGTTCGTCTGAATCCCCGCTAAGTAGGTAACGAAAAGCACCCTGCAGTTCCAGGGCGATGAGGGCCCAATTCGCTAGTCTTTGGAACCTGTTGCAGGAATGCCGCAGTTTGGAACCGCGCGCGGGAAAAATTGCTCTTCACCTGCCGGAATCTTCTTACGGCGCCGCATTGAGCGCAACGCGCGATGTCTCAACGTCGCGTTTACCATACCCGCCATCCCGATGGCTGATTGCCGCGCCGGCCGGAGGCGCTCCTCCGGTGGCGGAACTAAGAACGCCCGGGCGCGGGTGGGGGAAACCCATTTCCTTTTACGGTCTGTTTGAAATGTCATGATAGGACACGATTTGTTGCGCATTTCGGCCGCACTCGCTCGTCATTTCGAGCGCGCGCGAAAGGCGCCAAGAGCGAACGAAGAAGAGGATGAGTAAGTGACCTCAAAGAGAGTCCCCACGGAGCAGCAAATGACCAAGAACAATGCGGCGCAATCACGCGAGAATGCCCGCCGCGACGCGCCAAACCTCGACAGCCGCTATGGCCAAATCGGAATATCGGCGGTTGCGGCCGCGTTGCCATACCAGAGCGAGGGCAAGAACCCGGCTTACGCACCAGCCGAGCAGAACGTAGAGAAGTGGATCGCCGACAAGGCAGCCTGATCAACTCGCCTGCGGCTCGCCGCCAGCTGCCGCCAGCATTCCTAGTCGCAGTCGGTCCACCACCCGCCGGGGTCGGCGCTACCGCTCGCGCTACCTGCTCATTGTCCTTGCAAGGTGAGCCTTAATTGGGCCATCACTGGCCCAATCAAGGCCCAAGCGCGCATCGCGCTTGCCCGGCGGACTTGGATGCGCGGGGATCGGCGGAGGGTTCATGCTGTGGGTCTATGTCCCGCGCGGCGCATCGCTCGAGCGTGTGCCGATCACATCGGGTGCGGCCGTTGCTGAAAACGCGATCTGGTTCGACCTCGTCAACCCCAACTTGGAGGAAGATAAGGTCGTCGAGCGTCAAGTCGGCATATCCATTCCCACCCGCGAAGAAATGCAAGAAATCGAAGTCACGAGCCGGCTCTACTCGGAAAATGGCGCGAGTTACATGACGGCGACGCTGATGTGCCAGTCGGATACCCTGACGCCGAAGACGACACCGGTGACCTTCATCTTGTCCGGCCATCGGCTCATCACCGTGCGGTACGATGAGCCGCGTCCGTTCATGATCGTCGGGAACAAGCTTGCGCGGATTTGCCCGCCGGCCGTGACCGGAGAAGCGGTGTTGATGGACCTGCTCGATGCGGTCATCGATCGTGCGGCGGACATTCTGGAACGCGTCGGTTCCGAGGTCGATCAGATATCGCACGACATCTTCGAGTCAGAGGCCGAAGGTGCCGATCGCACGCGCAGCTACAACGAGATTCTCAAGGCGATCGGGAAAAAAGGCGACCTCGCTTCCAAGGTGCGCGAGAGCCTCGTGTCGATCGGGCGTCTGCTGCTCTACCTCGCCAACGAAGCGGACAGCATGCGATGGGCGAAAGAGGCGCGTGCTCAACTTCGCGGAATGCAGCGCGACGTACACTCGTTGTCCGACCATGCCGCCTATCTTTCAAACAAAATTCAGTTCCTGCTCGATGCCATGCTCGGGGTGGTCACGATCGAGCAGAACAACGTCATCAAGATATTTTCGGTAGCGGCCGTAGCGCTGATGCCGCCGACGCTGATTGCGTCGATCTATGGCATGAATTTCAGGCACATGCCCGAGCTCGATTGGCAGCTGGGGTATCCAATCGCTATTGTGCTGATGCTGCTCGCATCCGCTCTGCCGTACTTCTTCTTCAGGTGGAAGAAGTGGCTTTGAGCCGAACGAGCGTCGCCGAGGCCGGGAGGATCAAGCTGAGTCGCAGGGGCCTTCGTCCTCAGACGTGCTGACCTCCGTTGATGTGGATCTCGGCGCCGTTCACGTAAGACGACGTCTCGGTGCACAGCACATAGATGATCTTGGCGACCTCGTCGGGGGTCCCGAGGCGATGCATTGGAATTTGATGGGCCACGATCTCCGAGGTGCCGGGGGAAAGAATCGAGGTATCGATTTCGCCCGGAGCGATGGCGTTGACGCGGATGCCGAGCGCCCCGAAATCGGCTGCCATCTCCCGGGTCAGCGCCGCAAGGGCGGCCTTCGAGGTGGCGTAGGCGGCGCCCGCGAACGGATGCACCCGCGAGCCGGCGATTGAGGTGACGTTGACGACCGACCCCTTGGCAGCCTTGAGCTCTTCGAGGAGACCGCGCGCGAGCATGATCGGTGCAAGGAAATTCACGCGGAACACGTGGTCCCAAACGTCGATGGTGGTGTCGATCGAGGAGAGGCGCTTGCCGCCGTCCGCCTTGGGCGAGATCGCGGCGTTATTGACCAGGGCATGCAGCTCGCCGTCCTCGAGCCGCTGCTTGATCTCGGCAATGGCGTGGAGCGTGCGTTCGGGATCGGCGAGATCAACCTGGATGTGGTCCTCCGGCCCCATTTCCCACGGGCAGTTCTCCGGAAAGGGATGGCGCGAGCAGGTGATGACGCGCCACCCGGCCGCCGAAAATCGCTTGACCGTGGCGTGCCCGATCCCACGGCTCGCGCCGGTGAGCAGGAGCGCGCGGCGCGGCTGGTTCGAATGCGGCGTCGCCATGGAGGGTCGATCCAAAAAAAGCTCCGCAATGCTAAAGGGCTTTGCGCTCCGGCGCCATTGCGGTTTCCGGCGCTAGCCCCGGTTACCGCAGCAAGACCTCACGGATAGAGCCGAGCCTTGCGCCAGGGCGCATCGAGCGCTTCGCGACGGAACTCGAGCCGGTCATGCAGCCGGAACGGCCGCTCTTGCCAGAACTCGATCAGAAGCGGCCGCAGGCGATAGCCAGTCCAGTTCGGCGGTCGTGGGACGGTTCCCAGGGCGAATTTCGCGGTGTAGTACGCGATCGCCTTCTCGAACGCGTGGCGGCTTTCGAGCGGTGCCGACTGTTTGCTGGCCCAGGCGCCGATCTGGGTCAGGCGCGGGCGCGTCGCGAAATAAGCGTCCGCTTCCGCGTCTTCGATTCGTTCCACCGGGCCGCGCAGGCGCACCTGGCGATTGACCGACTTCCAATGAAAGAGCAGCGCGGCTTTCTGCTCTCTATCCAACTCGTGGCCTTTTTGGCTGTCGACATTGGTGTAGAACACAAACCCTGCCTCGCCGAAGCCTTTCATCAGCACCATGCGGACATTGGGCAGGCCATCCGCATCGACGGTGGCCAGCGACATCGCGGTGGGATCGCGCGGCTCGCTGCGAACCGCTTGCTCGAACCAGGCGGCAAACAGACGCAAAGGCTCATCGGCCTCGATTAAATCACCGCCTGTTAACCCGCTGGGGTGTTCTATCGAAGCTGATTCAGACATTGCGCGGAGCAATCCGGATGGTGGCGTCGCCGCCGAGTTCGCTCGTCCAGCGGGCTTCTTATAGAGGAAGGCGGGACGCATTTCACGTGGCCGTGCGATGGCTCGCGGCGGGGCCCTGGCTGCTCGTCCTGGCGCTCACGGGCGGTGGCTGTAGTCTTGCTTACCGGCTCGACACCACGCTCGGGAAACGCGATGGCGCCGATCAGGCGGACTCGCCCCGCTCGGTGTCGCCGAATGCGACCGCAGCGGTGCCCTCCGAGAGCGACCTCGCCATGGCCCGCGCCGCCGTGAGCGAAGTCTTGATTAAGGGCGCCAGCAGCGTGCCCTGGGAGAACCCAAAGACGTGGACGCGTGGCACGGTCACGCCGCTTGCCTCGCTCTACAGTCAAAATGGGATCGCCTGCCGGGACTTTCTAGCAAGCTTCGTGAAGAACGGTAGCGAATCCTGGTTGCAGGGCGCAGCCTGCCGGGCCAAGCGCGGGACCTGGGAAGTGCGCAATTTGCGGCCTTGGAGCAACAGCTAGCGGTTGCGGCCATTCCGGACTGCGCCGAAACGCGGACGGGCACGCGACGAAGCGGAAGGCTGCGTCCGATCCGAGCGACCTCGCAAGGTGAATCGGCGCGGAGGCGGTGCCGGCGACCGCTTGCCGGTCCGCGATCTCTCGTTGCGCTCCCGGGCAGCCCCCACCACATTATTGGCAGGAACTGGGGCGCTGACCGGCATAAAACCTGCGACCTGCCTGGGAGAGACTGAGGATGCGTGACCCCTATGATGTCCTTGGGGTATCGAAGACCGCGAGCGTCGCGGAGATCAAGAGCGCCTTTCGCCGGCAAGCGAAGAAGCTGCACCCGGACGCCAACAAGCATGACCCGAGGGCGGCCGCGCGCTTTGCGGAACTAAACACGGCTTACGAAATCCTCGGCGAGGAGAGCAAACGCAAGGCATTCGATCGTGGCGAGATCGACGCGGAAGGCAAGCCGCGCTTCCAGGGCTTTGAAGGTTTCACCCGCGGCCGCGGACAGGGTGGCTTCAACTCCGAGGACGTTTTCGAAACCTTCAGCTGGGGACGCGACGGCTATCAACACACGCGCGGTCGCGGCGGATTTGGCGGCTTGGGTGGGTTCGAGAATATTCTGAAGGAGGCATTCGGCGGCGGGTCGCGTTCAGGGCGGCCGGGCGGCTTCCAGTTCGAGCGGGAGGATTTAAGCCGCTCGGGCCAGGACATCACTGCCGCGATTACGATCACGCTGGCGGAAGCAGCGACAGGGGCGCACAAGCGCGTCCAATTGCCGATCGGTCGAGAGGTCGAGGTGAAAATCCCGCCCGGCCTGAACGACGGCCAGACCATTCGCCTCAAGGGGCAGGGGCTCGCCGGCGCCGGCCGTGCCGGCGACCTTCTCATCACGGTCTCGGTCGCACCGCATCCACTGTTTGCGCGCGCCGGGGCCGATCTGCGGCTCGAGATTCCAATCACCCTCTACGAAGCGGTGCTCGGCGCCAAAGTGCGCGTGCCGACGCTCGACGGCGCGGTTGAGCTCGCCATCCCCGCCGGCACCAGTTCCGGGCGCACCTTTCGCCTCAAGGGCAAGGGCTTTCCCGCAAAGGAGGGCAAAGGCGATCTGCTCGCCACCGTGCGAATTATGTTGCCCGAAGGCGGCGACGCCGAGCTTGAAGAACTCATGCGCCGGTGGCGCAAGGCCAAGCCCTATGATCCGAGAAAGGGGATGGGGTAAGCGCGCCTGCCGATGCGATGCCCGTGTGCGTTATTTCGCCTGCGGCGTGCTTTTGTCGATCTGATCATAGGCTGCCTGCGCGATGCTGAGCAGGCGTTCGCGCTCGGGCGGTCCGCTCACCACGTAAGCGAGGCCGCGCTCGACCCAATATAGGGCGGCGAAGCGATCTCCTTCGCGGTAGCGCATGGCGGTCTGCGGCGAATCCGTGCGCGCGTAGTAGATGGTAAAGCGCTCGCCGGAGGGGCCTTCATACATGCAGAACGCCGCCGGGCCGAACGGGCCGGGCAACAGGCGCCCGCCGACCAGCTTCAGTCCGCTCGGTTCGAGCTCTGGGATCCGCAGCTCGTAGTCGAGGCGTTTCGACAGCCACTGGACCAAATGCGGCCGCTCACCACCAGTGACCTCGACCGGATGACGCACCTCGACCACGTAAACCTTGTGGGCCTCGAGCGCCTGCGCGGTGAAGGTTTCGAAGCGAGAAGGCGCCGCCGCCGATGCGCCGTGCGCCATCCAGCCGACCACTCCGCCGGTGAGAAACGCCAGGACCACTGCCGCGGCCGCAGCACCACGCCAGGAGCGCGCGCCGCGGGCGAGATTATCGAGATCGAAACGCGCCGGAACCGGTTCGGAGCCGAGCATGCCGAAGCGCGCCCGGATCGCGTCGGCCTGCGCGCGCCACTGGGCGACGCGAGCGGCATCTTCCGGATGTGAGGCGAGCCACGCCTCGACGGCGGCACGGCGGTCGGGTGCAAGCTCGCCGTCGACGTAGGCGTGCAACTCCTCCTCCGCCACGGCTGGGTTTTGATCAATCATCGTCTTCTTCCTCGAGTTATTTGATGCGACGCAGCGCCGGGCGCTCGCCGTCGAGATAAGCCTTGATCTGCATGCGGGCACGCGCGAGTCGCGACATTACGGTCCCGATAGGCACGCCCTGCACTTGGGCGACTTCGCGGTAGCTGAGACCTTCGAGCACGACCAGAAGCAGCGCCGAGCGCTGATCCTCGACAAGTGACGCAAGCGCTCGCTCGATGTCACGCGCTCCCGCCTCGGGTCCGGCCACTTCGGGCGCATCGTTATCCTCGATCGCCTGTAGGGGGGGACGCCGCGCCAAGGCGCGCAGGCGGTTGCGATTGAGATTGGTCAGAATCGTATAGAGCCAGCTGCGAATATCTCCGCCATGAAACAGATGCTCTGACCTCAGCGCCCGCACCAGCGTATCCTGGACGAGATCGTCGGCAAGCTCGCCATTGCGAGTGAGCGCCCGCGCATACCGTCGCAGCGCCGGTACCGCGGCTTCAATCCCTTGGCGGAAACCGCCCAATGCCCTCTCCCTCCCAGCCGCCGCAAAGAATGGCCGCCTTCGCTGGCGCGCGGCAGTGTCGATCTGCATCACGCCGACGGATACCATACGGACAAACACTTTGCGCCGAGCGATATTCCCGCGCCTTGATGGTGCGAACATGGCGGCGAGCGGCGGCTGCTTGTGGGGCTTCTTCCCCTGTGTCATAGGGAGACTCGCGGTCGCTGGCCAGCGAGGAAGATCATGCCGGAAGCGTCGGGCCTCTTGCGCGGCAAACGGGGCCTGATCCTGGGTGTTGCCAACAACCGCTCCCTCGCGTGGGGCATCGCAAAGGCTTGCCATGGCCACGGTGCCGAGCTTGCCTTCACTTACCAGGGCGACGCATTCAAACGGCGGGTCGAGCCGCTCGCGCAGGAAGTCGGCGGGTTGCTGATCGGCCATTGCGACGTGAGCGAGCCGGCCACGATCGACGCGGCGTTCGCGACACTTGATGCGAAATGGGGCACGCTCGATTTTCTGGTCCACGCCATCGCGTTCTCCGACAAGGATCAGCTGTCCGGGCGCTACATCGACACGACGTCGGATAATTTCTGCAACACGATGCTCGTGAGCTGCTTCTCGTTCACCGCGCTGGCGCAGCGCGCGGAGAAGCTGATGCCGGGCGGGGGTGCGCTGCTCACGCTCACCTACTACGGGGCCGAGAAATGGATGCCCCATTACAATGTGATGGGAGTTGCCAAGGCGGCACTCGAGGCGTCGGTGCGCTACCTCGCGGCCGATTTGGGCGAGAAGAGCATTCGCGTCAACGCCATTTCGTCGGGTCCGATCAAGACGCT
>Ga0307277_10000085_pt1 | contig 27908 bp, 18 predicted proteins | sample ER_DNA_116_FD_194473 | JGI IMG/M metagenome (GOLD analysis project Ga0307277, IMG submission 194473) | Bulk soil microbial communities from the East River watershed near Crested Butte, Colorado, United States - ER_DNA_116 | ecosystem: Environmental > Terrestrial > Soil > Floodplain | place...
GCGCTGGAGCTGGTGGCATCGCGGTCCACCCCCAAGGGGGTAACGATCCAGGTCTACCGGCCCACCGGCCGCCCGCAGTACGAAACGGCCACGCCCGACCAGAACACGTGACGTAGGTGCCGCACGAGACGGCCGACGGTTCCAGCCGTATGGCCAAGACCCACCCACGTTGGATGTGTTGGTGCCACGCCATGTCTGCCCCCCGACAGTTGGTTGATGCCCTGACCAGCGGAAACGCTGTTTGCAGGCTGGGGGGATCGGGGGTTGGACGCATCCGTGTTAGGGATGAGGTCTGGAGCATCGAGTCGTTGCTACTTGGTGGCGCCCCCGCTGACCAGCCCTTCTGGCGTTTCACAACCCTTCCGAGCAGGGTTGAGCGGCGGGCATGAACGCATAACTTCAATACCAACCCTGCCGGGCTGAGCTCAACATGTACCGGTTGCCCAGATCGAGTTGCACAGAACGTCAGGCCGGTGTTTCCGGTGTCCCGGGAACCTTCAGAGGACCCATAGCTGGCTGAGGATGACTCCCCCCACCGGGTTGCGCTGGTAGTTGCCGACGCGCCTGGACACCAGGTCGACCTCCTGGGGGACGAGGAGGCCGATGGCCGGTGCCTGGTCCACGATCTGGCGGTCGACCGCCGCCCAGGCCGCGCCGGCCTTGGCGGGGTCGGTGGCCTGCAGGCTCAGGGCCTCCTGGATCCTGCGCTCCACCTTCTGGCTGCAGAACTCGGAGACGTTCTGGTTGTTGCGGTCGTTGGGCACGAAGGTGCCACAGCGCAGGCCGGAGAAGGCATCGGCAGGCGACGTGGTCCCTTGGTTCCAGTACGCGCCCATCTGGGCCTTGTTGCGCGAGTCGGCCAGGTGGCCGAAGAACTTGTCCCAGCCGGCCCCGGACTGGTCGCCGAGGGTCCTGAGCCGGGCGTGGTAGCCGAGGGAGTCGAGCAGCCGGACGAAGTAGCGGCTGACCCCGGCGAACTGCGCAAAGGACCACACGGTGACCGGCATCCCGCGGGTCCCCGACTGCTTGACCAGGCGCGCGGCGGTGGCCCGGTCGGGGGCGGTCCAGGCCCCGGCGAGGCTCGGATCCAGGGTGTAGGGGCAGTATGGCTGGTAGCCGGAGAAGTTCGGGGACAGGATCTGGCAGGTGGGCTCGGCCGGCCCCGAGGACCCCCGGTACAGCTGCTGGACCACACGCCGATCGACCGCGTAGCCGACCGCTCTGCGGACCCGGGGGTCGTTGAAGGGTGGCACCCGGGTGTTGAGGTACATCAGGAAGGTGCCCTGGAACGGGACCAGGTGTGTCTGATCGGTGTACCTGGTGGTGAGCTCGTCGATCCGCTTGCTGGGTGGATCCCCGTCGTCGACGTCGGCCTGCCCGCGCTCGACGGCGTTGACCGCCGCGTTCTCGTCGGCCTCCGAGCCGTCGCCCGAGAGGTTCCACTGGATGGCGTCGGGGTAGCCGTCGGGCTGGGCCTGGCGGGACCATTCGCGGAACTGGGGGTTGCGCACCACGGTGAGGGTGCGCTTTGGGACGACCGCCTGGATGCGGTAGGGGCCGGTGGCTGGGAGGGGCCTGGTGCCGAGGTCCGTGGCTGGCGTGCCGGCGGGTACCACGGAGGCGTTCGGCTGGGCCAGGTTCAGCAGGAAGTTGGGGTCGGGCCGGGCGAGGTGGATGGTCACGGTGTTGGCCGCCGGGTCGATCACGATCCCCTGGGAGAGCCGGCAGGTCACCGGGTGGCGGGTGCAGGCGTCGGCGCCCACGATCGGCTGGAACGCCTGGCGGTGGATCGTCGACCGCAGCTTGAAGCCGCGTTCGATCGACCAGCGGACGTCCTCGGGTGTGACCACCTGGCCGGTCGAGTAGCGGATCCCCGGCCGCAGGCGGAACGTGTAGGTGGTGCCCCCATCGGTCGGCCGCGGCAGCGCGGTGGCCAGGTCGGCCACCAGGGTGGAGCCGTCCACGCCCCCGACCTGCTTGTAGGCGACCAGGCCGTCGCTGGTCAGGTGCAGGACCTGGGCTTGGACGAAGCCGTTGAGGCCCTGGTTCCACAGCGCGGGGTCGAGCGAGGTCAGGCCGGCGACGTCACCGCTGGTCACCTTGAGGGTCCCGCCACGATGACTGGTCGGCGCCCCACCGGTGCCGACCCAGAGGCCGTTCCCGACCACCGCCGCCCCGGCGGGGGCGCTGGCGACATGGAGGGTCCGGACCACCGTGTTGGTGTCCGGGTCGATGCGGGTGACGGTGCCGTCGACCTCGCTGGCCGCCCACACCGCCCCCCGGCCGACGGCCACGGTGCTCGGGCTATCGCCCACGCCGACGAGGGCCACCACGGTGTCGCTGGCCGCGTCGATCCGGGAGACGGTGCCGTCCAGGCTGTTGGCCACCCAGACCGCACCGGCCCCCACGGCGATGGCGCTGGGGCCGTTGCCGACCGAGATCGGGCGGACGACCTTGTTCGAGCTCGGGCTGATCTGCGACACCGTCGCGTCGGTGGCGTTGCTCACCCAGACCGCGCCCAGCCCGGCCGCGACGCCGCTCGGGGTCCCGCTGACAGGGATCGTGGCCACGACGTTGCCGGTGCCGGGGTCGATCCTCGACACGGAGTTGTCCAGGCTGTTGGCCACCCACACCGCCCCGGCCCCCAGGGCGATCCCGGTCGGGCCGTTGCCGACCGGGACGGTCTTGACCACCGTGTTGGTCGCCGGGTTGATCCACGACACCGATCGGTCGCCGCTGTTGGTCACCCAGACCGCCCCGTCGCCGGCGGCCACGCCGGCCGGGTCCCGGCCCACCGTGATCGGCTGCACCACCCGCCGTGTGGCCGCATCCACCCTGGAGATGGACCCCTGCTCGGCGTTGGTCACCCACACGGCCCCTTCGCCTGCTGCGACCTGCCCCGATCGCGCCTCCAGTGGGATCTGCCCGACCAACGTGTTCGACTTGAGGTCGATTAGCCCGAGGCTGTTGGCGGCGATCGTCGCGACGCCCGAGCCGCGGTCGGTGATCCGGTCGGCCACGAGCGCGGTCGCGACGAGCACGGCGACGAGGACTCCGGCCATGGCCAGCCGCCGCCTCGATCGGCGCCGACCGGCCGGTACGACCCTCCGCTCGCCGCCGGACTCTCGCAGGTCGGCCATTTGGTCCGCGACCTGTGTCCGGACCAGCCGCAGATGGCTGTGGCTGCCGGCGGTCTGGCTAGGGGTCTTCTCCACCCCGCCGGCAGCTACCTGGGACGCCTGCTCCGCGTCGTACAGACTGAGGACCTGAGCGGCCTGCTCGTGGCCAGAGGGCACTTCCGGGCTGGGACCTGCCTCGGCCGGCGTGGGCAGGTCGAGTGCTGGGTCTTGGGCGAGGATGGCCGCGTGCAGGCGGCGAAGGTCCGCTCCGGGGTCGATGCCGAGCTCCTCGACCAGCACCTTGCGGGCCCGCTGATAGGCCAGGAGCGCATCGGCCTGCCGACCCGAGCGGTACAACGCCAGCATGAACTGGGCCCACAGCCGCTCCCGCAACGGCTGCTCCCGGACCAGCCCCTCCAGCTCGGCCACCAGCTCCCGGTGGCGACCCAACCGCAGCTCCGCCTCGATCCGGTCCTCCAGCGCGACCAGCCGCAGCTCGGCCAGGCGGTCGCTCTCGGCCGCGCCGAACTCGGCATCCAGGAACTCCTCGAAGGCCCGACCCCGCCACAGCCCCAGCGCCTCCCCCAGCAGCTCTCCTGCCAGCTCGACCGACCCGTCGCCAAGCGCGCGGCGCCCAGCAGCGGTCAACTCCTCAAAGCGGGCCGCGTCCAGCGCCCCCGGCGCCACCCGCAGCAGGTACCCCGGCTCGCGGGTGACCAGGACCTCACCGGCGGCGCCGCGTGCCCGGGCCGGCTCCAGGGCCCGCCGCAGCCGCACCACATGCGACTGCAAGGTCTTGGCCGCGGTCAGTGGTGGGTGCTCGCCCCACAGCCCTCCGACGAGCGCCTCTACCGGCACGACCTGGTTGGGGCGCGCCAGCAGCTGGGCCAGAAGCAGGCGTTCCTTCTGCCCCCCCAGCACGACCGGGCCGTCGTCAGCCTCGACCTCCAGCGGCCCCAGCACCCGATACCGCATGGCGCGAGCGTAATGCACCCCGCAACCGCCGAGAAGGGCCGAACCGGTCCCACAAGGACAGCACGGCAACCGTGCTTCCACCCAGCCACCACCGCGCGGCAACCACCGGGGACAACGCTGCTCGCACGAAGGACTGCTGCCATCGGCGCAGCGTCAGCCAGGACAGGAAAGGGGAAGCACATGCACAACCAGCATGCCGGGCTGAGCCAGCTGCTGGCCGAGCAGCGCATCAGTCACCGCCACGAGCAGGCCGCCCATGCCCGACTCGCGCATGGCGCTGGCCGGCCGCGCCGCCGGCGGCGCCGGTGGCTGGCCCGTGGCTGGTGGCAGCTGGCGCGCCGGCCAGGCGCTACCACCCAGCCGGCCGTCCGCTACCCACCCAGCGTCAGTTGATCGATCGGAGGCAACCATGTCCAAGCTCACCCGCACCCTGGTGGTCGCGGCCACGCTGGCGGCCATCAGCCTTGTCGCCATGACCGCCGTCGCCCACGCCCAGGCCACCGACGAGCCCACCGGGCACGACGCTCGGCGTCCACCCACCCAGGGCCAGGTCGGCGAGGCCTGGCACCAGCACCCGGCCGGCTCCCAACAGAAGACGGCCCAGGAGACGGCCGCGGACGCCACCCTCGGGCGGGTGCTGGCCCCCGAACGCTCCACCATCCCCAACGCGACCCCCGCCCGGGTGCCGGCCCCAGTGCCGACCCAATCGAACCAACGGCCCAGCTGGGTCCTCGCCTCCTTCGGTGTAGTGGCGGTGCTGATGCTGGTGGTCGGCCTGGCCGTCCTGGCCGCCAGACGGGCAAGCCGCAGAGCTCGGCTCGGGCAGCCAACCTGACCACGACCCTTGCCGGGGCTGCCGCGCGTACCGGCCGCCGGCCCTCACCGAGGCCGAGCTCACCCGGCGCCGGCGGCCCCCGCCTGGTCCGCTACCCCGACCGCCAGTTCGTGGTGGCGGCCGGAGCGCCCGGCCCCACCCACCCACATCCCCGAACCCGTGGTCCAGCTCCGGACTCGCGCCAGCCGACCATCGACTCGAACCCATAGGAGGAGCAATGAACGTCCATCGCAAGCGCGCCCTCACGGCCATCGCCGGGATCGCGACCGTCGGCGCCCTCATCGGCGCAGCCCTGATCGTGCTGCCGGCACAGGCGACGCAGCCAACCCCAACCCCACCGGTGACGACCACCATCCTCGCCCGGTCGCTCTTCGATGCGATCCATGTCAACGTCCACAGCCATACCGCCGACCGCTGGAAGGCCCAGCTCAAGACCCACGGGCAATCCGACGTCTACGTGGTCGACAACAAGTTTCCGCCGCAAGCGAGTACCGGCTGGCATTCGCACCCGGGTCCCAGCCTGATCCTCGTCGTCGCCGGCACCGTGACCAACTACCTGGGCGATGACCCCAGCTGCACCCCGCACGCCTACACCGCCGGGGCCGGCTTCATCGACCCAGGCGGCGGCGACGTGCACATGTTGCGGAACGAGAGCGGCGCTCCCGCCGAGACGATCGCGGTGCAGCTGCTTCCGAAGGATGCTGCTCGACGGATCGACGTCCCGGATCCCGGCAACTGCCCCTTCTAAGGGTCAGACCAGGGCGGAGGGTGGGCGCTGGCCCACCCTCCAGCTCCGCCTGGGGAGGGGACGCCCGCCTGGCTGCTTCGGCGCAGCATCGGGTGGTTCAGGGTTTGGCGAATCCCCAGCTGCCGGCGTTCCAGAACAGGGTCTGGGTGGTCGGGTTGTTTTCGATGTTGAGCAGGTCTTGGCGCCAGGCGAGGAGGCTGGGGACCTGGTAGAGCGGGATCAAGGGGAGCTGGGTCCACAGCTGCTGGTCGATCTGGTTGCCGATGGCGGCCGCCCGGGCCGGGTCCAGCTCACCGATGGCTTGCTGGAACAGGGCGTCGACGGTGGGGTCGGCGTGCTTGCCATAGTTGGCGATGCCGCCTGACCGGTAGAGGTCCTGGCTGCTGGAGATCGCGAATGGGTTGCCGACCCAGGTGAAGTTCACGATGTCGAAGTTGCCCTCGGGGATCCACTTCCCGAACAGGATGTCGCTTCTGGTATTGGCCAGGTCCAGGTGGATGCCGGCCTCGGCCAGCTGGGCCTGGAGGAGTTCGCCTTGGAGCCTGCGGCGTGGGTCGCCGACAAAGGTGGAGTAGCGCAGCTCCAGCCGCTCGCCGTTCTTGGCGTAGATCCCGTCGTCGCCCAAGGTCCAGCCGGCCCCCTCCAGCAGCTGCTTGGCGGCTTGGGTATCGCCTTTGCCGTAGCCGCCGCTGTGGTCCTGGTAAGGCTGTTGGCCGGTGAGCCAGATCCGGTTACCGAGCGCCTGGGCGTTGGGGTCCACCGGCCGGACCAGGCGGTCCACCAGCTGCTGGGTGTCGATGGCGGTGGCGATCGCCTGGCGGACGGCCAGCTCGGCCAGGATGGGATGTTTGAGGTTGAAGGTCAGGTGCTCAAAGCCGAGCGAATGGTCGGCTTGGCTGCGGAGCCCGGGCAGCTGCCTGATGTGGTTGATCAGGTCAGCGGTGGGGTTTGGGTTGATCAGGTCGACCTCGTGATTGCGCAGGGCGTCGAGCTCGGCGTCGGAGTCGGGCACCAGCCGGATCACGATCTGGTCCAGGTGGGCCTTGGGACCCCAGTACCGGTCGTTGCGGGCCAGGGTCAGGGTCTCACCTCTGCGGAACCCGGCGATCTTGAACGGCCCCCCGGACGGGATGTGCTGGGGGCGCTTGTCGAGGCCGTGGTTCCAGCCGCCTGGCTGCCGGCGCACGTAGTGGGTGGGGAGCAGGTTGGTGAACAGCCCTTGCCAGTCGGCGAACTTCTGGTTGAAGACCACAGTGACCGTCTTGCCGTCGGCTGAGCCGATGACCTGCTTGATCCGGTCATACCCGACGGTGGTGGACGCGTCGGTCCTGGGGTTGGTGCCGTTGGAGTTCTGCCAGAGGTAGTGGAAGTCGGCGGCGGTGATGGGCGTGCCGTCCGACCAGCGGGCATCGGGTCGGATCTGGTAGGTGATGGTCTGGGGGTCGTGGCTGGTCAGCTCGGCGCTGACCATGAAGGTCGTGTCGAGCTGGACCGAGAAGTCGGGGTGGATGCGGAACACCGAAGGGTAGACGGTCACGGCCACGGGCCCGAGCCCGGGGACGTAGTCCTTGGAGGTGTTGGGGTTGAACCCACTCGGCTCTTGGGTGGCGGCGACTCGAACGGTCCCGCCCTTTCGGATCTCGACGTTGTGCCGGCTCGGCGAGATGTCGTCGGTGCGCAGCACCAGGACGCCGGCCACGACGACTGTCACCGCTGCCAGGGCGGCCAGCCACCGCCGGCGGCGCCCGCCCCTCACCGGTCCAGCTCCAGGCGGTGGGCGACCGCGGCTGCCTCGCCCCGGCCGGCCACCCCCAGCTTGGCCAGGATTCTTGAGACGTGAAGGCTGGCCGTCTTCTCGGCGATGAACAGCTGCTGGCCGATCTGACGGTTCGTCCGCCCAGCAGCCACCAGCACCAGCACCTCGGCCTCCCTACGGGTCAGGCCAAGCGATTCGGCTGGGGAGGGCGACGACTCAAGTGCCGTGACCTCGGCGACCGGCTCGTCCAGGCCCAGGCGGCCGCGACCGGCGAGCAGTTCGATCTCGCGACCCAGTGGCCCAGCCCCCAGCGCCACCGTGGTCTGGTGGGCGGCCCGGAGCACCGTCTGGATCTGGACCCGCGGTGCCCTTACCCCCAGCAGCGCCTCGGCCTGCCGGAAGCGGGCGTACGCGGCCGCATACCGGTGTTCGAGCCGCTCCCAGCCCTCGGCGGTCCGCTGCCACGCTTCCGGGTCGGGTCGTCCCTCCAACCGGGACCACTCGGCCTGGGCCAGCGCCGTAGAGCACGCCATCCAGGGCTGGGTATCCGCCGCCTTTCCCTGCCGACCGGTCATCGATGTGACCGCGGCGACCAGCGGTTCGGCGCGCCGACGGGCTTCGTCGACGCCGGCGACGGATCGCTGGGCGCGGGCCAGCTCAGCGCGGTCGGCCGCCGCCCGCAGTCCCAGCACATAGAACTGGAGCACCAAGAGCTTGAGCCCCAGATCCAGGCCGTCGTCCCCGGCCTGGAGCTGCTCCAGAACGGGCCTGGCCTCATCGACGGCGTCGTCGGCGTCGTCGTGGCGGCCCTGCCAGATGGCGAGCTCGGCCTGGCCGGCCAACGACCAGACAGCCTGGGACGGCGCCGGGTTCAGCCGCCTGGCCAGCTCCAGGTGGTGGCTGGCGGACTGGAAGTCACCCCGCCCCACCTCAAGCTGCCCCTTGACCCTGTGCAGCACGAAGGCGGCGGTCGTCTCCCGCTCCAACGCCTCGGCGAGGGCCCGGTCGCAGTCCTCCCAGTCCCCGAGGTCGAAGAGGGTGCCGGCCAGGTTGGCGGTCAGGAAGCTCCCCATCGCCTGCTCCAGCCCGAGCTCGCGGGCGACCGCCAGACCGCGTCGGGTCACGGCCAGCGCGTCCCGCTGCCGGCCGTCCAATTCCAGGGTGGCGCCGAGGTTGAGGTAGGCCCGGACGACGCCCTCGGCGTTGCCGACCTCCTCAGCGATCCGGAGCGCCTGTTCGAGGTGCCCGATGTCGAGGGTGCAGCTTCCCAGGATGTCCAGGGCGTGGCCCTCCGCGGCCCGCGCCCCGACCGTGCGGGCGACCACCAACGCCTCCTCGGCGCGACCAACGGCGTCACGCAACGGCGCTGCCAGCATCAGGAACTGGGCGTACTCGGCCAGGACCTGGGCCCGCTCGGCCGACGGCTCGGCCGGCAGGATCCGCACCGCCTCCTCGAAGGCGGCCAGGCAGCCCGGCTCGTCGCCGGTCCCCCAGCGCACGCCCCCCAACCGCATGTACAGCAGCGCCGCCCGAACCGGGTCGATCGCCGGGTCGAGCTGGCCGAGCGCCGTGGTCAGCAGCGCCAGCGCACGCTTGCTTCGGCCGGAGGCTGACGCGGCATCGGCCGTCCTGGTCAGGAGCTCGACCTGGTCCACCCCGGCTGCCCGGTCCGGGTAAGTGATCTGCTCCCACAGTTCCAGGGCGCGCTCGTAGTGGCGTTGGGCCTCGGGGAACGCCCGGGTCCGCTCCGCCGCCAGCCCGGCCTGGACCCGAGCGGGCAGAGCTCGGATGGGCTCGCCGGCCGCGTCCCAGTGGGCAGCCACCTCGGCGGCCGCCACCGCCGGTGGGCCATCGGCCAGCTGGGGCCGCTCGGTGAGCGCCTGGGCCAGGTCGGCGTGCAGCCGGGCCCGTTCGCCAGGCAGCAGGTCGGCGTCGATGACCTCGCGGAGCAGGGCATGCCGCACCTCGTAGCCGTCCCCGCCGGGTGTGGTGACCAGCAGCTGGCTGGTGACGGCGGCCCGCAACGCCTCGACCAGCGCTCGATCGTCCAGGCCGACGACCGCGGCGAGCAGCCGGTGCGAGACCTCCCGGCCGGCCACCGCGACCACCGCCAACACCTCCCGGGCACGGTCTGGCAGCGCCGCCACCCGGCCACGCAGCAGGTCGCGCAGGGTTGCTGGAAGCTCGTCCGAGCCGGACCGCACGACTCCCAACAGCTCCTCGGTGAAGAACGGGTTGCCTTGCGAGCGGGCGAAGACGACCTCCACGAGGTCGGTGGTCGGGGCGGCTCCGAGGATTCCGGCGAGCTGCAGCACCGTCTCGACTTGGTCCAGTCGGCGCAGGTCGATGCGCTCCACCCGGCCGGCCCGGTCCAGCTCGGCTAGATATGGGCCGAGCCGCTGCTGGCCTGGCTCGTCGTTGCGGTAGGTGACCACCAGAAGGATCCGCTCGCGACGCAGGTTCCGGACCAGGAAGGCCAGCAGATCGCGGGTGGAGCTGTCGGCCCAGTGCAGGTCCTCCACCACCACCACGACCAGCCGGGCCTGCTCGGCCAGCCGTCCCAGGAGCCCGAGCAGCAGTTCGAACAGGCGCGTCTGGGCAGCCTGGTCGGGCGGGCCGCCGGTCTCCGGCGCGCCCAAGGCGGGCAACAGCCGGGCAAGCTCACGCCAGGAGGGGCCGACCAGCTCACGGACCGCTCCCACGCCGACATCGGAGGCAAGGGCTCGCATTGCCTCCACGATCGGGGCATAGGGCAGGGCGCCGTCACCGACCGGCACGCAGCCGCCAGCCAACACCCGCGTCCCGTCATTGACGCAGCGGCTCGTCAGCTCGGCGGCCAGGCGCGTCTTGCCGATACCGGCTTCGCCCCCCACCAGGACGACGGCCGGGTCGGCATCTGCGGCCCGCCTCCTGGCCGCCTCCAGGAGCTCCAGCTCCTCCACGCGGCCGACGAAGATCGGGCTCGCCACGCGACCGCCCATCTCGCCGGGATTATCCCTCGTGACCGGCCAGAGCGAAACGGCGGCCGTATGGGGGCGGCGACGAACGATGGGGAGCCGCCACTCGCCTGTGTATGTGGCACATCTGGTTGGGTCAGGGGTGGCCCAGGCCGGCGTCGCGGGCGCGCAGGATGGCCTGGGTGCGGTCGGCCACCTGGAGCTTGGCGAAGATGGCCGAGATGTGGTTGGCGACGGTCTTGGCGCTGAGGCCGAGCCGTTCGGCTCCAGCCAGTCCCACCACACCATCGCTGAGCATCCGCCGGCGGCACTGCCGGACGAGGTGTGGCCTGACCAGTCCCCCTTCCCCGCCAGTGACACGGCCGTCTCGTCGATGCGGTCCGATCGCGGGCAGGGTTCGGTGGTGATCCAGGGCACGGTATCGTTCATCCTGTCCCTGATGGCGCAGACGTGCAGGGTTGCTCACCCGACCATCCATCGCGGAGCTGGTGCTCCAAGGAGCGGCACGATGAAAGCGATCGTCCAGGACCGCTACGGCTCGGCCGATGTCTTGGAGCTCAGGGACATCGCGGCGCCCGTGGTCGGGGATGCCGACGTGCTCGTTCGGGTGCTCGCGGCCGGTTGCGGCCCGGACGTCTGGCATCTGATGACGGGGCAGCCGTACCTTGCGCGCCTCATGGTCGGGTTCCGCAAACCGAAGGTTGGTGTCCGGGGCTGGGACGTCGCCGGGCGTGTCGAGGCGGTCGGTTCGGGGGTTACCGGGTTCCAGCCCGGCGACGAGGTGATGGGCATCGTCGAGGGCTCCTTCGCCGAGCTGGCCATCGCCCGTCCGGACAAGCTGGCCCCCAAGCCGGCCCGACTCACCATCGAGCAGGCCGCGGCCGTCCCCATCTCCGGTGTCACCGCCCTCCAGGCCCTGCGCGACAAGGCAGGGGTCCAGCCGGGACACAAGGTGCTGATCATCGGGGCGGCCGGCGGGGTGGGCTCGCTCGCGGTCCAGCTCGCCGGGGCCTTCGGCGCGGAGGTCACGGGCGTGTGCAGCACGGCCAAGATGGACCTGGTCCGCTCGATCGGCGCCCACCGGGTGATCGACTACACGCGCGAGGACTTCACCGACGGCCAGCGACGCTGGGAGGTGATCGTCGATACGGCGGGCCGCCGGCCGTTGGCACAACTTCGCCGCGCCCTCACCCGCACGGGGACCCTCGTGATCGTCGGAGGCGACGGCGGTGGGCCATGGACCGGGGGCTTCTTCCGCGGGGTCCTCCGGGCGCCCCTGCTGTCTGTGTTCGTGGGTCAGAAGCTGCGCGGGTTGAACGCGAGGGTGAACCAGGAGGACCTGCGGACCGTGGGCGAGCTGATCGAGGCCGGCAAGCTCACTCCCGTCATCGACAGAACCTACCCACTGGTCGAGACCCCCGAGGCGCTCCGGCATCTCGAAAGGGGCCACCCGGGCGGCAAGGTGATCATCACCATCTAGCGAGGATCCGACCGATGGTCACGATCGTGAACACCGATGGACACCTGCGCGCCTACAACACCGACTACCTGGCCATCGCCAAGCTCCTGGCCGACCACCAGATCCCGGTGGAGCACACCTTCGCCGTGCTCGGCAGCGGGGGCATGGCCAAGGCCGCCAACACCGAACGCTGCCGCGCAGGAGCTCATGAAGAACAGGTTGCACCGTTGTCTGGGTATGCCGGAGGGTCGCATACTATGTGGCCGCTTCGTGGGGGCGGGTGGAGGTGGTCGCCGTTTCTCGTCGGGTGCAGACGCTGCTGTTCACCGACATCGTGGGATCGACCGACCGCCTGCGAAACCTGGGGGACGCGGCCTGGGCTGCCTTGCTGGTCCACCATCATGGTGTGATCCGCGCCGTGCTGGCCGCACATGGTGGCCGGGAGGTGGACACCGCAGGAGATGGGTTCCTGGCCCGGTTCGACGCTCCGGCCCCGGCGGTACGGGCAGCAGTGGCAGCAGTGGTGGCGCTGGCTCCTCTGGATCTCGAGATCCGCGCCGGGCTGCACACCGGCGAGGTAGAACTGGACGGGGGCAGGGTTGCCGGGGTTGGGGTCCACCTGGCGGCGCGGGTCATGGCCGAGGCCAGCGCCGGTCAGGTGCTCGTCACCTCCACGGTGCGCGACCTGATGGCCGGCAGTGGGTTCGGGTTCGTCGATCTGGGAGTGCGCGAGCTCAAGGGGTTCGCCGAGCGCTGGCGGCTGTTCTCCCTGGACCCGGCGACGGTGCAGGGCGACGGCGAGGTCGAGCCGACGGCCTCGGAACCGGAGGCGGAGGCTGGAGGCCGATCCGCGGTTCCGTTTCCGGGGCTGTTGACGGTTGAGCGCTCGGCCGGCTATGTCGGCCGTGAGGAGTTGCTGGGGCGCCTGGAGCAGACTCGCCGGCAGGCGGCGGCCGGGAGCTGCCGGGCCGTGCTGCTGTGTGGTGAGCCGGGGGTTGGCAAGACCCGCACGGCTGCCGAGGTGGCCCAGGCCGCCTTCGATGAGGGCGCGATCGCGCTGTACGGCCGCTGCGACGAGGAAGTCGGCGTGCCCTACCAGCCGTTCGCTGAGGCGCTGGAGTGGTACACGGGCCACGTCGGCCAACCGGTCCTGGGCCGGCATCCGGGGGAGCTGAGCCGTCTCCAGCCGCTGCTCGGGTCGCGGCTGGTGGGGCTGGCGGCGCCGGTGTCGTCGGATCCGCGCTCGGAGGAGTACCTGCTGTTCGAGGCAACCCGGTCCTGGCTGGTCGAGTTGAGCCGCCAGCAGCCGGTGGTGCTGGTGCTGGACGACCTGCACTGGGCGTCCAGACCGGTGCTGCTGTTGTTGCGGCATGTGCTGCGGGCGGCGGTGGCCGAAGGCGACGGCGTGCGCTTGCTGGTGCTGGGCACCTACCGCGACACCGAGCTCGGCCGCAGCCATGCCCTGGCCGGGGTGATGGGCGATGTGCGGCGCCTGCCCGCCGTTGAGCAGTTCGCGATGGCGGGGCTGTCGGTGGCCGAGGTGGCCCAGCTGATGTCCCAGGCGGCGGGCCATGCGCTCGACGACGAGGGCAGGCGGTTGGCGGAGAGCCTGCATACCGAGACCGAAGGCAATCCCTTCTTTGTGGGGGAGGTGCTTCGCCATCTGGTCGAGACAGGGACAGTGCACCGTCAGGGTGACCGCTGGGTAGTCGCTGCCGATGGCATCGTGGCGGTGCCCGAAGGGGTGCGCGACGTGGTCGGTCGGCGGCTGGGACGCCTGTCGGCGCAGACCAACCAGACGCTGTCTGTGGCGGCCGTGCTCGGCCGCGACTTCGACGTCGAGCTGTTGGCCGCATTGCGTGATGTCCCGGAGGACAGCCTGCTCAATGCCTTGGATGAGGCGGTGTGGGCAGGCCTTGTCCAGGAGACCGCGGCGGACCGCTTCCGCTTTGCCCACGTGTTGGTCCGGGCCACGCTGTTGGAGGAGCTGTCAGCGACTCGCCGGCGGCGTCTCCACCGGCGGGTGGGCGAGGCGATCGAGAAGCTCCGACCCGACGATGTGGTGGCCCTTGCCTACCACTTCGGCCAGGCCGGCCCCGACGGCGACGGGATGTCCCGAGCGGTGCGCTACGGCTTGGTCGCTGCCGAACAGGCGCTGCAGGCCCGCGCGTTGGGCGACGCCGAGGCCCGCTTCCAGCAGGTCCTCGGACTGCTTGACGATCCCGCCGCCCTCAAGGCTCCAGCGCGAATCGCGGCGTTGTGCGGCCTCGGTGAGGCGCAGCGCGACCAGGGAAACGCGGAGTTCCGGACGACCCTGCTCGAAGCAGGCCGGGCCGCTCAAGCTTCTGGCGACGTACCCATGCTGGTGCGGGCTGCGCTGGCCAACTCGCGGGGACTTCCGAGCGTGATCGGGGCCGTCGACGCCGACCGCGTCGCCATCACCCAAGCCGCACTGGAATCGGTCGGCCCGCAACCGACGGCGGAGCGGGCCCGTCTGCTCGCCCACCTGGCGGCCGAGCTCTGCTTCGCCGGCGACGACCGACGACGGGTGACCCTCTCCGACCAAGCCGAGGTCATCGCGCGGGACCTCGGAGACAGTGGGCTGCTGGCCTGGGTGCTCAACCGGACCGGCTATGCCGCCTTCGCCCCCGACCGCGTCGAGCGCCTCGTGGCTCGGGGTGCGGAAGCGACCCGGCTGTCGGACGCCGCCGGTGACCCTGCCCAGCGGGTCCTGAGCCGCTACTACTGGTCGGGTGCGCTCCTCACCGCCGGCGACCTCCCCGGCTTCCGGACGGTGACCGAGACGATGCTGGCTGTCTCCAGCGATGCCGCCCCAACCATTCAGCGGTTCGCCCAGTTCCTCCAAGCCCGGGTGGCCCTGACCGAGGGCCGGTTCGATGACGCGCAGCGCATCAACGACGACGCCCTCCAACAGGCACAGGACCTCGGAGAACCCGACGCAGCCAGCTGGTGGGGATCGATCGCCATGGCGCTCGAGATGTTGCGAGGCGGCATCGCGGCGGTCGTCGACGCGATCGGTGCCATCTCGAACCAGTACCCCGACTTCCCAGCCTGGTGGGTCACCCACGCCGTCGTCCTTGCCATGGTCGGCAGAGCTCAAGAAGCTCGCGAAGTGCTGACCCGGCATTCGCCAGACCCTGACGAGTTGATCAACGACGTCATGCCCTTCATGGCGGTCTCCTGGCTCGCGTGGGTCCCCATGTACCTCGACGACGCTCAGCTGGCAGGCCGGGTCGCGGTGACGCTCCGGCCCTACCGGGACCGCTGGGCGCATCCCTACAGTACGGTCCTCGGGCCGATCACCTTCTACCTCGCGATGTGTGCGGCGACCACCGGTGACCTCGACGAATCCGTGGCATTGTTCGAAGAGAGCGACCGGGTGCTGGCCGGGTTCGGGTGTCACGGCCTGCTCCCCTTTGTCCGCCTGACCTACGCCGAGGTCCTGCTGCGACGAGGATCCGGCAGTCAGCGCTGGCGAGCCATCCAGCTCCTCGACCAGGTGCGCCAGGGCGCGGCCGCCATCCGAGCTCCCGACCTCGTCGCGCAGGCCGATGAGCTTGCTGTCTTCATCAGTTCCACCAACCGATGAAGGTAGCGGGAGTCGTCAGACGACCCATGGCGAGATCGTCATCACCGTGTGAGCGGACCACCCGGGCTCAGCGGTCCGCGTCCGGGGGGACGTTGATGCGGGTACCGGTCTCGAACGAGCGGATGATGGCGTGGGCGAGGGCCAGGGCTCGGCGGCCGGCGCGGGCGTGGACGGGCGGCGGCCGCCGCTCCCGGAAGGCTTGCAGCAGGTCGTCGACGTGCTTGTCGAAGGTGCGGTGGAAGCCGCGGTCGGCGTCGTTGAAGTAGCCGGCCTGCCAGACGCTGCTGGTCTCGCTCCCGGCCCTCGTGAAGGTGTAGCGGCGGACGGTGTCCTCGACCAGGACCCGGCCGCCGGTGCCGTTCAGCTCGAGCCGATGGGTCGCCGGGTAGGCGTAGGAGGAGTCGTAGCAGCCGAGCAGGCTCCCGACCGCTCCGTTGGCGAAGTGCAGGGCGGCCACGAGGGTCGAGAAGCCCCGGCCGGTCTTGTCGGTCATCTGGGCGGTCACCGAGTCGACCGGCCCGCACAGGTGCTCGAGCATGTCCAGGCCGTGGCACTGGGTCTCGATGAGGTTGGCGTGGGGGTGGGAGCTGGTTCCCGGCTCGCCGCCGAAGCGCCAGGTGGCGAAGACGAGCTCGCCGAGGTCGCCGGCGCGGACGGCGTCGGCGGCCATGGCCACCGGCGTGGCGTAGCGGTGGTTGAAGTTGATGGCGAAGAACAGGGAGCGGGCCTCCGCCTCGCGCAGCAGCACGTCGGCCTGGTCCAGGTCGAAGACCAGCGGCTTCTCGACCAGGAGGGGGAAGCCAGCGCGGATGACGGCGAGCGTCGGCTCGAAGTGGCCCTGGTTGGCCAGGCAGACCGAGACCAGGTCGGGTCGCTCCCGCTCCAGCATCTCCTCGAGGTCGACATACGGGCTGGTCCCGAACTCGCGGGCCCGGGCGGCGGCGCGTTCGGTCGTGCTGCCAACCACCGCGCAGAGGTCCACATCGGGCCGCTCGGCATACACCCGGGCGTGCTCGCGTCCCCACCACGGCCCGGTGCCCACCACCGCAACCCTGGTCCGCTTCTCCTGTGTCACATTCCCTCCGCCAGTCCAAGGACTACGTCGATCCCGCGGGTCTCGCCGACGCCGAGGGCGCTGGCGATCAGCGATCCGATCAGGGCGGACCGCGGCCGTGCTCCCTATCGCGGCACCGTCCCCGCAAGGTCGGTCGCCCCTCAGGAGTATGCCCCGAGGCGTCCGGTGCGTCCTGGAGGAGGCGGATCACCGCGGCGAGGGTGTCGTCGCTCATCCCTTGGGGAGGGACTGTCATCATCGGCAGGTGGGTCGGCGAGTTGGACCAGGCGCGGGCGAGGGTCCGGCCCAGCCCCACCCCGGTCTGGCCTACGCTTCCGGAGCCCGGAGCAGCCAGGAAGGAGAGACGACATGTACGACAGGCCGTACGACCTGGGTCGCCCCGAGGACGGGTACCCGGTCCGGATCCGCGCCCGCGGCAACCAGGTGCTCTCCACCCCGATGATCAACCGGGGCACCGCGTTCACCCTGGAGGAGCGCGAGGCGCTGGGGCTGACCGGGCTGCTGCCCGGCGGCGTGTCCACGATCGACGGCCAGCTGCGGCGGGTCTACGCGCAGTACCTGCGCCAGCCCGACGACCTGGCCAAGAACGTCTACCTCGCCCACCTTCGCGACCGCAACGAGGTCCTGTTCTACCGGCTGCTCACCGAGCGCATCCAGGAGATGCTCCCGATCGTCTACACCCCCACCGTGGGCCGGGCGATCGAACGCTTCAGCCATGAGTACCGGCGCCCGCGCGGGGTCTACCTGTCGGTCGACCGGCCCCAGGACGTCGAGACGGCCCTGCGCAACTACGGCCTCGGCCCCGACGACGTCGACCTGCTGGTGGCGACCGACTCCGAGGGCATCCTCGGCATCGGGGACCAGGGGGTCGGCGGGATCGACATCGCGATCGGGAAGCTGGCCGTGTACACCGCCGCGGCCGGGATCCATCCGCGCCGGGTGATCCCGGTCGTGCTGGACATGGGCACCGACAACCTGGCCTTGCTCAACGACGAGATGTACCTGGGCAACCGGCATGCCAGGGTCCGCGGTCAGCGGTACGACGAGCTCATCGACGCGTACGTGACGGCGGCGACCAGGCTGTTCCCCAAGGCGATGCTGCACTGGGAGGACTTCGGCGCGAGCAACGCGCGACGGATCCTGAACCGGTACGCCGACCAGGTCTGCACCTTCAACGACGACATGCAGGGCACCGCGGCGGTGGTGCTGGCGGCCGCGTTCGCCGCGGTCCGGGCGGCGGGCCAGCGCATGCGTGACCAGCGCGTGGTCATCCACGGTGCGGGCACCGCCGGGCTGGGCATCGCCGACATGCTGCGCGACGTCATGGTCCGCGAGGGCCTCCCCCTCGAGGAGGCCGGTCGTCGCTTCTACGCGCTCGGCCGCAACGGCCTGCTGATCGAAGGCCAGACCGCGCCCATGTACGACTTCCAGGTGCCCTACGCCCGCCCGGCCGGCGAGGTCGCCGGCTGGTCGACCGCGGCCGGCGGGGGCGCCGGCCTCGCCGACGTCGTCGCCAACGTGCGGCCCACCATGCTGATCGGCACCTCCACCCAGGCCGGAGCGTTCGGCGAGGCGATCGTCAAGGACATGGCCGCCCACGTCGAGCGGCCCATCATCATGCCGCTGTCCAACCCGACGTCCAAGGCCGAGGCCCTTCCCGAGGACCTCCTCCATTGGACCGACGGAAGGGCGCTGGTGGCCACCGGCAGCCCCTTCCCGCCGGTCGAGCACGAGGGTCGGACCTACCGGATCGCCCAGGCCAACAACGCGCTGGTCTTCCCCGGGCTCGGCCTGGGGGTGGTCGTCTCCCGTGCCCGCCGGATCAGCGACCGGCTGATCGCCGCGGCCGCCGACGCCGTCGCCCAGCTGTCCGACGCCACCGCGCCGGGGGCGCCGCTGCTGCCCCCGGTCGAGGACCTGCGCACCGTCTCGGCCGCCGTCGGGATCGCCGTCGCCATCGCGGCCCGGGACGAGGGCCTCGCCCAGGTCGCCGTCGACGACCCGGTCCAGCAGGTGTACCAGGCCATGTGGCGACCCGAGTACCCCAGCTTCGAGCCCATCTGATCCAGCCGGTCTCGCCGCCTACGGGATCGCGTCGGCGGTCATCCGCCGGGGCCTGGCCGCCCAGGGTCCCCGCCCGGCGGTGGCTGCTGTTGCGGCCCACCGGCGAGCACCGCGGACAGGGCCTGACCGGCCTGGTCCACCCGGGGCCGCAGGAGCCGCCAGTCCCGCCCGGTCGCCAGCGCCTCGTTCTCGGCGTCCACGGCCGCGACCAGCTCCTGGAGCAGGCCGCGGATCCGTGTGGACCGGTCCCTCCGCCGGTCGTCGGATGCGCGCTGGGCCAGCAGGTCCCAGCGGCGCATGAGGTCGATCAGCCCGGCCCGCAGTGGTGGCCACGACAGGGCCCGCTGCCCCGCGGTCTCGGCGGTCAGGACCGACGGCAGCTGCGTGTTCGTGACGGTGCGGGTGTCCTGCTCCAGCGCACCGGCCTCGGCGTCCCAGGCCGACCTCCTGCGCGACCTCCAGATCATCCAGGCGGCGATCACCCCGACCACCAGCAGGATCAGCAGGGCCCAGCCAAGGGCTCCTAGCCCCTGGGACTCGGCGGAAGCCGGCGTGCCGGCAGCCGACGTCGCCGGTGCGTTCGTGGGCGAGCTCGTGGGCTCGACCGACGTGGAGGTCCGGGTCGACGTCACCGCGCTGGTCCGGGACGTCGGAGGCTCGACCGTCGTCGGGGGCTGGTCCGATGTCGGCGTCGCGGCGGTGGTCCGCGGCGGTCGCGTCGGTGCCGTGGCCGTCACGCTCGGCAGCTCGGACACGCTCGGGGCGGTCGGGGTGCCGGAACGCTCGGTCGAGGGACGGGTCGCCGATTCGCCGCCACCGCCGGCGCCGCAACCGCTGAGCCACAGGACCAGACCCAGCACGAGCCCGGCCAGGAACCATGCCCTGCCTGCGGGCGCGACCGCCCGCGACGTCGGCCAAGACGTCCGCATCGACGACCACCTCCGGATCGATCAGGGCAGGCGGGGGAGCAACGCCGGCCATTCTTCGGCCGGGGTCCGCCCGCGGCATCACCCGAAGCAGATGAGAACGAAGGAGCCCGTATGGCTTCTGGGGAGAGTGTTAGCAATACGGCTCCAGGAATGGTTTGGGCCTTTCACCCCTTCGGTGGCTGGCCCATAATCGGGACCCGACGCCTGCTCGGCTTGGTGGGGGCATGGGATGACGAACGATTTCGGCCGCCAGGACATCCGCTTGGCCGTGGTCCTCAACGGCGGGGTGAGCCTGGCCATCTGGATCAGTGGCGTCACCCTGGAGCTGCACCACCTGGCGATGGCCCGCCGCTGGGACGAGACAACCTACGGTCCCGTGCTCGACCTGATGAACGCCGATGCCCGGGTCGACGTGATCGCGGGGACGTCGGCCGGCGGGCTCAACGGCGCCTTCCTGGCCCTCGGCCTCACCCGCGACCGCGACCTCACCCTGCTCCGCGACCTGTGGCGCGACCACGGCAGCCTGGAGAAGCTGCTGCGCGATCCGCTGCGCGATCGTCGTCCTCCGTCGCTCCTGATGGGCGACGACTACTTCCTGCCCGAGGTCCGCGACGCGCTGGACCGGATGCTCGACCAGGACCCGCCCGGGCCCTCCACCGGCGACCTCGGCGACAGCCCGGTCGAGCTGATCCTCACCGGCACCCTCTGGCAGGGCCGGACCAGCTCGTTCACCGACGACATGGGTGCGTCCATCACCGAGATGGACCACGACGCCACCTTCCACTTCAGCCTCAAGCCCGGTGGCGACCCCGCCGGCGACGACCGGAGCCGGGGCGGCCTGGTGGATCAGCTGGCGGCCGCGGCCCGGTGCACGTCCTCGTTCCCGGCGGCCTTCGAGCCGCACTTCGTGGGGATCACCGACTGGACCAAGGTCGGGGAGGGGCCGTGGGCCTCCACCGCGGGCCCGGCCAACTTCCGCGACCCGCAGTACCTGGTGGACGGCGGCGTGCTGCTCAACAAGCCGATCCGTCCCGCCTTGGACGAGATCTACCAGCAGACGGGCGAGTTCCTGGTGCGCCGGGTGCTCGCCTACGTGGTCCCTCACCCAGGGGAGCCGCACGTCCCAGGAGAGCCTCGGCCCCCAGGGCCGGCCGCCACGGCCCAGCGCCCCCCCGTGCCGCAGGCCCGCGAGGTCCTGCTCGGGGTCCTGACGCGGCTGCGCTCCACCGACTCGGTGGCGCGCGAGCTCACCGAGATCCGCAACCGCAACGCCGACACCCAGGGACGGCGCCGGATCCGGGACCGGCTGGCCGCCACCATGACCACGGCCGCCGACCAGCTGGCCGAGGGGGCGTGGGAGGGGTACGTCGAGGTCCGCATCGGCCTCGCCGCGCGCACCGCCGGCCGGCTCCTGGCCGCAGGTCAGGAACGCGAGACAGGCCGCTGGAGCGAACGCGACCTGATCGCCGCCTTCCAGGGCCTGCTCCAGGCCCGGCGGGCCGAGGCCGCCGACCCGTCCTTCATCCCCCGGGGCACCCTCGGCGACGCCCTCCAGCGGACCGAGGAGAGCTGGGACTGGGGGGCCACCACCGTCCAGCGGCTGGGAGACATGGCCGTGGACCTGCTCAAGCGGGCGGTCTGGTTGGCGCCGATGGACTCACCGTGGCAGAAGGCGATCGTTGATGCCCGCGCCGCCCTCGCCGGGACCCTGGAGAAGACCCGCGCCGACAGGGGCCGCCTCGACGCGTACTGGTCCACCGCTCCAGCGGGCACGACCAGCGCAGGCCCGATGGCTCCGCGGCAGGGCGACACCCTGGGCAGCGCCACCAACCCGGCGACGTTGGCGCAATGGCTCGACCAGGTCCTTCGCGACTGGGAAACGGTCCGGGTCCCAGAGGAGGGCGCCGGGTCCCGCACGCAGTGGCTGTACCGGCGGGCGCTCGACATCGCCAGGCACCTGCACGGCTGCGCCAGCGCCATTGCCGCGGTGGCGGGTGTGCCCATCGGCGCCGACGCCGGTCCCCGCGACCGCGAAGGGCCGGCCGCGGTGGCTCGGAGCCGGGCGGCGATCGACCCCGGGGGGTTGGAGCAGAAGCGGCTCAGGGCGCTCTACACCTACCTGCTCGCGGCGCCGGCGCCGGACGGGCCCGAGGAGGTGCTGCGCCGGATGCTGAAGCTGGACGTCGTCCAGCTGGCGTTCTCCGGCGCCAGCCAGGACGTGGAGCAGGAGGTCGAGCTGGTCCAGCTCTCCGCCGCCCACCCGGAGACGCTGACCGGGGTCCAGCTGCACCACTTCGGTGCCTTCTACCGGTCGTCCTGGCGCATGAACGACTGGCTTCACGGCCGCATGGACGGCGCCGCGCACCTGGTCCGCGTGCTGCTGTCCACCGAACGGCTCCGCCAACGCGCCGCGGCCATCGTCGGCGAGCCGGGCGACGACCCCGAGGAGGGGCTCCTCGAGGAGATCCACCGGTGCGCCGTGTCCACCGCCGATCCCGCCGACAGGGACTGGCTGGAGGCGCAATGGGCCAGGGTCCAGGAGCAGTGCGCGAGGTTCGTGGCGCTGCTCTTCGCCCCGAAGCCGACCACCCCCCAGGCGACCGAACGGGCGCTGCTGGAGACCTGCGTCCGGGCGATCACCCGCTCCATCCAGACCCACATCCTCCGCACCGACCTTCCCGCGCTGGCCGACGCGATCCGCAGCGAGGGCGAGGACTGCGCCGACACCAGCCGGGTCTGGCTGGCGTCCTACGACGCCAGCCGCACCGCCAACAGGGGCGGTCCGCTCCCCACGGAACAGCTCTGGTCCCTGTGGGCGCAGGCCGGGAAGGTGGGCGAGGAGAAGCTCGCCGGGGAGGTCGGCAGCGACACCTTCGCCCGCACCACCGCCCACGCCGCCGCCGTGGCCGCCAGCACGGTCGGCGCGCCGACCAGGCCCAAGGTCGTCCAGACGGTGCTGGCCGCCCTGCGTGGCTACGCCCTGGCGGTGTGGACGATGGTCACCCTGCTCACCCGCAAGAGCCACTTCGGGCCGCGGGTCGTCGAGCTTGCCGTTGCCGCCGGTGCCGTGCTGCTGGCCGTGGCCATCTTCGTGCCCGCCATGCCCCTGGCGTTCACCCTGGCCGGGGTCCTGCTGCTGCTGGCCGGCGTCTCAGCCGGAGGTCTCCTCACCGAGGAGGCCAGGGGAGTGGGCTGGCGCCTCGGGCTGTGCGCGCTCGTCGTGGCGATCGCCCTGGGCGCCTACGTGGTCTGGGACTGGACCCACAACGGACTGAGCGGGACCATCTGGAACCTGCTGATCAAGATCGGGATCGGGATCCTCGTCGTGCTTGTCGGGTGGTACGTGGCCCGTGCGCGCCCTCGGGGAGGGGGCCGACGCGACCGGGCATGGGGCATGAAGGCGGGTGGGGACGCAGGCGCCGAGGCCGGCGAGGACGCCGGCGCCGCCGTGGGCGAGGAGGCCGGTCGCACCGCCGGCGAGCGGGCCGGTCGTGCCGCGGGCGAGGAGGCCGGTCGCACCGCCGGCGAGCAGGCCGGTCGGCGGGCTCGCTGGGCCCAGCGGCTGCACAAGTACAGCTCCGCCGACTCTGAGACCGACATCCGCACCAAGGTCGAGGAGGCCGCCGGCAAGGCCGGCGGGCAGGCCGGCCGCCAGGACGGCGAACGCGCCGGCCGCGAGGCCGGCAGAGCCGCCCGCGAAGCAGCCGCCGAGCAGGGCACGGGGGATCAGTAGCAAGCCCGGACCGGGCCGGGAGCGAGCTGCCGGGGGACAGCTCGCTCCCAGGGCGTTAGCCAGCCCGGCTGGTTGACGGTGCCCGCAGAGGCCACCGGCCAACCTAACCAAGCTCTTTACCACGTTGCCGCCGCCTCGAAACCAGCGAATGCCCCGACCCTGGTCGCGGCCGGCCACGGCGTTGCAGTTGCCGGGTCGGGCGGTTTGGGGGAGCTTTGCCCGGAGGAGGTGGTCGACATGGACACGGAGGGGTTCCGCGACAAGGCGGACGAGGCCCTCACCCAGGGCGAGGAAGAGGTCGACGAGCGGACCGGTGGCCGTTTCGACGAGCAGACCGACCAGGCGGCCGACGCGATCCGCGAGCGGGGCGAGGGCCTCGCTGGCGGCGACCAGCAGGGAGACGAGCCGCAGCAGTAGCTCGAGCCGCCCTGCCGCATACCCTGCATCTGACGACCGGAGCGTTGGGGCAGGGAGGTGGCGGGTCATGGACGTCTGGGTGATCGCCGACGGCGGCATCGAGCAGAAGGCCGTCGAGGAGCTCGAGCTGCTCATCGCCCTGCAGGAGGGGCTGGTATGGGTCGACATCCCCACCTGCGACGAGGAGGGCGTCCGGGTGCTCTCCGAGGTGCTCGGCTTCCATCCGCTGGCCGTGCGCGACTGCGTGGAGCGCAACCAGGTCCCCAAGGTCCACGCCTACTCGGACCACGTGTTCATCGTCCTGCACGCCCCCGAGCGCGGCCGCGGCGGCAGCGTCCACTACGTCGAGCTGGACCAGTTCGTGGGGCCTGGGTTCCTGGTGACCGTCCACGGGCCGCTCGACCAGGCGGTCAACCCCGACGTCGCCCTGCGCGAGACCCGCGCCGTGCTCAAGCGGCTGGAGTCCGGACGCCTGCGTCCGTCCTCGTCGTTCGAGCTGTCCTACGCGATCGTCACCGCCCTGGCCCGCCACCAGGAGAGCTTCCTGGCGGCCCTGGCCGGGGAGGCGGGGCTCCTGGAGCAACGGGTGATGGGCGACGAGATCGACGATGCCGAGCAGTTCCTCGAGGAGCTGTTCCGCTCCCGCCATGAGCTGCTCGTGGTCCGGACGATGGCCGCGCTGAGCCGGGAGATCTACGGGCGCATGGTCACCCTGGAACGTTTCGTCCCGGGCGCGTCCCAGGCGCTGGTGGTCGATCTCGCCGACCAGTTCGCGCGGGTCAGTGGCCTGGCCGACGGCCAGAAGGACTTCCTCCAGGGCGTGATCGAGTTCTACCAGACCCGGACCAACACCAAGATGACGATCGCCGCCGAGCGGCTGGCGGTGATCGCCGCGGTCACCCTTCCGATCACCGCGCTCTCCTCCATCTACGGGATGAACGTGATCGTCAACGACCGCACCCAGCCCGTGCACCTGGCCGTGGTGCTGGTCGTGATGGCCGCGATGTCGATGGTCCTGCTGCGCTGGACCAAGCGCCAGGGATGGTGGTAGCCCGCCCCGGGTCTGGGCTCCAGGAGCTATCCGTCGCCGAGGACCGCCGCGGCGATCCTCTGGACGCGCTCGGGGTCGGCAATCGCGTCGATCTCGACGATCCTGCCCTCGGTGACGGTGAAGCCCAGGACGGCGAAGGGCCGTCCGTTCACGGTGACGACCACGCCGGCGGCGCCGTTCACCAGCGCCGGGTGCAGGTGGGCGGTCGGCAGCGCGCCGATCAGCGCCTGCCTGGCGACGGCGGCCGCGCCGCGGGTCACCCTGGCGGCGGCGGGGCGCCTGGCGCCGAAGTCGGACCGCAGGACGACGTCGGGATCGAGCAGGGAGACGAGGGTGTCGAAGTCGCCGCCGCGTGCCGCCAGGAAGAAGGCGTCGACCACCGCTCGCTGGCGGGCGAGGTCGGGGTCGGGAGCCGGCAGCTCGGCGCCCCTGACGCGTCGCCGTGCCCTGCTGGCGAGCTGCCTCGCCGCCGCCGGGGACCGGCCGACCATGGGCGCGATCTCGTCGAAGGGCAGCTCGAACATGTCGTGGAGCACGAACGCGAGCCGCTCCGCCGGTGACAGGCTGTCGAGCACGACGAGGAGGGCGAGGCCGACCGAGTCGGCCAGCAACGCCTCCTCCTCCGGTTGGAGCGTCCCCGGGGGGCTGATGACGGGGTCGGGGAGGTGGGGACCCAGGGGCTCCTCGCGCCGGGTGGCGCGCGACCGCAGCATGTTCAGGCAGACGCGGGCGACGACCGTGGTCAGCCACCCGCCGAGGTTCTCGACCTCGCCTGCTCCCGCCCGGGTGAGGCGCAGCCAGGTGTCCTGGACGGCGTCGTCGGCCTCGGCGAGCGAGCCGAGCATCCGGTAGGCCACCGCCCGCAGGTGGGGCCGGTGCTCCTCGAAGCGGTCCGCCAGCCACTCGTGCTCGTCCATCGGTCACATCATCCCGTCGCCAGGTGTCATCGAAGTGACCCCTTCCACACGACGGATGTGACAAGGAGACATGCGATGAACGCTCCAGTCCTGGTCACCGGCGGTACGGGCACCCTGGGGCGGCTGGTCGTCCCGCGACTGCGGGACGCCGGCCGCGAGGTCCGGGTGCTCAGCCGGCACCGCCGCGAGGGCGGCCAGGGCGTCCAGCTCGCCACCGGTGACCTGGCCACGGGCGAGGGGATCGACGCCGCGGTCGAGGGAACCGAGGTCATCGTGCACTGCGCGGGCACCACCAGGGGCGACGAGGACAAGGCGCGGCACCTGGTCCGGGCGGCGTCGCGGGCCGGGGTGCGGCACCTGGTGCACATCTCGGTCGTCGGGGCCGACAGGGTCCCGCTGGCCAGCGGCATCGACCGGGCGATGTTCGGCTACTTCGGGTCCAAGCTCGCCGCGGAGCGGGTCGTGGCCGGCTCCGGCCTGCCCTGGTCGACGCTGCGCGCCACCCAGTTCCACGACCTGCTGTTCCTGGTCGTGGGGCAGCTGGCCAGGCTGCCGGTGGTCCCGGTCCCGGCCGGGTTCCGGTTCCAGCCGGTCGACCCCGGGGAGGTGGCGGACCGGCTGGTGGAGCTCGCCCTCGGCGGGCCGGCCGGCCTGGTGCCCGACCTGGGCGGGCCGCGGGTGTACGAGATGGCCACGCTGGTCCGCGGGTACCTGGGGGCCCGTGGCAGGCACCGGCCGATCCTGCCCGTCCGGGTCCCGGGCGCCGCCGCCCACGCGTTCCGGGCCGGCGCGAACCTGGCCCCGGACCGGGCCGTGGGCCGCCGGACCTGGGAGGAGTTCCTGGCCGACCGGCTGGGGCCAAGCCTCCACGGGGCGACGGCCACCACCAGCTGACGCCGCCCCAGGAGACGCCGGCGGCGTAGGGTTGGCCGATGACGCTGGAGCCCGGGCTGGAGGCGGCCTTCCGGTACACCGTGACCGAGGCCGACACCGCCGCGGTGGTCGGCAGCGGGGACGTGCCCGTGCTGGCCACCCCGAGGGTGCTCGCCCTGGCCGAGCGGGCCACGGTGGCCGCCGTCGCCGGGGCGCTGGCCGCGGGCGCGACCACGGTCGGGGTCCGGGTCGAGCTGGACCACCTGGCCCCCAGCCCGGTCGGGACGGAGCTGGAGGTGGACGCCGTGCTGGAGCGGGTCGCCGGCCGGCGGCTGGAGTTCGCCGTGCGCCTCCGCGACGATGACCGGCCGGTCGCCGGCGGGCGCGTGGTCCGGGTGGTGGTGGACACCGCCACCTTCCTCCGCGAGGCCGTGGCGGCGTCGGAGTAGGCGGCGGTACGACAGGCCGCCCGGCCGGGCGGGCGGGGAGAGGCTGGGAGGTCGAGGTGGAGACGTGGGATGCCATCAGGTCCCGTCGCAACGTGCGGTCCTACGGCGGGCAGGCGATCGCGCCTGAGGACCTGGACCGGATCCTGGAGGCCGGGCGGCGGAGCCCCTCGGCAGGCAATCAGCAGGCCTGGGACTTCGTGGTCTGCACCGACCCCGAGCAGCTCGCCCAGCTGGCCGGGGTGTGGCGCGGCGCCCGCCACGTCGCCGGGTCGGCGGCGACGCTCGCGCTCGTGGCCCCCGCCTCCGACGACGCCCGCGCCCGCGACCTGGTCCAGTTCGACCTGGGCCAGGCGACGATGAGCATCATGCTGGCCGCCGCCGACCTGGGCATCGGCAGCGCCCATGCGGGTGTGCAGGACCAGGAGCTGGCTCGGCGGCTGCTGGGCTTCCCCGAGGACCGGTTCTGCGCCGTGCTCGTCAGCCTCGGGGTCCCCGCCGACCGCCCGCTCGCGCCGATCGAGCGGCCCGAGCGGCGTCCGTTCGACGAGGTCGTGCACCGCGGCCACTGGTAGCGGCGGCTACCTCGACGCGAACAGCATGACGACGGTCAGGAGCAGGACGGTCGCCAGCGCGACCACCAGCGCGATCAGGACGTACGCGGGCAGCCGAAGCCTCCCCTGATGGTCCTTGAGCATCACCTCGCTGGTGTGGTCCTCCTGGCCGGCGGAGGCCGGGTCGAGCGGCTCACCAGGTTCGCCGACGTCGTCGGGATCGGGATTCCAGAGGTCGGGCATGGACCGGCTCCTCTTCACCTGAGATGGGGATGGGGGAACACGAAGGCTCCGCAGGCACCACCCCCCTCAGGCCGAGGCCGACGTGGGGCCGGAGGGGGTCGAGACCCCACGCCGGCCTCAAAGCGAGGAGGCTGCTCCGTCCCCGGG
>Ga0307277_10000086_pt1 | contig 27828 bp, 28 predicted proteins | sample ER_DNA_116_FD_194473 | JGI IMG/M metagenome (GOLD analysis project Ga0307277, IMG submission 194473) | Bulk soil microbial communities from the East River watershed near Crested Butte, Colorado, United States - ER_DNA_116 | ecosystem: Environmental > Terrestrial > Soil > Floodplain | place...
GGAGAGACGCTCGAGGAAGCCGTTACGCGCGAAGTGCGCGAGGAAACCGGAATGACGATCGAGCCGGTCGCGCTCGCCGGGTTCCGTGAAGCCATCGTGCGCGACGCCGGGGGGCGGGTGGAGCGGCATTTCCTGATCTTGTGCTTTGCCGCCCGCTGGTCGGCCGGCGAGCCGGTCCTCAGCGAGGAACTCGACGAGGCGCACTGGCTCGATCCGGCGGAGCTCGGGACCTTGCCGACCACGGCAGGCCTCGCCGAGATCGTGGCGGAGGCGTTCGAGCGGCTGGCGGGGCGGCCGAGCACGTGAACGACACTGGCCCGCAGCGCAGGGAGCACGCCGGCGGTGGTATCATTCGCCTGCCTTGTTTCCGTCCCCTTGAGCCCCGACAATGCTCGGGCATCCCGGTCCAAGCCTTCATGTCGGCGCAAACACCCATCAAGCGACGCCTCTACATCGTCGCCGCGCTTGCGGCCGCGCTCGCCTTTGCGCCGGCCGGCGGGCCGGCGCGCGCCCAAGCTGCCGTGGCGCCGTTCGACGGCAGCCTGCAGCGGCTCGCGGAGATCCTCGGCGCCTTGCACTATCTGCGCAACATCTGCGGCGCCAACGAAGGCCAGAAGTGGCGCGACGAGATGCAGTCGCTGGTCAACGCCGAGGCGCCGAGCGGGGACCGGCGGCTGCGGATGATCGCGAGCTTCAATCGCGGTTACCGCGGGTATCAGCAGAGTTACCGCACGTGCACGCCGGCGGCGGAGCTGGTCATTCGCCGCTACCTCGAAGAGGGTTCCAAGATCGCGCGCGAGATGACCGCGCGTTACGCAAACTGAGCAGCCGTCCTGGCGGCGCGCGCCGTAAGTTCTTCCCGCCGCCCGCGGACCGACGCCTAACAGCGCCGGCGCATTAACCGGTCCTCAAGTTGCGGCTAGGCGAGCGCCGCTCGCGTGCTAACGTGCCGCGTGGAGCAGCGGCAGCCGAATCACATGGGGACGACAGCGCGACTGACCGAGGTTCCGGGGGAAGTTCCGGATCATGAGCAGAAGCGAGTTGCGCTGAGCTATCTCAACGCAGCGTGGACGGAAGCGCGCGTCGAGGGGATCGACGGCGATTGCCTGGCGCAGGCTTGCCTTTTCGCCGCCTTCGCCGAGTTCGTGTCGACCTATGGGGAGGAGGCCGCGGCGCGTCTTGCCGAGGGCCTTGCCGTGCGCATTCGCAACGGCGAATTCTCGCTCGCCATTAGCAGGCAGTAGTACGGACGGCGATTAGGTGGGCACTGAGGCCGGGCAAGCGCCCGAGCAGCATTGCGCCGAGGTGTCCCGCACGTCGCCTTGCGACCCTCGCCAGCGATTTCGTGGTTCTGGTAGACTGGCGCGGTCGATCGGCCGCCGACCATGCTGCTGCGCATTGGCTTTCGCCTTATCGTGCTGGCGCTCGTCGCCAGCGGCAGCGCGCTTGCCCCGACCAGCCTTCGCGGCGAGACGGCGGCGTCGCCGGACTCATCCGCGCCGTTGCCCACCGAGCCCGCGCCGAAGAGCGACGCAGCCGCCGAGAAGGGTAAGGGCCATATCGCCCCGCCGTCCACGGTTGCCGAAATCATCACCGATCTTTCCCGCTTGCCTGCGCCGGTGGCACGCACGCGCGAGCGCTTGCTCGCGGCCGCGCGCAGCGGCGATCTGCAGCAGCTCGCGGGGCTGATGACGGACACGTTGCCGGTCTTCTCCTTCACCGAGGACAAAGATCCTATCGCCTTCTGGAAGGCAAATTACCCCGACTCGGACGGCGTCGAGGTGCTCTCGATCCTGACCTTGATTCTCGAATCCGGATACGTGCGGGTCGATGAAGGCACGTCACAGATGTACGTCTGGCCCTATTTCGTACGCATGTCGCTCGGCGCGCTCACGCCGCGGCAAAAAGTCGAGCTGTTCCGGCTCGTCACCGGCGCCGACTACAAAGACATGATGAAGCTCGGCGTGTACGTCTTCTACCGTCTCGGGATCTCGCCCGACGGAACCTGGCAGTTCTTCGTCAGCGGCGACTGACGCGCGGCCAGCCTACACACTGCCGACGCGCAACTGGCGGCCTTGTGACGGCGCAGCAAGGCGCTTACGTTTAGCCGCGACATCGGTACGATCACAAGCCATGAAGACCGCGCTGCTTCCCGATCGCGGCGTCGTCAAGATCGCCGGCGACGACGCGCGCAAATTCCTCAACGGACTCGTGACCAGCGATATCGCCAAGGTGACGCCGGAAGCGGCGGCATTTGGCGCGCTGCTCACCCCGCAAGGCAAGATCATCGTCGATTTCATTCTCGCCGAGGCGCCGGCAGCCGACGGCGGCGGGTTCTTCCTCGACTGCCCGCGCGCGCTCGCCTCGACACTGCTGCAGCGGCTCAATTTCTACAAACTGCGCGCCAAGGTCTTGATCGAGGACCTGTCCGAGGCGCTCGGCGTGCTCGCGGTCTGGGACGGCGATGCTGCGACCGAATACGGTTTGTGCTACCGCGATCCGCGCCTTGCGGCGTTGGGGCTGCGCTGCATGCTGCCGCCGCACCTTGCCGGCGAGGCCGCGGCCGACCTCGGCGCCGATCTCGTCGACTCCTCCAACTACGAGGCCCATCGCATCGCGCTCGGCGTCCCGCGCGGCGGTCTCGACTTCATCTATGGCGATGCCTTTCCGCACGAGAGCGACATGGACCAGTTTGGCGGCGTCGATTTCGACAAAGGCTGCTTCGTCGGACAGGAGGTGGTCTCGCGCATCGAGCACCGCGGCACGGCGCGCACGCGCGTCGTGCCCGTGGCCTTCGACGGCTTTGCGCCGGAGGCCGGCACCCCGGTGAGCGTGGGCGATAGGACCGTCGGCACGCTCGGCTCGAGCGCCCAAGGCCGCGCACTCGCCATGCTGCGTCTCGATCGCGCCGCCGACGCGCTGGCGGCGGGAGAGCCGCTCATCGCCGGCGGCGTCGAGGTGCGGCTGGTCAAACCGCCGTGGGCGCAATTCGCATGGCCGGGCGAGGCCAAGGCCGCGGGATGAGCCCTCCCCTTCTCCACCCCGATGGCCTCAAACGCTGTCCCTGGCCCAAGCAGGACCCACTCTACGTCGCCTATCATGACGAGGAATGGGGCATGCCGGAATACGACGACCGCGCGCTCTACGAGAAGCTCATCCTCGACGGCTTCCAGGCCGGATTGTCTTGGATCACCATCCTGCGCAAGCGCGAGAATTTCCGCCGCGCCTTCGACGGCTTCGAGCCGGAGAAGATCGCGCGCTACACGCCGAAGAAGATCGAGAAGCTCATGCAGGACGCCGGCATCGTGCGCAACCGCATGAAGATCGAGGGCGCAGTCCTCTCCGCGCGCGGCTATCTCGTCGTCATGGAGAAGGGGCCGGGCTTCTCGCGGCTCTTATGGGACTTCGTCGGCGGCAAACCAAAGGTCAATCGTTTCCGCTCGACCTCGCAGGTGCCGGCGGAGACGCCGGTGTCGCGCGCGATGTCAAAGGAGCTGGCGCGGCGCGGCTTCAAATTCGTCGGGCCGAGCATCGTCTATGCCTTCATGCAGGCGACCGGCATGGTCAATGATCACGTGGTGAGTTGCCACCGGCACGCACCGTTGGCGGCGCTGGCGGGCCGCTGAACGCGATGCCGGCCCGCGCGCGAACGGTCGTATCCTCCGCGGCGTTTCGCGCCTGGCAGCGCATGCTGTCCGGCCGCCGGCTCGACCTGCTCGACCCCTCGCCGCTCGACATCGAGATCGCGGACATCGCCCATGGACTTGCGCGCGTCGCCCGCTGGAACGGGCAAACCGAGGGCGCGCACATCTTCTCGGTCGCCCAGCATTCGCTCCTGGTCGAAACCATCGCGCGACAACGCGCGCGCCTCGACCGCGCGAGCCGGCTCGGCGTTCTCCTCCACGATGCTCCCGAATACGTGATCGGTGACATGATCTCGCCGTTCAAGGCGGTGATCGGCGACGCCTATAAGGCCGTGGAGGCGCGCCTGCTCGCGGCAATCCGTTTACGCTTCGGGCTTCCCGCCGAGTTGCCCGCCGAGCTCGCCGCGCTGATCAAGGCAGCCGACCGCGCCGCCGCTTATCTCGAGGCGACTCGGCTTGCCGGATTTTCCACAAGCGAAGCGCGACGCTTCTTCGGCGCCCCGCCCAAATTCTCCGCCGTTGTCGAGCGCGACTATCTCGTGTCCTGGCCGGCGGAGGTGGCCGAGCGGCGCTATCTCGATCGGTTCGCCAAGCTCGCCCGGGGCTGACCGCATGGAACTTTTGCAAGCGACACCTTGATGTCGTCATTGGTGACCTATAAAGGGGGCAAAGAAACTGCGTCGGCGACACAAATGATTCACGTCTGTTCGCTCGCGCGCCTGCACGAGACGGTCGAAACGACCGGCGCGCTCCACGTCGTCACGCTGATGAAAGATATCGACCGCCTGGAGCGGCCGAGGAGCATCGCGGCAGACAATCACCTCATCCTGACCATGGATGACATCTCGGCGCCGATGGACGGCTATACGATTCCTTGCGATGACCATGTCACCGCACTGGTCACCTTCGTGCGCGGCTGGGACCGCGCCAAGCCGCTGGTGCTGCATTGCTATGCCGGCATCAGCCGGTCGACCGCGGCGGCCTATGTCGCGGCCTGCGCGCTCAACCCGGGCCGGGACGAAGGAGTGATCGCGCGCGAACTGCGCCGCGTCTCGGCAACGGCGACGCCGAACAGCCGGCTTGTGGCGCTCGCCGACCGCATGCTGGGCCGCGAGGGTCGCATGGTGGCGGCAATCGAGGGGATTGGCCGCGGCGTAATCGCCTACGAGGCGGACCCATTCCGGCTCGAACTGGAATAGGTCAGGTGAAACTCGCGCCCGCGGAACTCGGCGGGCCCGCGGGGCTAGTGGCTGGCCGGGCGAGTTCCCATGTTAAGCACGGCCGCAATTTCCGCTGGGATGAAGGCGGTCAGGTCGACATAGTGCCGCCACAGCGGAGTTGTTTTTGTGCAACAGGGGGGCCGAGATTTCCGATCTAGGAGACAGGCCTTGTATTCGAACCTGCGTTTTGTGATCTCCGCCTCGGTCGTCGGGTGTGCAGGTCTGATCGGTGTGCTGGCGCTGCTCCCCGCCACGCTCGAGGAGCGGCTCCTCGCGAGCGCGGAGCTTTCTGCACCGGCAGCGCGCCCCTGCAAGCAGCAAAACTGGCTCAACCTCGATCGAAACTGCCTCACGCGACGCGGCATGCCGTGGGTGGCGGCTCTGCCTGCCCGGGGCGTGGTGGAAGTTCCCGCTTCTGCCCAAACCGCGGCCGAGCAGCCTTTGACCGAGACGCCGTCCCCCGCCGCAACGGCACAGGAAGTGGCGCCGCCGAGCCAAGTCACCGCGTCTCGGCAGGAGACTGCGACCGCGGCGATTGCGGAAGACTCACCGGCCGAAGTTCAGGCAAGCGAAACCGTTCCGCAGCCGCAGCAGGAGGCAATGGCCCCGCAGCAGACGGCAACCGCGCCACAGCAGGAGCCAGCAGCGCCCCAGCAGGAGCCGGTACCGCTACAGCAGGCGGCAGCAACGCCACAGCAGGAGCCGGTAGCACCACAGCAGGCGGCGGCAACGCCACAGCCGGAGGAGCCGGCACCACAACAGGAGGCTTCAGCACCGGCGGTTCCTGCGGAACCGCAGCACACGACAAAGCGGCGCAGCGTCACGCCGGTGCGCCACGCAGCGCCGGCGCCGCCGGCGGTCGCGGAGAAACGGCGCGCGGCAAAGGCGAATGTCGAGACGCAGCCGCGCGTGGGTGCCGCCAAGACTGCGGCGCGAGAGGATCGCGGTGCCAAACCGGCCAATGAAGCCGTCGAGACGCAGCCGCGCGCGGGTGGCGCCAAGACTGCGGCGCGAGAGAATCGCGGCGCCAAACCGGCGAATGAAGCGCTCAACGCCGTGCGCAGATTTCAAGACAATCTGCGCGACATCCCCGTGAGCTCCTATGCCGCCGACGGGACGCGGCGCACCATCGTCATCCGGCCGACGTCGATCCAGGACGTTTATTACTACTCCGCTCCCCGCTGATCGGACCGGGGTCGAACGCAGACAAAGAGGCGGATGCGCGCGACGTAAGCGCATGCACGCGCGTCTCCGACGCGCTATGCGCGGGCATAACGATCCAACTCACTCTTGACTCGTGTAACGAGAATCTTCCGGGAAAGCGAATTCAGCGAAATGAAATTACGTCAGCCGCCAGGGCGAGATGCCGGGTATTTTGTCGTGCGGACGGGGTAACACGCCGGCAGACGCGCGCGTGCGCAATCTACAACCGCAAGTTGAACAAACGGTGCGGGTTTGATGAGAAACGGGCGTTTACAGGGGATAAAAACCAACCAACGCGTGTAGCGTCTCTGGCCGTCGTAGTGCGCTCGAGCAACTCTCGTTCAGTTGGGGCCCTCGCCCTCCCTCGCCTCGAGCGGCAGCGGCTCGGACGAATGCCGGTGCGGGCTGACGCCGGCAACGCTCATGCGGCGCGTGAAATCGCAATAGGCAAAGCCCATCCACGAGCCGCGGAAGCTGCGCTCGTTGAGCTTCTCGAGACGGAAACACGGCTCGAATGCCATGCCTTGCATCGACGCGCACACCGACCCGCCGCGCTCGCGCAGCGTTCCCGCCGGCAGCCATACCGCGCGCACGGGTCCCGAGCCGCGGAACTGAATGGTGCCGATGACTGACCCGTCGCCGTAGATCCGTCCCGCGCCGCGCGAGCCATCGAAGCAATTGAATGCGAAAAGCTTGCCGGCCACGAAGCGTCGCGCGGCCTCCGGAGTGAGAATTTCCGCCCGCGCCGGAACGGCGGCGAGCAAGGCTGCGACCACGATCGCCAACCGCGCAATCATACCGATTCCCCTCCCCCATTACCGCCGCCGCGGCGACCGTAACCGCACATTAACCATACGAATTAGGCGCGACTTTGCCGGATGTTGGTCAACAAAGTCTGAACATGGTTACCCGATCTTAACCACGATACGGCCGCGAACGCTCCCCGATACTCGAGCCGCTTCGATGACCTCAGTCAGCCCGATCTCGTCATGGCCGCGAGCCTTCCCAATCAAGCTCGCTCGCCAGACGACCCCATGCCATTCGCCGATCGGGACTCAATGCCGAACGGCGAAGCACCGCACAGGATAAATGGCGCGACCGAGATCGGCAAATCCATGCCGCCGGCCCGTCCACAAGCCGCCACCGCCCCGCCGTGACGCGTCGTCGCGAGCACGTTGGCAAGCGCGGTCGACCCGACGGAATCGACGTCGCCCGTCCGACATTGTTTTTCCAGCGGTTTTGCGGGGTCCGGCGAGCTTTTTGCGCTCGACGATCTCGCTCGCGCCGAAGCTTATGAGGCAATCGGAGTGCTGCGGTCCGCCCGCTTGACGCCGTGACCTGAAAGCCACGGTGGCTAAGAATTGCAACGGCGACCGAGCCGACACCCTCGGCGGCGCCGGTGACCGTCAGCGGCCCGCTCCTGTGAGCGAGGCCGGCTGCCGCACCGCCCGCTTGGGCGGATGATGATCAGGCCGGCGCCAATCGCGCGACCGGCCTTTCGACGATCGGCAAATTGATCACTGCCGACAACAGGCCGAGCAGAATCGAGAGCCACCAGACCGCATCGTAGGATCCGGTGCTCTCGAAGAACACGCCGCCGAGCCACACGCCGAGGAAGCCGCCGACCTGATGGCTGAAGAAGGCAAAGCCGAACAGCATGGCGAGCCAGCGCGTGCCGAACATGAGGGCAACCAGGCCCGACGTCGGCGGAACGGTCGACAACCAGAACAATCCGATCACCGCCCCGAACACGAGGGTAGCGACCGTGCTCGGCGGCAGCATGATGTAGATCAGGATGGCCAGCGCGCGGCCGAAATAGATGAGCGAAAGGATATATCGCATGGGGACGAAGCCAGCGAGCCAGCCGGCGATGATGGCGCCGAGAATGTTGAACAGGCCGACAGTCGCGAGCGTCCAGCCGCCCACCTCGGCCGGCAGGCCGCGATCCACCAGATAAGCCGGCATGTGCACGGCGATGAAGAAAATCTGGAATCCGCAGGTGAAGAAGCCGAGCACGAGTAGCACATAACTCTTGTGCCCGAGCGCCTCGCTGAGCGCCTGCGCCACCGATTGCTGCGGTCGACTGATTGCCGCGGCCGGCCCACCGGGCTGCCGGCGTGCGGCGAGCGCGAGCGACAGCGGCATGATTAGGAGCACGGCGGCGGCGAAGACGACGAGCGTGTCCTGCCAGCCGAGACTATCGATCAGCGCCACCGCCAGCGGAGAAAACACGAATTGCCCGAACGAGCCGGCGGCCGTCCCGGCGCCGAATGCGAGCGAGCGCCATTGCGGCGGCATCAGCTTGCCGAAGGCGCCGATCACGATCGTGAACGATGCCCCTGCGAGACCGAAACCGATCACCGCGCCGGCGGTGAGATGGAGCATTCCGGCCGTGGACGCGTATGCCATGGAGGCGAGGCCGAGCGCATAGAGCACCGCCCCGACGCTGAGCACGGGCGTGGCGCCATAGCGATCCGCCAGCGCGCCGGCCACCGGCTGGGCCGCGCCCCAGAGCAGCATCTGGATGGCGAGCGCGAGCGCGAACACGTCGCGTCCCCAGCCGTGCGCGCTCGACATCGGAGTGAGAAAGAAGCCCAACCCGGAACGCGCGCCGAAACTGATGAGCGCGATCAAGCAACCGCAGGCCAGGATGAGGGCAGGGGTGCGCCACAAGCGCGGACCACGGGCGGCGGAGAAGACAGATTGGCCGCTATTCGCCCCGCTGCGGCTCTCGGTTTGCATTGGGCGCTCCTTCGCTTGGTCCCATCCTCAGGCCGGCACGGCGGCCGCGCGCACGACCGGCTTTTCCACGATCGGAAGGTTGATCACCGCGGAGAGCAAGCCGAACAGGATCGAGAGCCACCATACCGCGTCGTAGGATCCGGTGCGCACGAACACGACGCCGCCGAGCCACACGCCGAGGAAGCCGCCGACCTGGTGGCTGAAAAATGCCACGCCGGCGAGCGTGGCAAGCCAACGCGTGCCGAAGATCAGCGCAATGATGCCATTGGTAGGCGCGACGGTTGAGAGCCAGAGTAGGCCCATCACGGCGCCGAACAGGATGGAAGAGAACGGCGTCACCGGGAATATGATGAAGGCGAGCACCGCGGCTGCACGCGCGAAATAGATGAAGGAAAGAAGGTAGCGCTTGGGCATGAGGTTGCCGAGCCAACCCGAAGCGAGCGAGCCGACGATATTGAAGAGACCGATCACCGCGATCGTCCAGCCGCCGACTTGCGCGGAAAGGCCGCGATCGACCAAGTAGGCGGGCATGTGCACGGTGATGAAGGCGAGTTGGAATCCGCAGGTGAAGAAGCCGAGCACCAGCAGCACATAGGAGCGATGGCCGACGGCCTCTGACAGGGCCTGCCGCAGCGACTGCGGCGCAGCACCGTGCGGCGCGCCCGCCTCCGCCGGGGCAGTCGCGATTGCGAGCGACAGCGGCAGCACCAGCAGCATACCCACGCCGAAGACCATGAGCGTCGTCTCCCAGCCGAAGGCGTCAATCAGCGAGACGGCGACCGGAGAATACAGGAACTGGCCGAACGAACCGGCGGCGGTGCCCGCGCCGAAAGCGAGCAGGCGCCAGCGCTCGGGCAGGAGCTTGCCGAATGCGGCGAGCACGACGGAGAACGAACAGCCGGCGAGACCGAAACCGATGAAGACACCGGCCGCGAGGTTGAGCATCGCTGGAGATGTCGAATACGCCATCAGGATCAGACCAACGGCGTAGAACGCGCCGCCGGCGCACAGCACGCGCATCGTGCCAAAGCGATCGGCGATGGCGCCGGCAAACGGCTGGCCCATGCCCCAGAGGATGTTCTGGATCGCCAGCGCCAGTCCGAATACGTCGCGGCTCCAGCCGTTGGCTTGCGACATCGGGGTGAGAAAGAACCCCAGCGTGGCCCGCGGCCCGAAACTGATCATGGAGACAAGGCAACCGCACAGCACGATCACCACCGGCGTGCGCCATCCCATCGTCGAGGCTTTCGTGACGGAAGGAAATGAAACAGCCATGATCGGCAACCCGTATCGCGAATGCGAGAACAATCGTCATACCAAGAAAGACGCGACAGCCGCTCCGCGGGATCCGAATGCCTTGCAGGCCGAGGCACTTCGGATCGCGGTCGGGCGCGACTTTCTTGACCGGGACCCCGGCGGCTGCTTGTACGGCCTTGCGCCGTCATCCCCAAACGAAAAGTTACGAAAAACTTCTTCGGCCCGCGCATGGCAGTTAATCCCGCTAGGGCTGGCGGACGGCAAACGGCAGTATTATGCGCGATTTGCTCGAATCGAGAATGATCCCATCTCAAATCGAGAATAATCCCATTGCGAAGCTTGCATGCCGCGGAGCGTGCCGCGATGATCCCCTGCACCTACGACACACGACATGACGCGCTCGCTCCTCTGCCCCGATGCCTTCCTGTCGCCGCTCGAGATCGATGCCGCGGTCACGCGCGCGCTCGCCGAGGATCTCGGCCGCGCCGGCGACGTGACTGCGGTCGCGACCATTCCCGAGGATGCACAGGCGCGCGCCGCCGTCGTGGCGCGCGAGGCGGGCGTACTCGCGGGCCTGCCGCTCGTCGTCGCGGCTTTCGTCAAGCTCGCGCCCGAGATGGAGATTGCAGCCAATATGCGCGACGGCTCAACCGTCAGCGGCAAGACCGAAGTGATGGTGGTGAGCGGCCCCGCCCGCGCCGTGCTTTCCGCCGAACGCACGGCGCTCAATTTGCTCGGCCATCTTTCCGGAGTCGCCACGGCAACGCATGAGTTCGTCCGCCGCGTCACCGGCTCGCGCACGCGCATCTGCTGCACGCGCAAGACGACGCCAGGGCTGCGCGCCTTGGAAAAATACGCCGTGCGTTGCGGCGGCGGTTTCAATCACCGCTTCGGTCTCGACGACGCGATGTTGATCAAGGACAACCACATCGCGGTTGCCGGCGGCATCCGCGCCGTGCTCGAGCGCGCGAAGGCTGCCGCCGGCCATCTCGTCAAGATTGAAATCGAAGTCGATACGCTCGATCAGCTGCGCGAGGTGTTGGACGTCGGCTTGGCCGACGCGGTGCTGCTCGACAACATGGATGCGGCGACCATGCGCAAGGCGGTGCAGATGGTCGGCGGCAAGTTTCCGCTCGAAGCTTCCGGCGGCATCACCCTCGAAACCATCGCCGAGATCGCCAAGACCGGGGTCGACTACGCCTCCTCGGGTTGGATCACCCATTCGGCCCCGCATCTCGACGTCGCGCTGGACATCGAGATGTGAGGACGGCCGTCATCACCACGCGTTTGCGTATCAAAGCTTCTTCGCTGCGTCGACGAGCCGTCGCGTCGCCTCGATGGTCGAGGCCGCGTCGCCCCATTCCGGCGCCTCGACGCCGTCGCCCCAGGCGCGCGGCCGGTAGAAGGTATGCACGCCGAGCCGGTGCATCTTGGTCATCTCGCGCACCCAGCCGGGGCGCACCCAAGAGGCGTGGTAATGCGTGGCCTTGCCGACCTCGGGCAGCCATAGCTTGCCGTCAAGCATTTCCGCGGCAATCGTCTGAGCGCGCTCCCACATGTCGGGTTCGCGCACGATGTCGGGAATGCCGTCGCAGGCGAAGGTGAATTGACAATGTAGACGACGATGCGCGTTCTGGTAGACGACCCCGCAGACGGTGTTGGGATATTTGCCGGAGAACACGCGGTTGAGGATCACCTGGGCCACGGCCATCTGGCCGCGCACCGCTTCGCCGCGCGACTCGAAGTAGATCGCCTCGGCCAGGCATTTCTCCGACTTGGAGCGAGTTGTCTCGTCGAGGCCGAGCAGCTCGGCGGGGGTCATGGGCCGCTGGTGTTCGCCGGTCACCTCGCCTTTAGCCGCGACCGACTGCCCGCCGCCCGTGCCGTTCTTCATCACGACGCCCGGATCGGACGGCAGCGGCGGCAGATCCTCCCGCTCGACCGGCGCGTCGAAAATGCTTCCGGGCTCGCCGGCGGGGAAAGGAACGGGCGGCACTGCCGCGAGCTTGACGTTGGCGCTGTTGCTCGCGGCGACGTCCGTATCCTCGAGTCGCGGTTCCTCACCCGGCGCCCAGGGCTCGATCGCGCCCAGCTTTTTCCCCATCGGGTCGATGTTGAAATAGAGCTGCGCTGCACCTCCCGATGAAACTGCATCGGCCGCGGCAAAGGCGAGCCCGCTGACCGACTGAGGGGGCGCCTCGCGCGACGGCCCGCTCTCGGCGTTCGTGTCGGCTCGCGCGTCGCGCTGCGGCGGGGCGAGCATGGGATAGCTGGAATTTGCCGCCGAGCCTTTCGGCATGGCCGCGTCGGCATCCGCGGCACTCGCGAGCAAATATCGGCCGGTGTCTACCGCGGACTCCGCCAAGGTCGCCTGCCGCTCAGCGTTGCTTGCAGAATTTGCGAGGCCGGCCGGCGTATCATCCGCAACGTCCGCGGGCCGCCCCGGCTTGAGCCGATCACCCTTGAGCGCCATCAGACGATCGCGAGCGACGCCGTAATCGCCCTTGCGGCTGCGATCGACCATCGGACCGGCATAGGGGCTGGTGAAGAACGTCTCTTCGCCGGGAAATCGCTCGCGGATCGAGCCTGCGCCCCCCGCACTGTTCGGATCGAACCCGATCAGCTGGTAGTCCAACGGCAGCGGGATGGACGCCGCGGCCAGCGGCTGCGGCGCGTTGAACTTCGCCTCATGGACGGTGCCGAACGGCGAGGCAAAGGCCGCCTTCTGCGCACGATCGACGATAGGCTCGCGCGCGATCGCGGCAGCGAGGTCCTGGCGGCCGACCTCGCCCGTCAGCAGCAGCAATATCAGGATGCCGAGGCCGAAGGGGGCTTCCAGACTACCCTTCGGCCTGTTGCGCGATGCAACCATCCAGGCTTGCCCCCGCCCCTGCAAAACGCAACCCATCTTCCCGCCGGCACAAGGCGACGTGATGGCGCAAATGCGTCAGATTTTTTATGCCCGGCGCAAGCTTGCAATCGCGTTAATCGGCAGCGGACCGCCACAATGTTGCCGCAGGCGATGCACCGTGGGGCCGCCTTGGCGGCACGATTTGCCAGGCCGCCGGCGAGCAGCTCATGGAGCGCACGCGAGAAAGAGCTCCTCCCGCGATCCGGCCGAGCGGAGATACCGCTCGCCGCATCGGGCATCACATCTTCACGCCCTGCTCGGCGAGATATTTCAGCGCGCCCGGATGCCACGGGATCGGCGAGTTCTTGATCGATTGGTTCTCGAGGGCGATGTTCTTTGCCTCGGCGTGCACGGCCGCGAGCTCATCGCGCTTCTCGATGAAGGTTTTGACGATGTCGTAGGCGACCTTGTCGGGCATCTTGGCGTTGGCGACCAGAATGTTCTGGACCACGGCGATGGAATTGTCCTTGTCCTGGCCCGGATACATCTTCGCCGGGATCACGCCCGTGGTGTAGAGGTTGTTGTACTTGCCGTTCATCTTGTCGACCATATCAGCGTGGTCGATCAGCCTGATCTTGACGTTGGGCGTGGCGCCAAGGTCGGTCACCGCGGCGGTCGGCAGCCCGCCGACCCAGAAGAAAGCATCGATCTTGCGGTCCTTGAGCGCGTTGACCGATTCGGCCACGCCGAGCCGCTCGCGCTTCATGTCCTTGTCCTTGTCGAAACCGGCGGCGTCGATGAGGCGGAAGGCCATCACTTCGGTGGCGCTGCCCGGGGAGCCGGTGGAGACGCGCTTGCCCTTGAGGTCGGCCATTTTCTCGACGCCGGTGCCCTCCATGCTCACGACGTGCATACGGTTGGGGTAGAGCACCATTAGCGTGCGCACCTCGACGGGCGCGCCTTTGAACTTGTCCTCGCCTTTGAGCGCATCGAGCGCGGCGTCGACCATCACCAGCGCGACCTCGCTCTGTTGCGAGCCGATCAATTTGAGATTGTCGACAGAGCCGCCGGTCACGCGGGCGGTCGCCTGCACGCCGGGCACGTATTTGGTGAGCACGTTCGCCATGCCGCCGCCGAGGGGATAATAGACCCCGCCGGTGCCCCCGGTCGCGATGGCAATATTGAGCGCCTGATCGGCTCCCTGCCCCCGGGCCGCTCCGGCAATCGCCGCAGCACCCATGGCGAGGGCGCAGATCACAAGTCCTTTGCGTTTCATGATGGTGGTACCTCCTAGTGCGGGGGGCTCGCTTGTACGCGCGCCATGCTCATGCGCTGTCTTAGCAGGACTGCGGCGGCAATCGCCAAGCCAAATGTCGCGGTGTAGCTGATATCGCGGCCGATAGCGGCCTCGATCAAGGCCTCGAGCAGGCTCGGAAATACCAGAAAAAGCCCCGCCAGCGCCAACAGCAAGCGGTCGGTCAAAGTGGCCTTACGCAGGGCCCAGCCCTGCGCCGCCGCGGCCAACGCCGCCAACCCGAGCGCCGCCTTGGCGGTGATCAGGACAATGTCGATCCAAGATCCGTCCTTGGGGACCTTCAGCAACAAGCCGATGCCCTGCGGATCGAGCACGAAAACGAATGGGACGAGGAAGGCGGGCAGCGTGTACTTCCAGGCCTGCAGCGTGGTCTTGTAGGGATCGCCGCCGGTGATCGCGGCCGCTGCGAAGGGCGACAGCGCCGTCGGCGGCGACACCTCCGACAGCACCGAGTAGTAGAAGATGAACATGTGGGCGGCGTAGTCGGGGACGCCGAGCTTGATCATGGCGGGCGCGGCGATGACCGCGCAGATAATGTAGGAGGCGGTGACCGGCACGGCCAAACCGACGATCCAGACGATCAGCGCGGTGTAGATCGCGGTCAGCAGCAGGCTTCCGCCGGCATAATCGATCACGATCGAGGAGAATCTCAGTCCCAGGCCGGTCAACGTGACGACGCCGACGATGATGCCGGCGGTCGCGCACGTCGTTGCCGCGGTCAGCACGCTGGTTGATCCGTCGGAGAGCGCGCGCACCAGCTTTCTCGGCGTGATCGCCGTCTCGCGCGTGAGGAAGCTCAGGCCATAGGTCAGCACCGTCGACCAGAACACCGCGAGCGTCGGGGAATAACCCCACAACATGAAGATGACGATCGAAACGAGCGACACGAAGTGAAAGCCATAGCGCCGCGTCATCTCCGCGACCGTCAGTTCTTGCCGGAAATCCACGACTTGCGCGCCGAAGCGCTTGGCGTCGAGTTCCACCATGAACAACAGCGACAGGTAATAAAGACAGGTCGGGATGACGGCCATCCAGATCACGTCGAGGTAGCTGATCTTCAGAAACTCGGCGATGAGAAAGGCGGCGGCGCCGAGAACGGGCGGCGAGATGATGGCGCCAAGGCCGCCCGCCGCGAGCAGTCCGCCGGCCGCGTTCTTCTCGAAGCCGGCCCGCTGCATAAGCGGATAGGCAACCGCGCCGATCGTCACCGTGGTCGCGACGCCCGAGCCGGACGGTCCCCCGAGCAAAAAGGATGACAGCACCACCGTGCGGCCGGCGCTGTTGGGTTTGTGCCCCATGAGCGCCATCGAAAAGTCGATAAAGAACTTGCCCGCGCCCGAGTGCTGCAGGAATGCGCCATAGATGGTGAACAGGATGATCAACGACGAGGAAACGTCGACGGGAATGCCGAAGATGCCTTCGAGCGTAATGAACAAGTGGCCAACGAGTTGGGAAACGTCGTAGCCGCGGTGCGTCCACGGCGGCGGCAGATAGGGACCGGCCATGGCATAGGCGATGAACGCCAGCGCGACGAACGGCACGATCCAGCCGGTCGTTCGCCGCGTCGCCTCGAGCAGCAACACGATGAAGACCACTCCGAGCACGACGTCGAGGTGCGTCGGCATCGTCGCGCGGTCGGTGAATTCCTCGCCGCCCTCGATGGCATAAACGAGAATCGCGGCGGCTATAATACCGGCCGCGATGTCCCACCAGCGGATGCGATTGCGGAAACGCTCGGAGAGCGGAAACAAAAGGAAGCTCAGCATCAGCACGAAGGCGACGTGGGCGTAGCGCAGGGGCTGGGTGGTGATGATGGGAAAATCGGTGAACGGCCATGCGCCGGCGATGGCGGCATAGAGGTGAAACAGCGACATCGCGACCGCGATCGAGGTGACCAGCCTGCCGGCCCAGCCGAACAAGCGATTGACCACCCCGTCCTCGGCCTCGACATAGGCCTCTGCCTTTTGCAGCCGCTCCAGGGAAACGGCCGGCGCAGAGACATGCGCCCCGGGGGTGCCCTCGGACATGGCTAGCTACTGCCCTTGCGTCTCGTCCTCACGCCTCGCCCGCCGCGGACTTGCCGAGCGCGGCCTGCGCGGCTGCGAGGCGGGCGATGGGCACGCGGAACGGCGAGCATGAGACGTAATCGAGGCCGATCTCGTGGCAGAATGCCACCGAAGCAGGGTCTCCCCCATGCTCGCCGCAAATCCCCACTTTGAGCTTGGAGCGCATCTTGCGACCGCGCTCCACCCCGATCCGCATCAATTCACCCACGCCTTCACGATCGATGGAGACGAAGGGGTCGCTGGGGAGAACGCCCCGCGCCACGTAAGTACCGAGAAAGCTCGCGGCATCGTCGCGGCTGATGCCGTAGGTGGTCTGGGTTAGGTCGTTCGTGCCGAAGGAAAAAAATTCCGCGCTCTGAGCGATCTCGCCGGCCCGCAGCGAGGCTCGCGGCAGCTCGATCATAGTGCCGACCTGATAATCGACCTTTGTTCCCCGCTCGCTCGCGACCGCTTCCGCTATGGCGTCAATGCGCGCCTTCACGAGGTCCAACTCGGCCTTGGTGGCGATCAGCGGAACCATCACCTCTGGCACGACCGGTTTGCCGGTGCGCTTGGCGGCCTCGGCCGCCGCCTCGAAGATAGCGCGCGCCTGCATCTCGGCGATCTCGGGGTAGACCAGCGCCAGCCGGCAGCCGCGGAACCCGAGCATTGGGTTGAACTCGTGCAGCTCACGGGCGCGGTCAGCGAGTTTCCTGGCGTCTGTTCCCATGGCGGCGGCGACCTCGGCGATCTCTTGCTCGCTGTGCGGCAAGAACTCGTGCAGCGGCGGATCGAGCAGCCTGATGGTCACCGGCAGCCCGCGCATGATCTCGAACAGCTCGACGAAATCCTTGCGCTGCATCGGCAACAGCTTGGCGAGCGCCGAGCGGCGGGTCTTTTCATCGTCGGCCAGGATCATCTCGCGCATGGCGCGGATGCGAGCCTCGTCGAAGAACATATGCTCGGTGCGGCACAGCCCGATGCCCTCGGCGCCGAACCGCAACGCGACCCGAGCATCGTTCGGCGTGTCCGCATTGGCGCGCACGCCCAGCTTGCGCACCGCGTCGGCCCAGCCCATCAGGGTCGCGAACTCGCCGGAGAGCTCTGGCTCGGTCATCGGCACGAGGCCGGCGAGCACCTCTCCGGTCGAGCCGTCGATGGTGATGACGTCACCCGCTTTGAAGGTCTGTCCGGCAATGCTCATGCTGCCGGCCGCGTAATCGACACGCAGCACGCCGGCGCCGGAAACGCAGGGCTTGCCCATGCCGCGCGCCACCACGGCGGCGTGCGACGTCATTCCGCCGCGCGTCGTGAGAATGCCCTCGGCCGCGTGCATGCCGTGGATATCTTCCGGCGAAGTCTCGACGCGCACGAGGATGACGCGCTTGTCCTTGGCCTTGAGTGCCTCAGCCTCGTCGGACGAGAACACGATCTCGCCGGATGCGGCGCCGGGCGAGGCGGGAAGCCCGGTGGCGATGACCTTGCGCTCGGCCTTGGGATCGATGGTGGGATGCAGCAGCTGGTCGAGCGCCGCCGGCTCGATGCGCGAAATCGCCTCTTTGCGTGAAATCAATCCCTCGTTCGCCAGATCCACCGCGATCTTCAGCGCCGCCTTGGCCGTGCGCTTGCCGGCGCGCGTCTGCAGCATCCACAGCTTGCCCTGCTCGACGGTGAATTCGAGATCCTGCATGTCGCGGTAATGGCGCTCGAGTACGCCGTAGATGCGCCTGAGCTCCTTGAACGCTTGGGGCATCGCGCGTTCCATCGACGGCTTGTCCGAGCGCGCCTCCGCCCGCGCCGCTTCCGTGATCTCCTGCGGAGTGCGGATGCCGGCAACCACGTCCTCGCCCTGGGCATTGATCAGGAACTCGCCGTAGAGCCGCTTGTCGCCGGTCGAGGGATTGCGCGTGAACGCCACCCCTGTGGCCGAGGTCTCACCCATATTGCCGAATACCATGGCTTGGACGTTGACCGCGGTGCCCCAACTCTCCGGGATGTGGTGCAGACGCCGATAGGTGATGGCGCGCTGATTCATCCAGGAGCCGAATACGGCGCCGACAGCGCCCCACAACTGCTGTTCCGGCTCCTGCGGGAACGGCTCGCCGTGCTCTTCTTGGAGTCGCTGCTGATAGCGGCCGACAAGCTCGACCCAGTCGTCGGCGGACAGATCGGTGTCAAGCGTATAGCCGAGCTTGTCCTTGTACTCGTCGAGGATTTCCTCGAAGTGATGATGGCCGAATCCGAGCACCACATCGGAATACATGGTGATAAAGCGGCGGTAGGAATCATAGGCGAAGCGCTGGTCGCCGGACTTCTTCGCCAGCGCCTCGACGGTCGCGTCGTTGAGGCCGAGATTGAGCACCGTATCCATCATGCCCGGCATCGACGCGCGGGCACCGGAGCGCACCGAGACCAACAGAGGATTGGCGCTGTCGCCAAAGGTCTTGCCGGTGATGCGGCCCACATCGGCGAGCGCCGCCTCCACTTGTTGACGCAGGTCCTTGGGGTAGGTCTTGCCGTTCTCGTAATAGTAGGTGCAGACCTCGGTGGTGATGGTGAAGCCCGGCGGAACGGGCAAGCCGAGACTTGCCATCTCGGCAAGGCCGGCGCCTTTGCCGCCGAGGAGGTTGCGCATATCGGCATGGCCCTCTGCTTTGCCGTTGCCGAAGCGGTAGACCCATTTGCGTTCCCGTGCCGACGTCTTGGACGTGGGCGCCCCGCTGCGCGCCGTGCGGTCGCGGCCGGATGCCGGGCGCCCGGACTTTCTCTTCACTCGAGTACGACGCGACGTCGATCTCACCATGGAACCACGACTGAATGCGCCAGCCGATGATGGTCACCGCCACGGGCGCCGGCGCAAGGGCGCATGGCGCGGCGGCCGCGCTATCAGCGAATGAAGTGATGGATACTATTGAGCCCAACGATGCCGACGATGATCAAGTAGATTGCCACCACGTAATTCAACAGCCGCGGCACTAGCAGGATCAGCACGCCGGCAATGAGGGCAACCACCGGCGTGATATGGGCAAAGGTAATGGTCATTGGGATCTCCTGAGGTGGCAGTCGTTGTTAATGACGAGGTCAGCGGCGGGTTCCACGTGCGAAGCTCATTCTACTCGGTGTCATCATCGGCGTAAGTGGCGGCGGGCCTCCTCAACCCTCGATGCGCGAGAAATCGGCCACCGTGCGGGTCGCCTCGCGGATCTCGTTTAGCAGCTTGAGCCGGTTCTCCCGGAGTTGCTTGTCCTCGACATTGACCGTGACTTTATCGAAGAATCTATCGACGTGCGGGCGAAGCTGCGCCATGGCGCGCATGGCGGCTTCGTAGTCCTCTCGGGCGACCGCGTCCCGGCCCTCCTCTCTGGCCGCCTCGATCGCACGTGCGAGCGCCCTTTCTTCCTCTTGCCGGTATAAGGATCCGTCGGACCACTGGTTATAGTTTCGTCGGTCCTTTTTCTCTTCGATTCGGATGATATTGATCGCGCGCTTGTAGCCGGCTAGCAAATTCTTACCGTCTTCGGTGTCGAGAAATTTTCCCAGTGCCTCCACGCGCCGCACGATCGAAACAATACTTGCCTCGATACTGCCCAGATAAAGTACGGCGTCGACGAGATCGTGCCGCGCTCCTTGTTCACGCAACTGCACCTTGAGCCGATCGTTGAAAAAATCAACAAAATCGACGCCCGCGGTTGACATCTCGGTATCGGACATTTCTGGCCGAAACCGCTTTACGTGCATCTCGAACATACCTCGAGGCGAGAGTTCAAGACTGCTGGTCAATACAATGCGGATCACGCCCAAGGCTGCGCGGCGGAGAGCATAAGGGTCCTTGCTTCCCGTCGGTTTTTCGTCGATGGCCCAGAAACCGACGAGGGTATCGATCTTGTCAGCAAGCGCGACTGCAATCGAGACCGGATCGGTTGGGACGCGATCGTTCGGGCCGAGCGGCTTGTAGTGCTCCTCGCAGGCGACCGCGACGCTTGCGTCCTCACCCTGCGCCAGCGCGTAATATTTCCCCATCACGCCTTGCAGCTCCGGGAATTCGCCGACCACTTCGGTGAGCAAATCCGCCTTGGCAAGCCACGCGGCGCGGCGGACTTGCCTGCGATACGTGTCCTGCTCCTGCTTTAACTCGTCTGGCGACAGCACTTGCCCGGAGAAAAACTCGGGCCGGCTCGCGATCTGACCGGCGAGCTGCTCGATGCGCTCGATGCGCTCCCATTGCGTACCGAGCTTCTCGTGAAACACGATGTGCTTGAACTTCGGCAGTCGGTCTTCCAGCCGCGTTTTGAGATCGCTGTCGTGGAAGAATTTGGCGTCGGCGAGCCGCGCGCGGATGACCCGCTCATTGCCGGCGACGATTGCCTTGCCGCCGTCCCCGGCCTCGATATTGGAGACGAGGATGAACTTGTCGGCAAGGCCACCCTCATCCTTCGAGACGGCGCTTCGCGCCTCCTCAGGATGCGGGCTTCGCAGCACGAAGCACTTCTGGTTGTTGCGGATGGTGGCGCGGACGATCTCGGGCGGCATGGCGAGGAACGCCGCGTCGAACGATCCCATCAATACCACCGGCCATTCGACCAAACCGGCTACTTCCTCCAGCAATCCCGCATCCTCTACAAGCTCATAGCCCTGCGCGAAGGCGAGATTCCTCGCGTCGGCAAAGATTATTTCCTTGCGCCGCTCGGGATCGAGCACGACTCTGGCCTTCTCGAGCTTGGCCGCATAATCCTCGAAGCGACGCACCTTGAACGGCTGCGGCGCCATGAAGCGATCTCCGGCTCCTCGGTTTCCGGACCGAAAGTCGCTACAATGGAGTGCAACGGGCGCACCCAAGCAAGTGAGCCCGGCCGCCGAGACGGCTCGCCCCAGCGCATCGACTTCGGCCAGGGGAATGTCTTGACCACCTCGGGCACGATTTCCGCAATCACATCGATTGCGGGGCGGCCCGGCTTCTCGATCAGCGCCAGGTAAAAATCGCCCTTTTTATCGGCCACAACTTTGGCCTCATGGATCGAGTTGAGCCCGGCCGAGCGCAGGAATCCTTGAATCGCGCCCTCGGGCGCGCCGACGCGCGGCCCCTTCCTCTCCTCCTTCATGTCCGGCTGCCGGACCGGGACGCCCTTGACCGCGAGCACGAGCCGGCGCGGAGTGACGAAGGCCTTGGCGCCCTCGTAGAGGAGCCCGGCGCCGACGAGCGCGTCGGTGACGAGCTTGCGCAAATCCTCGGCCGCCCGCGCCTGCATGCGCGCGGGAATTTCCTCGGAGAACAGCTCGAGCAGGAAATCGGGCATCGCGAGCAGGTAGCAGGCGCAATCGGCATTGTTAAGCCGAAAAGCGGCCGCGTTTCTCTGAGAGACAGCTTTCCTCGCCGCGCGGTTGCGGGGCTCGGCGCCATGTCCCACAGTCGCTATAACGCAACTTACCCGAGCGGTCGGCAGTTTGGATGAAATTTCTCAGCCGCGTCTTTCCGCCCCGTGCCGTCGTTTTCTGCGCCCTCATCGCGCTGGCTGCCCCGGCTCACGCGCTCGCCGGTGAAACGGCCTATCTCATGTATCTCAAGGGGAGCGAGGGGCCGCCTGCGGTGCCGATGCGCGTCGTTTGGGACGACGTCAATAACCGGTCTCCATTGATCTCGGCGCCAAATACGAGCCGGCGCTGACGAAGCTCGGGCTTCCGCGCGTGCTCGAACATGATGCCCCTCCCGAGAAGTCGCGGTTCGCCGTGCGCGACGGCGAATTCGCGCGCTTCGTGAAGGTCGTCGCCGCCTCGATCGTCCAAGGCTTCCTGACCGCAAGCCCCGTTCCCGGCGCCTGGGCGCAACCCGCCGAGGTCAAGGTTGACACGGCGACGCTCCTCATCACGCCGGCGGCCGGCCGGCTGGAGGTGATCGCGCGGCTCCACGTCACCTATCTCGACCCGCAAAAGTCGGGGCCACCGAAGGTTCAGGATTTGATCAAGGGCGATATCGTTTTCGTCGGCCAGCCGGAACCGACCTCCGGTGAGCCAGCGCCCGCTGGCAAGCCGTAAATTAAGACCGCGACCGCCTGTTCACGGCGCAAGCTTTTTATGGCTGCCGTCACACATCGGGCGGTTGCCGGTGCGCTTGCAGGCGCAGAACCAGGTCCGCGCCGCTTGATCCGCCTTCCACTCGACCGGCGAGAATGGTGTGCCTTTGTGCGAGCCGTCGCAGAACGGTTGACTCTTCGAGCGCCCGCAGGCGCACCACCAGTAGCTTTTTCCGGCCTCGACATCGATCGCGAGCGGCGCACGGCCGCCAATTTCAGGTTGCGCATTCATGCCGGCGCTCCTCCCGCTTCGGTCGCGAGCCATGCCTCGCCGCACGCCTCGGCTAGTTCGCGCACGCGCAGAATATAGCTCTGCCGCTCGGTCACGGAAATCACCCCGCGCGCATCGAGCAGATTGAACACATGGCTCGCTTTGATGCATTGGTCGTAGGCCGGCAGCGCCATCAGATGGCGCCTGTCGTTGCCGATTGTCACCCAACCGGCATCGATGTATTTGCGGCAAGCCGCCTCCGCCATCCTGAACTGCTCGAACAGCATGTCTGTTTCGGCAAATTCGAAGTTATGGCGGGAGTATTCCTGCTCGGCCTGCAGAAAGACGTCGCCATACGTGACCTTTTTTTCTCCCTCGCGGCCGTTGAAGTTAAGGTCGAAGACGCGGTCGACACCTTGCACATACATCGCGAGTCGCTCGAGCCCGTAGGTCAGCTCCCCGGAAACCGGCGCGCATTCGAACCCCGCGACCTGTTGAAAGTAGGTGAATTGCGACACTTCCATACCGTCGCACCAACATTCCCAGCCGAGCCCCCACGCGCCGAGCGTGGGGCTTTCCCAGTCGTCCTCGACGAAACGGATATCGTGGAGCTTGGGATCGATGCCGATCGCGGAGAGCGACTTGAGGTAGAGCTCCTGGATATCCTCCGGCGACGGCTTGAGGATGACTTGGAACTGGTAATAGTGCTGCAGGCGATTGGGATTCTCGCCGTAGCGGCCGTCCTTGGGCCGACGCGAAGGTTGCACATAGGCCGCGTTCCATGACTTGGGCCCGAGCGCGCGCAATGTCGTCGCCGGATGAAACGTGCCGGCGCCGACCTCCATGTCATAGGGCTGCAGGATGACGCAGCCGTAGTCCGCCCAATAGCGCTGCAGCGCCAGGATCAGTCCCTGGAACGAGCGCGCGGGGCGCAGATGGACGGGAAGATCGTCGCTCATGTGACCCGCAACAGCTTTAACCGTGAGCTCGAGCAGGAGATTGCCCGCGGCTGATCCGCCACAACCATCAATGCGAGTGGCGCTCTCCTTCTCGCATGACGCGCCATTCGCCGGTGCGCGGGTCGCGCCGTAACGTCGGAAGGCCTTGGCGCACGGCCGGATCGCTCCCCGCCTTCACTTGATCGAGCTCCGCGTTGATGCGGCGCACCTCTTTCACCACCCAGCGCAGGACCACGCCGGTGCCGACCGCGCCCAGTGCAAGCCTGACCAACGGTGCGATGACGAGCGGGGGCATGAATGGTCTCCTGGAGAGCTTCCTTATAATCCATACCGCGCCCACAGTGCGCGGGCTTCCAGCGCCGAGATTATCTCCTCGGCGAAGTCGGCAGCGCGCGGCAAGCCGGTTATATCGCTGGGGGCGACGCCGGGCTGCACGCGGCCAAACCAGCCGCGCGCGGGTGCCACGAGCGGGGTGACGACATCGTCACCGAAACGCGCACGCAGCGTGGCACGGACGTCACCGATGCCATCGGCAAGGCCGAACTCGATCGCCTTGCCACCGGTCCAGTACTCGCCGGAGAACAAGGTTTTTTCTGGACCCTTGAGCCGCGCTCCTCGGCTGCGCTTCACCAAATCGATGAACTCCTGATGGATGTCCCGCTGTAGCGCCTTGAGACGCTCGACATCCTGCGGATTCTCCGGGAGGAACGGGTCGAGCATGGCCTTGTGCTCGCCCGAAGTATAAAGCCGGCGTTCGACGCCGAGCTTATCCATCAGCTTGGGAAAGCCGAACGAGCCGCCGACGACCCCGATCGAGCCGACGATCGAGGAGGGGTCACAGAAGATCTCGTCGGCGGCGCAAGCGATCATATAGCCGCCGGAGGCCGCGACGTCCTCGGCGAACGCAATGACGGGGCGCGCGCTCTCGGCCGCGAGCTGGCGGATGCGACTGTAGATCTGGTGCGACTGCACCGGCGAACCGCCGGGCGAATTGATCAGCAGCGCGACCGCTCGCGCGGTGCGCATGTTGAAGGCGCGCTCGAGCGCACGAGCGACGGTGGCTAGCGTGAGGCCGGGTTTCAACGGCGTCGAAAATCCGATGACCCCCGCGAGGCGCACCACCGGCACGACGGGCAAGCCGCGCAGCCGCTTCGGCAGTATCGGACGCAATGCGTCCCGCGCGCTCGTGAACAGCTGCTGCAAAGGCTCGGCCATGTTCAAGATTGTGCTCTTCCGTTCGCTTAGCACATATGCGTCGTCCCAAACGGTGTTCCGCCGCGGCGCGATGTCACGTCTTATGCCGCCTGCATGTTGCCCTCAAGTTGGCTCGCGCGACAAGACGATGCGAGCGCCGATCAGCTTTCACTCAGCGGCAGCACTGCATCACCCTGCAGCACCGCTTCGGCTGGCGCCGTGGGGCGACCCAACGCGCCGTTGAGGACAAAGCCGGGGAGCAGCACGAGCGGCCCGCGACTGGCCTTTGTCGCCCGCACGAGAACTCGCACCGCGGGCTGCCGATCGCCAGGATAGACCGGGAGGACGGTTGCCGCCCCGAAGGCCGGGGCAAGGGCCTGCAACAGTTCGGCGAGACGGTCGGCGCGGCAGATCACGCTCAGGGTGCCGCGGGAGCGCAGTAGCCGCGCCGCGGTTTTGATCCAGGCGCGGAGCGTATCGTTGGAGCCGGCATGGGCGAGGCGGCGCTGACGGTCAGGCGAGGCTCTTTGCCGCGCCGGGTCATTGAACGGCGGGTTCATGAGGATGCGCGTCGCGGATTCGGGCGCGAGGCCGGCCGCGGTGAACGCGCGTGACGGCGCTGCGACGTCGAGGGCGATCGCGCTCACGCGTGCGCTCAGCCCATTGAGCTGCGCGTTCTCCGCGGCGAGGGCGGCGAGAGCGGCATCGATTTCGACCAGGACGACCCTGGCACCATCAACGCGACGCGCAAGCGCCAATCCCGCCGCGCCCACCCCGGCGCCGAGATCGACCACGCGTTCTCCCGCACGTGCCGGACAGGCCGCCGCCAGTAGAATTGCGTCGTGACCGACCCGGTGTCCGCCGCTCGGCTGCTTGAGCCGCAGCTTGCCGCCGAGCACGGCATCCTCGGTAACCTCAGCGGACATCCGGGCGAAGCTCGTGTCCGAGACCGGCGTCCTCCAGCAATGCGCGCGCATCATCGATACAGCATAGGCTGACCAAGATGCGGCGCGGCAAGATGCCGATCGAACCTTCCAGCACGCTCATGTTCTGGTCGAGCACCACGTGGGGGATGTGAGCGGCATCGAGCAAAGCTCCCACCGCCGAGACCAGCACGGGATCGTTGGTGCGAACGAGCTCGCGCCACTCGTTTTCGTCCCCAAACTCGTCCCCACGTTCGCGCACCCGTCTCCTCCTCAGCCCTGCCGCCGCCATTCCTCGCCCGGCGGCGCCTGCTCAAGATAGGCGATCAACTTTGTCTCCCGGCGGCCGCGGGTGACAGTATCAAGCACGAGACCCGCGACGATCGAAAGCGACGCCAGCAGCATCAGCCCGGTGGACAGAATCGCCGTCGGAATGCGCGGCACGATGCCTTGCTCGAAATAGGTCACGAAGATCGGAATAGCGAGAACGACGGAGGCGATCGCTAGTACAACGCCGAGCGCAGAGAAAAAAGCCAGCGGTCGCTCCGAACGGTAAAGGCCGACAATCGTAATCAGGATGCGCAGACCGTCGCGCCAGGTGCTGAGCTTCGAGGTCGATCCTTGCGGGCGCGCATAGTAGGGCGTCGGAACCTCGGCCACCGGCAACTCAAGTTCGAGCGCGTGCACGGAAAGCTCGGTCTCGATCTCGAAGCCCCTCGACAGCACAGGAAAGGACTTGACGAACCGCCGAGAGAACACGCGGTAGCCGGAGAGAACGTCGCTGAAGGTCGCGTGGAAGGCCAAGGTGAAAAAGCCGGTAAACAGCCGGTTGCCAGTGCGGTGACCCGGACGGTAAGCCGCCTCTTGCTGATCGATCCGGGCGCCGACAACCATGTCGAGCCGCTCCTCGATGAGCCGCGTGATCATCGAATGCGCACTCGCGGCGTCATAGGTTGCATCGCCGTCGACCAACACGTAAACGTCGGCATCGACGTCGGCAAACATTCGCCGCACCACGTTGCCCTTGCCCTGATGCATCTCCCGCCGCACCAGCGCGCCGGCGGCGCGTGCGACATCGACCGTGCGATCCGCCGAATTGTTGTCGTAGACGTAAATCGCAGCCTCGGGTAGCGCGGCGTGGAAATCGGCGACGACCTTGCCGATCGTCGCCTCTTCGTTGAAGCAAGGCACCAGGATCGCCAGCCGTTCTCTGCTGCGTGGCTGCCGCTCCTCGGCGCGCGCCGCAATCGCTTGGGACATCGATCCGCCTTCGTTCGAGGCCGCTCGCTCGCGAAGATGTGCGTTTTAACGCACTTGCCGCGTCACCATAGCGTTTCTATGCTCGCCCGTCCTGCATCCGGGGCCTTGGGAGCAGTGCTTTTGGCCGTCGTCGTCCCATTCGAAAGCCGTTCGCCCGCCACCATCGACCGCCTCAATGAACTGGTGGCCGCCGACATGGAACGGGTCAATACGACCATCCTGTCGCGCACCGGATCAGAGGTGACGATGATCCCCGAGGTCGCCAATCACCTGATCTCGTCCGGCGGCAAGCGGTTGCGCCCCATCCTTACCCTGGCGATGGCGCGCCTCGCCGGCTATTCCGGCGCCGGCCACATCAAGCTCGCAGCCGCGGTCGAATTCATGCACACCGCCACGTTGCTGCACGACGACGTCGTGGACGAAAGCGAAATGCGGCGGGGCAAGCTCGCCGCCCGCATGTTGTGGGGCAACGAGGCGAGCGTGCTGGTCGGCGATTTCTTGCTCGGCCAGGCGTTCAAGATGATGGTCGAAGTCGCCTCGCTCAAGGCGCTGGAAATCCTCTCCTCGGCCGCCGCAGTGATCGCCGAAGGCGAGGTCATGCAGCTCGGTGCCGCCAAGAACACCGCCACCACTGAGGACGATTACCTCGCAGTCATCCGCGCCAAGACTGCTGAACTCTTCGCCGCCGCCTGCGAGGTTGGCCCTGCCCTGGCCTTGCGGCCAAAGGACGAGCAAAGCGCTTGCCGCTCGTTCGGGATGAATCTCGGCATTGCCTTCCAGCTCGTCGATGATGCGCTCGATTACGGAGGAACGGCAGCCAAGCTCGGCAAGAACGTCGGCGATGATTTCCGCGAGGGCAAAATCACGCTGCCCGTGGTGCTGGCATTTCGCCGGGGGTCGGAGAGCGAACGCACATTCTGGCGGCGCACGCTCGAA
>Ga0307277_10000087_pt1 | contig 27576 bp, 23 predicted proteins | sample ER_DNA_116_FD_194473 | JGI IMG/M metagenome (GOLD analysis project Ga0307277, IMG submission 194473) | Bulk soil microbial communities from the East River watershed near Crested Butte, Colorado, United States - ER_DNA_116 | ecosystem: Environmental > Terrestrial > Soil > Floodplain | place...
CAGCACGCCGAAGAACGCCGCTGCCGCAGTCGACAGCGCGACCGCGAACACCGCCGCGGTGAGCTGGTCGTAGCCGGCGGTGGTGGCGAGGATGCAGGCATAGCCGGCGATGCCGAGATAGGCGGCATGCCCGAGCGAGACCATGCCGCCGTAACCGAGCAGCATGTTGATGGAGAGCGCGAACAGCGCGTAAATGAGCACCTGGCTCGCCATGTTGACGTAGAACTCGTTGCCGATGACCCATGGGACGGCGAGGAGGGCCAGCACGCACAGCGCCAGCGCGGCGGCGGCGCGGCGCGTCATATCTGCACCCGCCCGAACAGGCCCTGCGGCAGGAATACCAGCACCAGCACCATCGGCAGGAAGAGCACGAAATAGGCGAGATCGGGCACCAGCGCGATGCCGAAATTGTAGATGAAGCCCACGATGAAGCTGCCGACGAAGGCGCCGAGCAGGCTTCCCGCGCCGCCCAGGATCACCACGATCAACGCGAGCGGCAGCATGTCGGTGTCGAGGCCGGGGTAGGCATTGAGGATCGGCCCGCCCAGCACGCCGCCCACGCCGGCGAGCGTCGCGCCGAGCAGGAACACGGTGGTGAACAGCCGCGACACCGGGATGCCGACGCCGCGCGCCATCTCCGTGTCATCGACGCCGGCGCGGATCATGGCGCCGAGCCGTGTGCGCTCCATCAGGAGGTAGAGCGCCAGCGCGGCGGCGAGCGCGATCGCCAGCACGACCAGGCGATAGGTCGGGAACGCAAAGCCGGCAAAACGCAGCGGCGGGCGCAGCGCCTGCGGCGCCGGCAGCGGCATCGGATCGCCGCTCCACACCAGGAGGCAGATATCGGCGATGATGAAGGAGACGCCGAGCGTGACCAGCACCTGGCCTTGCTCGTTGCCGGCGAGCCGGCGAAGCACAAAGCGTTCCATCACGATGCCGATCAGTCCGACACCGAGGCCGCCGACGAGCGCCGCTAACCAGAACTGCAGCTTGAGCTGCAGCAGCGTGAAGCCGAAATAGGCGCCGAGCATGAAGAAGGCGCCGTGCGCCAGGTTGGGGATGCGCATCAGGCCGAAGATCAGCGAAAAGCCCGACGACAACAGGAACAACAGGCCGCCGAAGGCCACGCTGTTGAGCGTCTGGATGATCCAGAACTGCCACTGCATCTTTTGCCCGAGTTCCGGTGCAATCCATCCTTCTTCGAAAAGATGGACCCCCGGGTCAAGCCCGGGGGTGTCGGATGGTGGCGCAGACGGAGCGCGGTTTACTGCTCGAGATTCTTCGCCGGCGGGTAGTCGCGCGAATAGACCGGGTTCTTGAGAAACTCGTCCTGCTTGTAGGTCCAGAACTGGCTGACGTCGGGATAGGTCTTGACCACCGCATTGACGTAACGGCCGTCCTTCTTCTCCACCTTGCGCATGTAGATGTTGCCGATCGCATTGCCGAACTCGTCGAATCGCAGAGGGCCGCGCAAGGTGTTCGGAACATTCGCCTCCCTAAGCGCCTTCATGAACGTGTTCTTGTCCTCGGCCTTGCCGCCGATCGCCTTGAGGGCGTGGTCGAGGACCTCGCCGCAGACATAGGTCTCCGCGGCGTAGACGCCGGGATCGGTCTTGTAGTCGCGGCGGATGGCTTCGACGAACCTTTTGTTGTTCGGGAAATCGAGCTCGGCCGAATACCAGCAGCCGGTGATGGCGCCGAGCGCATCATCGCCCATCTGCTGCAGCAGCGATTCGTCGACCGGCGTGAAGCCGCCGAGAATCTGCACCTTGTTGCCGTACTCGCGCAGTTGGCGGATGAACTTGAATCCGTTGGAGCCGGCGTGCCCGGTATAAACCGCGTCGAGATCGCCCTTGAGCTGCGAGATGTAGGTGCCGTAGTCCGGCGCGTTGAGCGGGGTCCAAAGCTTCTGCACGACCTTGCCGCCATTGTCTTCGAACACGCGCTGAAAGCCGGCGACGTTTTCGTGGCCGAAAGCGAAATCGTCGGCGATCACCGCGACGCGTTTGCACTTGAGCTCCTTGGCGGCGTACTCGCCGAGCGGATGGCTCGGCTGCGCCGAGGTGCAGCTCGGCCGCACGAACCACGGGTTGGGCTTGCGCTGGGTCATGTCCTCGGCGCCGGCGACGGAGAGAATCGGCGTGCGCGAGGAGCGGACGTAGTCGTCGATCGCCAAGGCTTCGAACGCGGCGAGCGGGCCGATCAGCGCCGCGACGTTGAGGCGTTCGACCAGCTCCCTGCGTCTTGGTGCGGGCCTGCGCCGGATTGCCGGCGGTGTCGGCGGTGTGAAGCTCGACCGGCCGGCCTGCGAGCGTGTTGTTGCGCTCCTTGAAGAAGACGGTGAGGCCTTGCTCCATCTGCAGCCCGCCCGAGGCGAGCGGCCCAGTCTTGATGGTCAGGAATCCGACGCGCAGCGGCGCCGCCTGCGCGGGTGCGGCGGGCACTTTGAGCACCTGCGTCGCGACGGCGAGCGTTCCCTTGATCACGGCACGGCGATTGACGTTCATGGCGTTTCTTCCTCTGGCTATTGTTCACGGACCCGCTCGCTCAATCCGGTCGCAGGTCCTTAAGGCCGAGCCTGGCTTTTACAATATCGCCACCAATCCTGTCCCGTGGTTCGCGCCGCCTCCGCGGCCTCTCGCGATTAATTCCCTGTAAGGATCGCAAGCGCGATCAGATGCCGAGGTAGCGAGATTTGATCTCGTCGTTGGCCCGCAGCTCCTGCGGGCGGGAGGAGTAGACGACCTGCCCCTTGCTCATGACGTGCACGTAATCGACCAGCTCGAGCGCCAGCGCGGCGTTTTGCTCGACGAGCAGAATGGAATGGCCCTGCTCCTTCAGTTGCGCGATCGCCTTCCATAGCCCCTGGATGATGATGGGCGCGAGCCCCTCGGAAGGCTCGTCCATGATCAGGCAGTCCGGGTTGGTCATGAGGCCACGGCCGATGGCCAGCATCTGCTGCTCGCCGCCGGAGAGCGTCCTGGCGCGCTGGCTGCGCCGTTCGCGCAAGCGGGGAAACAGCGCGTAGACGCGTTCCATGTTCCAGCCGCGGCGGTCGACGCTGCGCTCGGCGACCATGAGATTTTCCTCGACGCTGAGCGTGGGAAACACGCGCCGTCCCTGGGGCACGAGCCCCATGCCGCTGCGCACCGTCTCGAACGAAGACGCCGCGGTGATGTCCACGCCCTTGAAAACGATCTTGCCCCGGCGCGGACGATTGAAGCCGACGATCGAGTTCACCAAGGTCGTCTTGCCCACCCCGTTGCGCCCGAGCAAGCCCAGGATCTGTCCTTCCTCGAGCCGCAACGACAGCCCCTGCAGGACGTAGGCGTCCCCGTAATAGGTGTGGATGTCCTGAACTTCCAGGATGGCCATGGGGTCAGCCGGTCCCGAGATAGATTTGCTGAACTTTCTCGCTGCGGCGGATTTGCTCCGCCGGCCCCGCTTCCAGCACCTCGCCGAAATGCAGGACGGAAATGTGCTCGGCCACGTCGAACACCACGTCCATGTCGTGCTCGATGAGCAGGATGGCGAGGCTGCGATCGAGCTGGGCGAGAAACCGGATCATCTCCGAGGATTCGCCCGAGGAGAGGCCGGCGGCCGGTTCATCCAGCAGCAGGATCTTGGGATCGCTGGCGAGACCGAGCACGATCTCGAGCTGCCGCTGCTCGCCGTGCGAGAGATACCGCACTTCGGCGTCCTTGCGGTCGAGGAATCCGGCGCGTTCCAAGAGCCTGTGCGCTTTCTCGTAGACGTCGCGATAGGAGGACAAAAACCGCCACATCACGAATTTCGACGGCCGCAGCCCCTCGATCGCCAGCAGCACGTTGTCGAGAACCGTGAGCCTCGGGAACAGGCTGGTGACCTGGAAAGTGCGCGCCATTCCCAGTGCCGTGCGGCGATGGCTCGGCCACTTTGTGACTTCCTGGCCGAAAAGCATGACTTGGCCGGAGCTGGAGGGCAGGATTCCGGTGATCAAATTGAACAGCGTGGTCTTGCCGGCGCCGTTCGGCCCGATGATGGCCTTGCGCTGGCCGGGCATGACCGTGAGCGTGACCCCGCGCACGGCAGCAAGCCCGCCGAAGCTTTTGGAGAGGCCCCGCAACTCGAGAGCGGGGCAGCCGCCGTTCGCGTTCACCTCGCTCCCCTCGCCCATCGCATGTGAAGCGGCCGGGACGCCGCGGGCGGGCCCCGGCCGGCAAGCGCTAATTGCAGTATTTGCAGGGTGGGAAGTCGCGGCTGTAGACCGGCGTCTTCAAGAACTCCTCTTTGTTGAACTGCCCGAACTGGCTGACGTTCGGATAGGTCTTGATGACCGTGTTCCAGAGCTCCTCCTTGTCGTAGCCGAACATCTTCTTCTTCTCGACCTTCTTGATGTAGATGTTCTGCACGGGATTGCGCATGTCGTCGATGCTGACCGGACCGCGGATGGTATCCGATTTCAGCGCGGCGAGCTGTTTGACGAACTCCTCGGCGCCGGGGAAGTTGCCCTGGTTGTTCTTGATGACCTCGTGGATCATCTGCGCCGACGTGTAGTTGGTCTCTGAATAATACCCAGGCATCTTGCCGAATTTGGCGCGATATTTTTTCACGAAGGCCTCGTTCTTCGGCGTTTCCAGCGCCGCGCTGTATTGCAGCGCGGAGACGTGACCGATCACCTCGTCGCCCATGGACGGCAGCACGAACTCGTCATAGCTCGTCCCGCCGCCGATCACCGGCTTCTTGTTTCCGGAGGCGGCGAGCTGCTTGGGGAACTGCAGCGACATGGGGCCGACCATGAGCGTGAAGATCGCGTCGGCGTCCTGCCTGATGGTCGGGATATAGGGCCCGAAATCCTTGGTGCCGATCGGCGGCCAGATCTTCTGGACGATCTGCCCGCCACAGGCTTCGAATGCGCGCTGGAAGCCGCCGACGACCTCGTAGCCGAACGCATAGTCGGCGCCAATCGCGGCGATCTTCTTGTAGCCCTGGTCGCAGGCCCATTGCCCGAACGGATGACTCGGTTGCGAGCTACTCCAGCCGGTGCGGACCAAATACGGATACTTGGCCAGATCCCGCTGCGTCAGGTCGTCGGCGGCGGAGACCGGCGCGACGTAGACCGTCTTGTCGGCGGTGCTGACCGGCGCCAGCGCGTAGCCGCTCGAGGCCAACAGCCCGCCGACGAGCAGATGCACCTTGTCCTGCAGGACGAGCTTTTTAGCCCGCGTGACGGCGGTGTCGGGCTTGCCCTGTTCGTCCTCGACGATGAACTTCACCTTCGCCCCGCCGAAGTCGCTGTTGACGTCGTCGAGGTAGAGCTGGAAGCCGTCGACCATGTCCTTCCCGACCTGAGCAAAGATGCCGGTCGTGGGCGCCACGAATCCGATGCGCAGCTCCTCGGCGGCGTTTGCAGCCGGTGTGAGGCTTAGTGCCACAACGCCGCCCAACAGTGGCGGACCGAGCCGGCGTAGCAAAGTGATTGTCATCGTCCTCTCCTTGGTGTGAGCCCCGCGAAAATCAGGAAGTCATAGGCGCGATCTTTTTCATGTCTTCGCGACGCCCCATCAGGGTTCGCCGCTGGCGGATTCGCTGCGGAATCCCCATCAACCCGGTCGGCAGATAGAGGATCGTGAGCACGTAGACGGCACCCAGCACGTACTGCCACCAGGGAACGAGGGTGCTCAGGTATTCGCGCAGGCCGAACACGATCATCGCGCCGATCACGCCGCCCACCAGCGTGCCCGCGCCGCCGAGCACCGCCATCAACAGCGCGTCGACCGACGTCGTCAGCACGACGTTCTCCGGGCTGACGATGCCGGCGGTATGCGCCCACAGCACGCCCGCCAGCCCGCCGAACCCACCGGCGATGATGAAGGCGAGATACTTGTGCAGCCAAGTGTTGTAACCGAGGATTTTCATGCGCAGCTCGCGCTCGCGGATCCCCATCAGGCTGCGTCCGAACGGCGATCGGACCAGCGTGTACATTAGCAGCAGTGACACAGCAAAAAAACCGAACACCAGATAGAAGAAGGTCACCTCGTTCGCGAGATCGATGCCGAATTTCGGCCGCGCGCGCAAATTGATGCCGTTGTCGCCGCCGGTGAGCGAATTCCAGCGATAGGCGAGCCCCCAGGCGCATTGCCCGAGCGCCAGCGTGATCATCAGGAAATATACGCCGGTCGCGCGGATGGCGAGCAGGCCGAAAACGGCAGCCAAAGCTGCGCCGAGGCAGATACCGAGGGCGGCGACGATCCAAAAATCGTAGCCCAGCCCGAACTGGTACCTGGTGGCGAGGATCGCGGTCACATACGCGCCGACTCCGAGATAGGCCGCCTGTCCGAGGGACGGAAGGCCGGTATAGCCGAGCAGGATGTCGACGCTCATCACCAGAATCGAGAATGCCAACGCGCGTGTCGTCAGCAGAATGACGAATGAGTTGGTGTTGGGAACGATGACGGCGATCGCCGCGAGGGCCACGACGACGCTCAAGACCTTGATGTGCTGGCTCTGCATCCGTCGTCGCTCACTCGCGTCCGAACAGCCCGGTCGGCTTGACCGCCAGGATCAGCGCCATCGGCGCGTAGAGCGTGAAATAGGACACTTCGGGAAAGAGCGCCTTGCCGAAATTGTCGGCCAAGCCGACGAGCAACGCACCGATGGCGGCGCCGCCGAGGCTTCCCATCCCGCCGATGATCACCACTGCGAAGGCGATCGGCAGCATCTCAAAGTCCAGGCCGGGATAGATGCCGAGGAAGGCGCCGCCGATGACGCCGCCCAGCGCCGCCAGGAACGCGCCGAGCGCGAAAATGAACATGGAAATGCGCGAAGTGTCGATGCCGACGCCGCGCGCCATTTGCGCGTCGTCGACGGTAGCGCGAACCGCCGCCCCCATGCGCGTCTTTTCCATGACCAGCCAAAGCGCGATCCCGATCGCCGCCGCCATTGCGATCATGAAGACGCGGTAGAGCGGGAGATACAGTCCGCCGATCACGACGCTTTGCGTCAGTGCCTCGGGCGGATTGATGTCGAAGTTGTTGCCGGTCCAGATATCCAACGCCGCCTGCTGGAACAGGAAGGCAAAGCCGACCGTCAGCAGCACCTGCCGCAGCGGGTCGAAGCCTAACGGCCGCAGGAAAATCCGCTCCATCAGCAGGCCCACGGCGGCGATCGCCAGTGCCGCGACCGGCAGCGCAAGTGCCCATGAGCCGGTCGTCCAGATGACCGAGAGCGCGACATATCCGCCCAACAGGAAATACGAGCCGTGCGACAGGTTGACGATGCGCATCACCCCGAAGATGAGCGAGAGGCCGCTGCCCACCAGGAACAACAGGGCGCCGTAGGAAATTCCGTTGAAGGCCTGGATCAGCCAGAACTGCGTATTCATTCCTCCCCGGTCCCTCTCCGATCACAGCGGCTGCGTGAGCTTACCTTACCGCGGCGGCATCGCACACCTCGCCAGATGGCCGCAGCAGCAGCGTAGCAATGGCTGTGCCGGTCCCCATGGGTGCTGATTAAGGTTCTCATTGCAGAGCTTTTGCGAAGGAATGGATACGCGGGTCAAGAGCGCGTTTACGCGCGTCCATAGCCCGTCGAAGACGGGCGTGAGCGCCGGCGACGACGCGCTTCTGCGCGCGCATGACGCCTTCCGGTCGGCCCCTCAGCAGGACTGCCTTTATCCTGCTTGCGGCGCCTACCGCGCATCCGCGCTGCCGTCTTTTTGGGCGAGATCAGGGGCAAGTAGGGTCGCTGCCCGGCGCCGGAGTGCAATCCGATGCCCCCCCGAAGACATCGGGGGGCGGTCGCGCGGATCGTCGGAACGGTCCGCAACTCGTATTATGGTAGGATTGATCCGTTCACAATTTACGGGAAGGGGAGGAGCCGTGAAGCTATTTTCCTTTTGGCGCTCGCTGGCGACGTTTCGCGTGCGCATCGCGCTCAATCTCAAAGGCCTCGCGCCGGAGGAGGTTATCGAGGTCAATCTGATGAAGGGCGTGCAACGCGAGGCGAAGTACCGCGCGGTCAATCCGCAAATGGTTCTGCCGGCGCTGGTCGACGGCGAAGGGCCGGCGTTGTTTCAATCGCTCGCCATCATCGAATATCTGGACGAAACCCATACGCAGCCGCCGCTTCTGCCGCAGGGAGCGCGGGCGCGGGCGCGGGTGCGCGGGCTTGCCCAGATCGTCGCCTGCGATTCCCATCCGCTGCTGGTGCCGCGGGTGCGCGAATATCTCGAGCACGAACTCAAGCTCGACGAGCCGACGCGGCTCAAGTGGATCCATACCTGGATTGGCGCGGCGCTCGATGCGCTGGAGGCCAATCTCGCCGCCTCCGAGGAGACCGGCCGTTATTGCCACGGGGACGCGATCACGCTTGCCGACATCTGCCTGGCGAGCCAGGCGGCGGGGGCGAATTTCTACAAATTCGATCTCGCGCCGTTTCCGACCGTGCGGCGCATCGTCGATGCCTGTATGCAGAACGACGCCTTCGCCCGCGCCCATCCGCTGCGGCAACCGGGCGCGCCGCAGGCGGCGTGATTAGGCCGAGGGCGGCGTGCGTAGAACGCGCGCGGCGTGAGCAGCGACGTCATGGCCGGCACCCGGGTCCGGCCTACGGCCGGCCCGAGTATAAACCTTGTGCCGGGCCTGTACGTCTTTATAACGAGCGCAGCATCAGGACGTGGATGAATTGAAGTCGTTAATCCCATGAAACTTGCAAGCTTCAACGCGAATGGCCGCCCCAGCTACGGTGCGGTGACCGAGGCCGGCATCGTCGATCTCGGCCGCAAGCTCCCGCAATATCCGACGCTGCTCGATCTCTTGCGCGCAGATGCGCTCGTGCAGGCGCGTGCGGCGGCGACGGGATCGGCCGACTACCAAATCAAGGAGCTGGAGATGCTGCCGCCCATCCTGGCGCCGGAAAAGAACATCTGCGTCGGCATCAACTATCCGGACCGGAGCGCCGAGTACAAGGATGGCAGGGAGGCGCCGAAATATCCCAACCTGTTTTGCCGCTTCGCGTCCTCGCTGGTCGGCACCGACCAGCCGATCGTGCGGCCGAAGGTGTCTGACAAATTCGATTACGAGGGCGAGATTGTGCTGGTGATCGGCAGGGAAGGCCGGCATGTCCCGCGCGAGAGCGCATTGTCGATGATCGGCGGGATGACGCTCGGCAACGAAGGCAGCGTGCGCGACTGGCTGCGCCACGGCACCTTGAACGTCACGCAGGGCAAGAACTTCGACAAGTCCGGCAGCCTCGGCCCGTGGATGGTGACCAGCGACGAAGTCGATCCGGCAAAGCCCATTTCGCTGACGACGCGGGTAAACGGAGAATTGCGGCAACAGGACAGCACCGACCGGCTGACCTGGGGCTTCGCCTGGCTGATCAACTACATCAGCACCTTCGCGACGCTTAAACCCGGCGACCTGATCTGGACCGGAACCCCGACCGGCGCCGGCGTGCATCGCAATCCGGCGGCGTGGCTCAAGCCCGGCGACGTGGTGGAAGTCGCGGCGCCGCAGATCGGCGTCCTGCGCAACACCGTGGTCGACGAAGCCTGAGGCGCCGCGTGCGCCCTCGTCCTACCAGCAGGTGTCGGCCGGCGGGTGTTGCCCTCAGAGGGGCACAATGGTCTGCCCACGAGCGCAAATGGTGAGGGGGTTCAGGCAATAGAGTAAGCCACGCAGCCGCTATGCCGTCGTCCAATCTGTGGATGATTACGAGATTTGGGGTCGGAGAAGGTGAACAAAATATTGAGCTGCCGGCGTCAGTACAGCGTATAGACCGTCGACTAAACGAGCGTCGTAGCAAAATGATTGTTTTTACATTGTCGCCGGCGTGGGTTTCGCGTGGTGAGCAGCGCTGTTGCGCGCGTTTTGGCTGGCCTTTCTGAAAATGGATGAGGGTTCACCATGCAGACCATTAGGTTCGAACGCGAAGCGACCGTCGGATGCATCGTTCTTGCGAATCCACCGTTCAACCGGCTCGACCAGCGGTTTTCGGGATGTCTTCGGGAGGCCGTTCATGAGGCGAGTGAAAGCGACATCCGCGTTCTGGTGATCAAAGCGGAGGGACCCCACTTCAGCTTCGGCGGTGAGGTGCGGGAGTGGCCCGGCAAAGACGTCAATTGGTTTCGCACCTTCGTAGCTGAGGTCAATCTGTCGTACCGCGCGATCGAGGCTTTAAGGGTGCCAACAATCGCTGCAGTCCAAGGGTGCGCCTTCGGCGGCGGTTTCGAACTCGCTCTCAGCTGCGACTTCATTATAGCCGCCGAGAACGCCGTCTTCCGTTGCGTGGAAGTCACGACGGGAATGTTGCCCATCGCGGGAGCGCTACAACGTCTCGCGGAGCGTGTCGGGCGTGGACGCGCGTCGCGCTTCGCCATGCTGGGAGAGCCGATTTCTGGTGCTCTGGCGGGTGAACTTGGTATTGCCACGCAGGTTGTTGCGGAAACCGAAGTCATACAAACAGCCGAAACGCTGGCGAAGAAACTGGCGGTGGGTCCGACTAAGTCCTACGCAGCGACCCGCACGCTTCTGAAGGCCTGGTCAGCGGGCGGAATACCTGCGGCCGATGCCGTGATGCTCGACATCACGATGGATCTGTTCAATACCGACGATTGCACCCGTGGCTTTCTCAATACAGCCGAGGCGTTTGATCTGGACACGGAGCCCTCCGATTTGATTTTCAACGGCCGTTGACGTCGTCCCCATTCTGCGGGGTCCGGATTTGTGCACGAAGTGTAGGGAGACTGGATTTATTCGACTTCGGCCCAGCTTACATTGTCGAACTCGGGCAAGCCCGAGTTCGGCCAGGAGAGGGCGCAACAACGTGCATCGCGTGTGCGCGACGAAACTGTCCGGCTACTGCGCCAGCTCGGTGACCTTGCCGTCCTTGGCGCGGCCTTGTGCGTAGTACTGACCGATGTTGCGCATCAACGCCTCGTCCGACACGGAATAGAGCACCGCGTCGGTCTTGCCGGTATTGATGTGGCGGCGCCACAGGAAGTTCGGCACGACGAAGATGTCGTTCTGCGCCCAATCGAAACGCTTGCCGCCGACCTCGGTCGCGCCTGAGCCTTCGATCGCGACGTAGAACGTGCCTGCGGTCTCGCGCTTGAGCTCGGTCTCTTCGCCTGGACGCAAGAGCTGCGCCGAATAGTTCAAGGTCTTGAACACGGGTTCGCCGGTTACCGGATTGACGAAATCGACCTTGATGCCCTCGTGCGGATCGCCTTCCTCATTGCGCAGGCTGTGCAGCGTCTCGAGCACGTCGGCCCCGCGGTAATGGATGAGCGGCGCGGGGCTGCGGCCGACGCCGATCTGGTGATCGACGAAGGCGGGCTTGATGCCGCCGCTGCCGTAAAGCCGTCGCGCGCGGCCATCGCTCTTGGTGACGGCCTGCACCTTGGCATTGCCTTGCGCGCCCGGCAGGTCGTGATCGACCCAGGCGGCGTCGAGGAACTCCATCAGCGGCCAATCCAGCATGTCAATCCAGACCACCGGCTCGCCCGAGTCGTTGCCGTGGTCGTGCCAGGTGCCGTTGGGGGTGAGGATCAAATCGCCGCGCGCGGCGGTGCAACGCTCGCCTTCGACGACGGTATAGCCCCCCTTGTCCGAGAGGATAGTGCGGCTGGCATTGGGCGAATGCAGATGGACCGGCGCGACGTCGCCGGGATTGTAGATCGAGATCGCGCAGCGGATCGTGTTGGTGACCTGCAGACGGCCGTTCAATCCGGGATTGAGCAGGAGGATGCTCTGCCGGTCGGCGAATTCGATCGGCGACACCTCGGCCTTGCGCGCGATCTCGGAGATGCGGTGCAGATAGGGGCTGAACTCGCTCCAGCGCCACATGTACGGCAGCGTTTTCATCTGGTTGGCGGCGACGCGCCCCGACGCGAGCTGCCCGCTGCCTTCGCCGCCGGTCTCGCTGAACCAAGGCCGCTGCGCCGGCGCGTTCGCCTGGGTACGGACCCAGACGTGATGCTTGGCGGCGTCGACGTTGATGGCTTCCATCATCTCGCGCGCCTGGTTGGACAGCGGACGCTGCGTCTTGGCGGCTGCGGCGGCGGTCATGACGTTTTCTCCTCAAACCTTGTGATGTGGGTCTTTTTTGATGTCCGGCAACTGCGGCCTGCACGCAATAGGGCTAAAGCCTTGCAATGACGGGCCGGTCCGGGTCGATCTTGCGTAAAAGGTACAACTGCTCGCGGAGGGTTTGCAATCGAGCGGCCGGCATGCCCGGACTGCAGATCCCTCATTTGCCGGCCAGGAAATCGGCAACGGCGCGGGTGAAACCGGCGGGCTGATCGAGGTTCGAAATATGTCCGGCGCCGGCAAGCTCGACATAGCGCGAGCCGGCAAGCGCGTCCTTGAGCTTGCGCATGGGGGGCGCGGCGGCGTCCTTTTCGCCGACTAGAAACAGCACCGGCCGCGTCACCGTCGCAACCGCCGCGGCGTAGTTGTGGTCGGCGAGCGCCGCCGCGCATCCGTTAAAGCCGTTCACCGGGGTGGTGCGGATCATCTGGCGCACCTTATCGAGGTGCGGCGGATTGGCCTCGATGACCTCGGGCGGGAACCAGCGGGACATGGTGGGCTCGACCAGCGCCTCCATGCCCTGCTTTTGCGCGACCACGATGCGCTCCTCCCATTGCTGGCTGCTCGCCGGCGTCGACTGACACGGCGAATCGCAGACCACGACCCGGTCGAGCCGATGCGGCCATTGCTGCGCCAGGGCGAGCGCCGTGGCGCCCCCCATCGAGAGGCCGGCGAAATGCGCCTTGCCGATTGCAAGCGCGTCCATCAGCGCGAGCACGTCGGCGATCAGCAGCTCGAACGTGTAGCGGCCGGCGGTTGCCTCGCTGCCGCCGTGCCCGCGCTGATCGTAGCGCAGCACGCGGAACGCGCGGCCGAGCTCGCGCGCCTGCTCGTCCCACATGGTCAGATTGGTCGCGAGCGAGTTGCTCAACACAAGCCAGGGAGCGCCTTCCGGACCGTCGAGCTGATAATTGATGGTGATGCCGTTGGCCTTGATCTTCATGACGAGGATCTTCCCTTCAGCCGGCGCGTTGCCGCGCCGGGGATCGAGTCTGCCCCTGCAGAAAGTCCTGCAGCAGCGCGAGCAGCGCGGCCGGCGCCTGCGCCGGCATCATGTGCACCGCGTCGATCAGCTCGAAGCGCGCGTCGGGTATGGTCTGCGCGAATTGCTGGCTGGCCGCCGGCGGCCGGACCTGATCGAAGCGGCCGGCGACCACCATGGTCGGCCGCCGGATGTCCTTGGCGAGGTGCGCCACGTTGGGCCGGGCGATCGCGCGGTTCAGCGCGGCAAAGCAGACCGGATCGTGGGCGAGATAGCGCCCGCGATAGGTGGCATAGGCGGCGCGCTCCCCGATATCTGGCGGCCAGGACTTGTCGAGCGTGACCGCAAGCGCCTTGCGCATGCCTTCGCGCTCGGTGAGCGCCGCGCGCTCTTCGAGCGCCGCCACGCGGCTCGGATCGGCGCCGGTGAACGGATTGCAGAACGCAAAGCTCGCAATGCGGTCGGGGTGCCGGGTCATATAGATCAGCGCCTGCATGGTCGCGGCGGCGACGGTGACGAAGTGATACGGGGCGGGCAGCACGCTGGCTTGCAGCACCGCCTCGAGATCCTCGACCAAGAGTTCGGTGGTGATCGGCTGACGCACCTTTTCGGACAGGCCGGAGCCGCGCTGGTCGTAGCGCAGCGTGTGGAACTGCGCGCGCAAGGCCGGAAAGATTCCGTCCCAGCTGGCGAGCGTGCCGCCCATCTCGTGCAAGAGCACGACCGATGGTCCCTCGCCGGCAAGCTCGAAATGGATGCTGATGCCGTTGGCGTCCATCCAGGGCACGGGTTTCTCCTCCCGACGTGGCGCGGCGCATAGAGGCATGGGCGCTGGCAAAATTCAACACGAGGTCGTGCCATTGGCGTTCGCCGGTGGCCCCGGCGCAAGCGTCTGACATAATGCATCGCAGGCGCAGGACGCTGGGCAAGCTACGATGGCATCGCCGCGCAGGATCGACGTGCACTTCCACCTCATCCCGCCGTTCTACCGCGAGGCGGTCTACACGGCGGGGCGCGGCCCGGCCATCGGCAGATACCCGGAATGGACGCCGCAACTCGCGCTCGAGCTGATGGATACCCACGGCATCGAGGTCGCGCTCACCTCGCTGGCGCAGCCCGGCGTCGGCTTCGCCAGCGGGGCGGGCGCGCAGGAGCTAGCGCGGCGCTGCAACGACTACGCGGCCGAGCTCATCGCGCGCTGGCCCAAACGCTTCGGCGCGTTCGGCACCGTGCCGATGTGGAGCATCGAGGGCGCGCTCGATGCCATCGCGTATTCGCTCGATACGCTTAAGTTCGCCGGGGTCTCCCTGTTTGCGAGCTACGGCGAGAACTTCCTCGGCGACGCGCGGTTCGATTCGCTGCTGGCGGCGCTCGACGAGCGCGGCGCGGTCGTGTTCGTCCATCCCGGCCTGCATCCCTCGAGCAGTTCGCTCGCGCTGCCTTGGCCAGCCTTCATGATGGAGTACTTGTTCGACACCACGCGCGCGGTTGTGAACCTCGTGTTCTCCCGTGCGATCGAGCGCTTCCCGCGCATTCGCTTCATCCTGCCGCACGCCGGCGGGCTCGTGCCCTATTTCGCGTGGCGGCTTTCGGTCTCGCCGATGATCGACCCGCGCCTGCCGCGGCTGTCGCGCGATGAGGTCGCTGCCAGCCTCAAGCATTTCTGGTACGACAACGCGCTCTCACCTTCGGCGCGCTCGATCACGTCGCCTTGCCGGAGCGCATCGTGTTCGGCACCGATTATCCCTTCGCCAACCCGCGCGTAATCGCGGAGATGATCAAGACCTACGAGTCAGGATTCCTCTCCACCTCCCGGCGCGCCGAGATCGACCGCGGCAATGCCTTGGCGCTGTTTCCGAGATATGGGTGACGGACGCGCGAAGAGCTCGGTGCGCTCCCTCTCCCTATGGCAGAGGGAGCCGACCGAACTTGCGGAACGGTCATCGGCCGGCGGTAGCGGCCGACGCCGGCTTGGCCATCAATTCGACCAGCAGTGCGACATCATCGATCGCGTCAAGCGACCACAGCCGCGCGGCAAGGTCCTTCGCCTGCGCCGGGCCGAGCACGGGCCCGACGAGGTCGAGAAACTTCGCCTTGAGCGCGGCGTCGTCGAGCGGCAGGAGGCGCGAGCCGCGCGCCTCCTCGACTTGGCGCGTGTGGCTGCCGCGCGCGGTCGCAACCGTCACGCGGGCCGGGCGCAATTGCGGATAAAGGCGATCGACCTCGGGCGGCGCCGTCACCGTGAGCTTTCGCGCCATGGCGGCAAGCGCCGGATCGCGACGCACCGCATCGGCAAAATGCTCGAACTTGACGCCGCGGAATTTGAGCGCGAGCGCGATCAGATAGGGAAAGCTCAGCTGCGCGCTGGCGAAGTCGTCCCACCCGGTCGCGGCGTGCTCGGCGGCGATGCGATAAGTCGCAACCTCGACACGCTCCACCTCCGCCCCGGCGATGTTCTCCTCCTCGAGGATGCCGATGAGCGCCTCGACCGCCGGCTGAATGTGTCGGCAGCACGGATAGGGCTTGATGTAGCAATGGGTGATGCCGAACGGCGTCTCCGGCGGCAACGCGATTGCGCGCGCCGACGAGCCCGGTTCAGGCGAGTGTCCGGCGCGCGCACTTTTGGAGTGGCCGCGCTGGGCGCTCGCTTCGCTCGCCAGCGCGGCGTGCGCGTTCTCCGCGCGGCCGAAGGCCTGCATGAAGCCGTCGCGCGCCTCGATCACGCCGGGCGGGCCTTCGACGCCTTGCTCGGCCAGCAGCGCGGCTTGCAGCCCCTCGCGCGCGGCGTGGCCGGCATGCAGCCGCTTGATATCGCCGCCGCCGTTGACGAAGGCGAACAAGCCGCCGGCACTCGAGGCGGTAAGGCCGAAAGCGTGCGCGAGCCGTTCGGGAGAGAGTGTGGCGAGCTTGCCGGCGGCCGCGGCCGCGCCGAATACGCCGACCGCGGCGGTGGGATGGAATCCGCGCTGGCGCAAATCGGGATGGCAGGCGCGGCCGATGGCGATCACCGTCTCGTACCCGGCGACGATCGCCTCCATCAGCGCTCGCCCGTTGCTGCGGCGCGCGCAAGCGAGCGCAAGCGCCGGCGGTACCACGACGCAACCCGGATGCACGGAGCCCTGCGTGAAGCCATCGTCGAGCTCGATGCCGTGGGCGGCGGTACCGCCGAGGAAGGCGGCATCGATGAGGTCGGCGCGACGGGCACGGCCGGGCACCGGAACGTGGCCGGCGGGGCGCACCGCCGCGAGCACGGCTTCGGCGCGGCCCGCCACCTCGCCGGTCGCGCCCGCGATCATGACGCCGACGGTGTCGAGGACATGGCGGCGCGCATAATGGCGCACCTCATCGGGGAGGTCCGCATGGCGAACGTCACCGACGAATTGGACGAGCGCCGCGGTCGCGGCGGCCTGTGGAGGGAGCGTCTGCAGCGCTTCGGCGTGAGCCAAGGATATCCTCCCGAGGTCGCGACGCGCGGCCAAGTTTAAAGCCTATGCGCTTCCCGCAGGCCGCACCAGAGAAAGCCTGGGACGACTCAGACCGTGCGCGATCCGCCGCTCATCCGCAATCGCTTCATGCGCGGGCTCGGCACCTCCCGCGCGAGCGCGCTCGACGGGTAAACGCTCGCGCGGGAACGCGCGAAGAGGTCTACTGCCCCGTCTCGAAAGTGCAATTCGCGCCCCCGCCCGCCTTCTGCATGATCTCGTTCGGATCGATCGTGCAGCGCAATTTGGAGATGCTTTCGATGCTCGAGCCTGCGGCGCCCTCGGAGGGCACGCCGGCAGCCGCCGCCGTTGCGCCGACTTCATTGGCCTCGCGCCCGGTCAGCGTGCGTTTGCGCGACCCGAAAGTGAGCTCGCAGCTGCGCGAGGTGATGTCGACATTGCTTACGCGACAGACCACGGAGTCCGCATCGACGGAAATCTTCGTGTTCGGGGTAAAGCCGAATCGAGTGTTGCCGCGGAAAAGGCGCGCGATGACGCGCTTATCGAACGCGCGCACCGCCGGTGAATGTTGCGCGATCACCGCGGCTAAGGCCAAGGCGGTCGGCCCGGTTGCGCTTCCCGGCGCGGCGGACGCAGAGTTTTGCAAAACCGTGAGCGTCAATGCCGAAATAATCAGCTTCTTCATCTCTGCAGCCTCCTGCGGTCTCTCTGCGTCGGCAATCCGCGCGTGCCCGCGATGGCGTGACCAGCGAAAACGGAAACGCCCGGCGGGACGTTCAACCTCGATTGGATGCCGGAGTGTGGCTCAGCGCGGCGCAAATGTCGAACCCAGCGCAAACCGAAACGCATTGACGCAGCCTCCTAGCAAGGTCAGGCTTGTCCTGCGCGCGATACGGTGATTTGCACGTCTTCGGAGGTGCTGCTTGAGGCCGGCTATCGATCCTCGCCGCGGCGACATCGAGGATGACGCGTCGAGCTCCAAGCGCCGCTCGCTCTTATCGCTTGCCGGCAGTCTGCTCGCGGAGATCAGCCTGCCGAAGCTGGTCGTCGCCTTCACCCTCCTCGTCATCGTGCCGGGATTGGCGCTAGGGATCGCGCCGATCGTCGCCGCGATCTGGTTCGGTAAACTTTCGAGCAAGCTTGCTTCCGCGCTTGCTGGCGTTTGGCCTGCCCTCCTGCTTGTGATTGTCGTCGCTGTCGGCTGGTTTGGCGGCCGGCAATTGCTGCGCTTGGCGGAGAACAGCTTCTGGTCGCTCAATTCGCTCATCGTGCAGCCGGCTTATACGGTTTGCCGCGAGGGGCTTCGCCAATTCGCCGAGCGGTGGCTGCCCGCGCAGGCAAGCAAAACGCAGCGCTCGCGGCTGCGTGCCGCCGCGGCCTTGGTCTCCGGTGCAATGATCTGCGGCGTTGCGTTGCTGGTGCTGATGCAGGTCTTGCCGCATGCGGATTTGTTGCGGGGCGCTGCGGGCGTGGGATCGCTCAAGCATCTTGCGGCAGTGGCCTTGGCCAACACACTGGTGTTGGTTGCCGGCTATCTCGCGGTGGCTGCGCTGGTCTGGGGGATTGCCGACGCGACCATGGCGCAGCCCTGCGATCTCGAGCAATTCGATCAGCCTCGCGAGGACGTGCGCACGTGGCGCATCGCGCATTTGTCCGACGTGCACGTCGTCGGCGAACGCTACGGCTTTCGTCTCGAAAGCGGCAGGTCGGGGCCGCGCGGCAACGAGCGTCTGGCGCGGCTGCTCGCACAGCTGGACCTTTTGCATGCGAGCGATCCGCTCGACGCCATCGTGGTGAGCGGGGACATGACCGACGCCGGTCGCTCCAGCGAGTGGGCCGAATTCCTGGGCGTCGTCTCGCGTCATCCGCGTCTCATCGAACGAATGCTGATCATTCCCGGCAACCACGACCTGAACATCGTCGATCGTGCCAATCCGGCGCGCCTGGATCTCCCGACCAGCCCGAACAAGCGGCTGCGAAAGCTGCGGGTTCTCTCGGCAATGGGAGTCGTTCAGGGCAATCGCGTGCGGATAGTGGATCGCGCAGCGGGTCATCTGGGCGCGACGCTCGCGTCTACCTTGGAGCCACATCTCAAGGAGATCGCGAAATTCGCCGACGTCGGCAGGCCCTGGCTGTCGAGACGCCTGGCCGAATTATGGACCAGCGTCTTTCCGATGGTGCTGTCGCCAGATGCGGACGATGGCCTGGGAATCATTCTGCTCGACTCGAACGCCGATACGCATTTCTCGTTCACGAATGCGCTCGGCATGATTCCGGTCGATCAAGCCCGTGGCCTGGAGATCGCGTGCGCGCAGTACCCGCATGCCTGCTGGATCGTCGTTCTCCATCATCACGTCGTCGAGTATCCGCGCCCGGCACGGGCGCTGTCGGAGCGCGTCGGTACGGCCCTGATCAACGGCAATTGGTTCGTTCGCCGGCTGAAGCCGCTCGCCGGACGCACGGTGCTCATGCACGGTCACCGGCACATCGACTGGATCGGGGAGTGCGGCGGAATTCCCATTCTCTCGGCGCCATCACCAGTGATGGAAGCAACCGACGACGTGCCCACGTACTTCTATATCCACAAGCTCGCGATCGGATCCGACCGGCGACTGAGACTACTGCCGCCGCAGCGCATCACCATAGAAGGAGAACCGAGCCTCCATTAGCTCCGCTCGCGTCCCGACAAAAGCGCCGCGATCCATCGCGTGGACTCCCGTTGTTCGCACAGCGCAAGAGCTGCGATCACGATGGGCACCCCGATAAACGCGCCCGGGATGCCCCAGAGAAAGGCCCAGAAAAACACCGCGAACAGGACCAGGAACGGCGAGAGCGAGAGGGCAGCCCCGGCGATGCGTGGCTCCAAGTAGCTGCCGATGAGGAATTGGGTGACGTTGAGCCCCACGAACACGATGACGGCCAATTGCCACGAGCCAAACTGCAGGAGCGCGAAAAGGGTGGGAAATACCGTCGCGACCAGCGGCCCGATGAATGGGATGTAGTTCAGCACGAACGCGATCACGCCCCACGCCGTGGCCAATTCAAGTCCGGCAATGAGCGCAAAAGCCCAGACCACGAGGCCGGTCAGCACGCTCATTGCACTGCGGACCAGCATATATCGCTGAAACTTGTCCGCGATCTGGGTGCTTGCTTGCAGGATGGTCTGCGCGGCCTCCTTGTTGCTGAGGGTTTCGATGTTTTTCCTTGCGATATCGACCTCCAGCAGACCGAGAGCGGTGAACACGAACGTGATCACCACGAATGTCACGAGGCCCTGCAGTCGCCCGCCGATCTCTTGGACTGCGCGAATCAGCCATCCTGCGTTGAAATTCTCGACCAGGAAGCTCGTGACCAGGATGCCGTGCTCTTCGAGCCAGTCGGTCCATTGCAGGTACAGTGCTTGAAATCGCAGCGCATTGTCGATCACCCAGCGCCCGACCGTGCCGAACGACCATACGATGAGGTAGCCGAGCACGGCTATGACGAGAAGGGTCACCACCAAGGTGGCAACAAGCGCAAGCAGCCGCGGGACCCTGGTCTCCAGCGTACGTTGCAGCGGCCAGACAATCGCAAATGACGAAGAGCGAGAACGCGACCGGCGCAAGAATCGAGCGGGCGAAATAAAGACCGGCAAAGAGCAGAACCGCGGTGCTGAGGCCTAACATGGTCAGCGCGCCTCGGTTGCTCATGCAGATCTTACCCTATTCGATCGTACTCCGGCTCACACGCCTTCGAGCAACTCGTCCAGGTTGAAGGTGGAGCGTCGGCCGAGATCGTCGCCGTGCGCACTCAGGAATGTCGCACTGGCGCGACGGCCCTCGTCGCGCAGCATGCACAGGAATTCCCACTCGGCGTTGAGTTTGGAAGAGTAGCCGAGCTCGACCATCATCTCGCTCGTGATGCGATGGATGCGCATATCCGCCCACCTGGCGCTCTCGCAGTTCTCCGGCTGGGTGACGTGGCGCAGCAGCGCGATCATGCGCAGCTCTTTCAGCAGCACGGCATTGAACGAGACCTCGTTGAGCCGATTGAGAATGTCGCGGGCGGAGCGCGGCAATGCCGGCCGCTCGACCGGATTGATCTGAACAAGAATCGTATCCTTCGAGGTACATTCCCGCACCAGCGGCGTGATGGTCGGGTTGCCGGAATAGCCTCCGTCCCAATAGCTTTCTCCCTCGATCTCGATCGCTTGGAACATGGTGGGGAGGCACGCCGACGCGAGCAGCACGTCCGGCGTGATCTCGCTGTTTCGGAACACCCGCCCGCGCCCCGTGCGCACGTTCGTCGCGGTGACGAAGAGCTTGATCGTTGCTCGCGTCAGCCGATCGAAATTGACGATTTCGGTAAGGATGTCGCGCAGCGGATTTGCGCGCGGGCCCATATCGTAAGGAGAGAACAAGCGCGCCATCAGGTCCATGGCGACGAAGGCCGGCGAATGGTCGAGCGTCCAGCGACCCAGCAAGACGTCGAGCGGCGTGCGCCGCAGCGGGCTGAGCAGCGCCGCGCGCGATACGCGCCGCCAAAAATTCTCCAGCGCGGCGCGGGCGCCGTCGGCGCCCTTGTCGGCATAGCCGTCGACCAGCACCGCGGCATTCATCGCTCCCGCCGACGTGCCCGAAATGCCGTCGATCCGCAGCCACGGCTCCTCGAGCAGGCGGTCGAGCGCCCCCCAAGTGAACGCGCCGTGGGCGCCGCCGCCTTGCAGCGCGAAGTCCACCAGAATGGGGGCGCGGGGCGATTCCACGATATCCGCCGTCACCGTAATCGATCGTCAGGATGGTCTTCTTACGTGACATGGAGATCAAGATAGCTCGGCGGAATTGCTGGTCGAGGCATGGCGAGCGGACAATTCGGCTCGGCAAGAAACGCAATACGGGTGCGTGCTGCGGCCGGTGACCGACACGCCCGAATGGGCTAGAAGAGGCACAGCCGCGATCGACAACATTCGATCTAGAAACTCTAGGAGGAGGGCGCCATGGCCAATAGCTTGCGAGCGGTGACCGTCGCCCCCAAAGGGATGGGACTTTACGATTTCGTCGCCCGTCAGGAGGGCTTCTTCGCCGCCGAGGGGCTCGACGTCGAATTCGACTGGAAGACCTTCCGCGGCACGCAGTCGAGCTGGAAGGGGCTCGACTATTTCCAACGTCCGCAGGACCAGCCCTATACGCAGGACAAGCGCGAGGTGATCCAGGGCGCGTGCGTCTGGGGCACGATCTGCAATGCCAGCGCCGGCATGGGCAAGATGGTGCCCGACGCCTACGGCGTTTCTCCGTGGGCGATCTTCGTGCGGCCGAACTCGCGCATTCGCCGGCCGGAGGACCTCAAGGACGTGCCGGTCTCGGTCGGCATGCGCGCGGGAAGCCACTTCAACGTGCCGTATCGGCTGGAGAAATATCTTCCGCTCGAAAACATCAAGGTGGTGAACACCGGTGGGTTCGGCGCTCGGCTCAGGGCGCTGCTCGACGGGGAGGTCGAGGCGGCGAGCCTACTGCCGCCGCAGATCGCAATGGCCGAGCAGCTTGGATTGCGCGCGATCATCGCCGACACCTTCAAGACGCTGTGGTGGGTTCCGGACCATTTTGAGTCGGAAATCGTGCGCGCCTACCTGCGCGCGCTCGAGCGTGCCGAGCAGGCGATGGACACCGACATGGACAAATATCTGCCGCTGTGGCGGCTCGCAATCCCATCGGAATTCGAGAGCAATCATCGGTGGGACTTCGCCAAGTTCGGCCGCGGCGAGCGGTTCTATTATCGCGCGCTGCCGCGCGAGGAATTCGAGGATACGCTGGCGCAGGTCGAGCGCTGGGGTCTCGATCAGTATCTCAAGGATCGCAGCTATGAGACGCTGAGCTATTCGGCACCCTCCTAGGCGCGCACGGGCCGATTACGCTACGCTCATCCCCCGTTACGACAGGCCCGGTCGTATCGGATCACCGGGGCGCCCGTACACTGGCGTTCATCGCCCATCCCGTTCGCAAGGTCATCGATGAAAAACATCAATCAAAATCCCTTCACTACGCGACCCGAGATCGATGGCACGTTCGGCGTGGTCACCTCGACCCATTGGATCGCCACCGCCGTCGGCATGGCGACATTGGAGAAAGGCGGCAACGCCTTCGACGCCGCGGCCGCCACCGCCTTCACGCTGCAGGTGGTCGAGCCGCACCTCAACGGACCCGGCGGCGACGTGCCGATCATTCTCAATGACGTGCGCACCGGCAAGACCGAGGTGATCTGCGGCCAGGGTCCGGCGCCCGCGAACGCGACCATCGCGCATTACAAGAGCCTCGGCCTCGACATGGTGCCGGGCACCGGCCTGCTCGCTGCCTGCGTTCCCGGCACGTTCGAGACCTGGATGCTGTTGCTGCGCGACTACGGGACGATGCGGCTTTCCGACGTGCTCGCGCCCGCAATCAACTACGCCGGCCAAGGCTATCCTCTGGTCGAACGCGCGCAGGCGACGATCGCCACGGTGGAGGCCCTCTTCCGTGAGCATTGGCCGAGCTCGGCCGCGGTCTATCTGCCGGGCGGCAAGGTGCCGGAGGCCGGCGCGCTGTTCACGAACAAGACGCTGGCCGAGACCTATACGCGCATCCTGCGCGAGGCCGAACGCGCTGGCGGGGACCGCGTCACGCAGATCGAAGCGGCGCGTAAGAGCTGGTCGCAGGGCTTCGTCGCCGAGGCGATCGACCGCTTCTGCCGTACGCAGGCGGTGATGGACACCAGCGGCGAACCCCATCGCGGCGTGCTCACCGGCGAGGACATGGCGCGCTGGCGTCCCCACATCGAGGCACCGCTCACCTACGACTACGGCCGCTACACCGTCTGCAAGCCCGGCCCGTGGTCGCAAGGTCCGGTGATGCTGCAGCAGCTGGCGCTGCTCAAGCGTTTCCATCTCGATCGCGTCGACCCCGTGAGCGCCGATTTCGTGCACCTTCTGGTCGAGTGCTCGAAGCTCGCCTATGCCGATCGTGAAAAATTCTACGGCGATCCCGATTTTGTCGAGGTGCCGATGGCGACGCTGCTTTCCGATGCCTACAACGAAGAGCGGCGCAAACTCGTCGGCGAGGACGCCTCGCTCGAATTGCGTCCGGGATCGGTCGCGGGCTTCGGCGCCGTGGTGAAGCTGCGGCGCGAGGAAGGGGAGCGCCGCGCGGTCGGTGGCATGGGCGCGGGCGAGCCGACCGTCGGCCGCCTCGGCGAGATGCGCGGCGATACCGTGCATTTCGACATCATCGATGCGGCCGGCAATATCGTATCGGCGACGCCGTCCGGCGGCTGGCTGCACTCCTCGCCGGTCATCCCGGAGCTCGGCTTTTGCCTCGGCACCCGCGCGCAGATGTTTTGGCTGGAGGAGGGGCATCCCGCCGCGCTTGCCCCCGGCAAGCGGCCGCGCACGACGCTCTCGCCCACGCTCGCGCTGCGTGACGGCGAGCCGTATCTCGCCTGGGGTTCGCCCGGCGGCGACCAGCAGGATCAATGGATCACCCAGCTGTTCATGCGCCACGTCCATGCCGGCATGAATCTGCAGGAGGCGATCGACGCTCCGGCTTGGCACTCGGAGCATTTCCCGATCTCGTTCTGGCCGCGTACGGCGCGGCCGGGCGTGTTGGTGGTCGAGGGCCGGTTGCCGGGCGCGACGGTGAAGGAATTGAAGCGCCGCGGCCACGTCGTCGAGGTCGACACCGATTGGTGCGAGGGACGGCTCACCGCCGCCGCGCGCGAGGGCCGCCGCCGCCGCGCCGCCGCCAATCCGCGCGGGATGCAGGGCTACGCCGCCGGGCGATGAGGCGGGAGAGGGCCCTCGCGGCGATGTCGCCCTCGCTGGATATGACGCAGTAGACGACATGGCGGAACCGACCCCCGGCGATGTCTTGCTCGTCACCGGGGCAAGCGGCTTTGTCGGCTCGGCCATCGCCAATGCCGCGCGCGAGGCCGGCTATCGGGTGCGCGTGCTGGTGCGAGCATCGAGCACGCGGACCAACATTACGCCCTCCGACCAGGTTGTTCTCGGCGACATCTGCGACCGAGCTTCGCTCGCCGCGGCGCTGCGCGGCGCGCGTTACCTGGTTCACGCCGCCGCCGATTATCGGCTCTGGTCCCCCGCCCCGGACGACATCGTCCGCACCAATGTGGACGGCACGCGCGCCGTCATGGAGGAGGCACTGCGGGCAGGCGTCGAGCGCGTCGTCCATACCAGCAGCGTGGCGACGCTCGCGTTGCGCGACGATCGACCCGCCGACGAAAGCCAGCGACTGTCGGCAAGCGAGGCGGTCGGGGCCTATAAGAAGAGCAAAGTCATCGCCGAACGTCTCGTTGAGGACATGGTGGAGCGGCAGGGCCTGCCGGCCGTCATCGTCAATCCCTCGACCCCGATCGGCCCCCGCGACGTCAAGCCGACGCCGACCGGGCGCATCATCGTCGAGGCTGCCTGCGGCCGGATGCCGGGCTTCGTGGACACCGGACTCAACCTCGCGCATGTCGACGACGTGGCGGCGGGACATCTGGCGGCCTTGCGCGGCGGCCGTCTCGGCGAGCGCTATATCCTGGGCGGGGAGAACGTGCGGCTCGGCACGATGCTCGCGGACGTCGCCGCCCTCGTCGGCCGCCGCCCGCCGACGCTGCGATTTCCCATCGCCGCGCTCTATCCCGTCGCGCTCGGCGCTGAATGGCTGGCGCATCTGACCGGCAAGGAGCCGTTCGCCACCCGCGACGGGCTGCGCATGGCACGCCACTACATGTTCTTCGACGACGCCAAAGCCCGCCGTGAGCTTGGCTACGCGTCGCGGCCGTATCGGCAGGCGATTGCCGATGCAATCGCCTGGTTCAAGCAAGCCGGATATCTGCGCTGAGCCGACCCGATCGCGAAGACGCCGTCATGGTCAAGCGTAGGACGGAATCATCTCATCCGACACTCCGACGACGCCGCGCACCCCTTCGGCGAGAGCGACGAGCGCACTTCGCTCCTCGGGCGAGCCTACGAGCCCCCAAAGATGGACGACGCCGCCGGACACGATGACGTTTCGCGAACCAAAGTCCGTCCACTTCTGATCGCCCAAGCGCGACAGCACCTCCAACCGGATGTTTCGGTCTTCCTCCGCAGCCGGATCAGGCCGCGACGGCGAAGCCAACGCCAACGCTTGAATCAGGTTCGATCGGCTCACGATGCCGATCAGCTTGCCGTCCTTGATGATGGGAACGCGCTTGATGCGGTGCCTTTCCAGCAGCGCGGCGATTTCTCCAAGCGAGGTGTCTTCGGATGCCGAAACGACGTGGGGCGACATGCTCTCGCCGACGGTCCGCCCGTGGGACTTGGAGAATTCTTCCGCCAGGATAGACCCCGGGGTCAGCGCCTCGAGCCCGCTGCTTCTCCGTTCCGATTTCCGTCCGCCGGACGAGGTCCGCCTCGCTGATCACTCCGATCACTGTGCCGGTCTGGTCGACCACCGGCAGCGCGCTGATGTCATTTTCGACCAGAAGCTTGATCGCCGTGGCGACGTCGGTTTCCGGTTTCACGGTCACGACGTCGCGGACCATCACGTCCGTTGCCTTCATGGTGTCCTCCACAAAGTCCGCGCGCCGCGATGGCGCCGCCTGCCGATGTGCGATAGCCGCTCAAGCGCGGCCCGGCGCGAGTGCATTATTTGTGTTCAGAAGCCGAAGAACTTTTCGCGCAGCGCGTCTTCGTATTTTCGTCTTCGCAGCCTTCACTTTGCGACGAATTTCGTCCTCCCTAAAATGCGCTCCCTCCCATTTATCAACTTCGGCTACCGTATGGTTGACCGAGGCAAGGGCCTCTTCCTCTTTGATTGCGACGATCCATTCCTCGACCGCCGCCTTGTAGGCCGCCTGCATTTGATCGAGTTCAGAGGCGTCGTTTCGCATAACATTTGACTAGAACAGGCGCGAGAATATCCAATAAAGGATACCTGAGATCAGCATGGCGGCGGGCAAAGTCAGCACCCACGCCATCGCGATGTTGCGTACCGTTGCCAACTGCAGCCCCGACCCGTTTGCCGCCATGGTGCCCGCGATACCCGAGGAGAGCACGTGGGTGGTTGACACCGGCAGCCCATAGCCATCTGCGGCAGCGATCGTGGCGGCGGCCGTGATCTCAGCGCAGGCGCCTTGTGCATAGGTCAGGTGGGTCTTGCCGATCTTCTCGCCGACGGTCACGACAATGCGTTTCCAACCGACCATCGTTCCAAGTCCCAGCGCGAGGGCCACCGCAATCTTGACCCAGCTGGGGATGAACTTCGTCGCATCGTCCAGCGAACCTTTATAGGCGTTCAGCTTGCCGACCTCTTCCTTGGAGAGGTCGCTCTCCTTGTCCTTCATCAGAAATCGAATCGCTTCCGAAACGAGATACATGTCGTTGCGCGTATTACCTACGGCAGCCGCTGGAATTTTCGCCATCGAGCCGTATTGTTGGACTTGGGCCGCGATGTCGTTGACCAGCACGGCCAGCGACGGATACGTTCCTTCGTTGATCTTGTGTGCGGCGACATACGCCGTCACCGCGGGACGCGGATCGCCGAGCACGTTATAACCGGCCGCTTTCTGCGCGATGACGGCGCTGGCCGCCTTCGAAGTCGTCTGAAATTGCTCCATTTGGCTCGCCGGCATGGCACGATTAAGCGCATAGGCGGTGGGTACAGTGCCGATCAGGATCAACATGATCAGGCCCATGCCCTTCTGACCGTCGTTCGAGCCGTGGAAAAAGCTGACCAAGGTACAGGTGAGGATGAGGATGCCGCGGATCCACCAAGGCGGTGGCTGCTCCCCCTTCGGCTCGGCGTACAGCGCCGCGTTGCGGACGACGAATTTCAGGACCAGCAACAAGATCGCTGCAAGGCAGAAGCCAAACAGCGGAGAAAGCAACAGCGCGTAGCCAATCTCTGTCGCCTTGGACCAATCGACACCCGAGGTGCCATCACGCCCACGCAGCAACGCGTTCATGATGCCGACGCCGATAATCGACCCAATCAGGGTATGCGAGCTCGAAGCCGGCAGGCCGAGCCACCAGGTGCCCAGGTTCCAGATCATCGCTGCGATCAGCAAAGCAAACACCATGGCGAAG
>Ga0307277_10000089_pt1 | contig 27502 bp, 27 predicted proteins | sample ER_DNA_116_FD_194473 | JGI IMG/M metagenome (GOLD analysis project Ga0307277, IMG submission 194473) | Bulk soil microbial communities from the East River watershed near Crested Butte, Colorado, United States - ER_DNA_116 | ecosystem: Environmental > Terrestrial > Soil > Floodplain | place...
CGACATGCCGTAGTGGTTGTTCTCGCAGACGAACACCACCGGCAGGTCCCAGATGGCGGCCAGGTTGACGCTCTCGTGGAAGGCGCCCTCGCTGGTCGCGCCGTCGCCGAAGAACGACAGGGCCACCCTGTCGGTGCCCTGCAGCTTGAGGGCCAGGCCGGCGCCGACGGCGATCGGGATGCCCCCGGCCACGATCCCGTTGGCGCCCAGGTTGCCCTTGCCGACGTCGGCGATGTGCATGGAGCCGCCCCGGCCGCGGCAGTAGCCGCTGTCCCGGGCCAGCAGCTCGGCCATCATGCGGCCGAGGTCGGCCCCCTTGGCGATGCAGTGCCCATGGCCGCGGTGGGTGGAGGTGATGACGTCGTCGTCGCGGAGGGCCAGGCAGGCGCCGGTGGCCGACGCCTCCTGCCCGATGGACAGGTGCATCGTGCCGTAGAGCATGCCGCGGGCGAACATCTCGTCCACCGCCTCCTCGAACCGGCGGATGGCCCACAGGGTGCCCAGCACGCGCCTGGCGTCGTCCTTCGACTCGGCGAGCCTGGCCACGGTCTCGGCTGCGGTCGGCTTGGCCATGGCCTAGCTCCGGCTGCCGGCGCCGTCGCCGAGCAGCAGGTCCTGGAGGCGGCGCAGCTGCAGGATGGTCGAGCCGTCGTCCAGCTCGACGTCGTCGTAGGTCAGCGGCTGGTCGATGGCGACGTCGCGGACCACGGTCGCCCGGGCGGCCAGGCCGAGCGGGAGCAGCTGGCCGGCCGCGACCGCCTCGGCCGAGTCGGCCACGCCGTACACGGTGGCGCCGCCGATGCCGTCGATCTGGTCCCCGGCGTGCAGGTCCCGCTTGGCGGTGGCGACCACCTCGGCCTTCCAGGCCACCGGCTCCAGGGTGGAGACCCGGTCCAGGGCGGCCCTGGCCACGGTGAGGGGCGCCTCCAGGCTGGCCAGGTGGTAGGGTCGGTAGAAGGCGTAGTAGGGGCCGGGGCCCATCGAGAGGTAGGCCATCTCCTCCATCACCGTGGGGTGGTCGGTGCGGCCGACGATGAACACGCCCGGGGCCACCGGGCCGGTCGCGTAGTCGACCACCCCCGGCCGGTCCAGCACCCCGCCGTCGGCGGCCGGGCGGAACACGTTGGCCAGCTCGGGCACGGTGGTGTCGGGCCCGTACATGCCGCGGCGGCTCAGCTCCAGGCCGGTGGCGTTGGCCATCGAGGCGCACTCGATCATCGTCTTGGTGCCGTCGACGAAGCTGGCCAGCATCTTGGGGTTCATGTGCTTGGCCTTGGCCTCGTCGGCCACCGAGTCCGGCGTGTCGTGGGGGCGTAGCGTGTTGTTCTTGCCCTTGCCGGCGCACACGACCTCGAAGCCGATGTCGGTGACGTAGTCGAACAGCTCCTTGACCTCGACCGGCTCGTCGCCCTTGCAGAGGGCGTAGACCTGCCCGCTGGCGTGGGCGACCCGCGACAGCAGCAGCCCGATGGTGACGTCGGCCTCGGCGTTGAGCGAGGCCACGTCCTTGCCGCCGGTGAGGGCGGCATAGGACAACAGGGCGCCCACGTCCGGCACGCCGGTCGCGTCGACCACCACGTCGACCGGCAGGTCGATCAGCAGCCGGGCGTCGGTGACCCCGACCGGCCGTCCGTCGGCGACTGCCTGGGCGAGCTTGTCGGGGTCGTCGCCCTCCACGACCCCGTTGGTCCCGGCCTGGGCGAACGCCTGCTGGGGCCGCCCGGGGAGGACGTCGGCGATGGCCGCCACCTCCATCCCGGGGATCCGCTGGACCTGGGCGACGAACCCGATGCCCATCTGGCCGGCGCCGGCGAGGCCGATCCGCACCGGCCGGCCGAGGTCGGCCTCACGAGCCCGCAGGCGTGAGGACAGGTTCATGTGCATCACCTTCCTGGCGGATCAGGCCTGGGCGGCCTCCCCTTCGATCACCAGCGTGGTGCCCGGCCGCGGTTCGGGCAGCGGCAGCTCCTCCAGGCAGATGTCGCCGGGCAGCGGCGCCTCGGCGGCGCCGTTGGCCTTCAGGTCCATGTGGCCCAGGTTGACCATGTTCTCGTTGGCCACGTCGCCGACGGCCGTGACCCGGAACGCCTTGTCGTCGATGCGGACCAGGTCGCCGGGGCGCACGCCGCCGGTGGTGACGGTCGGCCGGTGGAGCACGGTGAAGAAGTGCAGCTCCTCCGGGGCGCCCTCGGCGAACCAGATCAGGATGCCCTGACCGACGAACTCTGCGACCTGCTCTCCCACCGCGGTGACCGTGGTCGCATAGCGGGTCTGCGCGGCGGGCATCAGGCTTCCTTGATGTTGTCCGGCCCGACGCCGGAGACGAAGATGTCCTCCTTGATGAACATGGCCAGGGGGCCGGCCGGGCTGGTGGCGTGCACGTCGACGGTGGGGACCTTCTTCATCGGGTAGACCCCGACCCGGGCCGTGCCGCCGCAGTCGATGACCGCCACGGCGATCTTGTCGAACGGGGCCGAGCTCTTGAAGCCGTCGAAGGCCTCGCCGCCGGTCAGCTCCGCGATCCGCTGGGCCACCGGGTGGATGCCGCCGCCGGTCACCGAGTAGATCAGCTTCCTCTCGTCGGTCGGCTTGATGGTGAGCGGGCCCCCCCAGCCGCCGCGGCCGGCCTCGACCCGTACTGCCTTGTACTCCGCCATGCGCTGGAACCTCCTCGTTCCTGGGTGTCGCCTACTCGCCGGTGTAGAGGCCGAAGCTGAACAGGTAGGCGATCACCACCGCGGCCGGCCCGGTGACCATCCGGGAGAACAGCACCGCCGGCACCCCGACCTCAACAGTCTCCGGCTCGGCCTCGCCGAGGGCCAGCCCGACGGGGATGAAGTCGCAGCCGACCTGGGGGTTGATCGCGAACAGGGCGGGCAGCGAGTACTGGGGCGGGATCTTGCCCTCGCCGATCTGCACGCCGATCAGCGTGCCGACGATCTGGGCGATGACCGCGCCCGGCCCCAGCAGCGGCGACAGCACCGGCAGCGAGCAGATGATGCTCATCAGCAGCAGCCCGCCCAGGCTGGTGGCGAGCGGCGTCAGGTGGTCGGCGATGAACTTGCCGATCCCGGTGGCCAGGATGAAGCCGATGATCAGCGAGATGAACGCCATGAAGGGCAGGACGTTGCGGATCACCATGTCGATGGCTTCACGCCCGGACTGGTAGAGGGTGCCGACGATTCCGCCGACGGTGCGGCCGATGCGGTTCAGGAGGCCGTTGATCGTGTCCATGCTCACGCCCCCTCGGGAGCCGGGGCCTCGCCGGCGGTCGCGACCTCGGGCTCGGCCTCGCGGGCCTTGCGGGCGAACATGATCCTGCTGATCGTCTCGGTCATGATGCCCCGCATGAAGATGACGATCAGCCCGACGTAGAAGTAGCGGACGGCCAGGTCGCCGATGGGCAGGCCGAGCTTGATGATGCCGGCCGCGATGCCGGCCCAGACGAACAGCTCACCGGCGTTGACGTGGGGGAACAGCCCCAGCGGGGGGTGGACGAAGCTGACCGCGGCGTCGTAGAACGCCGGCTTGTCACGCTCGGGCAGGAACCGGCCCATGGTGTAGCACATGGGGTTGGTCAGGAAGAACACCGACAGCACCGGCAGGACGAGGTAGCGGATCGGGTAGTACTGGAGGCCCGGCCGGCCGGCCATCTCACCGACGTGGTCGATCCGCTCCGGGCCGATCAGCTTGATCAGGGCGTGGACCGCGGTGAGCAGCACGATCAGCAGGGGGATGATCCCGACGACCAGGCTGACGAAGGTCTCGCCGCCCTTGCGGAACACGCCGATGAAGTCCTCGGCCCACTGGCCGAGCGTTTCGTTGACGCCGGCCACCGGCAGGTGGCTGGGCAACAGCGAGAGGTCGGGCACTGTATCCACTCCTTCCCCGGCAGAGGGAAGACCCTGTCCGTTGAAGCCGACGGTTGGCGCCTACGACGTCGCCATCCCTCCTCTCGGACGCCGGCCGCTGGGTGATCGCCGGCCGGTGGCGTCGGGCGCAGCGGCGTGCTCCGGGTGCAATGCGGCCGCGGCGCTGTGGGCCGCGGCCAGGACACGGGGAGCCAGCTCCGGCACCTCGGCGCCGGCCGCCAGCTCGACGGCCGGGAGCCCGACGAGGGTGGGCACCGGCCGGGCGTTGGCGAACACCGTGATCCCCTGCAGCGCCTCGGCCGCGGTGACGCGGTCGTCGGGCCCCACCGCGACGACCACGAAGGCACGGCCCCGGATGCGGCGGGGCGAGGCGCCGATGGACACCCGACCCTGGCGGCGCAGGGCCCGGGCCCTGGCCATGAACCGCTTGGCCTGGAGGTAGGCGAGCGCCAGCTGGACCGCCCAGAGCACGCCGATGAGCAGGAAGACCCATCCGAACCCCATGGCCCGCTCCTTCCGAGGGGGTCACCGGAATGGCTTGATGCTGGTGCGGGAGGGGATGGGCCGTCCAATACAAAAAGGCACGTGATCCATACATGAACGGGATCGCCCGAGTCTGCGGGGTTGACTCCGTCTGGGGCGGTCGCGTATAACTGCCTGAACATATGTGACTACCTGATCACGGATGTGAAGATGCCTCCCCTGCGAGACCCCGCGCTGCTGGCCAAGGCGGCCCGGCTGTACTTCCTGGACGACCGGTCCCAGGACGACGTCGCCGCCGTCCTCGGGACGACCCGGTCCAACGTGTCGCGCATGCTCAGGCAGGCGCGGGACCTCGGCATCGTCGAGATCCGCATCGTGGACCCGACCGGGCGCGACCAGGAGCTGGAGGCGGCCCTGCGGGACCGGTTCGGCCTCGCCGACGTCCGCGTGGTCGAGGCCGCCACCGGGACCGACGTGCTGGCCGCCGTCGGGCAGGTGGCCGCGCGCTGGCTGGACGAGACGCTGCGCGACGGCCAGGTGGTGGCGCTCTCCTGGGGCCAGACGCTGCAGGCGGTGGTGGGGGCCGTGGAGGGGCTCGCCCGGCGTGACGTGGAGGTCGTCCAGCTCGTCGGCGGCCTGTCGGCGCTCAACTCCGCCGTCACCGGCCAGGAGCTGGTCCACGAGCTCTCCCAGCGCCTGGGGGCCCGCCACCGCTACCTGCACGCCCCCGCGCTGTTCGGCTCGGCCGAGGCGCTGGCCATGATGCGGCGCGAGCAGACGATCGCCGGCGCGCTCGACGTGGCCAAGCAGGCCGACGTCGCCGTCGTGGGCATCGGGACCCCCGGCGTCGGGTCCTCGGAGGCGCTCCTGGGCGCGCTCGGGCTCACCCCGGCCCAGCGGGCCGACTTCGACGCCTCCGGGGCCGTGGGCGACGTCTGCGGGCGCTTCTACGACCTGTCCGGCAGGGAGGTGAGCCAGGTCGTGGCCGAGCGTGTCCTCGCGGTCACGCTCGACGACCTGCGGGCCATCCCCACCGTGGCCGGGGTCGCGGCCGGAGAGGACAAGGCCCCCGGCATCCTCGGCGCCCTGCGCGGCCGGATCGTCGACGTGCTCATCTGCGACCAGGCGGCCGCCCGGTCGGTCCTCGCCCTCGACACGGACGGCGCGCGGGTCGACGCCCGCCCCGGCAGAAGGTAGTCATGGAGCTCCGACATCTTCGCTACTTCATCGCCGTCGCCGAGGAGCTGCACTTCGGCAGGGCGGCCGAGCGGCTGCGCATCACCCAGCCACCGCTCAGCTTCCAGATCCAGTCGCTCGAGCGTGAGCTGGGCGTGCAGCTGTTCGTCCGCGGCCGGCGCGTCCAGATGACCGAGGCCGGCCGGGCCCTGCTGGCCAAGGCCCGCGAGGCCATCGAGGCCGCCGACGCCGCCGCCCGCGCCGCCCAGCGGGCCAGCCTGACGATCAACGGGCGGCTCCGGGTCGGCTACCCGGCCGCCGGCGTGTTCGAGCTGCCCCCCCTGGCGCTGCGGACCTTCCAGGAGCGGTTCCCGAGCGTCGGCGTCGAGACGGTGGTGGCCGCGACCGGCGCGCACCTGGAGGCGCTGGACGCCCGGGAGCTCGACGTGGCCTTCGTCCGCATCGGCGTCCTGGACCGCGAGGCCATGCACTTCCGGGCCCTCCAGCCCGAGCCGCTGCTGCTGGCCGTCCCCACCGACCACGCCCTGGCCCGGCTGCCCGTCGTGCCGGTCGGGCGCCTGGCCGGGGAGCCGATCATCCTATTCCCCTATGGCCTGGAGCCGCTGCTCTACCGCTACCTGGTCACCGACGTGCTGGGACGCTCGCGGGTCGCGCCATCGATCGCGTTCGAGGCGACCACGCTGGAGAGCGCCTGCAGCGCGGTCGCGGCCCGGCTCGGCGTCGCCTTCGTCGGCGAGCCGCTGGCCCGGATCTTCGCCATCCCCGGCGTCGCCTACCGCCCCTTCGCGCCGCCGCCGCCCCTTTCCAACCTGGGCGGGGCCTGGCGCCAGGACACGACCTCCAGTGCCGTCCGCTGCTTCCTCGAGGTCCTCGACGAGCTGGCCGAGGCGCCCAGCCCGGTCCTCGCGGGCCGGCCCGCCCTGCAGCTGACAGCCGACGGCGGGATGGCCACGTGACCTATCATGGCCTCGTGGCGAGGCAGGGTGGCACGACGCACGCCGGCATCGTCCTGGCGGCAGGCTCCGGCACCAGGGTCGGCAACAGCCGGAACAAGGTGTACCTGCCGCTGGCCGGCCGGCGCATCGTCACCTGGTCGCTGGAGCTGTTCCGCAGGATCCCCGGCATCGGCCGCCTGGTGCTGGTGGTGCGGGACGAGGACCGCGAGCTGGCCGCTGAGATCCTGGACCGCGAGCTTCCCGGCGTGCCGGTCGACCTGGTGACGGGCGGCGAGACCCGCCACGAGTCCGAGTACCGGGCGCTGCTCCACCTGGCCGACGAGATCCGGCGGGGCGAGATCGACGTCGTCCTCGTCCACGACGCCGCCCGCCCGCTGGCGCCGGTGAAGATCGTGGAGGAGGTGCTGGCCACGGCCATCCGCACCGGGAGCGCGATCCCGGCGCTGCCCCTGGAGGACGTGGTCGGCGTCGACGAGGCCGGGCGGATGTCGCCTGCCGGACGGACCGGCCTGGTCGGTGTCCAGACCCCGCAGGCGTTCAAGAGCAGCCCGCTGCTGGCCGCCTACCAGGCCGCCGCCGCGGACGGCTTCACCGGGACCGACACCGCCGCCTGCGTCGAACGCTACGAGGGCATCCCGGTCCAGGTGGTGGACGGCGACCCGCGCAACATCAAGGTGACCTACGCCGACGACCTGTTCACCGCCGAGCTGATCCTGACGACCTCCGGGTACGAGCTGTGAGGTGAGGCATGGACCACGTGCACATCGTCGTGCTGGACTGCAGCCACTGCTCCGGTGAGCACCTGCACGAGGTGACCTACGCCGGCCGGCTGCTCGCCTCGACGGTGTGCTCCAACTGTGGTCACCGGATCGCCAAGGACCTGTCCGGCCTGCGCCGCGCCTACCTGGCCGACGTCGAGCACCGCGTCCGGACCAAGCCGCGGCGGATGCTGCGCCGGGTGATCCGCCATCCCGTGACCTTCGCCCTCAACCTGCCCGGAGCGCTGCTCGCCAAGCCGGCCAAGATGGAGGCCGAGCTGCGCGTCCTGTACGGGCGTCGCTAGCTAGACCACGATCTCGAGGGGGTGCTCCAGGACCTCCTTGAGCCGCCGCAGGAACCCGGCCCCGGTGGCCCCGTCCAGGGCCCGGTGGTCGATCGACAGGGTCAGCCGCATGCGCCGCCGCACCGCCACCTCCCCGTCGCCGGTGGCCGCCAGCTCGCCCCGGACGGCCCCGACGGCCAGGACGGCCGCCTGGGGCGGGTCGATCAGCGCCATGGCCTGGTCGACCCCGAGCTCCCCCAGGTCCGCCACCGTGAAGGTCGCCCCGGCAAGCTCCTCGGCGGCCAGCCCGCCCGCCCGGGCCCGGCCGGTCAGCTCCCCGGCCTCCCGCGCCACCTGGGTGAGGGTCTTGCGGTCGGCGTCGCGGATGACCGGCACGACCGTCCCGCCCGGCGCCGGCACGGCGATCCCCACGTGCACCCGCCGGTGCCGCAGCAGCCTGTCGCCCGCGAAGGACACATTCAGGTCCGGCTCGGCCCGCAGCAGCCCGGCGCACGCCTTGACCACCAGGTCCTCGAGGCGCACCTCGAGGCCGTCGCCGCCGGCCTGGAGCTGGCGGCTCAGCTCGGCTCGGAGCTCCACCAGCCGCTCGGCGTCCACGGTGACGGTCAGGTGGAAGTGGGGGGCCTCGACCGCCACCGCCGCCGCCACGGCGGCCGGCTGGGGCGGCGCCGCCGCGGCCGCGAACGCCTCGACGTCCGCCCGCAGGACCCGGCCCCCCCGCCCGCTGCCGGCGACGGCGGCCAGGTCGACCCCGAGGTCGGCGGCCACGGCACGGGCCAGCGGCGTGGCCGGCGCCCGGCGGCCGGCGCCCGACGGGGTCTTCGTGGTCTGCGCCATGGCCCGTCCCCCCTAGCGGCGGCCGGCGCGGGCCGTGCGGGCCGGGGCGGTGTGGACCGGCAGGCCGAGCGCCACCATGGCCGCCTCCATGGTGCTCTCGCCCAGGCTCGGGTGGGCGTGGATGGTGTCGGCGATCTCGTCCAGGGTGGCCTCCAGGCGCATGGCCAGCACGCCCTCGGGGATCAGGTCGCTGGCGCCGGGCCCGATGATGTGGACCCCCAGCACCTCCCGGTAGCTGCCCTCGGCCACCACCTTGACCAGCCCCTCGGTCGACCCGTAGGTCTGGGCCCGGCCCAGGGCGGTGAAGGGGAAGCGGCCGACGACCACGTCGTGGCCGGCCTCCCTGGCCCGGGCCTCGGTCAGCCCGACGCTGGCCACCTCCGGGTGGGTGAAGGTGGCGGCCGGGACCGCCCGGTAGTCCATCCGCTCGTCGCGGCCGGCGACCACGCCGGCCGCGACCAGCCCCTGGTGGCTGGCCACATGCGCCAGCAGGACCGTGCCGGTCACGTCCCCGATGGCGTGCACGCCGGGGACGCTGGTGCGCAGCCGATCGTCGACCTGGACCCAGCCGCGCCGGTCGGTGGCCACCCCGGCCCGCTCCAGCTCCAGCCCGGCGGTGTTGGGCCGGCGGCCGACCCCGACCAGGACCACGTCGGTCTCGACCCGCTCGGGGCGCTGGCCGTCCGGGTCGGTGATCGTGACCCGGAGCGGCCCGGCCTCCCCCTCGGCCGCCGGGGCGATCTCCGAGACCGTCCTCCCCGTCTGGACCTTGATCCCCCGCCGGGTGAAGGAGCGGGCCAGGGCCTTGCCAAGGTCCTCGTCCTCGGCCGGGATCAGGGTCGGCAGCAGCTCGACCATGGTCACCTCGGCGCCGAAGGCGTGGAACATGGTGGCCCACTCGGCCCCGACCGCGCTGGCCCCGATGATCACGATCCGCCGCGGGACCTCGCCGAGCAGGAACGCGCCGTCGGAGGTGACCACCCCGGGCAGGTCGATCCCGGGGATGGGCAGCAGCACCGGGGTCGAGCCGGTGGCCACGATCAGGTTGCGCCCCTCCAGCCTGGCCTGGGGACGGCCGTCGGCCGCGGGCGGCGCGTTGTACAGCGGCCCCCCGGCCCCCAGCGGCGCCTCCCCGACCGCCACCACCTCCACGGCCTTCGGCCCGACGAACCGCGCGTGCCCGTTGACCACCGTCACCCCGTTGGCCCGCAGCAGGCCGGCCACGCCGTCGGTCAGGCCCTTGACCACCCGCTGCTTGCGCTTGACCACCCCCGGCCAGTCCAGCCGGACGTTGTCGGCCAGGACCCCGTAGTCGGCGCTGTGCTGCATCGTCTCCAGCACCTCGGCCGAGCGCAGCATCGCCTTGGTCGGGATGCAGCCCCAGTTCAGGCAGACCCCGCCCGGACGCTCCTTCTCGACCAGCGCGGTCCTCAGCCCGAGCTGGGCCGCCCGGATCGCCGCCGGGTAGCCGCCCGGACCGCCCCCGACGACCACCAGATCGAACTCCTGCGCTGCCGTCTCGGGCATGCGAGCACCTCCCGCGTCGGGAGCCTCGTTGTCGGTGATCGGCCGGGGTGCCGTCCAATCCAAAAAAGCACCGGATGGATACGGAATTTGGATTCGACATGCTCGGGCGTCCTGGCGACAGTTCGAGTACCCCAGAACGTGGGCGTCGCAGGAGAGGGGAACGCCGATGCCGACTGGAGCCCCCCGAGCTGTCCGGCAGGGCGCGCGCTGGGAGGACGCCTACGCGCGCTGCCGCCAGGTCGCTCCCGAAGCGTTCGACCCGGACCGGGTGCGCAACCTCTGGAACGGTGCCTGGCAGGCGGCCGGCGACCCGGCCGACGCCACCAGCCCCGTCGACGGCAGCCCGATCGCCGGGCCGCCCATGCTCCAGCTGGAGCAGGGCCTCCAGGCCGTGGCCGCGGCCGCGGCCGAGCACCGAGCGTGGACCGGGGTCGACCTGGACGAGCGGCGCGCCCGCGTCGCCCGCTGCGTGGACCAGCTTGAGGCCCACCGCGAGCTGCTCGCCCTGCTGCTCGTCTGGGAGATCGGCAAGCCCTGGCGCCAGGCGCTGACCTCGGTGGACCGCACCGTGACCGGGGTGCGCTGGTACCTGGAGGAGATCGAGCCGATGCTGTCCGGCCGCCAGCCGCTGGCCGGCCCGGTCTCCAACATCGCCTCCTGGAACTACCCGCTGAGCGTGCTCGTCCACGCCATGCTGGTCCAGCTGCTGGCCGGCAACGCGGTGATCGCCAAGACGCCGACCGACGGCGGGCTGTGCGCGCTGACCCTGTCGGCCGCCTGCATGCGCCGCTGCGACCTGCCGGTCACCCTGGTCAGCGGCTCGGGGTCGCGGCTGTCGCCGGCCCTGGTGCTCAGCGAGGACATCGGCTGCCTGGCCTTTGTCGGCGGCCGGGACGCCGGCGGCCAGATCGCCAGCCAGCTGGTCCAGACCGACAAGCGCCACATGCTGGAGCAGGAGGGCCTCAACGCCTGGGGGGTCTGGGAGTTCAGCGACTGGGACGCCCTGGCCGGGCACCTGAAGAAGGGCTTCGAGTACGGCAAGCAGCGCTGCACCGCCTATCCCCGCTACGTGGTCCAACGGTCCCTGTTCGACCAGTTCCTGGAGATGTACCTGCCGGTCGTGCGGTCGCTGCGCTTCGGCCACCCGCTGGCCGTGGCCGACCCCGGCGACGAGCCCCCCGACGTGGACTTCGGCCCGGTCATCAACGCCGCCAAGGCGGCCGAGCTCACCCAGGAGGTCGACCTGGCCATCCAGATGGCCGCCACCCCCCTGTACCGGGGCTCGCTCGAGCGGGGCTGGTTCCTGCCCGGCCAGGACACCTCGGCCTACCTGCCGCCGGTGGCCCTGCTGGACCCGCCCGGGGCCAGCGCCCTCGGCCACGCCGAGCCCTTCGGTCCGGTCGACACGGTGGTGCTGGTCGACTCGGCCGCCGAGCTGCTGGCCGAGATGAACGCCTCCAACGGCTGCCTGGTGGCCTCGATCGCCTGCGACGACGAGCAGCTCGCCCGACAGCTCGCCGCCGAGGTGCACGCGTTCAAGATCGGCATCAACAAGCCCCGCTCCCGCGGCGACAAGGCCGAGCCGTTCGGCGGCCGCGGCGCCTCCTGGAAGGGCGCCTTCGTCGGCGGCGAGCTCCTCGTCCACGCCGTCACCCAGGGCCCACCCGCCGAGCACCTGTTCGGCAACTTCCCCGACTACCAGCGCTACCCGGCGGTCTGACCGGGCCGCCGGAACCGCCGCCGTTCGGCCTCGACCGCCGGGCGGCGGGCGCAGCCCTCCAGGTGGTCGTTGACCAGGCCCATGGCCTGCATGAAGGCGTACACGGTGGTCGGGCCCACGAACGACCAGCCGCGGCGACGCAGGTCCTTGCTCATGGCCCGGGACTCGGGGCTGTGGCCGAGCCGCATGAGGGCGGCGTGGTCGAGCACCGGGGGACGGGCCTCGGGGTCGGGCTCGAACCGCCAGACGTAGGCCGCCAGGCTGCCGAACTCGTCGGCCAGCTCGGCGTGGCGGCGGGCGTTGTTGATGGTCGCCTCGATCTTGGCCCGGTTGCGGACGATGCCCGGGTCGGCCAGCAGCCGCTCCACCTGCCGGTCCCCGAAGCGGGCCACCGCCGCCGGGTCGAAGCCGGCGAAGGCCCGCCGGAACTGCTCCCGCTTGCGCAGGATGGTCAGCCAGCTCAGCCCGGCCTGGAACCCCTCAAGGGAGAGCTTCTCGAACAGCCGCCGGTCGTCGGCCACCGGCCGGCCCCACTCCTGGTCGTGGTAGGGCCGGTACAGCGGGTCGCCAGCGCCCCACCAGCAGCGGGCGACGCCGTCCTCGCCGACCGTGATCCCCTCGGGCGGCGGGTCGCCCATGGCCTGCCCCCTTCCCGTCCGCGGCCGCCGCTCGCCGGTCCGGCCGGCAATGCTAGCGCCCCACCGCGACAGCCCAGGGGCCTACCCTGATGTCCTGATGCCAGCGGACCAGGGCCACGACGAGGGGTTCTTCGGCGAGCGCGTCGCGTCGGTGTACGACGAGCACGCCGCCGCCATGTTCGACCCGGCGGTGGTGACGCCGGTCGTGGACCTGCTGGCCGGCCTCGCCGGGCAGGGCGCGGCGCTGGAGCTGGGGATCGGCACCGGGCGGATCGCGCTGCCGCTGGCCGGGCGGGGCGTGCGGGTCGCCGGCATCGACAGCTCCGAGGCCATGGTGGCCCGGCTGCGGGCCAAGCCCGGGGGCGAGGACGTCGAGGTGGCGCTCGGCGACTTCGCCACCACCCGGGTCGACGGGGAGTTCTCCCTCGTCTACCTGATCTTCAACACCATCTTCAACCTGGTCACCCAGGACGCCCAGGTCGCCTGCTTCGAGAACGCCGCCGCCCACCTCGGGAGCGGAGGGCGGTTCGTGATCGAGACCGGCGTGCCCGACCTCCAGAACCTCCCGGTCGGCCGGACCATCATCCCCTTCCGCGCCGATCCCGCAGGGCTGGGCTTCGACGTCTACGACGTCGTCACGCAACGGTTCAGCTCCCAGCACTACGACTTCGTCGACGGCCGGGTCGAGGCCCATCCGGTGGAGTTCCGGTACGCCTGGCCGGCCGAGCTCGACCTCATGGCCCGCCTGGCCGGCCTGCGGCTGCGGGACCGCTGGGCCGGTTGGCGCCGGGAGCCGTTCACCAGCCTCAGCCGCGCCCACGTCTCGGTGTACGAGAAGCCCTGAAGGCACCTGGAGCCAAGGAGGCAGACATGGCGGGTGGCGCCGAGCTGCTGGTCGACGCGTTCGGCAGGGTCCGCGAGGTCGTCCACCGGGTGGTGGACGGGCTGACGCCCGAGCAGCTGGCGTTCCGGGTCGACCCCGAGGCCAACTCGATCGCCTGGCTGGTCTGGCACCTGACCCGGATCCAGGACGACCACGTCGCCGACGCCGCCCAGGCCGAGCAGGTCTGGACCTCCCAGGGGTGGGTCGAGCGCTTCGGGTTGCCGTTCGACCCCCTGGCCACCGGCTACGGGCACCGGGCGGCCGACGTGGCCGCGGTCCGGGTGGCGTCGGGGGAGCTGCTGGTGGGCTACCACGACGCCGTCCACCAGCGGACGACCCGCTATGTCGAGGGGCTGGGCGACGCCGACCTGGCCCGCATCGTGGACCGTTCCTGGGACCCGCCGGTTTCGCTGGGCGTCCGGCTGGTCAGTGTGATTGGCGACGACCTCCAGCACGCGGGCCAGGCGGCCTTCGTCCGCGGGGTCGTGCAGCGCAGGTGAGGGACGGCAAGCAGGGCGCGGCGGCGGCGGCCGGGGTCCGCACGTGCTCGGGGAGGACGCCGATGCCGACCAGGCGGGCCGGGACGCCCTGCAGGACCGGGTAGCGGCGCAGGGCCCGCAGGACGAGCGGCCCCTTGGCCGGCACCCGGCCGGCGAGCAGCGGGGACAGGAAGCGGTCCTGGATCGTGCGCTGCCCCCACTGGACGACGACGGTGGGCAGGAGGCGGCGCAGCTGGACCCGGGCGAGGTGCCGGGTCGACAGGGTGCCGTCGCGGAGCGGCCGCACGAGCAGGTTGGCGGCGGCCACGGCGTCGTGGACGGCCAGGTTGATGCCGACGCCGCCGATCGGGGACATGGCGTGGGCGGCGTCGCCGATGCACAGCAGCCCCGGCCGGAACCAGCGCCGCAGCCGGTCCACCTGCACCCGCAGCGTCCGCACGTCGTCCCAGCTCCGCAGCTCGCCCACGCGGTCCTCGAGGAAGGGGACCAGCTCGGCGACCGAGGCGCGCAGGCGGCCCAGCCCCGCCCGATGCAGCTCGTCGGCGGCGGCCTTGGGGATGAGGTAGGCGATCTGCCAGTAGGCACCCCGGTCGATCAGGACCAGCAGGTGCCCGGCGGCCAGCCGGCCGAAGGTCTGCGGGTCGGTGGCGCGCCGGGGGAGGCGGAACCAGAGCACGTCCACGGGCACGCCGAACTCGGTGGGGCGCAGCCCGGCCGAGCGGCGCAGCCTCGAGCCGCGGCCGTCGGCGGCCACGGTCAGCCGGGCCCGCACCTGGTGGGCCGCCCCGGCCCGGTCGCGCCAGGTCAGCCCCGTCACCCGGCCGGCCTCCTCCAGCACGCCGAGCGCCTCGGCCTCCATGCGCAGCTCGAAGGACGGCAGCCGGCGGGCCTGGCCGACGACGAAGTCGAGGAAGTCCCACTGGGGCATGAAGGCCAGGAAGCGGTAGCGACCGGGCAGCCGGCGGAAGTCGGCCAGGGTGAAGTCGCCGGCGTCGGTGGTGACCCCGAGGACCTCCGCCTCCTGATGCGGCACCCGCAGCAGCCGTTCGGCCAGGCCGAGCTCGTCGAACAGCCGCAGGGTGGAGGGGTGCAGGGTGTCGCCGCGGAAGTCGCGGAGGAAGTCGCCGTGCTTCTCGAGCACCAGCACGTCGACCCCGGAGCGGGCCAGCAGCAGCCCGAGCACGGCCCCGGCCGGGCCGCAGCCCGCGATGCAGCAGGTGACCCGGGCGGCAGGCGACGGTTCCATCCAGCCCATCGTACCGTCGCGCCGAGGCGGCCCTGGGCCTGTCCGGGCCGGGCGGTAGCATCGCCGGCCATGGCATCGCTGGATCCCGGGCTGCTGGACTGGGCGGTCCGGGCCGCCGCTCCGGGAGCGGAGGTCACCGAGGTCCGTGGCCTGCGCGACGGTGGCTCGCCCTGGCTGCTCCGGCTCGGCCGGCGCGCCGGGCAGCGCAGTGTCGTGCTGCGGGTCGGCAGCGCCCAGGACCCTTCGCCCCTGCGCACCGAGGTGGCCGCGCTCCAGCTGGCCGCCGCGCACCACCTCCCGGCGCCCCGGCTGCTCGCCGCCGCCCTGGACGGCGACCCTCCCGTGGTCCTGGTCGAGCGGCTGGAGGGGAGCAGCGCCATCCCGGCCGACCGCCCGCCGGCCCGCCTGCGCACCCTGGGCCGCACCGCGGCCAGGCTGCACGCGGTCGCCCTGGCCCCCGGCCCGGCGCTGCCCCGGCGCGACCGCCCCATCGCCAGCGAGGACTTCGCCGCCCTGCGCCGCCGCCAGCCGCCACGGCCCCTGCTGCTGGAGGCCGAGGCGCGCGTGTGGGAACGGCGTCCCGGCGAGGCCGACGTGTTCGTGCACGGCGACCTCTGGCAGGGCAACGCCCTGTGGAGAGGGGACGCGCTCGCCGGCCTGGTCGACTGGGACTGCGCGGGCGCCGGGCCCCCCGGGGTCGACCTCGGGTCGTTGCGCTGTGACGCCGCCGTCTGCTTCGGCATCGAGGCCGCCGACGACGTCCGGGCGGGCTGGGAGGAGGAGGCCGGCCGGCCCGCGGTGGAGGTGGCCCACTGGGACGTGGTGGCCGCCCTGAGCACGCCCCCGGACATGGGCTGGTTTCCCGACGCCATCGCCGGGCAGGGCCGGCCCGACCTCGGCCGGGAGCTCCTCGTCCGGCGACGCGACGCGTTCCTCCGGGCCGCCCTGGACCGGCTGGACGCCGGGACCGGGTGACCCGGAGGCGACCGTGCCGTTCAGGCGCGGGCCAGGATGCGGCCCACGTTCTGCTCGGAGAAGAACTCGGCCGGTGAGGTCACCCCGGCCATGACCCTGACGAAGGCGTCCATGGCCTCCTGGTCGCCGTGCACGGCCAGAAGGAGCTGCTGGAGCTCGGGGGCCGGCGGCTCGAGGGTGGCGAACTCGCAGGTGAGCTCGTACATCGGCAGGACCTGGCGGTCGCGGGTGGCCTGGTAGTCGGCCATGGCGTCCTCGAAGGAGCGGGCGCCGGAGAAGGTCTCGTCCAGGGCAGCGGCGCAGAGCTCGGCGTCCCGGAAGGCGTCGTGCATCCCCTGGGCGGTGATGAAGTCCTTGTTGTAGCCGGCGTCCCCGACCAGGGCCCAGCCGGGCCCATACGGCCGGCGGAAGTAGTTGGGGACGGCGGTGCCGACGAAGCGCTCCTCGCGGGTGGCCGCCCGGACCCGCTCGGCGAAGGCCGGGGCCATCTCCAGCATGGCCAGGAAGTTGCCCTCGACGTCGCCCCGGTTGGCCTCCAGCTCCGCGTACGGCCAGCCGCCGATGACCAGCGTCAGGCCGTCGTGGGTAGGCCAGGCGGCGAAGCCGCGGTCCGGGCGCACCCAGGTCTCGAAGCGGCCGTCCATCGGCAGCCCGCTCCAGTAGCTGTAGTAGCCGCACAGCAGCGGGGGCCGCTCGTGGTACTGCTCGGGCCCGACCGCCCGGGCCACGGACGAGTGGCGCCCGTCGGCGCCGACGACCACCCGGGCGCGCTCGGTGACGGCCTGGCCGTGGCGGCCGCGGCCGCGGACCCCGGTGACGCGCCCCTCCTCGACCACCACCTCCTGGACGGTGAAGCCCTCGCGGACCTCGGCGCCGGCCTCGGCGGCGGCGTCGACCAGCAGCTTGTCGAGCACGGTCCGCCGGGGGCCGTAGGCCACGGGGGCGTCGTCGGACCCGGGCGCCCCCGAGATCGAGAACGGCCCGAAGTCGAAGGCGTAGGTGTCGATGGGCGGGCAGCCGGTCGCGGTCAGCCGCTCCAGCAGCCCCCAGCGCCGCAGCGAGGCCACCCCCGGCGGGTGCAGCAGGTGGGTCGAGACGGTGTCGCTTGGAAAGGTCGCCCTGTCGACGACCAGGACCTTGTGGCCCCTGCGGGCCAGCAGCATCGCGGTCGGCGACCCGGCGCAGCGGGCGCCGATCACGATCGCGTCGTAGCGGTTGTCGGCCATGTCCCTCTCCTGCTCGGTGTGGTGGCTGCAGGATGCGGGCGCCGGCCCCGGGAAGTATCGGGGAGGTCCCCTATCTAGGAGCCGAGCTTCTGCCGGGTGGCCCAGGCGGCCGCCTCGGCCCGGTTGCGCAGGCCGAGCTTGGCCAGCAGGTTGCCGACGTGGTGCTCGACGGTCTTACGGGTGATGTACAGCCGCTCGGCGATCTCGGGGTTGGACAGCCCGGCCCCGACCAGCTCCAGGACCTCGGCCTCGCGCCTGGTCAGGGCGCCGACCCCCTTGGGGCCGGTCCGGACCGGCGCCCCGAGCGACCGCAGCAGGGCCCCGGCGGCGTCGGCGTGGCGGGCCGCCTCCAGCCGCTCGAAGTCCTCCAGGGCCGCCCTGGCCTCGGCGACGGCGACCTCGGGGGCGCGTCCCGAGAGCGCCCGGGCCATCTCCAGCCGGGTCCGGGCCAGCTCCATCGGCAGCTCGGCGCGTGAGAACCCCTCGAGGGCCTCGTGCAGGCAGGCCCGGGCGTCGCCCTGCCCGCTGGCGACGCAGAGCCGCCCCCTGGCCAGCGCGGCCGCGGCCTTCAGATACGGCCCCCGCTGGGCGACGGCGACCAGGTCGAGCCGTCGGGCGGCCCGCTCGGCGGCGCCGAGGTCGCCCTCCTCGAGATGGACATCGACCAGCAGGGCCAGCAGCGGGCCGACCATGGTGAACTCGCCGACCGTGGGGACCTCGTCGTCCGGGGCGGCGGTGGCCCGCTCGAGCAGGTCCCGGGCCAGGGCCACCTCGCCGCGGGCGAGCTGCAGGGCGGCCACGGTGCGGACGGCGTCCGGGTGCCGGTCGAGCCCGTCCAGCAGCAGGGCCGCCTCCTCCAGCCGGCCCTGGCGGACCCGCAGGTCGGCCAGGCGGATCATGGCCGCGGCGCGCCGCTGCGGCATCCCCCGGTCGAAGTGGCGGGCCGCCTGGAGGAGCTCGCGCTCGGCCTCGCTCCAGCGACCGGCCGCGGTGAGGATGCCGCCGTAGTGGGCGCGGCAGAAGGCGGCCACCACGTTCCTGCGCCGCAGCAGGTCGGCGGCCGCGCGCATCCACTGGTCGGCCCGCGGGACGTCGTTGACCAGCTCGCAGGCCCAGAAGAGCCCGCACATGATCGAGTCCACGGTGGCCACCTCGCGCAGCTCGCCGGCGCAGATGGCGGCCAGGGCCTCGTCGAACAGGACCAGGCCCTGCTCGACCCGGCCGGTCATCAGGTACACGCCGCCCAGGTACGACAGGGCCCCGAACTCGACGTCGGGGTCACCGAACCGGCGCCCGACGGCGATGGCGTCGCCCAGCAGCGCCTCACGGACCTGGGCGCCGGGTTCGAGCTCGGCGCGGATGATCAGCACCCAGCCGCGCTCGGCCCGGTCCTCGCCGGCCTCCTCGAGGATGGTCACGGCCCGGGCGAACCAGCCGCTCTGCACCGCCCAGTCGCCGAAGACGTTCCCGGTGATCCAGGCGACCGCGCGGGCCGCCCGGCCGGCGGCCATGCCGCGGCGCTCCCGGCGGTAGGCGGCGTACGCCCGCTCGTAGTGGGCGGCCGCGGCGGCGTACTCACGCTCCAGGTACAGCGCCTCGGCCAGGCCTTCCAGGGCCTCGCCGGACTCGGCCTCGGCCAGGGCGGACCCGAACGCGCGGCGGGCGCCGGCGGCGTCGCCGTCCCGCAGGGCCGCCCGTCCTCGGTCGATCAGGGGCGAGCTCACCAGCCGATCATGGCACGATCCGGCCCGGGTCAGAACGGCATGTCGATGAACGGCGAGCTGTAGTCGTCCGCCCGGGCCAGGACCTCGGCGGCCTCGGCCGGGCTGGTCCGGGCGCGGCGCCGCTCGGCCTCGACGACCAGCGGCAGCAGGCGGACGTCGCCCGGGGTGGCGATGCCGGTGACCTCGGGACGCGACAGCACCCAGGCCACGGCGGCGTCGATCCGCTCCTGGTCGTCGAACGGCTCGTACCAGGTGCCGTAGGCGTGCCCCTCCGGCTGCGGCCAGTTCCGGCGCGACGCCGACTTGATGATCATCAGGCCGGCGTCCTGGGCCTGGACCTCGGCCACCAGGGCCTGGTAGTCGGCCAGGTAGGCCGGGTCCTGGCCGAGCACCCAGTTGAGCGGCGTCAGCACCGTGTCGAACGGGAACCGCCGCAGGGCCTCCAGGTGGGTCGCCGGCGCCTGGTGCCCGTGGCCGGTGATCCCGACGGCCGCGGCCAGGCCCTCGTCCCTGGCCCGGACCACGGCCTCCAGCGACCCGCCCGGACGGGTCACCAGGTCCAGCTCCTCGAGGTCGCCCACGGCGTGGACCTGGATGAGGTCGAGGCGGTCGGTCTGGAGCCGCTCCAGGCTGTGGTTGACCTGGGCCCAGGCGTCGTCCCGCTCGCGCAGGCCGGTCTTGGTGGCCAGGAAGATCCGGTTCCGGATGCGGCCCATCCACGGGCCCAGCCGCAGCTCGGCCTCGCCGTAGCCGGCGGCGACGTCGAAGTGGTTGATCCCGGCGTCCAGGGCCAGCCGGACCGAGGCGTCGGCGGTGTCCTGGTCGACCTCGGCCAGGGCGGCCGCGCCGTAGATCAGGACCGAGCTCTGGTGGCCCGAGCGACCCAGTCTGCGCTGCTCCACGGCACCCACTCCTTCGCTTGCCCGGCGGGCCGGTCGCCCACTCCGGGGACCTCCGCCGGTTCCGGGCGGTGACACCCAGATAGGGTACCCAGGTTGAGATTCGTTTCCCGGCGACCTGGAGCGGCTTCTCAAACCGGCGAAGGTAGGGCAGAATCCGGCCAGGGCCGGCTCTGCGGCGCGGCGTTTGACGTGCCGCAGGCTGCGGTAACCCAGTAGCTGACGACCAGGCCGGAGGAGGGGTAGATGCCGCGTAGCGAGTTGGTGGGGCTCAAGCGGTCGGAGCCACGCTGGCTGGTGGGCGCCTGACGCGGAGTGCGACCGTTGAGTGATCGTTCAACCGCCGGTGAGCGGTTCGACGCACAGTAAGGAGTCGATGTGGGCAGAAGACGCGCGCTCATGACCATGGTGGCGGCGGTCGCGGCCGTCATGCTGCTGGCTGCTGGTTGTGGTGGCGGGAGCTCTGGTGGTGGCGGTTCCGACGAGGGCACCGCCGCTCGGGGTCCGATCACCTACGTCCAGGGCAAGGACAACACCAACGCCATCCGGCCGCTCCTCGAGAAGTGGAACGCCGCCCACCCGAACGAGAAGGCGACGTTCAAGGAGCAGTCCGACGAGGCCGACGCGCAGCACGACGACCTGGTGCAGCACTTCCAGGCCAAGGACCCCAACTACGACGTGGTCAGCGTCGACGTCGTCTGGACCGCGGAGTTCGCGGCCAAGGGGTGGCTGCAGCCGCTGAAGGACAGCTTCGCGCTGGACACCTCCAAGCTGCTGCCCGCGACGGTCAAGACCGCGACCTACAACAACACCCTCTACGCCGCGCCGGTGACCAGCGACGGCGGCATGCTCTACTACCGCAAGGACCTCGTCCCGACCCCGCCCAAGACCTGGGACGAGATGATCTCGATGTGCTCGATCGCCAAGAAGAACAACATGGACTGCTACGCGGGGCAGTTCCAGAAGTATGAGGGCCTGACGGTGAACGCCGCCGAGGCGATCAACACCGCCGGCGGCGTGATCGTCGGCGAGGACGGCAAGACGCCCTCGGTCGACTCCCCGGAGGCGGCCAAGGGCCTCAGCCGGCTGGCCGACGCCTACAAGGCCGGCGACATCCCCAAGCAGGCGATCACCTACACCGAGGAAGAGGGCCGCGCCTCCTTCGAGGCCGGCAAGCTGCTGTTCCTGCGGCAGTGGCCGTACGTGTACAGCCTGGCCACGACCGACGGCAGCTCCAAGGTGAAGGGCAAGTTCGCGGTCGCGCCGCTGCCAGGGGACGCCGGGAAGCCGGGCGCGTCCAGCCTCGGTGGCCACAACGCCGCCATCAGCGCCTACTCCGCCCACAAGGCCAGCGCCTTCGACTTCCTGAAGTTCCTGGAGACCGAGGAGTCGCAGCGCTGGTTCGTGACCCAGGCCTCCAACGCCCCGGCCCTCCAGGCCCTGTACGACGACCCTGCGCTGGTCAAGAAGGCTCCGTACCTGCCGGTGCTGAAGACCTCCATCCTCAACGCCGTACCCCGCCCCGTCAGCCCCTTCTACCCGGCGGTGACCAAGGCGGTGCAGGACAACGCCTACGCGGCCATCAAGGGCGACAAGCCCGTGCCACAGGCGCTGACCGACATGCAGGCCGCGATCCAGGCGGCGTCGTCGGCAGGAGGCTGATCGACGGGTGGGGCCGGGCGGGCTCACCCGCCCGGCCCCACCCACCCGACACGCGACCCGAGTTCGACCGCCGGACGCCCGCCAACGTCGCATCCTTCGGGAGGCCCAATGACCGTCACCTCTGAAGCCGGCACCCGCGACGCCGGGCCGGGCGAGCCTTCCAAACGGCGTCGAAGGGGCCGGGCCGAGCTCGAGAGCGCTCGCAGCCGGCTCGGCCTGTACCTGATCGCCCCGGCCATGGTCATGCTGCTGATCGTGATCGGCTACCCGGTGGTCCGGGCGATCTTCATGTCCTTCCAGAAGGACGCCGGCCTGGATCCGCAGACGGGGCTGTTCGTCGAGGGCGGCTTCGCCGGCTTCTCGAACTACACCCACTGGATCTTCCAGCGGTGCGGGGACATCAAGTGCCCGCCCGGCACGCTCGGCTCGCAGTTCTGGCCCTCCATGGGGGCGACCATCTTCTTCACCGTGGCCTCGGTGGTGCTCGAGGTCGTCCTCGGCATGTGGATGGCGCTGGTGATGGCCCGCGCCTTCAAGGGTCGTGGGCTGCTGCGGGCCAGCGTCCTGGTGCCCTGGGCGATCCCGACCGCGGTCACCGCCAAGCTGTGGCTCTTCATCTTCGCCTTCGACGGCATCGCCAACAGCCTGCTCCACACCGAGATCCTGTGGACCGGTTCGCAGTGGCCGTCCCGCTTCGCGGTCGTCTTCGCCGACGTCTGGAAGACCACCCCGTTCATCGCCCTGCTGATCCTGGCCGGCCTCCAGATCATCCCCGCCGACGTCTACGAGGCGGCCAAGGTGGACGGGGCCACCGCCTGGCAGCGCTTCACCCGCATCACCCTGCCCCTGGTGAAGCCGGCGCTGCTGGTGGCGGTCCTGTTCCGGACCCTGGACGTGCTGCGGATCTTCGACCTGCCGTACATCCTCACCGGTGGGGCCAACGGCACCACCACGCTGTCGATCCTGGTCGTCAACCAGATCCGGCAGGGGTTCAACGCCGCGGCGGCGCTGTCGACCATCACCTTCCTGTTCATCTTCCTGGTCGCCTTCGTCTTCGTGAAGGTGCTGGGGGCCAACGTGGTCAAGACCCAGCAGTCGCAGCAGAAGGGGGCGCGCTGAGATGGCCTCGACAACCACCGTCGAACCCGGCCGCGCGGCGGCCGCCGAACCTCGGGTGCAGGCCAGGCGCAAGGGCATCAACTGGGGGGTGGTGCGCAGCTACGCCGGCATCGCCCTGATCGTCCTCTTCTGCCTGGCCCCCTTCTACTGGATGATCGTCACCTCCTTCCGCGACGTCGGCTACACCTTCGACAACACCCCCTGGCCCACCCACGTCACCCTGGACAACTACCGCACCGTCTTCGACACCAGCCTGGGCAACCACTTCGCCCGCGCCCTGGTCAACAGCGCCATCATCGGGGTCTGCACCACCATCCTGGCCGTCATGTTCGGCGTGTTCGCCGCCTACGCGCTGGCCCGCCTGGACTTCCGCGGCAAGTTCGTGGTCCTCGGCATCGTGCTCGGCGCCTCCATGTTCCCCGGTGTCGCCCTGCTGACCCCGCTGTTCCAGCTGTTCACCAACATCGGCTGGTTCGGGACCTACCAGGCGCTGATCATCCCCGACATCTCCTTCGCCCTGCCGCTGACCATCTACGTCCTCACGGCGTTCTTCTCCGAGATGCCGTGGGAGCTGGAGCAGGCGGCCCTGGTCGACGGGGCCACCCCGGGGCAGGCCTTCCGCAAGGTCATCCTCCCGCTCGCCGCCCCCGGGCTGTTCACCACGGCGATCCTGGCCTTCATCGCCTCCTGGAACGAGTTCCTGCTGGCCAGCCAGCTGTCCAGCGACCGGACCCAGCCCGTGACCGTGGCCATCGCGTTCTTCACCGGCAGCCAGCCACACCAGGAGCCGTACACGGCTGTCATGGCCGCCGGGACCGTGGTCACGGTCCCACTGGTCATCCTGGTGCTGATCCTCCAGCGCCGCATCGTCGCCGGCCTGACCGCCGGCGGCGTCAAGGGCTGACCGTTCCGACGAGGAAGGAGCCGTGCACCCCAGGGCCAAGGCCCAGCGGATCGAGATGCTCATCGGGGTGCTCGGCTTCTTCACCGCGGTCGCGTTCATCCAGACCGTCGTGCTCGAGCTCCAGGGGAAGCCGGCCCTTGGCTCGGCGATGATCCTGCTCGGCTTCGTCGTGCTCCTCGGCCTGGCCATCCGATGGCGCCGGCGCAGCAAGCCCGTCGGTGGCCCCTGACCGAACGGCGCTGGCTGCCGGCGGGGGCGGCCTGGCCGCAGCGGCGTCCTCGGCCGTGACCCGGGCGCTGGTGGTCGCCGACCCCGCCCCCGGCACCCCGGTTCCCGTCACCCTGGCCACGCTGGTGTTCGCCGCCGTCACCATGGCCGGGTTCCTCCTCGGCGTCCTGGCCGTCTGGTCGGCGGTCAAGGCGTGGCTCCGCGACGACCTGCTCAGCCTCCGCGCCCGCTGGGGCGGTGCCCTCGGCATGGCGGCGATGCTCCTGGTGGTGGCCGTCGGCCCCTGCGGGCCCCGAGGCTGCCCCGGCTGAGGGCTAGTTGGGGGCCAGGGCGCGCGGGATGGCGTCGAGCGCCTGGTCGGCGTCCAGCCAGACCTGGCCGGCGGCTCGCCCGCCCGGCGGCCAGGCCACGACCGAGGTGCCCGGGCCGGGGCCCAGGAAGAACAGCCAGCCGTTCGACGCCCAGCCCAGGCTGGGCTGGCCGCCGGTCGGGGTCACGTCCTCGGACCCCGGCAGCAGCGCGGCCCGGCCATCGACCAGCTCGACGATGGCCAGCCCCGGCGACCGTGGCCCGGCGAGGTGGGTGTACGCGGCCAGCCAGCGGCCGCTGGGGTCGAACGCGCCCAGCCCGTAGCAGCAGCCCGCCCACGACACCGGCTGGCCGGAGCCGTACCAGCCGGCGCTGGCCGGCGGCGGCGGCACCGCGGTCGTGGCCCCGCTGCGCAGGTCCCGGACGTACAACAGGGCGCCAGCCAGCCAGGCCACGCGGTCGCCGTGGGCGTCGAGGAAACTCGCGCGGTGGGCCAGCAGCGTCCGCACCCGGCCGGTGCCCGGCGCGACCACCACCAGGTCGCCCTCGAGGTCGCTGGCGAGCACGCCCGAGCGCAGGACGGCGACCGGCGCGACCTGGTAGGGGAGCGTCCAGTGGGCGTGCCGGCGCCCGTCGGCCAGGCCCACCTCGACCAGGTCGTAGCGCTGCTCGGGCGGGCCGAAGCGGGTGTCGACCAGCCAGACACGGTCCGCCGCCAGGGCGGGAAGCGCCTGCCGGGCCTGGCCGAGCAGCCACTGCGGGCCGGCCCGGCCAGCCGGGACCGCCCAGGCCCGCCCGTCGGCGACCAGCACCGTGAACGACCCCTGGCGGAACAGGCTGACGGCCTGGTCGGCGCCCGAGGAGATGCGGCGCAGCTCCCCGTTGGCCGGGTCGACCAGGGTGGGCCGCCGCCCACCCAGGGACAGCCGGGTCCCGGCCGCCGCCAGGAGCTGCTCCGGGGGCGCGGGGGGGACGGGCGGGGCCGAGGCCGGGGCCACGGTCGGCGCCGGGGCCACGATCGGCCGGGACAGCGCGCCCGTGACCGACCAGCGCACCGCGACCAGGCCGGCCAGGGCGGCCGCGACCAGCAGGGCGCTCTGGGCGACATCTCGGCGTGACCTCGATCCCGGCATGGCGACCTCGCACCGGCCCACCGGGGCCGACGGCACCAGGACACCGCCGATGGTCGCCCAGGGCCCCGGCGATGGCAACAGCTCGGCGCCGCCGCCCCTCTGCCTGTTTCCGACAAACACCTACATTCTTCTCGACTTCGCGGGGTGGCTGCGCCAGACTTGCCGGAGCCGTCGGGAGGAGGGCGTCATGACGCGAAGGTTCGTGGCCGCGCTGTCGGTGGTCGTGGTGGTGCTGGGCGTCGCGGTCGCGGGACCGGCGCTCGCCGGCCCCCGGGCGGCGGGCGTCCAGGTGGCCGCCGGGGCGGGCTCGCCCGAGCTGTCCACCACCAGCCGCCTCCAGGACCGCCGCGAGGTCGCGGCCGGGACGCGGGCGTATGCGATCGGCTTCCAGGACGGGCGCTTCTACGCCAACGGCTGGCACATCACCGGCGAGATGGGCGGCGTCTGGACGCCGCCGCTGAAGCTGGTCGACGGCGTGTGGTTCGGGCTGGACGGCCAGTGGGTCGGCCCGGCCACCAGGTTCTCCAGCGGCTGGGGCTACACCCGCTACGACCTGCCCGACACCGCCGGCCTGAAGGTGTCACGCACCGACGTCGCCCCCGACGGGCGCCGCGGCGTGCTGTTCGGGCTCACCGTCACCAACCCCGGGGCGGCCCGGACGGCCAGGCTGACCGTTGACGCCCACTCCGAGCTGATGGGCCAGTACCCGTGGGGGTTCACCGGGGTCACCCCCAACGCCAGCGACAACCTCCCCGACAAGGGCAGCTTCGACGGCCGGAACCTCGTCTTCACCGACGACGGCGCCCTGCCCGGCGCCCCCCAGCACCACTACGCGGCCCTGGTCGGCACCGCCCACAAGCCCGACTCGGGCACCGTCGGCGACCAGTTCTGGGGCCCGCAGCCCGGTCACCGCTGCACCGGCACCGAGCCGGGCGCCCCGGCCGACCCCAAGCCGTCCCAGTGCGACGACGGCCCCTTCGGCCGCGGCACCGGCGGCGAGCTGACCTACAACCTGTCGCTCCCGGCCGCCGGGTCGAAGACGGTGTGGCTGGCCGTGGCCGGCTCCGACAAGGGCCTGGCTCCGGCCCGCGCCGAGCTGGCCAGGGTGCTCGAGGACCCGGCCGGCCGGCTCGCCGCCAAGGTGGCCTCGCGCCAGCGGCTGTCGCGCATGACCAGGCTGTCGCTGCCCGGCGACCGGCTGGTCCAGGACGCGGTCGAGTGGGGCAAGCAGAACCTGGCCGACCTCACCCAGCACGCCGAGGACCTCCAGGTCCGCTGGACCGACCAGGGCAAGCAGTTCCCGCCGCCGCTGGGCACCGTGCCCGAGGCGACCTGGATCGGGGCCGGCTTCCCCGACTACCCGTGGATCTTCGGCACCGACGCCGAGTACACCGCCTTCGCCGCCGTCTCGCTGGGCCAGTTCGAGGCCATCAAGGCCAACCTGCGCACCCTGCGCGACATCTCCGACATCCTCAACGACCGCTCGGGGGTGGTGGTGCACGAGTCGGTGGCCGACGGCTCGATCTGGTTCGGGCACGACTCGCGGCACACCAACCCCGACGGCACCGTCGCCTACGACTTCAACACCGACGAGACGGTCAAGTTCCCGAGCGCCGTGGCGCTGCTGTGGCGCTGGACCGGGGACGACCGCTTCCGCGACGAGATGTACGACTTCACGGTTCGCAACCTGCGCTATGTGGTGCGCAGCCTGGACGCCGACGGTGACGGCTGGCCCGAGGGGCTCGGCAACGTCGAGCGCACGGGGATGGGCCCGGAGAAGCTGGACAACGCCGTCTACTTCATCCGCGGCCTCTACGACCTGGCCGACATGGCCCGCGCCAAGCACGACGGGGCAACCTACGCCTGGGCCAGGAACCTCGCCCGCCAGCTGCAGCAGCGCTTCGACGGCACCTGGTGGTACGAGGCGGCCCAGCAGTACGCCGACTCCCTGAACGAGCCGGGCAACCAGCAGTCGTTCCAGAAGCACTGGATCGGCCAGACGCCCATGGAGGCGGAGCTGCGCGTCAACGGCCAGACGGTCCCCGGCCTGGCCCCCTTCGCCCACGGGGACACGGCGCTGGCCGGGCGGGAGAACAACTGCTACAGCGGCGAACACCCGCTCAACCCGGGCCTGTTCCACACCGGCTGCGGCGGCGGCCCCGAGGGCAAGGGCGAGCTGGTCGTCTTCGGCCTGACGACCTCGATCCAGTCGATCGGTGAAGGCAACTACGGCCGTCTCGGCCCGGGCCAGCAACAGCGCTACACGCACGCGCTCGCCGAGACGATGTTCTCCGAGCCCGCCACCGGCGGGACGCCCGACGAGCAGCCGGGAGCCATGCCGGAGATCTTCCCGTCGCCCGACCAGGGTGCCAACATCGACCGCTGCTGGACCTGCCGCTCG
>Ga0307277_10000090_pt1 | contig 27265 bp, 21 predicted proteins | sample ER_DNA_116_FD_194473 | JGI IMG/M metagenome (GOLD analysis project Ga0307277, IMG submission 194473) | Bulk soil microbial communities from the East River watershed near Crested Butte, Colorado, United States - ER_DNA_116 | ecosystem: Environmental > Terrestrial > Soil > Floodplain | place...
CTCCGGGCTCGACCTCTCCTCTGGCGCGCGCGCCGGCCTGACCGGGTTTCTCGCCGGGGTGGCGCGCTCGGTCGCCGCCTCCAATGTCACCATCAATTTCCTCCTGCCCGGCGCGTTCGATACCGAGCGGCTGGCCTCGAACATGGCAATGACCGCCAAGAAGCGGGGCGTCTCAATCGAAGAGGCGAGAAAGGAGCGCATGGCGAGCGTGCCGGCCAAGCGCTTCGGCACGCCGGCCGAGTTCGGCGACGCCTGTGCCTTTTTGTGCTCAGCGCAGGCCGGCTATATCACCGGACAAAGCCTGCTCATCGACGGCGGGATCTATCCGGGGGTGCTGTGAGGGGCACCCTTTCAGCTCGTCATTCCCGCCGGGCCGCAATAGCGGCGAGAGCCGGAATCCCAAACGACGGGAGGTGCAGCAATGCGCAAAGGCTTGGCATATGTCGAACTTGCGGAGAAGTGCCGGCAGCTGGCGAGCGCCGTGACAGACCCGTTGCACAAGAAGCGACTGCAAAACATGGCGCGATCGTGGGAGACGGTCGCTGCGGAGCGGGCAAAACGCCTTGCCAAATCGGCGAAGTCAAAGCGCGCGCGCAAGTCGAAGTGACGCTTCGGTCAACGAACTCCGATGTTCCAGCGAACCGTGGGTCCCAAACGCGAACGAGGCCGACTCGCGCCGGCCCCGTCGCACCCCCCATTTAATTCAGTGATCCGGCAAAGCCCTGAGGAGGGGACTTGCCATCATCTAGGCGCCCGAACCCGCGTCGCTTGCAGCTTGGCGCGCGGACCAGGTGCATGGCGATGATCCTGTGCGCGGCAGGGTTCGATTGCAACTGAAAATGCCCCGTAAAGGCGCCAGTTTGCTCACTATCTCAGCGCCTGTTGCCTGCCAGCAACAAAGATTCGAGCTGCGGCCTACCTTTGGACACACTTTACCCAGCCGGGGAGCCGTCACCACCGCACAAAACCACTTTCCTTGCCCCTCGCGGAGGGCCGACGCATGATCCAACTCTGCGGCGTCAACGAATCCCTCAGCCCCAAGGAGACTCCATGAAGCTCGTCCGCTTCGGCCCGCGCGGCCGCGAAAAGCCGGGAATCATCGATTCCAAAGGCGCTATCCGCGACCTTTCGAAAGTGGTGCCGGATATCGCCGGCGAGGCGCTGTCGCCCAAGGGGCTCGCCAAGATCCGCAAGGCACCAATCGATAAGCTACCGCTCGTTCGCGGCAATCCTCGCCTCGGCGCCTGCGTCGGCGGCATCGGCAATCTCATCGCCATCGGCCTGAACTATTCCGACCACGCCGCGGAGACCGGCTCGCCCATTCCAAAAGAGCCGATCATCTTCAACAAGGTGACGTCCTGCATCAGCGGGCCCAACGACGACACGATCATTCCCAAGGATTCGAGCAAGCTCGACTGGGAGGTCGAGCTCGCCATCATCATCGGCCAGCGCGGGCGTTACTTATCGAAGAATAAGGCACTGGACGTGGTCGCCGGTTATTGCCTCGCCAACGACGTTTCCGAGCGCGTGTTCCAGATCGAACGCAGCGGGCAGTGGATCAAAGGCAAGAGCGCCGAAAGCTTCGGCCCACTCGGCCCGTGGCTGGTCACCAAGGACGAGATCAGGGACCCGCAGCGGCTGAGCATGTGGCTCGACGTCAACGGGGAAAAGCGCCAGCGCGGCAATACCAGCACCATGATCTTCGACTGCAGGCATCTCGTCTGGTGCTGCTCGCAGTACTTCGTACTCGAGCCCGGCGACGTCATTCTCACGGGCACGCCGCCCGGGGTCGGGCTCGGCATGAAGCCCGAGCCGAAATTCCTCAAGGCTGGCGACGTGGTCACGCTCGGCATCGATGGCTTGGGCGAGCAGCGGCAGAAGGTGGTGAAGGCCAAGGCGTAGAACCCGCGACAGACAAACCGTGACATTGTGCTCGGCCAACCGAGACGCCCGACTCGCGGGCTCGGATCAGACCAGAGCTATTCACCACCAGGCGTGGAAGTGGTGCGGCGGGCCGTGGCCCGCTCCGATCTTGATGCGGTCGGCGGCGACGAGCGCCGCCGTCACGTAGCGCTTGGCGGCGCCCACCGCCTCGTTCAGCGCAAGCCCCTTGGCGAGGCCGGCGGCGATCGCCGAGGACAGCGTGCAGCCGGTGCCGTGGGTGTTCTGCGTCGCGACGCGGTCGGCCGCGAGCCGCACGAAGGCGTGCGGCTCGATCAAGAGATCGACGCTCTCGGCGCCGCTGGCGTGGCCGCCCTTGATCAGCACCGCGCGCGGCCCGAGCTCCAGCAGGCGTTCGCCCTGCTGGCGCATCTCGGTCTCGTTGCGGGCGACCGGCGCATTGAGCAGCGCCGCCGCCTCCGGCAGGTTAGGTGTGACGACGAGGGCGCGCGGGATGAGCGCGCGCTTGAGCACCTCAACCGCGTCGGCGGCAAGGAGCTTGTCGCCCGAGGTCGCGATCATCACCGGGTCGAGCACCACCTTATCCTGCCCCCAACGCGCGAGCCCCGCCGCGATCGCTTCGATCACCGCACGCTGGGATACCATTCCGATCTTGACCGCGCCGACGTCGAGATCGGAAAAGACCGCGTCCATTTGTGCGGAGACGAAGGCCGCCGGCACGTCGTGGATCGCGCTCACGCCGTTGGTGTTCTGCGCGGTGAGCGCGGTGACGACGGAGGCGCCGTAGACGCCCAGCGCAGAGAACGTCTTGAGATCGGCCTGGATGCCGGCGCCGCCGGCGGAATCTGAGCCCGCGATGGTGAGCGCGATCGCCGTCATCATCGCTCCTGCTGCGCGAGCGCGCGCTCGACGACGACGCGCAGGTCGCGCGCCGCCGCCCGCGGGTCGTCCTTGAGCGAGAGCGCCGAGATCACGGCGACGCCGTCAGCGCCGGCGGCAATAGCCTCGCCGGCATTGCTGCGGTCGATCCCGGCGATGGCGCAGAGCGGAAATGTCGGCGAGCGCCGGCGGAACACGGCAACGATGCGCGCCAATCCGTCCGGACCGATCGGGGGGCTGGGATTGTCCTTGGACGAGGTCGCAAACACGCCGCCGATGCCGACGTAGTCGAGTAGCTCGATGGGCGCCGCCTCGGCCTGCTCGACGGTCTTTACCGACAAGCCGATCAGCGCGTCGGGCCCGAGCAGGCGCCGCGCATCCTCCACCGCCATGTCCTCCTGCCCCACATGCGCGCCGTCGGCGCCGGCGGCGAGCGCGACGTCGATGCGGTCGTTGATGAGGAGCGGCACGTTGAGCGGCGCCAGCGCCGCCTTGATGGCGCGCGCGCGCGCGACCATCGCCCGCGTGTCGCTATGCTTGTCGCGCAACTGCACCAAGGTCGCCCCGCCCTGGGCGACCAGCCGCGCGAGAACGGCGGGATCGCGCCCGACGGCGCGTTCGGGATCAACCAGAGCATAGAGGCGAAGATCAACGCGCATTACCATAGTCCTGACGCATGATGCAATGCTCAGTCAATCATACCGAACCCGTCTCATGCGCTCTCGTCCCCGCCGGGTATCCTGCTGACGCGTGGACGAGCCCCGATCAGGTGGATTCCCGTATCGAGGATCGACGTCATCACGAGACGCCGACAGATGCCGGACGCGGCGGCCCTTGCCTCGCCCTGCCGTATTTGCTGGATTGCCTCCCGCGGCCGAGGCCGCACGGAGGCGCGAATGGTCCCCTTCTTCGTTCAGATCAAATGCCAGCTCGGCAAATCTTATGAAGTCGCCAACAAGCTGGCGGACGCCGAGCTCGCCTCCGAGATTTATTCGACCGCCGGCGATTTCGACTTGCTCGTGAAGTTCTACGTCGAGGAGAAGACCGACATCGGCCACTTCGTCAACGAAAAGGTGCAGACCATATCGGGCATCCAAGATACCCGCACCATCATCACCTTCAAGGCATTCTGAGGCGCGATCCGCCTCACTCCTTCCCGTCACCCATCGTTGCCTGTGGCGGTGTCGAGTCGCCCTTCATCCCCGCTCACGCGGGCGGAGGAGAATTCAACCTTGGTTTTCAGCATCACTGATTGAGCTGAATACCGAGCCCGCGCACGGTCTGACCCCAGCGATCGATCTCGTCAGCATTGAATTGGGCGAATTCGTCTCGCGTCGTCGCGCGCGCTTCGAATCCGAGCGGCTCGACCCGACCCGCAAAGCCGGGGGCCTTCACGATTTGCACCAGCTCCTGATTGAGCCGGTCAAGAACCGGCTGCGGCGTTCCGGCCGTAGCGTAGAGGCCGGCCCAGAACGAACTGATGAGCTTAGGCCACCCCAGCTCCACCGTCGTCGGCACGTTTGGAAGCAACTTCAAGCGCTCGTCCCTCATGACCGCGAGCGCCCGCAGCTTACCCCCCATGATGAGGGTTAACGCGTCCGGAAGTGAGGGAAACATGACCTGCAGCTGTCCGCTGAGTAGATCGTTGGTCGCTGGACCCTGCCCACGGTATGGCACGTGAACGATGTCCGCGCCGGTTTCGCGCTTGAACAACTCGCCGGCAAGATGCGTCGGCGAGCCGATTCCGGATGATCCGTAGCTCGCATTGCCAGCGTCCGCCTTAAGCGATGCGATCAGATCGGCCAGCGCGTTGCCCTTGAAGTTGATGCCGGGGACGATGAGTTGGGGGAAGACAGTCATGAGCGTGAGCGGCGCGAAATCCTTGACCGGATCGTACTGGAGCCTGGAATAAAGGCTCACATTGATCGCGTGCGTCCCGACCGTACCGACCATCAGCGTATAACCGTCCGGCGGAGCGTGGGCGACGTCGACGGCGGCGAGCCCGCCGCTGGCCCCTGGCTTGTTTTCCACGATGACTGGCTGCCGCAGCGCCTTCGCCAATTCGTCCGCGACGATGCGTACCTGCACATCGGCACTGCCTCCGGCAGGAAACGGAACAACAATGCGAAGCCTGCGCGTGGGCCAGTCCTCGGCATCCGCCACGCCCGCAAACGTTGCCAGCAACAGGAACGAAAGCACTACTCGAACGAGCTTCATGCCGTCAGCTCCTTAAAGAATTCCAGTGCGATGCGTTCGGACCCCACCCGGTCAGCAGCGCCTCGCCTCTATTCAGAACGAGTCAGGCTACCGCAGTCAGATCAGAGAGGTAGGTTAATTTTACAAACAGAATCGGCTCAAGGTGGTGTAATTGCATTTTCTGGCGTTCTTCCATCTCGGGACATGACCGGCCCGAGAACGCAAGGGGAGATCGCGCAACAACGAGCATCGTGCGTGCGACGCAAACGTCGTCAGAGGCTCTTCGTAGGAGCGGCAGTCCCCCGCTCACGGACGTTTCGGCCCTTGGATCGGCGGCAACGATTTGAGGTAAGCCGCGATCGCGGCGCGGTCCTCGGCGGAGAGCTTTGAGATCTCGCTCACCACGGCCGTCATTGCTCCGCCGACCGAATCGCCGTTGGGCATGTCTCCGGTTTCGAGAATGCGCTCGATGTCGCGCTGCGAGTAATCGCCGATTCCGGCCGGCGTGATGTTGGGGACCCACCCGTCGCCGCCTTCCGGATCCGGACCGCCGGCGAAGCGCTCGCTCGCAATGACGGCGCCGAGACGGTTGCGGGGACTGTGGCACTCGGCACAATGACCCGGGCCGTTGACCAGATAGGCGCCGCGATTTACCTCCGCCGACTTCGCGGGATCGGGCTCGAATCGCCGGCCGTCAAGATAAAGGAATTTCCAGCCTCCCAGCAGGCGGCGGATCTTGAGATAGAACGGCAGCTCATGGTCGCGCGGCTTGCCCTCGACCGGCGGCAGCGTCTTGAGATAGGCGAAGAGATCGCGCACGTCTTCCATCTTCATGCGTTGGTACGACGTGTAGGGAAAAGCAGGATAGTAATGGCTGCCGTCTGGCGAAGTACCCTTCCACATGGCGGTGAGGAAATCCGCCTCGCTCCAGTTGCCGATGCCGTCCTTGCGGTCGGGCGAGATGTTCGGGGTGAAGAACGTGCCGAACGGCGATTTAAGCGCGAGGCCGCCGCCGAGCCTTGTCTTGTCCTCCTGGTTGGGCGTCGCATGGCACGATGCGCAGCCGCCTGCATGGAACATCCTCGCGCCGTTGTCGGGGTTGGGCGCATAGGGCGCCAGCGCGCTCGCAGGCACCGTTGCCGGCATGGTGATGAACCAGAACGCGGCAGCGCCGACGATCGCGAGGATCACGGCGAAGATCACGAGCTTGCGCAGCATCGGCGTCCTTTCGGATCAGGCGCCAGCAAAACGAAAGGGCGGCCATCGCGCCGACGGCCGCCCTGCCCGCGCAGGCGCGAAACGATTACGACGTCCGCTTGCGGTAGGTCTGGTGGCACCCGCCGCAGTTTTTGCGCACCTCGGTGATTTGAACCTTGAAGCTGTCGAGATCCTTGGTCGCGTCCAAGGCCGCCTTGGAATCGTGGGCGAACTTGGCGAGCTTCGCCTGGAAATCGGACTTGTTTTCCCAGACCGCAGGCAGCGCGGCGGTATCGCCGCCGGTCTTGGAGTCGTCCGGGAACAGGGCCGGCGCCTTCTCGCCCGCCTCGGCGAAGGTCGCCAGGACCTTCTTTGCCTCGTCGAGATTGAAGGGCCGCTTGCCCTCCAGCATCTCGGTGGCGACCCGGTTTTGGTCGCCGTTCGCCTTCATGAGGGCCTTGCGGGCCGCGATCGGATCGCTTTGCGCGACCAGCGCGGTGGCGCCGAACGCGAGCACGGCAACGGCTAACGCGGTGCGGATCATTTTGCTTGCTCCCTCTATGGACTGAACGTCCCCTATGGACTGATTCTCCGCGCGCCAGTGGACGCGGCTTGGGTGGGCATCGCGTAAACACCCCTCACATTTTGTTATTCCGGGCGAGGCGAAAACTCGAAATTCTGCCCGGCGATCACGATTTCGTGAACTTACAGGGTGTGAAGCCGCCTCCCCTGCGCGACGGACGCCCAAACGCGCGGTGGCGTCGCCGGCATGTCCTCTCGGGATGCACGCCTATTCCGCTGGCGCGGGCGGCGCCGCCGGGGCGGCACGACGACGGCTGGTTTTTTCCGCGAGCCATCGGCAGACCACGTAGAAGATCGGCGTAAAGATGAGCCCGAACGCCGTCACGCCGATCATGCCGGCAAACACGGCGGTCCCCAGCATTTGCCGCAGCTCCGCTCCAGCCCCGATCGCCCAAACGAGCGGCATGACGCCGAAGATGAAGGCGAGCGACGTCATCAGGATGGGACGCAGCCGCAGGCTCGCCGCTTCGACCGCAGCGGCGGAACGACTGCGCCCCTGGTCCTCGAGCTGTTTGGCAAACTCCACGATCAAGATCGCGTTTTTGGCGGCAAGCCCGATCAGCACGACAAATCCCACTTGGGTGAGGATGTTGTTGTCCTGCCCGCGCATGATCACGCCGGTGATGGCGGCAACGAGGCACATCGGCACGATCATGACCACGGCGAGTGGAAGCGTCACGCTTTCGAACTGCGCCGCCAGCACCAAAAACACGAATACCACGGCGAGGGCAAACGCGAACATCGCGGTGTTTCCGGCCCGCACTTGCTGGAACGCGAGCGTCGTCCACTCGTAGCCGAAGCCATCGGGCAACGTCTCGTCGGCGAGCTTTTGCATGATGTCGATCGCCTGGCCCTGCGAATAGCCTCGGGCAGGCGCGCCGTCGAGCTCGGCCGCGGGGTAAAGGTTGTAGCGCGCGACCCGGTACGGTCCGGCAATATTGTTCACCGTCGTGAACGAGCCGAGCGGCACCGTATTGCCTGACGAGTTGCGCACGCGGATGTTCAAGATGTCCTTTGGATCCATGCGGAAACGCGCATCGGCCTGGGCGGTGACGCGGAAGGTCTTGCCGAACACATTGAAGTCGTTGACGTAGGCCGAGCCGATATACACCTGCAGCGCGGCGAAAACCTCCGGCACGTTGACGCCGAGGAGCTGGGCCTTGGTGCGGTCGATATCGAGATAGAGCTGCGGCGTCGAATTCTCGAACAAGGTGAACACTTGGTTCAGACCCGGAGTCTGGGCCGCCTTGCTCATGATCGTGCCCGCGGCTTCCAGCAATGCCTGCGAGCCGCGGCTTTGACGGTCCTCGACCATCATGCGGAAGCCCCCGGCATTGCCGATGCCCGAGACCGGCGGCGGCTGCACCACCAGGACCAGCCCCTCCTGGATGCCGGACAGGCGCTTCAACAGCTCGGCGGTAATGCCCGCGGCCGACAGCTTCGGGTCGCGCCCGCGATCCGCCCAGTCATCGAGGATCAGGAATACTGCGCCGGAGTTTGGCGCATTGGTGAACGTGGCGCCGCTAAATCCTACGATGCTTACGGCATGGGCGACGCCGGGTGTTTGCAGGCAAATCTCCACCATCCGCCGCTGAACCTCGTCGGTGCGCGCCAAAGACGCGCCGGGAGGCAACTGCAGCACTCCGATCAAGTAGCCGCGATCGACCTGGGGAATGAAGCCGATTGGCGTGTTGCGGAACTCGTTGAGGCCGAAGCCGAGGATCGCGACGTAGAGGACGAGCATGACGGCGACGATCCGCACCGCGCGGCTGATCAGCCAGTGATAGCCGCCGGCGAAACGCTCAAATCCCCAGTTGAAGGCCCGGAAAAAGCCGCGGATCGGCCGCGACCACCAGGTCGGGCGGGGATGCCGCTCCTGCGGTTTGAGCAGCAAGGCGCACATCGCCGGCGACAGCGTCAATGACACGATCAGGGAGATGACCGTCGCGCTGGCAATCGTGAGGGCAAATTGTCGGTAGAACTGCCCGGAGATGCCGGTGATGAAGATCGAAGGCACGAACACGGCGCACAGCACCAGCGCGATGGCGATCAACGCTTGCCCCACCTCGTCCATGCTCTTGTAGGCCGCGGCGCGCGGATCGAGGCCGGCCGCGATGTTGCGCTCGACGTTTTCCACCACGACGATCGCGTCGTCGACCACGATACCGATCGCGAGCACGAGCCCGAACAAGGAAAGATTGTTGAGCGTGAAGCCGAACATCGACATGAAGAAGAATGTGCCGATCAGCGACACCGGAATGGCAACGATCGGAACGACCGCAGCACGCCACGTCTGCAGGAACAGGATCACGACCAGCACCACGAGAAGCACCGCCTCGAGGATGGTCTCGGTGACCGCGTTGACGGATTGCTGGATGAACTCGGTCGGATTGTAGACGATGGCGTGCTTGATGCCGGTCGGGAAGGTGGCCGACAACTGGTTCATGGTGTCGATGATGTTCTTCGCCGTCGCCAGCGCGTTCGAGCCTGGGCGCTGGAAGATGCCGAGCGCGACTGCCGGATCGCGGTCGAGATACGAATTCGAAGAATAGTCCTGCGCCGCGAGCTCGATGCGGGCCACGTCCCGCAGCCGGACCACCGCGTTGGGGGTCTGTTTGACGACGATGTTGTAGAATTCGTCGGGATTGGCGAGGCGTCCGAGCGTCTGCACCGCGATCTGAAATGCGCCCTGCTTCGGCACCGGCGGCTGATCGAGCACGCCGGAGGCAACCTGGACGTTCTGGCCCTGCAGCGCGAGGATGACGTCGGTCGCGGTCAATCCGACCGTCTGCAGGCGGTCGGGATCGACCCAGATGCGCATCGCATAATCGCGGCTGCCGAAAACGGTGATCGAGCCCACCCCATCGATGCGGGTCAGAATGTCGGTGACCGACAGCGTCGCATAATTGGAAATGAACAGCGCGTCGCGTGATTGATCGGGCGAATAGATATGGACCACCATCATCAGATCGGGCGACTTCTTGGTCACCGTCACGCCGATATTGCGCACGTCGGCCGGCAGCCGCGGCTGCGCGATGGCAACGCGGTTTTGCACCTGCACCTGCGCAATGTCGAGACTGGTACCTAGCTCGAAGCTGACATCGATGGAAAAACGTCCGTCGGCCGTCGAGTTCGAGGCCATATAGATCATGTTCTCGACGCCGTTGATCTGCTGCTCGATCGGCGTGACGACCGTCGCGGCGACAATGTCGGCGTTGGCGCCGGGATATTGGCCTGAGACATTGATAGTGGGAGGCGCGATCTCGGGATATTGAGTGACCGGCAGGCGCGTGTACGACACGGCGCCGACGATCAGGAACACGATCGAGACGACCGCGGCGAAAATCGGCCGGTCGATAAAGAAATGCGAAATGCGCATGGCGTCGGCGCCGCGCTTAATCGGTCTTGTCGGCTGTTGCGCGCGCAGGAACGCTCGCCTGCGGAGACGCCGGACGCTCTTCGGGCGTCACCTTCACCCCCTGGCGCACCCGCATCAAGCCATTGACCACGACGCGATCGCCGGCCGAGAGGCCTTCCTTGATGACCCGCAGGTCGTCGACCAATTGACCCAGCGTCACATAGCGCAACCGGGCAACATTGTCCTGATCGATCAGGTAAACGAACTTGCGCGCCTGCTCGCTGCCGATCGCGGCATCGGGGACCATCAGCGCCTGATACGGCGCCGACGCGGGCACCTGCACGCGCGCGAACATACCGGGCGTGAACAAGTTGTCGGGATTTTCCAACTGCGCACGCCCGCGAATCGTGCCGCTGGCGCGGTCGACGACGTTGTCGACGAAATCCATCCGCGCGGAGTGCGAGAACTCGGTCTCGTCGAGCAGCTTCAGCCGAACCGAGGTGCCGCCGAGGCCGGCCACCTCGTTCTTGCCAGCTGCCAATCGCTGGTAGCGCAGCAGCGACGCCTCGTCGAGGGTGAATTCGAACCGGATCGGATCGATGGAAACTATGGTGGCGAGCATGGTGGTATTGCCGCCTGCGCCGCCGGTGACCAGGTTGCCCTGGGTCACGCGCCGATCGCCAATTCGGCCGGTGATCGGCGCCTTGAGCTCGGTGTACTCGAGATCGAGCTCGGCTTGGCGCACCATCGCCTCATTGGCCGCCACCGAGGCCTGGGAGTTGCGGAAAGCCTGCATCCGCTGCTCGTAGATCTGCTCGCTGATCGTTCGTTCGCGCACGAGTTGCTGGGCACGCGTGAGGTCTGACTGGGTGAAAGCGAGATTTGATTTCGCCGTCTCCAGATTCGCGCGCGACTGGTCGAGCGTGTTCTGGAATGGCCGTTTGTCGATGGTGAACAGCAGGTCGCCCTGCTTGAGGATCTGCCCGTCGATGAAGTGGATCCTATCCAGGTATCCGGATACGCGCGCGCGGATCTCGACGACGTCGACCGGGACAAAGCGGCCGACATATTCGTCTTGGTCGACGATGGTGCGCTGGGTCGGCTTGGCGACCGTGACCTTGGGAGGCGGGGCGGCCGCTTGTTTTGGGCCCTCCCCGCAGCCTGCCAGCAGGCAGGCCGAGGCGACCGCTACGGCAGCCAGAGCTCGGGCGGATGACGGCATGAGGCTCAAGCTCAGCATGAGCAATGCGGCCTATTTTGGGAGGCTGGACGGTGGGGCGCGAATACGGCTCGCGCGTTCGTGAACGGCACCCGCCGCTCTTCCCCCGCCGCCCCGCGCACCCCATATCCCCCAACACGCTCCAAGTCCACCAATCAACCTGCGCACGATCCATGGCCATGCCGGTCCGCGGACAGCGCTCCGGCTATCCCCATGCTCGACCGACCCACCTCTGATCTCGACGGCACGCCCGCCGTTCCGCCCGACGACCAGGCGCTACTCGACGCCTATTCTCGTGCCGTCATCGACGTTGTGGAGCGCGTCGGCCCAGCCGTCGTGCGGCTCGATGTCACCACCGATCAGGAGCGGCGTGGTGGCGGCACCGGATCGGGGGTCATTGTCGCGCCCGACGGTCTCGTGCTGACCAACAGCCACGTGGTTGGTGGCGCCACGCGGGTCAGCGCCACAACGGTCGATGGCCGAAGCCTCACCGCGCGCGTCGTCGGCGACGACCCCGATACGGACCTCGCGCTCGTGCGCGTCGATGCCCCGGTGACGCTGCCGGCGGCGCCCCTCGGCAATTCCAAGCTGCTCAAGCGAGGCCAGCTGGTGATCGCCATCGGCAATCCGCTCGGATTCGAATCGACCGTCACCACCGGCGTTGTGTCGGCACTCGGTCGCTCGCTGCGGGCGCGCTCGGGTCGGCTGATCGACGACGTGATCCAGACCGACGCCGCGCTCAACCCCGGCAATTCAGGAGGCCCGCTCGTCTCCTCCCACGGCGAGGTCGTCGGCATCAACACTGCGCTGATCATGGGCGCGCAAGGCATCTGCTTCGCCGTTGCCTCCAACACCGCAAGCTTCGTGCTGGGCGAGCTGGTGCGCCACGGTCGGGTGCGCCGCGCCTATATCGGCATCGCGGCCCAGCAATTCGCGCTTTCGCGGCGGCGACGGCATGCGGCAGGCCTGACCCAAGAGAGCGCGGTGATGGTCGCCAGCATCGAGCCGGGGAGTCCGGCCGAACGGGCGGGACTCAACTCCGGCGACGTCATTCTGGCGCTCGACGGGGTCGCGATCACCGGTGCAGATGACCTCATCCGCGTTCTCGCCGGCGACAAGATCGGGCGCACCATCGAGCTCGAGGTGCTGCACAACGGCGGCCAGCGCGTGCTCTCGCTGGTGCCGCTGGAGCGCGTGCATCGCCGCTGATCAATCGGGCTGCAGCGGCGGCGCCGCAAGCGGGCGTTTTCGCCTCCGCAGCGCCGCCAGCCATCGCTTGCCAAACAGCGCGACTGTCATTGCGGCGTAGACCGCGCCGCCGATCACGGCGAGCGTTCCCAGCGTGCTCTCGTCGCGCCAGGATGTCCAACCTGCAAACAGCCGAGCGACCGGAGCTTGCAACAACCAGAGCGCCGCCGCGAGCACGACACCGGCCGCGGCGAGCCTTCCGATTGCGTTCCGCAGGGCGGAATTGAATGCGAGGTGGCCTTGGCGCGCGGCGAAATAGACGACAAGGATCAGATTGAGCCAGGCGCCGATCGAGGTCGCGAGCGCGAGGCCGACCTGCGCGAGTGTGGTGAAATAGTAAAACAGAGCTTTGAGGGCGACGTTGATGCCGACCGCGGTGAGCGAGGCCTTCATCGGCGTGGCCGTGTCGCCACGGGCGAGAAACGTCGCAGCCACGCTGCGGATCAGCACGAAGGGCAGCAGTCCGAGCGCATAGGCGGCGAGCGTCTGCCCCGCCGCGGTTGCGTCCGCGGCGGTGAATTTTCCGCGCATGAACAGTGCGCGCATGATCAGGTCAGGAACGATGAGAAACGCGACGAGGCATGGAACCGACAAGAGAAGCGTCAGCTCGATGGCGCGGCTCTGCGCGGCGCGGGCTGCCGCCTCGTCGCCCGTTGCTATCCGGCTCGCCATTTCCGGCAAAAGCACGGTCCCGACGGCAATCCCTATCACCCCGATCGGCAGCTGATTGAGCCGGTCGGCATAGTAGAGCGCCGAAAGCGCGCCGGCGGCCAGAAAACTCGCGATGATGGTGTCGGCGAATAATGCGATCTGCGTGCCGGCCGAACCGATGGTGGCGGGGCCGAGCGCGCTGAAGAAGCGTTTGACGTCCGCGTCCCATTTCGGCCAGCGGAACGCGGCCATCACACCGTTGCGCCAGGCATCGCCGCCGACCAGCAGCGCTTCGAGCACGCCGGCAACGAGCACGCCCCAGGCAGCGGCGTGCCCAGGGGTTGGAAAGAACACCGCCACCGCGAGCGCCGCCATCATCGACAAATTGAGCAGAATGGGTGCTGCCGCGGCGGCGGCAAAGCGCGCCAGCGCGTTGAGAATGCCGCCGTAGAGCGTCACCAACGACATGAGCAGAAGGTAGGGGAAGGTGATCCGCGTGAGCTCGGCCGCAAGCGCAAACCGGCCGGGATCATCGGAAAAACCGGGGGCGAGCAGCGAGATCACCGCCGGCGTGAAGATCAGCGCCAGGACCACCAGGAGGCCGACGACGCCAAAGAGGATGGTAAATACGCGATCGGCAAAAAGCCGCGCCGGATCGGCCCCGCCTTGTTGGCGAATGCGCGCATAAGCCGGCACGAAGGCCGCATTGAAAGCGCCCTCGGCGAAGATCGCGCGGAAGTGATTAGGAAGCCTCAGCGCGACGAAGAAGGCATCCGCAACCGGCCCCGCGCCCAACACGGCCGCCAACATCACATCGCGGAAGAAGCCCGTGGCCCGCGACACCAGCGTCAAGCCGCCGACGGTGAAGATGCGTCCAATCATCGGCCCGGTGTCCGTCCTGCCGCGGGGTGCCCAGAATCGAGCCGATTATAGTCGCGCGGCCACGCAATGGTGCCGCTGACGGTCCGGCATGATCGGCAGGGTCGAAAGCCTCAAGCGCCCAGCGCGCGGCGCGTGGCCTCGATGATGCGATCCTGAGTCGATTCATCGAGGTAGGCATGCATGGGCAAGCTAATCACCTCCTCGGCCAGCCGTTCGCTCACCGGCGCCCCGCCCAGAGCAAGGGGAAAGCGCTGGTAAGGCTGCTGGCGATGTAGCGGGACCGGGTAGTGGATCGCGGTCGGAATGCCTTGCGCCTTGAGCGCCGCCGCAAGCCCGTCGCGCCGGCCGGAGGCGAGGCGGATGGTATATTGCGCCCATACCGAGCTAGACCCCGATGCGAGCCGCGGAATCGTCGCGACGTCGGCAAGGCCCGCCGAGTAGCGGCGCGCGACGCGCTCGCGCGCCAAGATCTCCTCGGGAAAAATCCTAAGTTTCTCCATCAGCACGGCCGCCTGGATTGTGTCGAGCCGGCCGTTGAGCCCCACGCGCACGCAATCGTACTTGCCGCTTCCCTCGCCGTGGACGCGCAGGCTGCGGAGCACTTGCGCCAGTTCCTCGTCTTCGGTGATGACGGCTCCGCCGTCGCCATAACAGCCGAGCGGTTTAGCCGGAAAGAAACTGGTTGCGGTTGCTGGCGCCAGCGCGCCGACGCGGCGGTTCTTATAGGTGGCGCCGAAGGCCTGAGCGGCGTCATCGAGCACGAAAAGGCCTTCCGCCTCCGCGACCGGCATGATGCGGTCATAGTCGGCCGGCTGCCCGAACAGATCGACCGGTATTACGGCTTTCGGGCGAAGCCCGGCCTCGCGCGCCGCGGCGCACGCAAGTTTGAGGCTTGCCGGATCGAGGTTGAAGCTTGCCTGCTCGACGTCGGCGAAGACCGGCGTGGCTCCGACGAGCACGACGACTTCGGCGGTCGCGGTGAAAGTAAAGCTCGGGCAGATCACGGCGTCGCCGGGACCGATGCCCTGCGCCATCAGAACGAGAACCAACGCATCCGTTCCGCTGGCGCAGCTCACCACGTGACGCGCGCCGCAGAACTCGGCGAGCTTGACTTCGAGCGCGCGCACCTCGGGCCCGAGGATGAATTGGCAATGTCCGAGCACGCGGGCAATCGCCTCGTCGACCGAACGCCCGAGGCGGCGCCGTTGCGCGGCGACGTCGATGAACGGGATCGGCACGGGATCGAGACGGGCGCGCTGGTTCATCGAAGGGTGCCGGACCGGTCGTATCGGCGAAGCAATACTTCAGCCGGTCAGCCGTCGGGGCCCGGGCCGGCGACGGCTCACGCTGGGAACGGCGCGGCGCTCGAGGCAGCGGATGGCGATCTCGAGACTTGCCACGCCTTCCTCACCGGTCACGGCGGGCTCCCGCCCGTCGCGGATCGCAGCGACAAATGCCTGCAACTCGGCGCGCAGCGGCTCGGCGTGACCGACCGAGAGATGGCGCATGGAGTAGCTGCCGTCCGGCTGGAAGCCGAAGCATTCGGTCACCTGCCGCGTCAGCAGATCGCCCATGATGTATTTGTTGCGCGTCGCGATCGTGACGTTGCGCGCCTTGAACGGTGTCAACCAATTGGTGTTGATGTGGGCGAGCACGCCGGAGGTGGTGCGGAACTGCAGCAGCGCGATGTCCTCGCGCTCGGCGATTGCATTCGACAGCTGCGGCTGTACCTCGGCGATTTCCGAGTCGGTGAACCAGCGGATGAGATCGATGTCGTGCACGGCGAGGTCGATGACCACGCCCACATTGGACATGCGCGGAGGGAACGGTCCGACCCGGGTAATGGCGATGGAGAGAATGTCCTCCTCGCAGATCGCGTCCTTGATTGCCTCGACCGTCGGATTGAACCGCTCGACATGACCGACCATCAAAGCGACGCCGGCGTGCCGAGCCGCGCCGATGATGGCGCGACCCTCTTCCACCGAGGGCGCGATCGGCTTCTCGACCAGCACATGCACGCCTCGCTCAATGCAGCAGAGCGCCAATTCCCGATGCAGGTGGGTCGGGGCGGCGATGGTGACGGCATCGACACCTGCCGCCAGCAGCGGCTCAACGCCGCTAAACTCCGGGCAGCCCAGCGCCCGGGAAACGAAATCGCGCTGCTTGCCATCGGGATCGGCCACGCCGACGAGCCTGACGCCCGGCAAATCCGCGAACACGCGGGCATGGTTGCTGCCCATGACGCCGACGCCCACCACACCTACGCGTAGCGGACGGCCCGCGTCGCGTCTCGCGGCTTGCACCATGATGGACCAGGTCCCCCCCTGCCGGCTGGCGTGACGAATCCTCCTAGCACGCCGGAAGGCCGCTGGCGATGCCCCCGATCGGGGCTGTGGACACGTTTTGAATCAAAGAGTTACATGCCCAACGGCCGGTCGGAATGTTCCATGACGTCACTTTTGGCGAAACCGCAGCAGCCAGTCGACGAAGCGACGGATGCCCTCGGCGATCGGCGTGTTAGGCCGAAAGCCGACAGCACGCTCGAGATCGCTGGCGTCCGCGCAGGTCTGCGCGACATCGCCCGGCTGCATCGGCAGCAACTCCCGCCGCGCCGGCTTGCCTACGGCCTCCTCAATGAGCCGCACGACCTCGGTTACCTCGACCGGCTGGCTGTTGCCGACGTTGTAGACCTTCCATGGCGCCAGGCTCGTGGCGGGATCGGGGGCGTTCCCCGACCAGGCCGGATTGGGTGCGGGCGGCCGGCCGACGAGCCGCACGACCGCTTCCACCGCGTCGTCGATATAGGTGAAGTCCCGGCGCATCTGGCCGTTGTTGAACAGCTTGATCGGCCGATCCTGCAGGATCGCTTCGGTGAACAGCCACATCGCCATGTCCGGGCGGCCCCACGGCCCGTACACGGTAAAAAACCGCAGGCCCGTCGCCGGCAGTGCGAAAAGATGCGCGTAGGCATGGGCCATCAGTTCGTTGGCCTTTTTGGTCGCGCCGTAAAGGCTCAATGGATGATCGACGTTGTCAGAGGTGCGAAACGGCACCCGGGTGTTGGCGCCGTAGACCGAGGACGATGAGGCGTAAACGAGATGCCGGCATCCTCCGTGGCGGCAGCCTTCGAGCACATTGAGGAAGCCCGTGAGATTGGCATCGACATAGGCGTGGGGATCGACCAAGGAATGTCGCACGCCGGCTTGCGCAGCGAGATGCACGACGGCGGAAAAACGATACGCCGCAAACAACTCCGCCATGAGTTGGCGTTCGGCAAGGTCCGTCCGGACGAATTTGAAATTCGAGGATGCCTCGAGTTGCGCGATCCGGGCCTCTTTCAAATGGGGATCGTAATAAGCATTGAGGTTGTCGAGGCCGACCACCTCATTGCCGTCCGCCAACAACCGCCGCGCGACATGCATGCCGATAAACCCGGCCGCTCCGGTGACAAGCACAGGCTCCTTCAACTGCGATCCTTTCCAGCGACCGGTGATGTTTCCCGTCTCAGCGAGCCGTCCTGCGCCATTGGCGCTCGGCTGATGGCGTTTGGTGCAGTATAAAACGCAAAATGCCAAGGGCATCCCTGCGAGAAATGATTGTTGTGCATCCGGCGGCGATGATCGTCGTCGGTCGGCGGTCGAGGCGGTCGACATGAGCGAAGTCGCAGTCGAGACGGCCGATACGAGCGATATCGCGGCCGAAGGCGCTGCGCTCACGCGCTGGCTGTTCGATGCGGCGCTCCCGCTTTGGTGGGAGCTAGGTGCGGATCGCGTTCGCGGCGGATTTCACGAGGCGATCAGCCTCGACGGCAGGCCGTTGCGACGGCCGCACCGCGCACGGGTCATCGCTCGCCAGGCGTTCTCCTACTGCGAAGCTGGCCGGCTCGGCTGGCGCGGCCCTTGGCGCGAAGCACAGCGTCATGCGCTAGAGTATTTCCGCAAGCACTTCGTCACGGCGGATGCGACGGTCGTGTCGGTCGTCGGTCTCGATGGCGGGGTCAGCGATCCACGTTTCGATCTGTACAACCAAGCCTTCGCCCTCCTCGCTTATGCGAGCGGCCATCGCACGTTCGGGCAAGCCGCCGGCTGGCGGGAACAGGCGGTAGCGCTGCGCACCACCCTCGAGCAATCCTATGCTCACCCGCTCGGCGGTTTTGTCGAGGATCGCGCCGGCAGCGTGCCGCAACGCTCCAACCCGCACATGCACCTGCTCGAAGCCGCGCTCGCCTGGATCGCGGTCGACGACGACCCCGCCTGGCGCCGCATGGCGGATGCGATCGCAACGCTATGCCTCGAGAAATTCATCGATCCCCCGAGCGGTGCGCTCGGCGAGTTCTTTGCCGCTGACTGGACCCCCGCGCCCGGCGTTGAGGGACGCATTTGCGAGCCCGGGCACCACTACGAATGGGCATTTTTGCTCGACCGCTGGGCGCGACTGACCGGCCGGACCGAGCCCGAGGCGGCGGCGCGGTTGATCGCATTCGCCGATTCGTGCGGGCTCGATCCGCGCCGCGGCGTGGCGGTCAATGCCGTGCTGGCCGACGGCGGCGTCCATGACCCGGTAGCGCGATTGTGGGCGCAGGCGGAACGGATTCGCGCCTATCTCGCGCAGCGCCGCTCCGACGAGGACGTCGCTGCTGCCATCAAAGGCCTACGGCGTTTTCTCGCCACGCCGACGCAAGGCGTCTGGTTCGATCGATTGGAGGCGGACGACGCGTTCATCCCCGAGCCGGCGCGGGCCACCAGTCTCTATCACATCGTCGGCGCGGTCGCGGAGCTCGCGCGCGCGCTTCCCCCTGCCGCGACCACCGGTTCTCCTGCCCAGACTCAACGCGGCGCCGCGCCGCGCGTGATTTATCTCGTGACCGAGGACTGGTACTTCATCTCCCACCGCCTGCCGATGGCGCGCGCAGCACGTAATGCCGGCTTCGAGGTGCATGTCGCCACCCGCATTGACCGTCATGGCGCCGCGATCAAGGCGGAAGGATTCCACCTGCATCCCATCGCTTGGCGCCGCGGCAGTCTTGATCCACGCGATCTTGTTCGCACCGTGCACGAGGTGCGCAAGCTCTACCGTCAGCTCAAGCCCGATCTCGCCCATCACGTCGCGTTGTCGGCGGCCGTCGTCGGCTCACTTGCGGCGATCGGCCTGCCGATCATCTGCCTCAACGCGATGACCGGACTCGGAACGATGTTCACCGACGACGCCGCCAAGGTCCGGATAGCGCGCCCGGTGTTGCGAATGGCACTGCGAGCGCTGCTGGACCGCTCCCGCGCGGCGGTACTGGTACAGAACGAGGATGATCGCGCTGTGATCGAACGGCTCGGCGTCGATCGAACCCGAATCGCGCTGATCCCGGGTTCGGGCGTCGACGTCGAGGCGCTGGTGCCCGCGCCCGAACCGCCGGGTCCCATGACCATAGCCTTTGTCGGCCGGCTGGTGGCCTCGAAGGGGATCCGCACCCTCTTGGCCGCGCACGAGCGCCTCAGCCAGCGCGGCCGCGACATCCGGCTGCTCATCGCCGGGCTACCCGACCCGGCTAACCCGACATCGATTTCGTCGCGGGAGATCGAGGCGTGGACGCGCCGACCCAACGTCAAGCATCTCGGCTTCGTTGCCGACATCGCTGCGCTGTGGGCCTGCGCGCACATCGCGGTGTTGCCGTCCCACCGCGAGGGATTGCCTTTGAGCCTGCTCGAGGCCGCCGCCTGCGGCCGCCCGCTGGTTGCGACCGATGTGCCCGGATGCCGCGAGATTGCCCGCGCGGACGTCAACGCGTTGCTGGTGCCACTCGAGGATGCCGGCGCGCTCGCCGATGCCATCGATCAGCTCGCGGCCGATCCGCAGCTGCGACGCCAATTCGGCAAGGCCAGCCGCCAACTGGTCGAGCGCACGTTTTCGAATGAGCGTATCGGAAGTGACCTGGTCGCGCTCTATCAGCGCTTGCTCGAGCAGCCCGCTTGAATGCTCCATTGCGAATGGCGCCAAGCGCAGGGTAAGAAGGCTCCGATCTCAAAGGGATGGCATCGAAGCCAAAGTCGTGCCGCACGGTCGCAAGCTTGCCGTCATCGGTCTCGGATATGTGGGGCTGCCGGTCGCCGTGGCCTTCGGCCGCGACGGGACTCGGGTGATCGGCTTCGACATTGACTCCGCGCGGATTGCCGAACTCAAGGCCGGCCGCGATCGCACGTGCGAGGTCGAGCCGCACGATCTTGCCCGTTCCAATCTCGTCTTGACGTCGGATCCCGGTGAGCTCAACAGCGCGGACTTCTTCATCGTCACCGTCCCCACCCCGATCGACCAGGCGCGGCGACCGGATCTCACCGCATTGCTGCGCGCCTCGAGCACGGTCGGCAAGGCTTTGAAGAAGGGCGATATCGTCGTCTACGAGTCTACCGTCTATCCCGGCGCGACGGAGGAGGATTGCCTGCCGGTCCTCGAACAGGTCTCGGGTCTCGTCGCGGGACGCGACTTCACCGTGGGCTATTCGCCGGAGCGGATCAATCCCGGCGACAAGGCGCATCGGTTCGAGACGATCACGAAGGTGGTGGCTGGCCAGGACGCGCGCACGCTCGACATCGTTGCGGCGGTTTATGGCTCGGTGGTCAGGGCCGGCCTGCACAAGGCGCCGTCGATCAAGGTCGCCGAAGCGGCCAAGGTGATCGAGAACGCGCAACGCGATCTCAACATCGCGTTCATGAACGAACTCTCGGCGATCTTTCACCAGCTCGGCATCGACACCAGCGACGTGCTGTCCGCAGCCGGGACAAAATGGAATTTCCTCAATTTCACCCCGGGCCTCGTCGGCGGCCACTGCATCGGCGTCGACCCCTACTATCTCACCTATCGGGCGCAAAAGGCCGGCTATCATCCCGACGTGATACTTGCTGGTCGACGCATCAACGACTCCATCGGCGTGCGCGTAGCGCGCGAGTGTCTGCGCCGGCTGCTAAAGGGCGGCGCAGCAGCGCCACGCGTGACGGTGCTGGGCCTGACATTCAAGGAAAATGTCGTCGATATTCGAAATTCGCAGGTTTTCGACATCGTTCGCGAGTTGCAGTCGTTCGGCGTGTCGGTCGCGGTCAACGACCCGCTTGCTGACAGCGCGGTGGCGCTCAAGGAGTACGGTCTGACCTTGGCGAGCGAGCCGCAGCCCGCCGACGCCGTCGTCCTTGCGGTGCCTCACGACATCTATCGAAAATCGGGCTGGCCACTGATCGTGAGCCTGCTAAAGAACGGGCGCGGGCTGGTCATGGACGTCAAAGGCGCACTCGATCCGCTCAAGAAACCTGCCGATATCGAGGTTTGGCGGCTGTGAGCGGTTAACCTTCGTTAACGCCGGGCGGCTTGACGTTTTGCGCCGGGACCGCTTGAAGTTCGTGGCGAGCCAGGGATGTCCGCAATGGCATTTCCCATTATCCCGGTGATCATGTGCGGCGGCGCTGGAACACGGTTGTGGCCAGTGTCGCGCGAAAGCATGCCCAAGCAGTTCGTCCGGCTGGTCGGCGAAGGGTCGACGTTTCAGCAGGTGCTTGGTCGCATCTCCGATCCCGAACTGTTCGCTCGTCCGATCGTTATCACCCACACGGATTTTCGATTCGTCGTTGCGGAGCAATTGCGCGAGCGCGGAGTCGAGGCTGACATCGTGCTCGAGCCGATGGGACGCGACTCGGGCCCGGCGGTGGCGGTATCCGCCGTGCTCGCGGCACAACGCGACCGCAATGCTCTCGTGCTGGTGCTCGCCGCTGACCACGTGGTCCGCAAGCCCGACGAATTCCGCGCGGCCTGTCGGCTCGCCGCCGCTGTCGCCGCCCAGGGACGAATCGTCACCTTCGGCATAGAGCCCACGCATCCGGCGACGAGTTACGGCTACATTCGTCCAGGCGAGAAGCTCAATGGCGCATCCGCTCGCACCGTCGAGGCATTCGTGGAGAAGCCTGACGCCGCGACTGCCGCGACCTACATGACGCAACGATATCTGTGGAATAGCGGCAACTTCCTATTCCACGCCGCGACCATGCTCGGCGAGATCGAGCGCTGCGAGCCGGCCATGGCCGAGGCCGCCAAGGCGGCGGTTGCCGGCCTCACCCGCGACCTCGACTTCCTGCGGCTGGCGAGCGAACCCTTCGCCCGCGCGCCGAAGAAATCGATCGACTACGCGGTCATGCAGCGCACGAAGCTCGCGGCGGTGATCCCTACCGATCTGGGTTGGTCGGATATCGGCAGCTGGAGCTCGGTCTGGGACGTCCTCGATCATGACGCCGCCGGCAATGCCACCGACGGTCCCGTGGTCATGCTCGACAGCCGCAATAGCTTGGTGCGATCCGAGGAATCCGTCCTCACAACGGTGGTGGGGCTCGATGACGTGATCGTGGTATCGACCGCGGATGCCGTGCTGGTCAGCGCGCGCAGCAAAGCCGAGCAAGTAAAGGCACTCGTCGAGCAACTCAAGGCGAACAATCATCGCGCTGCGGTCGAGCACCGCCGCATTTATCGCCCCTGGGGCTATTACCAGGATGTCGACGCGGCCCCGCGATATCGAGTTAAGCGCATCGTGGTGAAGCCGGGAAGCAAGCTTTCGCTGCAGAAGCATTTTCATCGTTCCGAGCATTGGGTCGTCGTCAAGGGAACGGCCGAGATCACGCTCGGCGACGACGTGCGCACCGTGCATGAAAACGAATCGCTCTACATCCCGATCGGCAGCATTCATCGCCTTGCCAACCCGGGCAAAATCCCGCTCGAACTAATCGAGGTACAGGTCGGCAGCTATCTGGGCGACGACGACATCGTTCGCCTGGACGACGTCTACGGCCGCTGACGGCTCGCGTCAGCCGCGCCCGACGCTAACGTAGCTAAGGCCCTTCGCGGCGAGCTCTGCGGGCCTGTAGATGTTGCGCAGGTCGATGACCATCGGATTGCGCAGGGCCTTTTTCACGCGATCGAGATCGAGCGCCCGGAACTGGTCCCATTCGGTGAGGATCAGCATTGCATCGGCACCCTCGATGCAGGCATAGGGGTCGGTGGTCGTCTCGAGCTGCGGCATCAACTTGCGCGCCTCCGCCATGCCATGGGGGTCATACGCGCGCACGCGCGCGCCCTGTGCTTCGAGGGAGGGCACGATGACGAGGCTCGGAGCCTCGCGCATGTCGTCAGTATTGGGCTTGAACGTCAGCCCGAGCACGGCAATGGTTTTGCCGTGCAGTGAGCCACCGCAAGCTGACATCACCTTGTTGACCATGGCGCGCTTGCGCGCGTCGTTCACCGCCATGACCGTCGCGACGATTTTGGTCGGCACCTCGTAGCGTTGGCCGATGGCGGCTAGCGCCGCGATATCCTTGGGAAAACACGAGCCTCCGAAGCCGGGCCCCGCGTGCAGAAACTTCCCCGCGATGCGGCGATCGAGCCCCATGCCGCGCGCGACCTCCTGCACGTCTGCGCCGCACTTTTCGCAAAGGTCCGCCATTTCGTTGATGAAGGTGACCTTGGTCGCGAGAAAGGCGTTGGACGCGTATTTGATGAGCTCCGCGGAGCGACGCCCGGTAAACAGCATCGGCGTTTCATTGATGAAGAGCGGCCGATAAAGCTCGCGCATGATTTGCCGTGCCCGCTCGTCGTCGGTCCCCACCACGACGCGATCGGGGTGCTTGAAATCCTCGATTGCGGCGCCCTCGCGCAAGAACTCCGGATTGGATACGACGGTAAAGTCCGCATTGGGACGCAGCTTGCGAACGATAGCGTCGACCTCGTCGTTGGTTCCGACCGGCACAGTCGATTTGATGGCGATGACCGTGAAGCCTTCGATTTCAGGCGCGATTTCATTTGCGGCGTCATAGACGAACGAGAGGTCGGCGAAACCATCGCCACGCCGGGAGGGTGTCCCCACCGCCAGGAATACCGCGTCGGCCGCACGGACGGCCGCTGCCGATTCGCTCGTAAACGATAACCGCCCGGCCGCGACGTTACTGGCGACGAGTGCGTCCAAACCGGGCTCGAAGATTGGCAGCTTTCCCTTCTGAAGCTCCCGGATCTTCCCCGTATCCTTGTCGATGCACGTCACGACGTGTCCGAAATCAGAAAAACATGCGCCAGACACCAGTCCGACATACCCGGTACCGATCATCGCTATTCGCATGAACCGACCTACGATATTCAACCGCGGCGATCGCGGCGTTCCCGCTCGTCGCGAACGGTGACCCGATCCGCGTCCACCATGTCTGCGACGAGCGTGTCGAAACTGGTCTTGTGGCGCCAGCCGAGCTTGGCGCGCGCTTTGCTCGGGTCGCCAAGGAGAGAATCGACCTCCGTCGGCCGGAAATAGCGCGAATCAACCTCGACCAACACCTCGCCCGTCGATTTATCGATGCCTTTTTCCTCCACGCCTCGCCCGCGCCAGGCGATGGCCCTGCCGATGTGGCTGAAGGCTTTCTCGACGAATTCGCGCACCGAATGGCTCTCGCCGGTCGCCAGCACGTAATCGTCCGGTGTAGCCTGCTGCAGGATCAGCCACATCCCCTCGACAAAGTCACGCGCGTGGCCCCAGTCACGCCGCGCATCGAGATTGCCGAGGAACAGCTTCTGCTGCAGTCCGCATTCGATCGACGCGACCGCGCGCGTGATCTTGCGGGTCACGAAAGTTTCGCCGCGAATTGGACTCTCGTGGTTGAAAAGGATGCCAGCCGAGGCATGCATCCCGTAGGCCTCGCGGTAGTTGACCGTAATCCAGTGGGCGTAAAGCTTGGCGGCGGCGTAAGGCGAGCGCGGATAGAAGGGCGTCGTCTCCCTTTGCGGACTCTCCCGCGCCTTGCCGAAGAGCTCCGAGGTAGAGGCCTGATAGAAGCGGGTCTTGTTTTCCCGACCGAGGATGCGAATCGCTTCGAGCAGGCGGAGTGTCCCAAGTCCGTCGGCGTTGGCCGTGTACTCCGGCGTCTCGAACGACACTTGCACGTGCGACTGCGCGGCGAGATTGTAAATCTCGTCGGGCTGGGTTTCCTGCACGATGCGAATGATGTTGGTCGCGTCGGTCACATCGCCATAATGCATATGAAAAGTAACACCCTCCTCGTGCGGGTCATGAATCAGGTGGTCGATGCGCTCGGTATTGAACGATGAGGAGCGGCGCTTCACACCATGGACCGTATATCCTTTGGATAGAAGAAATTCGGCGAGATAGGCGCCGTCCTGACCGGTCACGCCGGTGATGAGGGCGACCTTGCGCGATGAATTAGCCATGAGTGCACCACGCGAGTGTTACCGTCGGTTCGCATTTAGCCATCGAGCACACGCGAATGCGTTTGACAGTCACAGTGGCTGGATGCTTGGAGGCTGCGCTCAAAGCTGCACAAGATCGCCGCCACGAACGCAAGATTAGGACGGTTGCAAGCGAACAGGCGCGGGACGAGCGTTGCTCGCGCCACGCTTGAGCAACATATAGCGTTGCGTGAACGGGGCGAGGAGGCCAGCAAGAGCGCGATCTAGCCCCAGCCGCCTGGCTCTGTTCACCAGTCTGCCGGCATTCCCGAAATCGCGAAGCAGAAGCTCCTGCTTCTCAAGGAATGCAATCTCAACCCCCGCCTCAGCTGCGTGCTGCCGGAGGCTCGCCTTACGCGGATAGCTGACTTGCCTCATGAACACTATGTTCGACGCCAGTGTCTGACGCCAGGTAAGGCCCTTTTGGTCGGGCGAGCGGCGACCCAAGATGGCCCACATGGCGAGATATGCATTGTAGTAGCAGAGCACCGGAAACGGCAAGAACAGGTGCCCTTCCACCAGCATGTTAGGCCCAGGAAAACGGTGCACCGACACGGCTTGTGGTTTGAGAACTCGCATGATTTCGGCGAACACCGCCGTGTAGTCGTGGACATGCTCCATCACTTGATCGCTTAAGCAAAACTCAAAGTGACCGTCGAGGAACGGGATGCGATAATTCGCTTCGTCTACGCGATACAATCGTTCTCTGACTCGTGGCCCCGGAACGTAGCTCTTGTCCCAATAATCGTTGCGATCCCACCAATCGACGACGTCGACGCCATGAACGTCGTAACCCATGTCCAACAATATGTCGACCGACTGGCCGATGCCGCAGCCAAGGTCGAGCACGCGCGCGCCAGGCCGCAAAGGCTTCCCGAGCCATTCAAGAAAGCGCAAGTGTGCGCTTATGGCTTGGCGCCGCTGGTCGCAAGTCACTATGGTTTCCCCTGGTCAAAGACACGACTTGGGTGCGGTGAGATTGATTGCGTTTGCAGCAGGCAGGGACTCTCTGACCGACCAACCGCAATCACGCCGGCGCAAACTTCCCCATCCGATCGCGCAGGCGGGTCCGCGCGGGCCGCTCCACGACATAGAATACCATGGCGGCGAGCGCGAGGACCAAGGCGACCGTGATGACGAAGGCGGAGATCTTTCCAGTCGCCGGCCAGTGGGCAAATCCCAGCCGCTCCCAAACCCGGCGGATGATAATCAGAACGGGAAAGTGGACCATGTAAACCGAATACGAGATCTCGCCGAGCCAGACGAAAGGGCGGCTGCCGAGAACTTGCGGTACGAACCGCCTCGATGTCGACGCGCCAAAGATGGTCAGGGCGAGAAAAGCCACCAGGGCAAAATCGGCGACACCCGTCGACGCGCCGAAGAGAAACGCCAGGAAGGCGCCAGTGGCAAGAATGTCGCCGCTTGGCCGCGCGTACTCGGGGCTTAGGGCAACCGCGCGGCAGAGCGCCGCGCCACAAAGGAATTCTCCAAAAACGCGCGTGAGGGCCGGTGCGCCGACCCAAGTATTCAGCGTCCAATCAGCTATGGTGAAAAGGAGGGCTGTCGCGGCCAGAGCAGCGACAGCAATCAGCAACGCAATCGCTCGCTCGCGCACCCATATTAAGGCGGGAGCGAGCAGCGGAAACAGCAGATAGGCGAACCACTCCGCGCTGATGGACCACGACGGCACATTCCAGCGCGGGGTTGTGGTGACGCCCCAAGCCTGCAGCAGCGTGAGTTGCCAAATGAGGTCGTCCCATTGCCACTCCTGCGGGTTGTTGAAGCCAAAGCCGACGGCGCTTGCCAGCGAGACGACGGCGGCGAGGCCGGCGAGAACCGTGACGTGAACCGGATAAAGCCGAATGAACCGATGCCAGAGGAAGATTTGTACCGCTGTCAGCTTC
>Ga0307277_10000091_pt1 | contig 27256 bp, 23 predicted proteins | sample ER_DNA_116_FD_194473 | JGI IMG/M metagenome (GOLD analysis project Ga0307277, IMG submission 194473) | Bulk soil microbial communities from the East River watershed near Crested Butte, Colorado, United States - ER_DNA_116 | ecosystem: Environmental > Terrestrial > Soil > Floodplain | place...
GGCGGCTCGCGCCCGACATCACGGCGGCTCGCCGGGACGACCTCCGTGACGCGGAAGCGTGGCTCGCGGCCGGCGAAGGTGTCGGTCTCGGCGACCGCTCGATCCCGAACGACCGGCCTCTTCGGATGGTCGCTTCCGAGATCCTTGGCTGGCTCGCCTGGACCGACAGCGGGTGATGGCGAGCGAGCGGTTCAGGGACGGCGCAGCGAGACGATCATGTTGACGACCTTCGTCGCCAACACGACATCGCCCGGCTCGAGATCCATGGGGACGCCCTCCGGGCCCAGCCGAGCCTGGCCGATCGACTGGTCCGGGAAGGTGACGGTCACGTCGCGGTAGATCACGCCGTGGAGGTCGACCGGCTTCACGTCCAGGACCACGACCTCTTCCTCGCCGAGCACGGGTCCGAGACTACGCCTCCCGACGCCCGATCAGCGTGCGCAGGCCTTCCGGCAGGCGTTCGCTTCCGAACGCCTGCCCGACATCCGCGCGCACGCCGTGACGGGACAGCAGCTCGGGCACCGAGCTGGTGTCGATCAGCACGTTGTCGTGGCGCTCGTCGCCGCGCCGCCACGATCCGTCCTCGTTCTTCATGAAGATCGCCATCTGACGCACGAAGCGATCGGGCGAAGGAACGGAGAACTCTGTGATGATGGCCCAGTCATCCGCGACCCATCCACCCGTGGACGGGGCCGACCTCGCCGCTCCGTACTACAGGTCGCACAGGTCGATCGCGAGCAGACCGCCGGGTTGGAGCGCTTCCGCCATCGCCACGAGGGCACGCTCGATCGCGTCCGTGTCCGGCAGGTAGTTCACCACGTGACCAACCGACACGATCGCGTCGGCAGGCGGGATCGGGTCGTCGGGCAACGTCAGACGCCGGATCTCCTGGACGGCGCCGGCGTACTCGCGTGCGATGTCGAGCATCGGCGGGGAGGCGTCGGTGGCGATCACGGGATGACCGGCGTCGACGAGATGCTTCGTCAACAGCCCGCTCCCACAGCCGAGCTCGACGACGAGGCCGTGGCGCGAACGGACCGACTCCAGCAACGAGAGGATGCCCGGCGCGCAGTCTTCGGCATGGAAGGCGAACCCCTCGTGATGGATCAGCGCCAGATCGGCGCGGTAGTAGGGGGTGCGCTCGGCTCCCATCGCCACATGGTTCCACAGGCGCAGCTCGGCGGCCGACGACGATCCGGCGGGCGAGCACCACGAGCAGGGACGTCGAACCTAGACTCGGCGCCGTGAAGATCGGCGTGATCCTCCCGGCCGCCGAGGCCGACGGCCCGGGCGAGACGCCCGGATGGCCGGCGATCCGGTCCTTCGCGCGGGCGGCCGAAGCGCAGGGCCTTGATTCGGTATGGATGTTCGACCATCTCTTCGATCAGACCGAGGCCGGGTCGATCCAGGGGATGCACGAGGCATGGACGATCGTGAGCGCCGTCGCCGCGAGCACGGAGCGGGTCGAGATCGGCACCCTCGTGCTCTGCACGAGCTTCCGGAGCCCGGGACTGACGGCGAAGATGGCCGTCAGCGCCGACGAGGTGAGCGCCGGCCGCGTGATCCTCGGGCTCGGAGCGGGGTGGCACGATCCGGAGTACGACGCCTTCGGCTTCGCAAAGGACCACCGGGTGGGCCGGTTCGAGGAGTCACTCCGGATCATCACCCCGCTGCTCCGAGGCGAGCGCGTGACCGTGACCGGGCGTTACCACCGGACGCGCGACGCCCGGCTGTTCCCTCCTGCTCGCCGCACGATCCCGATCCTCGTCGCGGGGGAGGGACCACGGATGCTGCGCCTGGCGGCTCGGCATGCCGACGCGTGGAACACGGCGTGGTACGGCAGACCGGATGACCGGCTCGCTCGGCAGCTCGCCGCTCTCAACGAGGCCCTCAAGGACGAGGGGCGCGACCCCGGAACGATGGCGAAGACCGTCGGGATGGTCGTTCGCGATCCCGGCGTCGACGTGCCCGCAGAGGAGAACGAGTTCGCAGGGTCGGTCGAGGAGTTGGCTGATGCGATCGAGGCATACGCGCGACTCGGGATCGACCATCTGATCGTGCTGCTACAACCGATGACCGAGCCGTCGCTCGATCGGTTGGGCGCCGCGCTCGAGCGACGCGCCGATCTCGAGGCCCGCTCCTAGCGAGGGGATGCGGGACAAGTCACGGCGACGCGAAGACGGGGTCGGTCGGCGACGCGGGGTAGCGATCGTTGGTCCCCTCGTTCCCACCGCGACATGGTCGTGCGACGGGCGGGCGATACCGAGTCCCGGAGAACGCGCTTGGCAGACTCGGGCACGCGCCTGAGCCGCGGCTTCGTCCAGATCCCGAAGCGTTCGTTCCCTCGTGTCCTCATCAGGTCACGTCCCTTCCTGTCGCTCGACGTTGTGATGGCTCGTGGGTGGTGTCCTCGGAGGGAAGCCCCGATCGGGGCTTCCCATCCGAGACCGGTCGGTCAAACGGCTGCGCGCACGCCTTCGTAGAAGGCGAGGTCGCCCACCTGGTTCGAGCGGAGCTCCACGCGGTCAGCGAGGTGCTCGCGGATCCAGGTAGCGGCCACGGGCGTCGCCGCGTCGGCCTGGGCGTGCGTCTCCCACAGGCTGATCGACACGCAGGTGCCTTCGCCGGTGTCGGCGAGTCCGTAGCGGATGAAGCCGGGCTGCGTCTTGAAGGTCTCGAGCATGCCGCCCTTCGCCTCTTCGGCGAGCTCGGGGAACGTGCCCTTGACGACCTTGTAGTTCGCGATACGCAATGCCTGCATGAACGTACTCCTTCGATGGGTGTCCGCAACGGCCGAGGCGAGTGGTGAGCGGGTCGGGAGCTGAGGATCGCTCCGAAGTGTCGGCTCACGAGGCCCGAGAAGGTCGGTGGGACGGGTTCGGTGGAGACGAACCCGTGATACTCCTTCTCCCGCCACTGACGGGTTCGTGTCCTGCCTCGAGTATGCGCAGGTCGAAGGCGAACTGTCGCGATGCCAGCGGATATGGTTCTACGCCCGGCTTCCGGCTCGGGGTCTGTAGGGTGGATCGTCACAAGGAGGTGCAACCGTGGAAGACGAGAACATCTTGAAGCGGATCAACGAGCTCGCAGCGGAAGAGCACGAGTTGTTCCAGAAGGAGTCGCGCGGCGAGGCCACGGAAGCGGACGTTGAGCGCCTGCGGCATCTGGAGGTCACCCTGGACCAGTCGTGGGATCTCCTCCATCAACGGCGCGCCCGGCGGGATGCTGGGCTCGATCCCGATGAGGCGAAGGTGCGCGACGAGCGAACCGTCGAGGGCTACGTGAACTGAAGGCCCGATGGACCGTTCCAAGGTTGCCTCCCGGCGATGGTTCGATCGGCGCGCGGGGAGGTATGAAGGCGGCGCGACGTCCCGGTGGCGCGACCCCGTCCAACAGGCGTCCTTGGCCGCCGTGGACGTCACCGGTGATGACGTGCTCCTGGACGTTGGGTGCGGGACGGGTGCCGCCTCTCGAGCGGGGGGTCCCGTGGCGAAGTTCGTCGTCGGGGTGGACCTCGCCCCGGAGATGACGAAGCGGAGGCCGGCTCGTCATCGGCGATGCGTGCGCGGATCTCCGCACCGCGCGCGTCGCCGATGTCGTCCTCCGCCGGATCGAGCCGGGTCACGTTCGTCTGTACGGCTCGAGCGAGCTGGGGTCGTTCCTGCAGCGAGCGGGGGTCTCCCGTGTGATGCTTCGGAAGCTCTCCGGTGGGGGGTTCGCGATCGTGCGGGGGATCGCGGCGTAACGGCTTCTACCCGCTCCCGCCCACCCTGCGCGTCGATCGCGTGCTGATCGCCCGCCCATGATCTGGTCCGTTACCCGGTTTGCCATCTCGGGTGAAAGGGCGTCAACTACGGCTGTTTCCCTGGGAGGGGGTTGGTATGGGCACCGTGTTCGTGTTCGAGCCAGATGCGGACTATGGCCGGGTCGACGTGATCAGGAAGGCGGGCAAGATGCCCGTCAGGGGCCTCAAGTTCGTGGCGTCAGTTACGGGTCGCTGGAAGGTCCTGAAGATCCTCGAATTCGGTGAGGTGGAAGCGGACCTCGCCGATCGATTGGACCTGATCACCGGCCTCGACGAGAACGCGATCGTGATGGGCCAAGCCAAGGTCCGCAAGAGCAGCGCGTACCTCGCCCACACGGCTCTCGTCAGGATCGACGTCGATGCGAACGCCGATCTCGACGAGCTCCGTGGCCAGATCGAGGGAGCGAGCGGCTCCGATGAGGTCGACGTCGTGATGGGTGAATTCGACATGCTCGCTGTCGTGGTAGCTGATGACGAGGGGACCCTAGGCTCGAGGATCGTCGACATCCGCAGGATCGACGGTGTGACCCGGACCGTCTCCCTCCGCGTGATCGACTACGTCTCGACGAGCGAGGGGGCGAAAACCGTGGAAGGCGACCACTACGTGGACCCCTTCACCGACGACTGATCACGTCGGGTCGCCCAGGAGGTCACGAGCGAGGCTGAGCTCTCTCACCGAACCCAGCTCCTCGAAGACCGAGGCCGACTCTTCTGCCACGCTGCGCGCGCGGTCGCCCTCGCCCGAGATGACCAGAACGTGGGCAACATCGAGTCCGGTCACGGCGGCCTCCCAGATCGCTTCGAGCTCTCTGAACCCATCCGCTGCCGACGACAACAGCTCACCGGCTCGTGCGGGGTCGTCGCGCGCAGCCGCAGCTCGCCCTTCCAGACGCTTCGCGTACAGCGCGAGGGGGGGCTCGCCCGCTCGAGCGGCGTGGCGTTGAGCCCGCCCGGCGACCTCGGCCGCCTCATCCCAGGCAGCTCCCTCCGAGATCACCTCACACCAAGCCTCGAGGATCTCGTCCTCCCCGCGCCGGTCCTCCGCCAGGCCCGGGCGTTCGAGGAGCGCCCGAGCCTGGTCGGATCGTCCGCGTCGCGCGAGCAGCCGCGCCTGCCAGAGCGTGAGGACCGCGTCGAGCCGGTCCTCCGCCTCCTCGAGCCACCGCACCAGCTCGAGGTACCGGCTGGCGGTCTCCCCGTCCCCCCTCGCGTCATGGACGAACGCGGCGATCGCGAGGTGCATCGGTGCGAACCCCGGGGGGGAGTCACGCCTGTCGCCGAGGATCTCTTCCGCGAGCGCGACGTCCGCGAGGAGGCCATCCCAGTCGCCGAGCCGGAAGCGCGCCGCCGCTCGGAAGTCGAGGCAGTACAGCCCCTGGATCGGCGACCCGGGCATCGCTTTGTGGAACCCGCGATCGGCTAGATCGAGCGACTCTCGGTAGCGACCCGTGTTCAGGGCCCACCACGCGGCCATCGCGTGGATGTCGCCGACCTCGTACGGGTCGGTGAGCTTCGGGGCCAGATCGAGCCGGCGGCGGATCGGGCCCTCCATCGGGCCGTATCGCCCGAGCGACTGATGCGCGGACGTGATGCCGTCGAGGGCGGCTGACTCCAGGTCGGGGCGTCCCAAACGCTGGGCCATCGCGGCCGCCTCCTCGCCGGTGTTCGCTGCGCGTTCCAGTTCCGCGTCGTCCGTCCAGCGCTGGAGGAATGAGTCCGGCGCGAACGACTGGGCAACGAGAAGCCGCGCACGTTCCTCGCTGTCCTCCGGTCCTGCGGCAGACAGACCGATCGCCAGGTAGCGCTCACCGTCCGCTCGAGCGATCCGATGCCGCATGGTCCCCGGTGCCCGGGTCACCATCTCGAGGGCGACGGCGCACAGGCGGGCGAGGCTCCGCGCGTCGCCTCCATCGGAGCCCGTCGCCGCCTCCGTCCGGAGGTCGATCGCCTCCCTGAAGGATCGCCACGCTCGATCGCCCTCGTAATGGCGGAAGTACGTCATCCCGAGCGTCTCGAGGGCTCGGGAACGCTCGAGCGGCCCGGCGGCGAGCGACAACGCGTTTCCGGCGAAGCGCTCCGCCTGCTCCAGGGCGAGCTTGCTCCCAGCTTCGTTCGCGGCGAGGAGCGCGTATCTGAACGCGCTTTCACGGAGACGCTCAACCTCGTCAGGATCGGGGCGAGCCTCGCTCGAGGCCGCTCGGTGGGCATGTTCGTAGTGATGCGCGAGCAACTCGGCGAACTCGCGCTCCCGATCTCCGGTCTGTCGCTCGATCCACTCAGCCACGCGGGCGTGCGCCCGGGCCCGATCGCGCCGGGGCAGGCCCTCGTAGGCCACTTCCTTGATCAGGATGTGCCGGAACGAGAACTGACGTTCGCCGACGATCCAGGAGCCGGTGCGCGCATGCACGAGACCACGGTCCTCGAGTCGCCGCAGGACCTCGTCGAGCTCGACCGGATCCAGACCGGGCTCGAGGAGGGACCCGACGGCGCCGTTCCAGAAGGTTCGGCCGACGACCGAGGCCGACTGCAGGACCCGCTTCTCGATCGGCATCAGCAGATCGATCCGCGCCGCGAGGACACCTTGAACGGTGTCGGGGATCTCGAGGTCCTCGGCGCTCGCAGGCTCATCCAACAATCGCTGCACGATCTCCTCCAGGAAGAACGGGTTGCCGCCTGCGCGCTCCAGGATCTGGGCGCGGAGATCGTTCGAGAGCGCACCGCCCTCCACGAGCAGATCGAGGAGCTCCGATGAATCGTTCGTGGACAGCGGCTCGAGCAGCAGGCTCGAATGGTTCCATCGCCCGCCGCCCCAATCGGGGCGGCGGGCCGTGAGCTCGGGCCGCGCCGGACACAGGAACAACAGCGGCCCCTCGCTCCGGTCGGCCACGTCCTGCAGCAGATCCAGCAACGCCGGGTCGGCCCAGTGGATGTCTTCGATGGTGACGATCACCGGCCCGGATCCGGCCAGTGCCGAGAAGAACGAGCGCCATGCGCGGTGGAGGTCGTCGCGAACCGCTCGCGGATCCGAGGTCTCGAGCGACACGTCTGGGTCTTCCAGACCGATCGTGTAGGCGAGGGCAGCACGCGCGCGTGCCGGATCGGCGGAGACGTCCGGGGTGATCAATTGGTCCCCGACCTTCCCGACCTTCTCGACGGCGAGCTCCGGCGGATCCGTGTCGAGGATGCCGGCCTGCGCTTTGAGGATCTCCCCGAGCGGCCAGTACGTGACGCCCTCCCCGTACGAGAGGCAGCGCCCGTTGATCAAGAGGGGCGGCCGTGGCAGTCCCATCGACCAGCTCGCGAACTCCTCGACCAGCCGCGTCTTGCCGACGCCGGCGTCTCCGTAGACGGTGACCAGTTGCGGCCGCCGATCCGCGGCGCACCGGTCGAACACGCTCCTCACCATCGTGAGCTCGGCCGTCCGTCCGACCATCGGCGTGCGGTAGAGGCGAGCGTCGGTCCGCTGCGCCGTCCTCGGCTCGGCCACGTCCTCGTCGAGCAACTCGTAGGCGCGGACCGCCTCATGCTTCCCCTTCAGCGTTAGCTGACCCAGCTCCCTGAACGAAACGTCGCGCGCGGCCCGGACCGTTCGCTCGCCCACCAAGATCTGACCGGAATCCGCGCCCTGCTCCAGTCGGGCGGCGACGTTCACGGCATCCCCGGTGACGAACCCTTCTCCCGGACCGGGGATCGCGCGAGCCACGACGACTCCCGTGTTGACGCCGATACGCATCGCCAGTCGGATCGCGTGCATGTCCTCGAGCGAACGGTTCAGGCGATCGAGGCCACGTCGCATCCGCAAGGCAGCTCTGAGCGCCCTGGTCGGGTCGTCCTCGTGCGCGGTCGGTACGCCGAAGACCGCGACGACCGCGTCGCCGATGAACTTCTCGACGATCCCACCTTCGGCCTCGATCTCCCGGCGCATCGCCGCGAAGAACGAATCGAGGACGTCCCGCAGCCGCTCCGGGTCGAGCTGCTCGCCCAGCGCCGTCGAGCCGGCGACGTCGGCGAACAGGATCGTCACCCGCTTCCGCTCCTCGCCGGGTGAAAGGGGCTCCGCCACCCGATGCCCGCACGCGGGGCAGAACGTCACTCCCTGCGGAAGATCGGCACCGCAACGCTCACACGTCGCGAGCGCCGCGCCGCACCGCACACAGAAGCTCGCCGTAGCCGTGTTCTCTGCACCGCACGTCGAGCAGGTCCTCACATCGCGAGTCTAGGGACCCCTCGAGTCGTTTTCCTAGGGCGCCCGGCGCTGACCGCGGCCTCGGTCGATAGTGCGGATGCGTCTTATGATGCCGAGCCTATGCCGGATGAAGCGCGCACCGGATCTGATCTTCGACGCGACGAAGACACACAGCTCTCGGGAACCGCGTTGCCGCCCGGGACGCCTGCCCCCGATTTCTCCCTTCCGTCGACGGTGGACGGACCCCTCGGGCCCCGAGATCGCCGGGGTCGCCCGCTGATCCTGGTGTTCTATCCAGCGGACTGGAGCCCGGTGTGCACCGACCAACTGGCTCTGTACCAGGAGGTCATGCCCGAGTTCGAGAGGCACGACGCGGCGCTGTTCGGGCTCTCGGTCGATGGACCCTGGAGCCACCTGGCCTTCGCGAAGGACCGACACCTGCGGTTCCCGTTGTTGGCCGACTTCGAGCCCAAGGGGGAGGTGGCGCGAACCTACGGCGTCTATCGGGCGCAGGACGGAACCAGTGAGCGCGCGCTCTTCGTGATCGATCCGGCTGGGGTCATCAGCTGGAGCTACGTCTCTCCGACCGAGGTGAACCCGGGGGCGGACGGTATCTTGCTGGCGCTCGAGGATCTCGCAGCGAAAGGGGTCGCACGATGAGAGCCACGCGATGGGAGTCCAGCCTGATCCTGCCGGTGTCGGAGGAGCGGGATCACATCCAGGGGCCGGCCGATGCGCCGGTGACCCTCGTGGAGTACGGCGACTATGAGTGCCCCTACTGTGGGGAGGCCTATCCGATCGTCAAACAGATCCAGGAACGGATGGGAGAGCAGCTCCGATTCGTGTTCCGCAACTTCCCGATCAGTACCGCACATCCGCATGCGGAGCACGCGGCGGAGGCAGCCGAGGCCGCTGCCACCCAGGATCGCTTCTGGGAGATGCACGATCACCTCTACGAGAACCAGCAACATCTGCAGGTCGACGACCTTCGTTCCTACGCTCGTTCACTCGAGCTCGATCTCGACCTGTTCGAGAAGGAGCTCGCGGAACACGTTCACGCCGACCGGGTCCATGAGGATTTCCTCAGCGGCGTCCGCAGCGGCGTGAACGGGACGCCCACCTTCTTCATCAACGGGATGCGCCACGACGACTCGTACGACTTCGAGACGTTGCTCGCCGCGCTCCACGGTGCGGCAGGGATCGGCACGAGGAGCTGAGATGGAGGACCTGGAACCGCAGGACGCGAACGAGGATGACGAACTCGAGGCCGAGATCATGCGGGCGGATCGTGCGTTCGCATCGGAATCGGTCGGCACGACCGCCGAAGAGGCCCTGGAAGGCGAGACGCTCGACCAACGTCTCGCCGAGGAACGACCGGAGCGGTCCGGAACCGAGGAGGTCCTGTCGCTCATCGACGACGGTTTGTCTGACGACGAAGAGGAACTGGTCGGCGAGGCGGTGCTCGAGCGGGACGAGTTCGCGTCGCCCGAAGAGGCCGCGGTCACGGAGCGGGATCGCGCACCCGGCGCCACGGACCACGCCGATCCGCATCCGGACTAGGGTGGCACGAAGCGTCCAAGAGCCGTTCGCCCGGCGTTATCCCCGGGGAGAGCCTGCGGAACGATGAAGAAGCGCAGAGGCGGAGGGGCCACGAGCGTTCGGATCGGACTGATGCTCGCCACGCTTCTGCTGTCGCTCGCGACGTGGCCGGGATCGGTCGCGAGTGCACAGGTGTCTCCGTCGCCATCCAGCTCCCCCTCCTCGCCGGAACCGACGCCCACGCCGTCTGACCAACCCACGCCAACGCCTTCCGCCGAGCCCACCCTCACGCCCTCGGATCCCGCTCCCTCGGCCTCGACGACGTCGACGCCGACCGCCGGACCGATCCTCGCGCCCCCGTTCTCGCCGCTCCCGCGGGAACCGAGGGTTCGCCCTGCGACCAAGCGAAGCGAGCGGGTCCCTCACGATTGGCTCACCCGCGCCGAGGGGAGAGGCCGCAAGCATCGACGCTCGTGGAAGGGCTGGGCTCCGGATCCACGATGGGGCACCTACGGAACCGCCATCCTCGACCGAGCAGCCGATCGCGCTCGGAAGAAGGGGTGGGATCCACGAAGGATCGCGAACGAGATCTACGCGCCGTTCCTGGTGGTGGGTCCCGCGACCTGGTCGGACAGCTGGGGAGCCCCGCGGTTCGCGGGCGGATACCACCCCCATCACGGGCAGGACATCCTCTGTCGGTACGGGGCACCGGTCCTCGCCGTCCAGGGCGGGACCGTGCGGTTCGGCGCGGATCCGCTGGGTGGCCGGGAAGCGTTCCTCGAGCGGAAGGACGGATCGTCCTGGTACTACGCGCACCTCAAGTCCTACGCGATCGGTCTCGCCAGCGGTGATCGGGTCGAAGCGGGGCGGATCATCGGGCGCTGCGGAGCGAGTGGGGACGCGACCGTCCCACACGTGCACTTCGCGCTCTTCAGCGCCGAGCACGTCGCGGTCGACCCGATGCGCGCACTGATCTCCTGGCTCCGGGGGGCGCAGAAGAGCCTCCCAGGCTTGCGGCATCACACCAAGCGTCGTCCGGTCCCCGCCCTCATCCTTCCGACGCCGAGGGAACCGGTGAACCTCGCGGGCACCCTCTACGCGGAAGGGTCGGTGGGCTCGGCGGGCGCCGAGTCGCTCTCACCTCGGCAACGGGCCATGGGCGTGGCCGCGGTGATGATGCTCTCGTGTCCGGTCGCGGTTGGACTCGCTCGGCGCCGGAAGCAACGAGCACCGGAACGAACCGCGGCGGGGCCGTAGCGAGGGATCTCGTCGCTTGTCAGAGGCGTCCGGTCGCCGGACCATGACCTCATGGCGATGGGTGGGCACGTCATCGAGCGGAGCGACGAAGCGATCATGGGCTGGCGCAGTTGGAACCTGTCCGACGACGCCTCGGCTCCTCGTCTCTTACCGGCCGGGTCCGGCGTGGATGATGCGTGGCAGCCGCTGCAGGCGATGACCGCACGATGCGGCGTGCCATCCATCCTGAAGCTCGGCCGGCGCCGGCACGAGGCGCCGGACATCGACTGTCGCTGCGGCATCTACGCGAGCCGCTCCCTGGAGGCCACGGAGCGCCCGAGACCCGCGTGGCCGCCGCCGTGCGTCGTCGGCACCGTCGCGCTGTGGGGAACGGTGATCGAACACGAACGCGGTTGGCGAGGACGATCGGCCTATCCCGCGAGGCTGAGACTGGTGTGCTCCATGTGCGCCTGGTTCGAGCCTGGACCAGGGACACCGACGTCGGTCCACGTGTTCTGGGGGTGCTTCTACGCGCTATGCGACGTTCATCGTGGCGGGATCGAGATCCCGGACGGACGGCGGACCCGGCCGACCGGTATCGATCCGAAAACGCTCCAGGCGCGCCTGCTCGACGCGTACGCGGTCGATCTGGTCCCGATCGACGCGGTCCGTCCCCTCTTCCGGAGACGACGCACGCCCGAGCCTCCCGCATACGTCCCCTCGATCCGCGTCGTCCCCTTCGATCACGACGTTCGATGAGCGCGCGAACGTTTCCTTCGCCGCATGACGGGCAAAGCAGCCGGTGAGGCGCGAGCAGGTGGGCGGGGCGCCCGCGACGAAGGGGAGTGAGGTCGATGCTCGAGGAGTTCAAGAAGTTCATCACGCGAGGCAATCTCGTGGAGCTGGCGGTTGCCATCATCATCGGTCTCGCCTTCGCTGCCGTGGTAACGGCGTTCGTGAACGTCGTCCTCAGCCTCATCGCAGCGATCTTCGGGTCGAGCGTGACCTTCGATCAGCTGACGTTCACCCTGAACGGCACTCCGATCCCGTACGGAACCCTCCTGACGGCGATCGTGAGCTTCCTGATCGTCGCCTGGGTGCTCTTCCTTCTCGTGAAGGCGTATCAGCGGATCGATCCGCCGCCCGAGCCGACGAAGACGAAGTCCTGTGACTACTGCCGGACGGAGATCCCGATCCCCGCGGTTCGCTGCCCCAACTGCACCAGCCAGCTGGTCACGGCGACGTCATGAACGATCATCGGCCGCCGTTGTCGCCGCAGCCCACGACCTGACGAACTCGACCGTCCGGTAGTTCAGGATCTGTTCCCGGGGGATCCCGGCGAGCGCGGCGGTCGCCATCCCGAACGGCAGGAACTCGAGCTCGTTCGCGGAATGCGCGTCGCTTCCGATCGAGAACCAGGGAACTCCCTCCGATCGAGCGAGCCTGGCCATCTCCACGTTCAGATCCTGCCGCCACACCGTCGCATCCAGCTCGAGCGCTTTGCCCAGTCGTGCCGCTTCCGCGAACACCCGGCGCCAGTCAGCGACCAGGCCGACGCGCCTTCCGTACATCCTGGCCTTCGGGTGGGCGAGGACGTGCAACCGCGGCTGTCGGAGCGCGGCGAGGTAGCGCTCGGTCTCGTCGGTGGTCGAGCGGAGCTTCGAGTGGAACGCTCCGAGCACCAGATCGAGGCTCGCCAGTGACGGCTCGTCCATGTCGATGGTCCCGTCGGGGAACACGTCGACCTCGATCGATCGGAGGACGCGGAACGGATCGCCCGCATCCTCGAACGCGCGGTCGATCGCGTCGATCGCGCGACCCTGCTCGGTGAGCTCGTCGGGTGTCATGCCGTTCGCGATCGTGAGCGCCTGCGAATGGTCGGTTATCGCCATGTAGGGCCTTCCGAGGGACCTCGCCGCCTCGACCATGTCGGAGAGCGGCAGGCCCCCGTCGCTGAAGGTGGTGTGCACCTGGAGATCGCCGCACGGATCGGCTTTCCATCGAGGGTCGGCGTCGAGCGTCCGCCGGACCTCGGCGTAGGTGAGGAAGCCCCGTCGTGTCTCGTCGGGCTCGGCCAGCGGGGGAGGCTCGTCGAGCCACCCCTGGATCTTCGCCGCGACCCATGGCCCAACGGCCCTGAGCTCGGTCGATGAGCGGCCGGCCTCGGCCAGCTCGCTCGCCTCGTCGGGCCAGAACCGCGCCGCCCTCGAGGCTCGCTCCAACGCCCGTCGGCGATGGCCCGGCTCGTCCCTCGCTGCGAGGAACAACAGTTCGCCGATGTCGGCGTTGGTCAACATCCGGCCGGGTCTTCCGTTCGTGGTTGAGAAGCCGGAGCCCCGGGTAAGCCCCCGGGAGAACGAAGGAAGGAGACTGAGATGGGCGTCATCCTGACGATCGCACTCGTGGTACTCGTCGTGGCGGTCGCACTGTGGTTCTTGCGTCGCGCTTGATGGCGCGGGAGGCCGTCTCGATCATCTCACTCGGCTGGGTCAGGGACCGAAGGGTCCCTGACCCAGCCGCTTGATGGCCATGTCCGGGGGCCGATCCGTCTCGAGGAGGCTCCAGAACGCGGCTCGTCGCGTCGACGCGAGCCAGGAGCGGCGGCCCTGGATGGCGTTCCCGATCGCGGTCGTGCGTAAGTTCGGGGACGATCGTGGTTCGTCGCTCGCAGCGCTGATCTCCTACTACACGTTCTTCTCGCTGTTCCCGCTGCTGGTGGTCCTCGCGACGGTGACAGGCTTCTTCATCAGGGATCATCCCGATCGCCAGGCAGCGCTGATCCATTCGGCGCTCGCGCAGTTCCCCGTGGTCGGTGCGAACATCGAGGGGAACGTACACGCCCTGAACGGCAGCCTGCTCACGTTGGGGCTCGGCATCGCAGGGTGTCTCTGGGCGGGAGCCGCCGTCTCGGATGCGCTTCGGACCGCGATGGATGACATCAGGGACGTCCCTCGCCACCAACGCGCCCCCATGTGGCGCGGACGCTTGTTCGGCCTCGCGTGGCTCCTCGTATTCGTGATCGGCGTGATCGGCACCGGCACGCTCCTGTCGATCGCGACGTCCCACGGGGTGGTCCTCCGCGCAGGGGGACTGGTCCTGGCGATCGCGATCGACGTCGCCGTCGTTGCCACGGCGTTCCGTCTCCTGCCGAGCGACGGCCCCTCGTGGAGGGAAGTCCTCCCGGGCGCGATCCTGGCGGGCCTCCTGTGGGCCGTTCTGCAGACAGCCGGCTCGTGGATCGTCACCCGTCAGATCCAAGGCGCCAGTGACGTCTACGGGTTCTTCGCCCTCGTCATCGGACTCTTGTCGTGGGTGTACCTGACGGCTGAGACGATCCTGATCGGCGCAGAAACGAACGTCGTTCTCCGACGGAGACTCTGGCCTCGGAGCCTCGTTCCGCCGCCCCCCACGCGAGCCGATCTCGCCTCGGTCGACGAGCAAGCCCGGGAAGAGCACGCGCTGGCCGGCGACCGGTTGGACGCCGAGGCGCGCTGAGCTTTCAACGGAAGACCAGACTGACCAGCGCAACGACCAGCAGCACCGACCCGAGCAGGCCGGCTCCCCACAGTGCCTCTGCCCAGAGGTCCGGTGCTTCCTCGGGAGACCTCTCGCTACGATCCACGATGTTCACCCCCTCTCGTGCGCGTTCCCGTTACCCAGCGTTATGAGGCGAACGACCGAGTCAGGCCGTCGCTTCCAATGCTTCCTTGCGTGCGGTCATCCGGTCGCCCAGATCGGCGAGTTCGTCGTCGCCGAGCGCGCGACGGGCCTTCTCGAACATGTCCTGCTCTTCCTCTTCGATGTGATGCTCCAGGTTCTCCTTCATAACCGTGAACTTGGCGGTCCAGGTCTCATCGCTGACCGGAAGGTGGAGCATCTCGCCCATCACCTCGTCGACGACGTGATGCTCCTCATAGCCCTCCAACGCGATGTCTCGGGTCTTGGGATGCTCCTTGAGCGCCGGGTAGAGGAACTCTTCCTCGATCGCCTCGTGGATCTCGAGGTCGTGCTTCAGTTGCGAGAACACTGCCTCGCGCGTCTTGACCGCTCGCTCGGTGGTCTCGTCGAGCTCGGAGAGCATCTTCTTGACCTTGGCGTGGTCCTCCTTCAACAACTTCAGTGCGTCCATCGTTCGGGCTCCCTCTCATCCGGCTCGGTTGGAACGGTTGCAGGACCGATACCCAGTGGGAGGCGCGATAACCCTGGCGGCGCATGGTTCGCTGACGCCAGGGAAGGGTAAGGACAACGCTTGCAACGACCCACCGACCATCGGAGACTTCGTTGAGCCTTTTAACGACCACGAAGCGCCCAGCCTCCGGCTCTCGGTCGGGGGCGATTCAGTCGTGGGAAGGTCACTGGCCTCCCCTCGCCTACTGGGTGAAGGTCGTCGCGATCGTGGTGGCGACGTTCTGGATCATGATGGGCGTCAAGTCAGTCGCAGAGATCCTCCTGTTGGTGGCGGTTTCGCTGGTCCTGGCCGTCGGGATGGACCCGCTGATCGTGTGGCTGTCCGCGAAGGTGGGCATCTCACGCGGCCGCGTCGTGTTGGTCCTCGCAGCGGCCTTCGGTGCGATCGTGATCCTGTTCATGGTCCTGGTCGTGCCCGCGGCGATCCGGCAGCTCGGGAGCCTTTCGAACGATCTCCCCGCGTACCTCTCGCGCGTCCAGTCAGAAGGCGGGTGGGCGGGCAACTTCCTGCAGCGGACGCAGGGGATCGCGAAGGCCCAGGCCTTCCTGCAGGGGTTGCCTGATCGTCTGGGCAGCTCCTTCGGGACGGTCCTCGGGATCGCGGGCAGGGTGGGAACGGCCATCCTCGGCGTCGCGACGGTCTTCGTCCTGACGGGGTACTTCATGGTGGCGCTGCCGCGGCTGCGCGAGCGGGCGACGGTGCTCTTACGGCCCGAGGTCCGCGAACGTGCCGAGCCGGTGATCGAGCTTGCACTCGTGCGGATCGGGGGCTACGTCGCCGGGAACGCGATCACGTCGGGCATCTGCGCGCTCGCCGTGACGATCGGGCTGGTCGTGCTCCGGGTCCCGTTCGCGATCCCCTTGGGGATCTGGGCCGGTTTCGCGGATCTCATCCCGATGGTCGGATCCTACGCGGGGGCGATCCCGGCGATCGTCATCGCGTTCTTCGTCTCACCGATGACCGGGCTCTTGACGGCCCTGTTCTTCGTCGCGTACCAGCAGTTCGAGAACTACGTCTTGGTGCCGCGGGTCATGAGGAACGCCGTTCACCTGTCGATCGCGGCCGTGATCGTCAGTACGTTGATCGGTGCGACGCTGGCCGGGTTCGCGGGCGCCTTGCTCGCGTTGCCGGTCGCGGCGACGATCAAGGTGCTCGTCGTCGAGATCTGGCTCAAGGATCGCGCGAGGGAGGGAGACGCTCTCGCGCGCAAGAACCTGCGCGAGATCCAGCGACAGGAGGGCACGTAGGCACCCTCGTTCAGGCACTGACGACGCCGCTTTTGGGGTGGCACGGGTCTGAGCAGACGGCTCTCCCGTCGGCCGCTTCTTCGAGCGCGCTGCGCTGTTGCCCGGGTTGTGAACCGCGTGAGACACTCCTTCTCCGCTGGGCGCACCTCGCCATGATCGGCGGGCCCTCCCAGCTGCGCCCGAGCCAGGAGACCCGATGCACGCTCGTCCCGGACACATCCTCATCGTTGATGACGATCCCCTGAACCGCCGTCTCCTTGCGAAGAACCTCGACAGCGACGGACATCGGACCATGGACGTCGACAACGGGTTCGCCGCCCTGACCGCGATCGGAACCGGCCAACCGGACCTCGTCCTCCTCGATATCCAGATGCCCGGTCTCGACGGGATCGAGGTGCTGGAGCGGATCAAGACCGACCCTGCGATGCGCCACATCCCGGTGATCATGATCTCGGGGATCGAGGACAACGAAAGCGTCGTGCGGTGCCTCGAAGCGGGCGCCGACGACTTCCTCCCCAAGCCGTTCGACCCAGCGATCCTCCGCGCCCGGATCGGCGCGGGGCTGAACCGGAAACGACTCACCGACCTCGAACAGGACCGCGTGCGGGACGTCTTCACTCGGTTCCTCCCCGAGCCCATCGCTGCCGAGATGCTGACGCGGAGCGACGGGCGAGCCTCGATCGCGCCGGTGCGGCTCTACGCGACGGTGATGTTCGTCGACCTCCGAGGATTCACCACGTTCGCGGATGCCGCGCCGACCGAGCAGATCGTCTCGGTCCTGAACCACTACCAAGCGACGATGGGCGACGCGGTCCTCGACCACGGCGGAACCGTCGTCGACTATCTCGGCGACGGGCTGATGGCCGCCTTCGGAGCTCCGATCGAGACGGTCGATCACGCCGACCGCGCGATCGAGGCCGGCCGCGAAATGGCATATGAGCGCCTCGACGACTTCAACGGATGGCTCCGGGCCGAGGGGGTCGAGGGCGGGTTCGGGATGGGGATTGGGCTGAACTCGGGCCGCGTGATGTCGGGAACCTTCGGATCGGATCGCCGGATCGACTACGCGGTGATCGGCGACACGACCAACACGGCGGCCCGGATCCAGGACCTCACGAAGCAGACCGGGAACTCGATCCTGCTCGCCGATCAGACGCGGACGAACATGACCGGCTCAACGGACAGCCTGACGTTCGTCGACGAGTTCGACATCCGTGGCAAGCAGTCACGCATCAAGCTGTGGACCGCGGACGAGGCCAAGGTCCCACCGTCGTGAGCGACACGCGATCCGAACAGGTCCAGGCGGCGCTCTACCGGATCGCCGAGACGGCGAGCGCGGCGCAGGACATGCAGGAGTTCTACGCCGAGATCCACCGCATCGTCGGCGAGCTGATGTACGCGAACAACTTCTACGTGGTCCTTTATGACGAAGAACGGCGGATGTTGAACTGGCCTTACGGGGTCGACGAAGCGGGCGACACCTTTGCCGGTCCCAACGTTTGGGAGCCGATGGGCACCGGAGAGGCACGGGGCCTCACTGCGTACTTGCTGCGCCAGGGTATCCCGATGCTGCTCTCACAGGCCGACATCGACGTTCTCGTCGACCGCGGGGAGATCGATTACATCGGCGTGAAAGGAGTCGACTGGCTCGGCGTCCCGCTGCGATCGGAAGGTCGAACGGTCGGGGCCATCGTGGTGCAGAGCTACAGCGAGGAGGTGCACCACACCGAGCAAGACAAGGAGCTCCTGACGTTCGTTGCCAGCCACATCGGGGCGGCCCTCAGCCGGGCGAGGGCGATCGAGGAGACGCGCCAGCGCAGCGCCGAGCTTGCGCTCGTCAACGATGTCCAGCGAGGGCTCGCAGAGCGGCTCGACATGCAGGCGATGTACGACCTGGTCGGCGACCGGATCCAAGAGATCTTCGATGCCCAGGTCGTGGATATCGGGATCGTCGACGCATCGTCTGGACTGATCCATTTCCCCTACACGATCGAGCGAGGGGTTCGCTTCCCGGACGAGCCGATCCAGGTCATCGGCCTGCGTCGCGTCGCCCTCGCGTCACGCGAGCCGGTCGTCGTCAACGAGGACATCGAGAGGATCTCGACCGAGGCGGGGCAACCGTTCGTGCTCGCCGGCGAACCGCCCAAGTCGTCCGTCTTCGTACCCCTCGTCGTCGGTGACCAGGCCAAAGGCGTTATCTCGCTCCAGAACCTCGACCGGGAGCACGCGTTCGGCGATGCGGACGTGCGTTTGCTGACCACGCTCGCCGGGAGCCTGAGCGTGGCCCTCGAGAACGCCCGCCTATTCGAGGAGACGCGTCAACGGAACGCCGAGTTGGCTCTGATCAACGACGTGCAGCGAGGGCTCGCAGAGAACCTCGACGCCCAGGCCATGTACGACCTGGTCGGGAACCGGATCCAGGAGATCTTCGACGCCCAGGTCGTCGACATCGCACTTCTCGACGAGACATGGAACCAGGTGACATTCCCGTACGTGATCGAACGGGGAACACGCCTCCAAGAGGCGCCGATCGAACTGATCGGCCATCGCCGCATCGCTATCGAAACGCGCGAACCGGTGGTCATCGACGAGGATCTCGTCGGCAGGAGCGCCGAAGTGGGTCAGCCGGCGGTGCTGTCCGGTGAGGTTCCGAAGTCCGCGGTCTTCGTTCCGCTGCTCGTCGGCGATCGAGCCATCGGCCTCATCTCGCTCCAGAACCTCGACCGTGAGCACGCGTTCGGGGAAGCCGACGTGAGGTTGTTGATGACGCTCGCGGGCAGCCTCAGCGTGGCGCTTGAGAATGCTCGCTTGTTCGAGGAGACCCGGCAGCGGAACGCCGAGCTGGGCCTGATCAACGACGTACAGCGCGGCTTGGCTGAGAACCTCGAGATGCAAGCGATGTACGACCTCGTCGGACAGCGGATCAACGAGATCTTCGACGTTCAAACGGTGGACATCGGGGTCGTTGATCACGCCGCCGGGAGGATCTGGTTCCCGTACTCGATCGAACGCGGGGTTCGCTTGATCGACCACCCGATCGAGATCATGGGGTTCCGGAAGATCGCGCTGGAGACCCGCGAGCCCGTCGTCATCAATGAAGACATGGAGCGCAGGTGTCTCGAGGCGGGCAATCCGCTCGCGATCGCCGGCGAGCCCTCCCGCTCCTCCGTCTTCGTTCCGCTCTTGGTGAGCAATCGCGGGACGGGAGTCATCTCTCTGCACAACCTGGATCGTGAGCACGCCTTCAGCGACGCCGACGTGCGGTTGTTGATGACGATCGCAGGAAGCCTGAACGTCGCCCTCGAGAATGCCCGGCTCTTCGAGGAGACTCGCCAACGCGCGGCGGAACTCTCGATCGTCAACAGCGTCGGTCAGGCGTTCTCTGACCAGCTGGATCTGGATGCGCTGATCGAGCGGCTCGGCGACCAGCTCCGCGACGTCTTCGCTGCCGATATCGTCTATGTCGCGCTCCACGACGAGTCGACCGATCTGATCGAATTCGCCTACTACATCGAGAACGGTGAACGTGATTCACAACGCGCGATGCCGTTCGGCGAAGGATTGACGTCCCGGATCCTGCGGGAGCGCGAACCCCTGTTGCTCAACCGCGCCGAGGCGTTCGAAGAGGTCGGGGTCGAGATCGTTGGTACTCCTGCGAAGTCGTATCTGGGCGTCCCGATCCTCGTCGCGGGTCGAGCGATCGGCGTGATCAGTGTGCAGAGCACGCACCAGGCTGGTCGGTTCGGAGAGAGCGACACGAGGCTCGTCTCGACGATCGCCGCCAACGTGGGCGCGGCGATCCAGAACGCGAGGCTATACCGCGAGACCCAGCGCAGGGCGAGCGAGATGGCCGCGCTCGCCGACCTCGGACGCGAAGTGGGTGGGATGCTCGACCTCGACGCCGTCCTGAACCGCATCACCGAGCGGGCGCGCGGGCTGCTGGAGGCCGACACGAGCGCTGTCTTCCTCGAACAGGAACCCGGGACGTTCGTGCCGATCGTCGCGCTCGGCGGTCTCGCGGAGCTCATCATGGCCGATACGATCCAGCTCGGCGTAGGCATCATCGGCGACCTGGCGAACCGGGCGGTGGCGGAGGTGATCAACGACACCGCCAACGACGAGCGCGCGGTGGAGATCCCCGGCGAGGAGGACAACCCGGAGGAACGGCTGCTGGCCGCTCCGCTGCTCGCGCGCGGTCGCGTGATCGGGATGATGGCCGTCTGGCGTTCGGGCCCCAGTGACCGGTTCACGGACGCGGACCTGAGCTTCCTCGTCGGCCTGTCGCACCAAGCCGCGATCGCGATCGAGAACGCACGACTGTTCCGGGAGGCGCAGGACGCGCGTCAGGTCGCCGAAGAAGCGAACGAAGCGAAGAGCGCGTTCCTCGCCGCGACCAGCCATGAGATCAGGACGCCGATGAACGCGATCATCGGGATGAGCGGCCTGCTCCTCGAAACGTCGCTCGATGCGGAGCAGCGCGACTACGCGGCCACGGTCGCGAACAGCGGCGAGGCGTTGCTCGCGATCATCAACGACATCCTCGACTTCTCGAAGATCGAGGCCGGTCGGATGGAGCTCGAGCGAGCTCCGTTCGATCTCCGCGCCTGTATCGAGTCGGTGGTCGACCTGATCGGCCCGGTCGCCGCCAAGAAGGGACTCGAGGTCGCATACGACATCGAGCCCGGCACGCCCGAGACGGCCGTGGGGGATGTCAGCCGGCTTCGGCAGATCCTGCTCAACCTGCTCAACAATGCCGTGAAGTTCACCGAAGCCGGTGAGATCGTCGTCGCCGCGGCCGCCGGCAGCTCCACGGAGCCCGGCACCGTCAGCTATCACCTGACCGTGCGCGACACGGGGATCGGGATCCCCCCCGATCGCGCGGACCGGCTCTTCGAGTCCTTCAGCCAGGTGGACGTCTCGACCAGCCGCCGATACGGCGGCACCGGTCTGGGGCTCGCGATCAGCCGGCGCCTCGCGGAGCTCATGGGGGGCACGATCTGGGTGGAGAGCGCCGGTGTGGCGGGCCAGGGAAGCACGTTCCACGTCACGATCGAGGCGGGAGAGACGGCGATGACGCCGACCGCGCTTCGCCGCGACGGATCGTTCACTGATCGCCGTGCCCTCGTCGTCGACGACAACGAGACGAACCGCCGCCTGATGACCGCGATCCTCGGCGCGTGGGGGATGCAGTCGGTCGTCGTTCCCGACGCCGAACAGGCGCTGGCAACGTTGCAGAGCGAGCGGATCGACGTTGCCGTGCTCGACATGCTGATGCCGGGGATGGACGGGCTCGACCTCGCTGCGAACATCCACCGGCGCCTGCCTGGCCTGCCGATCGTCTTGGCATCCTCGGTGAGCCAGCACGACGTGGCCGCGGACCCGCGATGGGCCACGTCCCACATCGGCGCGGTCGTGACGAAGCCCATCAAGGCTTCCCCCCTGCATGCCGCGGTGGCCACGGTCCTCGGAACCACGCTGGAGGACGCCGCCGAAGGGGCGGCGAGCGCGCTCGACGAGGAGCTGGCATCGAGGCACCCGCTTCGGATCCTCCTCGCCGAGGACAACGTCGTGAACCAGAAGCTCGCGATCCGCTTGTTGGAGAAGCTCGGGTATCGAGCGGACATCGCGGGGAACGGTCTCGAGGCGCTCGAGGCCCTCGATCGCCAGACGTACGACCTTTTGCTGTCCGACGTGCAGATGCCGGAGATGGACGGGCTCGAGGCGACGCGTCAGATCCTCCAGCGCTGGCCGGCCGGCGAGCGTCCGTGGATCATCGCGATGACGGCGGAGGCGATGAGCGGCGACCGCGAGCGATGCCTCGCAGCCGGGATGAACGACTACGTGGCCAAGCCGATCCGGGTCGATGAGCTGGTCGCCGCGATCAAGCGCACGCCCCGACGCGCGTCGGGGGGCAGCACTCGGGTGGCGGATCCGTCGCCCGACGGTCTCATCGACGAAGCCGTCCTGGCACGACTGGCCGACGGCACCGGCGGTGACGAGGGATTCGTCTCGGAGCTGATCGAGCAGTTCGTCGCCGATGCCCCTCGCCTGGTGGCCGCCGCCCGTGCCGGTCTCGACGCCGCTGACGCGGAGGAGGTCAGGCGAGCCGCCCATACGTTGAAGTCCAACGCCGCGACGTTCGGCGCCCACGCACTCGCCGGGCGAAGCCGCGAGCTCGAGGACGCCGCGAAGCAAGGCGCCCTCGAGGGCGCGCCGGAGCAGGTGGATGCCATGAGCAGCGAGCTCGACCTCGTCCTCGAGGCGCTTCCCGCCGTCTGGCGGAAGTTGTCGGCCGAGCCCTTCCCTCCGTGATCCAGCGCCGCGGAGCTCATCCGGCGGGACGCGTAACGTCACCGGCGATGAGCACATCCTCGCCGGCCACGTGAACCGCCCGGCGTTCCAGCCGGAGCGACCGGGCCACCTCCCTCACGCCGAGATCCTGGACGGCGTCCGTGCCGCTCCCGAGCACCCGCGGAGCGATGCCGACGATCAAGCGGTCGGCGAGGGTGCGACCGAGGAACGACGTGATCACGCTCGCGCCACCCTCCACGAGCACCGACCGGATGCCCTGTTCCCGAAGAACGGTGAGGGCGATGTCCAGCTCGACCCCGCAGGGCCCGGCGGGCACGAGGACGACCGAGATCCCGCGCCGCCGGAGATCGTCGCGCCGTTCGGGCGACGACCGATCCGTCGTCACGATCGTTGTGGCGGCCTCGTCGCCGAGCACGAGGGAGTCATCGGGGATCCGCAGCGTTGAATCGAGCACGAAGCGGATCGGTGAGGCTCCCGGCACCATCCGGACCGTGAGCTGAGGGTCGTCCCGCAGGATCGTTCCGACGCCGACCACGACCGCGTCACACGACGCGCGAAGCGCATGCGAGACACGGCGTTCCTCCTCGCCGCTGATCCACCGCGAGTCTCCGCTCGCCGTGGCGATCCTTCCGTCGAGCGTCTGGGCGTACTTGACGACGACGTACGGCTTCGTCCGGGTGGGACGCACGGCCCCCAGGAGCGCCGCGACGTCGGCCGGCGGGCTGACGTCGTCGATCAGCGGCGAGCCCATGGGCACACGATGGCCCAGGAGGTCCTGCTTCGTCGTCAAGTACCGGACGTTTCGCGTGTGCGCGGCGGTCGGGAGTCCCACCACGCGTCGCACGTGGATCCCGGCGTCCGTGAGAGCGCGCGCCTTCTCCGGGTTGTTGGACAGCAGGCGGACCGACCGGACGCCAAGTGCGCGCAGGCACGCGGCCGCATCGGCGAACGTGCGTCGATCCGTGGGGAACCCAAGGTGCTGATTCGCCTGCAACGTGTCGAGACCGCCATCCTGCAGCACGTACGCTCGCAGCTTGTTGGCGAGACCGATCCCTCGACCCTCGTGGCCGGTGGAATACACGAGCACGCCGCGACCTTCGGCGGCGATCGCCCGTTGTGCCTGGCGAAGCTGTACGCCACAATCGCACCGGAGCGATCCGAGCGCGTCGCCGGTCAGGCATTCCGAATGCAGACGCACCAAGACGTCCTCGCCATCGCCGATGGCTCCCCGGCACAGGCAGAGGTGGACCGAGCCGTCCCAATCGAACGCCCGGGTCTGCCACTCGCCGAAGGGAGTGGGAAGCGTCAGCTCCGCGACCTCCGTGGGGAGGATCATCGAGGACATGTATCCGCCGCCTTTCCCGCCACGTCGTCCTTCCAACCGCCGCCCGGATAACGGGCGCACCCGTAGGGTAGGTGCCGATGATGAAAGGGCGTGTCGTGCGGTTCGTCGCTCCGCGCCGTGTGGGGCACGCCGTCGTCGAGGTGCGTCCGCCGGAGGACGGAGAGGTCCTCGTCCGCACCCAGTGGTCCGGGATCAGCGGCGGGACCGAGTTGCTCGCGTACCGAGGAGAGCTGGACGCAGGGTCGGCCCGCGACGAGACGTTGAGCTCCTTCGGCGGCAGCTTCACCTACCCGTTCGCGTACGGGTATAGCTGCGTCGGAGAGATCCTGACCTCTCGGGTCGACGGCGTGCCCGAGGGCGCGACGGCCTTCGCGTTCCACCCGCACCAAGACCTGTTCACCGTTCGAGGCGGCGACGTCGTCATCGTCGACAAGGTCGAAGGGCGCCTCGCGACCCTCTTCCCGCTCGTCGAGACCGCTCTGCAGGTCTCCCTCGATGCCGGTCCCCGACTGGAGGAGCCGATCGTGGTCATGGGCCTCGGGCCGGTCGGGATCCTCACCGCTGGGCTGCTGGACCGGGCCGGGGCGGAGGTCGTCGGCGTCGATCCGCGCCGGGACCGTCGCGAAGTGGCGGTCCTGTTCGGGGTTCCCGCGGTCGACGTCACCGAGATCGACGCGGCCGTCGAGCAGTTGACGTCGGGCGCCGGCGTCCCGCTCGTCGTGGATGCGACCGGGCGTCCGTCCGCTCTCGCGCACGCGCTCGAGCTCCTGCGTCACGAGGGTGAGGTGCTCGTGTGCAGCTGGTACGGGACGAAGGACGTCTCCTTGCCGCTCGGGAGGGAGTTCCACCGGCGCCGGCTCCAGATCCGAAGCACCCAGGTGTCGACGATCCCGGCCCGTCTCGCGGACCGGTGGGACGTGCAGCGGCGCCGCGCGGTCGCGACCAGGCTGTTGAGCGAGCTGCCCCTCAAGCTGTTGGCGACGAACGACGTGCCGTTCGAAGAGGCGGGCGAAGCGTACGCGGCGCTGGATCGAGGCGATGCGGGGCTGATGCACGTCGGACTGAGGTACTGATGTTCGAGGTCGGTGCCACCGCTCGGTTCCGCGCCTTCCACAGCATGCCGGTGCAACCACCGCCCGAGAACGAGCGCCACGCGCACGACTACCGGGTGGAGGTGGTGGCCGAACGGGAGCGCCTCGATGAGCGGGGGATGGTCTGCGATCTCGACGTCGTCACGGGCTGTCTCGCGGACGCGGCGCATCGCCTCCGCGACCGAGATCTTGCCGAGGTCTGCGAGACACCGGTCGTGACCGTGGAGGTCCTCGCCGCGTGGATCCACGCCCAGCTCGCGTCACCGCTCAGGAACGACGGTGCGGAGTTCCTTTCCGTACGGGCCTGGGAGTCCGAGGACGCGTTCGGGGGGATCCGTGCGCGCCTCTGAGTCCGCCGCGAGCACGCGCTCACCCGAGACGAAGAGGCGGGCGGTCCTCCGTCTTTCCCTCGTGACGATGGGCGACCCGAGCCGGCAGACCGGCGGCTATCGCTACCACCGCAAGATGGCAGGGGCGGCCTCCACGTACGGCTCGGAGATCCGGTTCCGTTCGATACCGGACCTCGCGTGGCCTCTCCCGATGGGGCCGGCCGCTCGGACGCTGCGCGCGGCCGCGGTCCGCTCGGACGCTATCGTGCTCGACAGTCTCGCCGCCGCGTTCGCGGCGCCGTGGATCGTTCGGTCGCCCGTGCCGGTCATCGCCGTCCTGCATCAGGCACCGGGCGGCGTGGGTCACGGACGGTTCCGCTCCGTCGCGCAAGGAGCGCTCGACCGTTCCGCGTATCGCCACACGGACGGCTTCATCGCCGCAGGCCAGAACCTCGTCGAGGCGCTTCGACGGTCCGGGGTGCCGGACGAGCGCATCCGGTTCGTCCCCCCCGGATGCGATGTGCCTTTCGGCGGGGGACCCCCGCTCGACCTCCGACGGGGACGCGATGTGGCGGTCTTGTGCGTCGCGAACTGGACGCCGACCAAGGGCATCGTGGAGCTGTTGAACGCGTTCGCGTCACTGCCGGAGCGCGCTGCGACGCTCTGGTTGGTGGGGGCCACCGACATGGATCGTCGCTATGCCGAGCGCGTGCGCCGCCGGGTCGCCGCGCCCGACCTGTCGCGACGCGTGGTGGTTCGTGGGGCCCTGCCCTTCGAGGAGGTTGCCCGGATGTATCGATCGGCTGACGTCTTCGCCCTCTGCTCGCTCGTCGACGCCTACGGGACCGCCTGGGCCGAGGCGATCGCGGCGGGGCTGCCCGTTGTGGGCTGGCGGACCGCGAACCTGCCGCGCCTGGCCGAGCAAGGGCGCGAGGCCCTCATGCCCGAGTCCGGGGATCTTCGTGGGCTCGCGTCGGCCCTGCACGCCGTCACGCGTGACGCAGGCCTTCGAGCACGACTCGCCGCCGGAGCGAGACGGCGGGCGGACACGCTCCCGACCTGGCGCCGCTCGGAGGAGCTGTTCTTCGAGGCGGTGCGTGAGCTCCTCATGGCTCCGGCGGCAGAGCGGGGACGGGACAACCGCGGCCGAAGTGTCGTCCACCGCGGTGGATGACCCAGCTCTCCGGGCGAACGGTCTGGAGGTGGTTCACGAGACGATGAAGCGCGCCACGTCCGTGCTCGTCGGGATCAGGCTGTCGGCGGTGGCGAACGCGACGGCCTTCGCGAGCGCGAGCAGCATCCTGCACGCGACCTGGTAGCCGTCTGAAGCGAACGATCCGAGGATCAGGAGGGGTACGAGGGGAGAGACTCGAACCCCGATGGCATCTCGATCCCTGGATCCGAGCGTCGCTCCGGCGACGCATGGCACCGATCGTTCCGGGTCGTCCTGCGTCACCGCACGTCGTCGTGTGGCGCCGGGGGTCGCGCCGTCATCAGCGACATCTGCAGCGGACGATCGTCCCTCCGCCGCCTTCGCTCGGTTCGGCTTGCCGATCCCATGGAGCTTCGACAACGCTGCGGTGCGGCTGCGGACCCCGAGCTTGTCGAAGACGTGCTCGAGGTGCTTGCGGACGGTGGTCGGCTGGATCCACAGGGTTCGCGCGATCTCCGTGTTGGAGAGGCCATCCTCCACGCATCGCATCACGTCGCGTTCGCGGGAGGTCAGCGCCGCGACGCCCGCCGGCCGCTCGCTGAGGAGCAGGGCGGAACCATCCTCGGAAGCTTCCACGACGATCGTTGGATCGTCGCCCACGAGGAGGAGACGTTCGCCGACATCCCCCCGCCAGCCGGCGATACCGTCAGGAAGAGCTCGTGGTGGCATCTCGAAATGGTCGTTCAGGATCCGCTGCGCGGGTCCCGAGGCGTACTCGACCCTTCCAGCGCCGTCCAGCAGGAGCGCGCCGGTGCTCTGGTCAT
>Ga0307277_10000092_pt1 | contig 27193 bp, 36 predicted proteins | sample ER_DNA_116_FD_194473 | JGI IMG/M metagenome (GOLD analysis project Ga0307277, IMG submission 194473) | Bulk soil microbial communities from the East River watershed near Crested Butte, Colorado, United States - ER_DNA_116 | ecosystem: Environmental > Terrestrial > Soil > Floodplain | place...
CGCCGTCAACGCGTACGAGGTCCTTCTCTACCTACCCGGCGCCGCTGCGACGGCGCTCCTTCCCCTCATCGCAGGAAGCCCGCGCCCACTGCAAGCCGAGCGGACACTCCACGCGTTTCGCTCCGTCGCGCTCGTGACGTCGGCGAGCGTCGTCGTCGCCGCGTTCCTCGGCCCCTTGTTGCTCCCGATTGCCTTCGGCTCGGATTTCGAGGACTCGGTCGTGCCGTTCTTGCTGTTGCTTCCCGGCGTCCTCGGAGCGCTCCTCCTCGCCATCTTCACCAATGCTCTCGTGGCGTCATCGGCCCCTGGACGGTCCTCGCTCGGGCCCCTCGCTTCGCTCTTCGTCGGCCTCGCTCTCGACTTCGCGCTGATCCCACGGTTCGGCGCCTCCGGTGCTGCAGCGGCGGCGACTGCGGCTTTCTTCTCCGGAGGTGTGACAGCCGTTTTCGTCTATCGAAGACGGGAGCCGTTCCCTTGGCGAGAGCTCGTGCTGCTGCGCAGAGGAGATTTCGAGATCATGCTCGGGCTCGTGTCAGCCCTGTTGCGCCGGCTCCCCACACGGGCGACCGTCGATCGGGGTCAACCGGCAAACACCGGCACGAAGCCGCAGGCGCCTAGCTCGACGCCTTCGCACGAAGAGAAGCTGTCATAGGATCAAGGCCCGGGAGGTGGGTTACGACGGCGCACGGCGCTCATGAGGTTTGCGCACGGTGGGGGCGAACGTGACACCGCACCGGGGCGAAGACTTCACCGTGATCTCGAGCGAGTCGGCCTTTGCCGCGCTCGGCAGCGCCTGGGACGGGCTTGTACATGAGATGCCGAGGCCGAGCCCTTACTTGCTCCACGCCTGGCTACGGGAGTGGTTACGGCATTACGGAAGCGATTCGGAGCTCGCGATTCAAGTGGCCTTCCGCGATGGCGCCCTGGTCGGGGCGTTTCCGCTGGTGCACAAAGTCCGAAGAGGCTTCCGCGTGGCGAAGTTCCTGGGCGGGGAGCAGTCCACGCTCGCGGACCTGCTTCTTTCGGCCTCCGCAGAATCCAGAGTCGGGTCGTCGCTCCTCGAACGGGCTCCGTCGGATCACGACTTCGCCGAGCTCTTCGGCCTTGCCGGGGATAGTCGGGTGGCACAACTCGCCGCGCCCGGGCAACTGCATCTGTTCAGACGAGCGGACGCTCCGGTACTCGAGCTCACGGACGACTGGGATGCGCTCTACACGGCGAAGGTGTCCGCGAAAAGGCGAAGCGCTTCCCGGCGTCGACTGAAGCAGCTCCAGGACCGCGGGCCGGTCGAGTTCTCGTGTGCCCGTTCCCAGGCCGAGCTCGAGATAGAGCTCGAGGAGGCGTTCGAGCTCCATGCGTTGCGCTGGGAGGGACGTCAAGACGGCTCGGGCTTCGCCACCCCCACGGGCGCCAGCTTCCACCGCGCGGCGCTCGGGGCGCTTGCCGATCAAGGCGTGATTCGTCACATGACGATGAGATTCGCCGGGCGGCCGATTGCCTTCGCACTCGGCTTCGTGATCAACAAGAGCCTGTATGGCTATCGGATGGCATTCCACCCTTCGTTCGCACACTACTCGCCCGGCTTTCAGTGTCTTCTCGAGTTCGTCGCCGCCGCCTCTCGCGAGGGCGTGCGTCGCGTCGAACTGCTCGGGGGCGCGGACTCCTTCAAGCTCGAGCTCGCCGACCATTTCGCACCCCTTCATCTCGGCCTCGGACTCCCAGGAACACCGCGGGGGCGCGCAGTGGTGACGGCGCGAACGGCCGCGCGTCGCCTGCGGGAGCACGTGAAGCATTCGCCCGCGGCGCGACGGGCGTACGATGCGACGGAGCCGTTGCGAGCGCGGATCGCTCGGCCGAAAAACGTCCTGAAAGCCTGACCCGGGCCGGGAAGCCGACGCCTGGAATCGAACCGGGGACCCTTTCATTTACGGGGAACTACTGCGCTTTTGCGAAGGTTGGAGCGAGGTGGCGGAAACCGTCGAGCCGCCGAAGGCGAACAAGCGTCGAGATGATTCTTACGGGCACCTGGCGCCGGCGCGGAGGCATATGAGCGCGGCGCGCTTGACGCCTACTGACGAAGGCATCGCTGTAGCCAAGACCGAAACTCAGTGGGCCGATCACCCTTCCCCCGACAGTGATACTTCTCCAGCGTGGAGGACAACCCGGAAACCGGTCGACACGGCGACGGCCTAGAGGGGCTTCTCGCGGAGCAGATCTCGTATTACCGGGCCAGGGCGCCCGAGTACGAAACTGGCGCTCTCGCCGCTCCCGGCGGTCACGAGCTCGATGCGGCCCTCGACTCATTTCACCCGAGTGGCGGCGTGCTGGAGCTCGCGTGCGGGACGGGCAGATGGACAGAGCGGCTGCTCAGCCACGCCGAGAGCGTGACCGCGGTCGATGCTTCTCCTGAGATGCTCGCCATCGCATCGAGTCGGATCGGCCGTGACCAGCGGGCGCGGTTCGTCCAAGCGGATCTCTTCCGTTGGCGCCCGGATCAGCTCTACGACGTGGTGTTCTTCGGCTTCTGGCTCTCCCACGTGCCTCTCGAGCGATTTGGCTCCTTCTGGTCGCTGGTCGCCGAGTGCCTTGCACCGGACGGCCGGGTGTTCTTCGCGGACGATGCCTACAGGACGCCAGACGAGCTCATCGAAGGCGAGTCGTCCTCGATCGTTCGCCGGCGGCTCGAAGACGGCACGGCGTTTCGGGCCGTCAAGGTGCCGCACACGCCGGCTGGTCTCCAGCAACGCCTGACCGAGCTCGGTTGGCGAATCGACGTGCACCAGACTTCCGGGCCATTCTTCTGGGGATCCGGATCTCTCGCCTGAGGACTGCGGCGCTCTTGGCGCTGCTGATGAACGAGAGCCGACGCCCGGACTCGAACCGGGGACCCCTTCATTACGAGTGAAGTGCTCTACCAGCTGAGCTACGTCGGCAGGGGTAACCGATTGTAGCGGCGGCGATCCCGCGCTCCGGCTAGCCTGGGCGCCGTGGGAAAGGTCTTCACCGACATCTCGATATCTCTGGACGGGTTCGTCGCCGGGCCCAACCCGACCCTGGAGGAACCGCTCGGGGAAGGCGGCGAGCGCCTGCACGACTGGGTCGTCAAGCTCGAAACCTGGAAGCGCCGCCACGGCCGGGAGGGCGGAGAGACGAACCCGGATTCCGACGTGGTCGAGGAAGCCGTCGCCGCGACCGGCGCCACAGTCATGGGCCGGAACATGTTCAGCGGCGGCTTCGGGACCGGCCCCTGGGAAGAGGACCCGAACCCAGACGGCTGGTGGGGCGACGACCCGCCGTTCAAGGGACCGGTGTTCGTCATCACCCATCATCCTCGCGAGACGCTGGAGAAGCAGGGCGGCACCTCGTTCACCTTCGTCACGGACGGCATCGAAAGCGCGGTGGAGCAGGCCAAAGCGGCTGCTGGGGACAAGGGCGTCAACGTCGCCGGCGGCGCAGGCGTCATCCAGGAAGCCCTCGCCGCCGGGCTCCTCGACGAGATGCAGATCCACTTCGCGCCACTCCTTCTGGGCGGAGGCACGCCATTCTTCACCGACGGCGAGCCCTCACGCCTCGAGCCTGTCCGGGTGCTCGCTTCCCCTGCGGTCACCCACATGAAGTACCGCGTGCTGAAGGACTAACGAGCCTAGTCGGGCTTCGCCGTCATCGCCCAAACGGCGACGAGGTATCCGATCAGGAGAATCGTCGCAAGGGGCGTTGCAATGCGCCCGAGCGTGTTCGCGGTCGCACCCGGCCTGCGCACCCTTCGCACCCCGAAGCCCGCCAGCAGGATCGTCAACAGAAGGACGATGAACCCCACGTCTGCGACGAGGTAACCGACCCCCAGCCAGCTCGGATCGTTGTCTCCGTTCCAACCCTCTTTCGAACGGATCCACTCTGCCGCGAAGCGCATGAGAACCCACCCGGGCAGCGCCACGGTCAGGAGCGCCCAGAAGCCGCCACGGCTGTAGGCCACCAGATCACCTGGTTCGCGTCGATTCCACGCCAACACCTGCATCCCGACCGCCGTGAGCAGCCCGCCGACGAGAATCGCCGCGCCGAGCACGTGTAGGAAGAGTGGGAAGTCCCAGTCGGTGGGCCTGGTCGCAGCGAGCACGGTCATGCCCATGGCTTGAAGATCATGTCGAGGAGCAGGACTGCGATGAGGCCGACCGAGGTGAAATGCAGCGTCCGCGCGTTCGACGAGCGGAACATCGCGCCGAGTTCAGGGCTCGGCTCGGTGCGGCCCTCGCCCACGAGCCTGCGGGCTTCCGCGCCGGCCGCGTCGTACGCCGCCCCGGCGCGCCGTCCGACCTCCAATGTCAACGCCCAGAGGACGAGCGCGGCGATGATCCAGACGTCCCAGATCGCATAGCGGTCGGCCTCGAAGGCGAGGATGATCCCGAAAATCAGGGTTCCCATCGCCCCAATGCCGAGCAGAACGCTTCCGATCCGCGAGAGACCCGAGACTCGCGCGATGTCGGCGGGGACATCCGTTCTCCAGAGCCAGAAGATCAGGAAAGTGAACATGACCTCCGCGCCGACGAGCGCGAAGGCCGCGAGCACGTGCAGGAAGAGGAGCCAGTCGTGCGTGTCCACGCGCCCGGCAAGCTACAGGATGCTGCGGAGGCTAGCGACTAGCCGTGGCCGTTCGACTTGCCGTTGCCGCCCACGTGAGCTGCGCCGTTGCCCCCGGCATGCGAGGAGTCGCGGCGCCCCGGCGATGCCGGTTTTCCGCTGCCATGGCCTCTGTGGTGGTGGTGGGCCGTCGCGTTCGGGTTCGCATGCTCCTGCCGGTGCGTCTTGCCCTTGGCCTTACCCGGAGGTTGCTGATTCTCGCGGGCGACCGAGATCGGGTCGCGGTCGGCGGGCGCCGTCCGCGCGACCGGTCGAGCGTGGGAGTGCGTGACGGGCGCGGCCTTCGGCGGGAAGGAGAGCGGCTTTAGCCCGTCGGCATGACCGGCGGGCCCGGTTGCGATCGCGGTCGCGGAAGCCGCTACGGCAAGGCCGGTGGCGACGCTCGCGCTCAGGCTTCCACCCACAGCCGTCTTCAGCGAGGCCAACACGGCTCCTCCGTCGAAGGCGTGAGCGAGACGGGCGCGCCGGGTTCGAGGAGCCTCCGGCGCCTCGAGGGCCGCGGCGAGCGAGCGCCTGGCGCGGAAGATGAGGGTCTCGACAGCGCCCTGGGTGATTCCCAGCTCGGTAGCGACCTCCCGGTAGGAAAGCCCCTGCCATTCACGGAGGACGATGGCGCGGCGCTGTTGTTCGGAAAGGGAGGCGAGGGCCTCGGCGATACCGAGCAGCTCGTCGCCGGGATCATGCGGGGAAGCGATGAACTCCTCGATCTCCTGGATGTCTCCCGGCCGCTCCACACGTCGCCGGCGCCAGGTCGACCGATGCCTCGTCAGGCACACGTTGTGAGCGACCTTGAAGAGCCAGGCCTGGGCGACCTCGGGCTCGAATCCACTCAGGAGGCTCCGGCACGCATTCAGGTAGGTGGCCTGCAGCGCGTCCTCTGCCTCCTCGGGGGAGCCGAGCTGGCGCAGGCAGTAGGCGTAGATCCGCCTGGAGTGCTCGGTGAAGAGCTCCTCCGCGCGGTCCGGAGCGGCGCTCATGAGCTAAGTCTGAGCGGAAGCCCTCCTCAGATCATCCCCCGTTCGAGCGGCTCTGCGCCACCTCTCGGCACTCGTCGATCGGGAAATCGGCGGGATCCGCCCCTTCGAGCTCGACGGTGCACGTATCCGCGACGACCTGGTAGCCAGTGACAACGCCTGGCCCGAGCGGGGTCTGCACACGGCGTCCCACCCGCGGCGCGCGGTCGCGAAAGCTCTTGTACGTCGGATGCTCGAAGGCGAGGCAGCAGCGCAGGCGTCCGCAGAGGCCGGTGATCCGCCCCGAGCTCATGGGCAGGTCCTGATCCTTCGCCATGCGCAGCGTGATCGGCTGCTCGTGGGACGGAAAGCGCCGGCAGCAGTGCTCGCCGCCGCAGAGCCCGTGGTCGCCGCAGAGCCTCGCGCACTCCCGCGGGCCTACCGAGCGGAGCTCGATCCGCCTCGAGAGCCGGCGGCGGAGCTCGTCCCGGAAAGAGCTCAGATCGGGACGGCCCTCCGCCTCGTAGGCGAAGACGAGCCGGGAACCGTCGAAGACCAGCTCCACCGAGACGGGCTTCATCTCGAGCCCGGTCTGTCGCAGCACCTCGCGGAAGACTCGCATGGCCCTATCGGCCTCCGCCTTGTTCGAGACGTTCGTCTCCTCGTCGGTCTGCGTCGCTCGCCGGACGACCTTCTTCAGCGGCGGCGAGGGCTCCGAGTCGAGCTCGTGGTTGGGCTCGACGACCCGGCCAAGCTCGAGCCCGCGCGAGGTCTGGCAGATGACGCGCGTGTTCCAGGCCAGCTCGAGGCCGCCCGGGTCGAAGGAGTAGACCTTTCCGCCCGGCGAAAACACGACGCCGACCGCAATCGCCATGGGAAAACGCTATCGCGTGGGCTGGGGCAATGTGGCGAGCTCGCGCCGGAGGCGGGCAAACAGGGCCTCGAGGGCGAGGCCAGGCTGCACCTGGAACTCGAACGACCGCCAGGTCTCCCGAACGGCCTCGGCCGCGCGCTCCGCAGCGGGCGAGCGCTCGGAGCTTCCATCCTCTGCGAGCTCCGCGCTTCGGTCGGAGTTGAAGACAGCGCCTTCCGCCCCGGCCGCCACGACAACCAGGTCTCGGTACCAGCTCGTGAGGATGTCCAGCGAGGCGAGCACCTCATCGCGCTCGGCGCCGCGGGCAGCGCGGCGGATGCGCTGCTCTGCCTCCCTAGGCGTCTCGTCGGCGGCGGGGTTCTCTTCGGCCAGGACGCGGGCCTCGGCGCCTCGCTCCTGCGCGAGCTCGTGCACGCGCTTGGAGGCATTACCGGGGTCGAAGGTCGAATCGAGGTAGACCGACCGCGCCAGCTCGATCAGGGCGGCCCGTCGCTTCCCGGCCTCGGCGTCCAGCAGACGGTCGGCGTGATCGAGCCGTCCTCCCGCCACACGGCTGAGCGCCTCGAGCTGCTCGCCGGCCAGCCCGCGGGCCGAGAGATACGCCTTCACCGCGCGCTGCGACAGCCGTTTGAAAGGGACGAGCTGGCAGCGCGAGCGAATCGTCGGCGGGAGCGGCCCGAGATCGTCGGCGACGAGGACGACGACAGCATAGTCCGGCGGCTCTTCGAGATCCTTGAGGAGAGCGTCGGCGGCGTCCTCGTTCAGCAGGTGAGCGCCGAAGACCAGGTAGACGCGCCGCGCGGCCTCGAAGGGACGCATGTGCAGATCGCGGCGCAGCTCGCGAATCGGATCGATGCGGATCTGGTCGCCCAACGGCTCGAGCACGTAGAGATCCGGGTGGGCACGACGGCCGACGCGGGCGGGATCTCCGATCAGCGCGCCCGCGAAGGTCACGGCGGCGCGCCGCTTGCCGACCCCGCGCGGCCCATGGAAGAGGTACGCGTGCGCAGGCCCCTCGGCGAGAGCCGAACGGAGAAGGGCCTTCGCCTCGTCCTGCTCAGGGAAGGTCTCGAAGATGTCCACGGATGAGCTCTGCAAGGGCCTGAGGGGGTTGGCTTCCGTCCACGGTCACGATGCGCTCGGCGAAGATAACCGCCAGCTCGCGGTACGCGCTGTCCACACGCGCGACGAAGTCCTCCCCTTCGCGCTCGATGCGGTCGGGCTCGTCCCCCCGGCGAAGCTTTGCCTGCTCGAGCGGAACGAGGATGAGAAAGGTTCGGTCGGGGAGCAAATGGCCGGTTGCCGCGAGGTTGAGCTCCAGCACACGCTCGACCCCCAGTCCGCGCGCCAGTCCCTGATAGGCGAGCGAGGAGTCGATGTAGCGGTCGCACAGGATGTCCTGGCCGCGCGCCTGCGCAGGCCTGACGACCTCATCCACGAGCTGCGCCCGTGCCGCTGCGAAGAGAGCGGCTTCGGCCCAGGGAGCGAGGCCTTCTCCGCCCAGAATCAGGTCGCGGATCTTCTCGCCGAAGGCGGTTCCTCCCGGCTCGCGGGTCGTGAGGACCTCCCGGCCCTCCTCCCGCAAGAGCTCGGAGACGAGGCGCACCTGCGTCGACTTGCCCGACCCGTCGACCCCTTCGAACGTGATGAACATCGAAGCGAAACTAGGATAGTGCGCCGTGCGGGCGATCGTGACAGGCGGAGCCGGCTTCATCGGCTCACACGTCGTAGATGCGCTCGTCGCGCGCGGGGACGAGGTGACCGTCCTCGACAACCTCTCGACCGGACGCCGCGAGAACGTCGCTGAGCGCGCCCGTCTCGTGGAGGCCGACCTGGCCGAAGCGGGGAGAGTTTTCGCGGAGGCCCGTCCCGAGGTCTGCTTCCACCTCGCCGCCCAGGCCGACGTGCGCGTCTCGGTGGACCGCCCCGACTTCGACGCGGAGGTCAACCTGCTCGGCACGATCCATGTCCTCGAGGCCGCGCGCATGCTCGACGCGCAGGTGATCTTCTCCTCGACCGGAGGCGCGATCTACGGGGAGTGCGACGATCCCGCCGCCGAGGAATCGCCCCGTCGGCCGCTCGCTCCGTACGGGGCCTCCAAGCTCGCCGCCGAGGAGTACCTGGCGACCTACAACCGACTCCACGGCACGCAGCACGTGTCCCTTCGTTACGGCAACGTCTACGGGCCGCGCCAGGACCCGCACGGGGAGGCCGGCGTCGTGGCCATCTTCTTCGGCCGGCTCGCGCGGGGTGAGCCGCTGCGCATCTTCGGGGACGGGCGCCAGACCCGCGACTACGTCTACGTCGGCGACGTCGTCGCGGCCACGCTCGCTGCTCAGGGACACGCAGGCGTCTTCAACGTCGGGACAGGAACGGAGACTTCGGTGGTCGACCTCGCCGGCGCGTGCTCCAGCGTGGCCGGCCTCTCCGCCCCGCTCGAGCACGAGCCGGCCCGAGTGGGCGAGCTGCAGCGAAGCGTGCTCGACCCGAGCCTGGCCGAGCGTGAGCTCGGCTTTCGCGCCCAGACGAGGCTGCACGACGGGCTGGCGGCGACCTGGGAGTTCGTACGGGAGTCGGAAGGAGTGGCAGGCGAGGGGGCGAACTAAAGCGCCCCATGGATCACGCGTACACCCGCGAGAAGACGATCGAGACGCCGTGGCGCACCGCGGCGGTCGTGGCCGCAGGAGTCGCCGCCGTCGAGCTCTTCATCCTCATCATCATGGGCGTCGCGTTCGGCGCCAAGCTGATGAGCGACCACGCGCAGAAGGCCGTGATCAGCGCTACGACTGCAGCCGAGTCCACCACGTCGACACCCACCGGAAGCAAGACGGAGACCAAGACTGCCCAGGGGACGAAGACGAATGCGGCGCCGGTGGCGCACCTGACGCGCAACAAGACCTCGGTGGTCGTTCTGAACGGGAACGGAACGCCAGGCGCGGCCGCGGTCAGCGCCGACCGCCTGCGCAGGTTCCACTACATCATCGCGGCGACCGGAAACGCGCCTCGCTCCGATTTCCAACGCTCCCTCGTCATGTACCGCAAGGGTTACGAGGGCGAGGCCATCCGGCTCGCGCACGATCTGCATTTGAAGCGGGTCACGCCCCTGGACGGAATGAGCCTCCGCGACCTCCAGGGCGGCCACCTCGCGCTGATCATCGGCGGGTAGGCGCGCGGCACGCGGCTACTCTTCGGCCGTGGCCCAGCCACTGTTGACGCGAGCCTGCCGGCGCGAGCCGGTGGAGCACACGCCCGTCTGGTTAATGCGCCAGGCAGGCCGCTCCCTCCCCGAGTACCGCGAGCTGCGCAAGCGACACTCGCTCTTCGAGGTCTGCCGGCAGCCCGATCTTTGCGCCGAGGTGACGTTGCAGCCGGTGCGCGCGCACGGTGTGGACGCCGCGGTGATGTTCGCGGACATCATGCTTCCCGTCCTCGGGATGGGAATCGACGTCGAGCTCGTCGAAGGGGTCGGTCCCGTCATCGAGCGACCGATCGAATCGCTGGCCGACGTCGAGCGTCTGCGGGTTCCCGATCCGCAGGAGTCGGTTCCGTTCATCCTCGAGGCCGTGCGTCTCGTCCGTGACGACCTCGGCCCGAACATGGCCGTGATCGGGTTCGCCGGCGGCCCCTTCACGGTGGCCGGGTACCTGATCGAAGGGAAGCCGACACGGGAATTCGCCAAGACGAAGGCCTGCATGTACGGGCGGCCCGAGGTCTGGCACGCCCTCCTGGACAAGCTGGCGGACACATTCGCCCCGTATCTCGCGGCGAAGGCCGACGCCGGCGCGGACGTCGTCCAACTCTTCGACTCCTGGGTGGGCGCACTCTCTGCCGACGACTACCGAGAGTTCGTGGCTCCGTACTCCGAGCGCGTGCTCGCGGCGGTCGACGTCCCCACCATCCACTTCGGGACTGGCACCCTTCACCTCCTCGCCGACATGGCAGCCGTGGGCGGCGATGTCATCGGGCTCGACTGGAGAGTCCCGATCGAGCGCGGCTGGGAGATCGTCGGGCCGACTCGGGGCGTGCAGGGAAACCTGGATCCGGCCTTGCTCCTCGGGGCCTGGGAACGTGCCGAGGCCGCTGCGCTCGGCATCCTCGAAGCCGTCGCAGGCAGGCATGGCCACATCTTCAATCTGGGGCACGGAGTGCTTCCGGACACCGACCCCGAGGTGCTGGGACGCCTGGTCGAGTTCGTGCACGAGCGGACCTCCGTGGAGGTGTGGGCATGAAGGCGGCACTCGTCCTGATGGCGTACGGCAGTCCTTCCCGCCCGGAGGAGGTCGGCGACTACCTCCGCGACATCCGTGGGGGCCGCCCCGTCAAAGACGAGGCCGTGGCCGAGCTGGAGGAGCGCTACCGGAGAATCGGCGGCGGCTCTCCCCTGAACGAGATCACGGAACGCCAGCGCGCCGCCCTCGAAGCGGAGCTCGGCATCCCGGTCTACGTCGGCATGAAGCACTGGACGCCGCGCATCGCAGATGCTGCCGAGCGTGCCTTGGCAGACGGCGCAGAGCGGGTCATCGGCCTCGTGCTCGCGCCCCATTTCTCGCGCATGTCGATCGGCGGCTATCACGGCCAGCTCGAAGAAGCGCTCGCCGGCCGCGCCGAGCTCGTGTTCATCGCCAGCTACCACGCCTATGAGCCCTTCGTCGAGCTCCTCGCCGAACGCCTCGGCGACACCGACGCCCACGTCGTCTTCACGGCTCACAGCCTCCCGGAGCGGATCCTCGCGGAGGGCGATCCCTACAAGGATCAGCTGCTCGAGACTTCCAGCCTCGTCGCCGAGGCGGCGGGCGTCGCGAACTGGTCGTTCGCCTTCCAGAGCGAGAGCCCGACCGGCGAGCCGTGGCTCGGCCCGGACATCCTCGACGAGCTCGAACGCCTCCACGCCGAGGGCGTGACCAAGGTCCTGGTCGAGCCGATCGGCTTCGTTGCCGATCACCTGGAGATCTACTGGGACATCGACATCGAAGCCCGCGAGAAGGCCGCCGAGCTCGGCCTCGAGCTCGAGCGCACCGAGTCGCTGAACGACCATCCGGCCTTCATTCGCGTCCTGGCAGGCGTCGTCCAGCAGCAGCCCGCCTACCCCCCGGCCGTCCCGGCGCCATGAGCACCCGCAGCTGCCCCGATTGGCCCGAGCTGCTGGAGCTCACGCCCGAGCTCCACTTCAAGCACTACACCGTCGCGGAGGCGCGCCTACCGGCGGAGGCGCTCGTCAACCTCCCAGACGTACCGCTCGAGGCCATCGCCATCTGCGCCGACCTCGACCACAACGTCTACAACCCGGCGCACACGGATCCACGCGTCGCCGAAGCGCTCCGGGACACCCACTGGTACGACCTCAACACCTGGATTCGGGAGCGCCCGCCGGGTTAACATTCAGCCGTGGGCAAGGGCTACGCCGAGGGACCGGCAGCCGAGGAGCGCTACGAGGCCTTGGAACGCGGCGAGGGCATCGCGCTCGAGCCTGAGCACGAGACCCGCCAGGCCCTCTACGGATCCACGGCCGACGACCCCGAGAAGCACTTCATCGGCTGGGTCGACGACGTCGATCCCGACAAGCTCTTCGAATCGGGCAAGGCCTGGGGCATCTCCGTCCGCCCGAGAGCGGAGTAGCTGCTACTAGAGGCGATCGCACCAGTAGACGCCGGTGCGATAGCGGAGCGGAAAGAGCCGGCGTCCGCGCGTGTCGGGATGCGTCGTCATCAGGTCGCGCACCTGCTCGACCACGCTGCTTCGAACCCTGGGTGCGAGCGCCGCGATGAAACTGATCGACGTAACACGCGCGACGACCGTCTGCATGTCGGTCTCGTGCACGAAGGAGAAGCGGGCGCGCTCGAGCGGCGAGAAGAGCTTCGTCCGTTCGAAGGCAGCCTTCCAGGCTCCCGACGCGACTCTCGGCGCGCTTCCCCGATACGGCTCGATGATCTCAGCCAGCTGGCCCACCCAGTCCACGGTCTCGTCCTTCACGTTCCAGATCAGGCCTAGACGAGTTCCGGCGCGTAGAACGCGGTGGATCTCGGCCAACGCGGTGTCTCCGTCGAACCAGTGGAAAGCCTGGCCGACGGTGACGGCGTCCATCGACCGATCGCCGAGCGGGATCGCCTCCGCCGCGCCTGCGAGAGCCTTGACCCCGGGAACGGTCTCGACGAGCCGCTTCCGCATCGCGTCCACCGGCTCCACCGCTGTGACCTCGGAGCCGAGCTGTGCCAGGAGGCGGGTGAGCTTTCCGGTGCCGGCCGCCAGGTCGAGCACCGAGCTCGACGGCTTGATCCGAAGCTCACGAACGAGGCGCCGGACGGCCTCGAAGGGATACATGGGGCGCCCGCGTTCGTAGTCCTCGGGAACGAGGGCGAAACCGCGCGCGGCGGACTCGTGGATGGCGGCTCTCATCCGAGCACAAGCTAGCCAAGCTCGGCGTTAGAGGTCGGGCGCTGCGGGTAGGCGTGGCTAAATACCGTTTACGAAAGGGGTTACCAGTGTCTGAGATCACAACGCCGCGAGATCTATTCCTGCACGAGCTGGGCGACATCCTCTACGTCGAGCGGAAGCTGACGGAGGAGGTCCTGCCGAAGCTGATCGACGAGGTGGGAAGCTCCGAATTCCGCAAAGGTCTCGAGCGTCATCTCGAGCAGACCAAGGACCACGTGAGGAACCTCGAGCAGGTCTTCGACATGCTCGGCGAGGAGCCGAAGGCCGAGAAGTGCATCGGCTTCGAGGGGCTGAAGAAGGAGCACGAGGAGCTCGTCGGCGAGGCCGACCCGGCTCTTGTCGACCTGATCGACACCGGCGCGGCGGCGCGCACAGAGCACTACGAGATCGCCGCGTACAGTGGGCTGATGGAGATGGCTCGCTCACTCGGCGAGACCGACGCCGTTACGCTGCTCGAGGAGAACCTCAAGCAGGAGAAGGAAGCTCTCCGCGAGGTCGAGTCGGTGACGAAGACCCTGCGCGACGAGCTGAAGGCCGCAACGGCCTAGTCCTACTAGCAACGTGGGCGGAAGCGGGAAGCCGCAGCCCCTTCCGCCCATCCTTTTCTCTCGCGACTCGAGACTGTGTGTTTTACTCGGGTCGCTTGGCGCGAAAGTCACAAGAAGAGAAGTGGCGCGAGGTGCTCATGGGCGAGGCCCGCGGGCACATCTGCTGGGCCCCCTGGATGCGCCGAATCTCTCGGGCGATCCCCTCGGATCCCCGCTGCAAGCTTTGCGACACGCCGTTCGGTGCGCCGGGGAACGTCATGCGCTTCATCGGGTTCGGGCCCTCTCGCCTCAACAGGCGGATCTGCAGCGGCTGCATCCACGCGCTGGAGAAACGGCCGGGCGGCGCGGAGATCGAGCTTTCGCTCATGTTTGCGGACGTGCGCGGGTCGACCGGGCTCGCCGAGCGCATGAGCGCCGCCGAGTTTTCCCAGCTCATGGCCAGGTTCTACGGAGCAGCGGCCGATGTCGTCGATCGCAGGAACGGGATCGTCGACAAGTTCGTCGGCGACCAGGCGATGGCGCTCTTCATCCCTGGATTCGCGGGCGCCGACCACGCAACGGACGCGATCGAGGCCGCACACGAGCTCCTGGACGCGACCGGCCATGCCGAGGCCGACCCTTGGATCCCCGTGGGCGCGGCCGTCCACACCGGCCTCGCATTCGTGGGCACCGTGGGGGAGGGAGACGCGTTCGACTTCACCGCGCTCGGCGACCCGGTGAACACGGCCGCGAGGATGGCAGCGTCGGCCGGAATCGGTGAGATCCTCGTCTCCAGGGAAGCCGCGAAGGTGGCAGGCCTGGAGACCGCGGGCCTCGAGTCGCGCACGCTCGAGCTGCGAGGACGCGCACAGACCGTGGACGCCTGGGTCGCGGCCTAGCAATATCGTCCCGCGACATGCCGCCGAAGGTCGTCCGGATCCTCGACAGCTACGCGACCTTGCTCGTGTTGCTGCTCGCGAACTTCTTCCTGCTCGAGCTCGTGGACGACCCCCGCTGGGGCGCGATCGGCAGCACCCTGCTCTCGGCCGCGGCGCTCGTCGTCGCGATCAGCGATCCGGAGGCCGGCCACCACGTCCACAAGAGCCACTGGCTCCTGATCGGAGTCTGCGTCGCCCTTGCGCCCCTCGTCCTCGTCATCAACTCGACTCGGATCGTCGGCCTGACGTATCTCCTGCCGGTCGCGCTCCTCGTCACGGCGACGCTGCCGATCACCCTCAACCGCATCCTCCATCACCGGCGGGTGACCTCGGAAACGGTGCTCGGCGCGCTCTGCGTTTACGTGCTGATCGGGCTCCTCTACGCCTTCCTCTACCTCGCGGTCGCCGACTTCCGGGATAACTTCTTCGCTCAGCCTGGCCCGCACGAGCAATCCGAGTACCTCTACTTCAGCTTCGTGACGCTGACGACGCTCGGGTTCGGAGACCTTTCGCCTGCGCACGGCCTGCCGCAGGCGCTCACCGTGAGCGAGGCGCTGCTCGGCAACATCTTCCTCGTCACTCTCGTGGCGCGACTCGTTACCCTCTGGGTGCGGCAGGACGAGGCCCGCGTCTAGAGGAGCCGGAGTGCGGCCGCGCCCGCGCGCAGGCCGGACTCGATCGCGCCGTCCATGAATCCCGCCCAGCCGTTGGCGAAGTCCGAGCCGGCGAGCAGCACGGCGCCCTCCGGCCGTTGCATCTCGGCGTGGAACTTCGTGTACCAACCCGGCCGGTGGATCGCCCAGGTGCCGCGCGAAAACTCGTCCGCGAGCCAGTCGTGCGCGGTGGCAGCGAGTGCCTCGTAGCCGGGCAGGATCTCGGCGAGCTGGCGCTGTACCGCGGCGAGGTCCGACACATCGCAGGCCTCCTGGTCGTAGCCGAAGCCGATCATCAGCTGCGTCTCGTCCGGATAGATGATCTCGGTGTCGAGATAGCCGAACGGGTGGCTCGGCTTGATCCCGTTCTGGAAGACGGGCTCCCCGCGCGCGTGGATGAAGATCTTCACTCCGCGCGAGGCCTGCCCGAGCACAATTGCCTCCTGCTTGGTCTCCGAGAGCGGCGGGTCGAACTCGATGCCGCCGAGCGCGTTCAGAGGCACGGCTACGACTGCGAGTCGGGCAGGAAAGGTTTCTCCGGCGCGTGTGTGCACCTCGACCCGACCGTCCCGCTGCGACACTGCGGCAACCGGCGTCGACAGGCGCGTCTCGAAGGACGCCTTCGAGGCAATCGCGTCGATGAGACTGCGGGTGCCCTCCTTGAAGGTGACGCGTCCGCCCGTCTCCTGCGTGAGATGGAGGGTGCCGCCCGAGAGCGCGTGCCAGCGGAGAACCGCAACCGCGCCGGCGTCGTCCAGATGCCCGTGAGCGAGCGACTCCAGCTCGGCCCAGAGGATGTCGTGCTCCTCTTCGTCGAGGTCGAGCTCGGCGACCCGCTCCGCGATCGTCTGCCGGTCGAAGCGGGCCAGCTCGTCGGCGGCGAAGGCCGGGTCGTGCGGCAAGGGGAGAGCATCCTCCACCCCCTCGACGAACTGGTTCCAGCCTCGCTCGGCGATCGCGTCCCGATCGGCGATCGAACCGACCCGGCGCTCTTGGCCGGCGAACCAGCTCGCCCGAGCCGCGTCCTCGCCGCGCTCGGTACCCACACCCGCGCGCGTGATCTCAGACCAGACGTGCGGCTGGTGCCAGTGCACCCACCCTCCGCCGAGCTCGATGTCGGTGCCGTTCCAGTCCTTCGTCCATGTGCGCCCGCCCAGCCTGTCGCGCGCCTCGAGCAGGATGGTGTCGGCGCCGCCGAGCGTGGTCTCCCGCGCGGTCGTGACGCCCGCGAACCCGCCCCCGATGACGACGACGTCCTTCAAGCCGGGCCGAATCTAACCCGTCTTCAGCCCGTCAGGGCCCGCCTTCGAGAATGAAGAACCACCAAGTGCCGTCCTCGAGGATCCCGAGGCGCGGGCCCGTGTAGCCGTACTCGTCGGTGATCATGCGTTCGAGCTCGGCCCGGGACATCACGGTCGTGAAGAGATCTCGGTCCTTCGGCGTCAAGTCGCTCGGGTCGGAGTCCGGGTCGTAGCTGGGCCACTGGTACAGCGTCCCCTCGTTCGTCTTCCGGACGACGTGCTTCATCCGCAGGAGGACGCCCATCGTCTCGAGCGGTTGGGAGCCCATTTTCTCCCAGCGCCCGACCGGGTCCGATTCCTCGCCGAAGCCGAAGTCGGACAGGAAGGTGTCAGCTTCGATCAGCGGGCGCAAGGCCGCGTATTCGCCGCTGTCGGCAGCGCTCAGAATGGCCGAACGAGTCTCCGAGAACGAAGTTGGGGCTGCGAGCGTCGAGGTAGCGCGGGGGCCGCTCTCTTCCGGCCGAGAAACCTCTTCCTCATTTCCACACGCCGGCATGGCCAATGAGAACGCAGCGAGCAGGAAAGCCGCCCTCCCCTTCATGGCAATTAAGACCCTTCGGGCACGCCGTTCCCTTCGGCGTCAGCTTCGCGCGAGGGCGAGCCCGGTCAGGAGCTCCCGGACGACGCGGTCGGCCGCCAGAGCCGTGATGTCCGCCGAGCCGACCCCGGTCGGGATCACTTCCACGACGTCGGCGCCGACGAGCTCGACCTTGGTGGCGATCTCGCGGCAAGCCCAGAGGAGCTCGCGGGTGGTCATCCCGCCAGGCTCGGGAGTCCCGGTCCCGGGCGCGTAGGCCGGGTCGAGCACGTCGATGTCGACCGTCACGAAGACGGGGCCACCACCAACAGCTACGAGCGCGTCGGCGACGACCGCCTCGATTCCGCGGTCGCGCACGTCGTGCATGAAGAAGCTCGTGATCCCGCGCTCGCGCTGCCAGTCGAACTCCTTCGGGCCGGGCCAGTAGCCGCGGAGCCCGATCTGGACGTAGCGCTCGGGATCGACGTGTCCGGCCTCGACGAGCTTGTACATCGGCGTCCCATGGGAGAACGAGACGCCGAACACCTCCGTACCCGTGTCAGTATGGGTGTCGAAGTGGATTAGGCCGAGCGCGCCACTCCTTGCGCATGCCTTCACGTCGGGCTCGGAGATGGAGTGATCGCCGCCGAGGACCACGGGAAGGGCACCGGCCTCGACGACCATCCGCACCGTGTCCTCGATCGTCTGATGTGAGCGTGCGGCGTCCGCGGGTATGACCGGCGCGTCCCCGAAGTCGACGACCTTCAGCGCCTCGAGCGCGTCGACGCCGGCCTCGAGGTGAGGGCCGGGTGGGCAGCTCGCGGCCCGGATCGCGCGCGGCCCGTAGCGAGTGCCTGGCCGGTCGGAGACGAGGTCGTCCGTCGGCGCGCCGACGATCGCCACGTCGGCCCCCGCGAGCTCGGCGGGATTCTCCGTGTACGGCTGACCACCGTAGGTGAGCAGGCCTGCGTAGTCGGGCTTCTCGCCATACCGGGCCCAGCGTGCGAGCGGGTCGATCATCGGGCTCAGAGCGTCGCGAAGTCGGCCTCGAAGACCTCGCGATCCTCCGCGTCTGCGATTTCATCGCCGGCCTGGCGGGCGAGCTTCTTGTAGCGAGCTGATTCGTCCTCGTTCCCAGCCGTCGCATGTGCCCGCGCGAGGCCTTCGTAGGCGAAGGCGAGGTCCCAGTCTCCCATCCTGTGCTCCTCGCAGATCCGCAAGCAGCGCATTGCGTGATGGATCGCAGGCTCCCCGCGACCCAGGACCGAATAGACCCGCGAGCACTGCCACTCGCCGCGCGCGCGGTGCTCCGGTCCCCCGACCTCGCCCCAGTGGAAGCGGGAGGCGTGCGTCGTGTGGATCATCTCGTCGTCCTGCTCGGCCGTGCGCCCGTCGGTCGCGAGCAGTGTCCAGACGCGGCCGTAGAGCGACTTGGCGAGGTCTCGTTGCTCGTCAGCGTCCATGGCGCGAAATAATGACGGCTTGGCCGGGTTCGACGACATCCAGGGGCTGCCGGTGATTCAGGTCTGGGACACGGTCGTCGCGCGCGCCGTTCACGGCGAGCGCCAGTCCCTCGCGGTCGTCGAGCTCGAGCCGGACGCGATCGTCCCTGAGCACCGGCACGAGAACGAGCAGCTCGGGCTGGTCCTCTCGGGCTCATTGACGTTTCGGATTGCGGACGAGACCCGGGAGCTCGGTCCGGGCGAGACCTGGACGATCCCTTCCAATGTTCCCCACGAGGTCACGGCCGGCCCCGAGGGCGCCGTCGTGATCGACGTGTTCGCGCCTGTTCGGGCCGACTGGGAGGAGCTCCAGAAGTCCGAGCCCCGCCCGGGACGCTGGCCTGTGGCCTAGTTACTAGCCCGTCCGCGACTCGAAGGCGATGATGTTGCCGTCGGGGTCCTTCGCCCAGGCGGCGCGCAGGTCGCCGATCGTGACGATACCGTTCTCGGTCTTCAGGTCGGGCATGTCGTACTCCTCGAAGGCCACCCCGCGCCCGCGCAGATCGTCGACGATGGCGTCGATGTCCGCGACACGAAAGCCGGCCACGGTGGCGCGGCTCTGCCCGGCGCCGACGCTCTCGTAGACGACGAGGGTCCCGTCGCCCGCGCGAAACTCGGCCTCGCGGTTCTGAGGGAGGTCATCACGCCGCACGTCGAGCTTGAGGCCGAGCTTGTCGCCGTAGAACTCGCAGGCCTTGTCGAGATCGGACACTGGAACGACCGCTGCAATTTCGGCGCTTTCGAGCACGCGGTACTCCTTTCGCAGAGGGGAGGCACGAAGCTACTCCTAGCGTTCGGGCGCTTCAAGGCGTAGCGTCTCGCCATCACAAAGGCGGGAAAGCTCACCCTGGTCCTCACTGCCGGTGGGCTCGTGTGGCTCTACAGAGCCCGGATCCACGATTGGCACCTCAACTGGGGCGCCCAGGACGAGGAGATCAACGCACGCCTTCCGGGCGACGACCTGATCGAGGGCGCCGACCTCGTCGCCAACCGTGCGATTCGAATCGACGCCCCGGTCTCGGCGATCTGGCCCTGGCTCGTCCAGATGGGACCAGGCCGCGGCGGCGCGTACACCTACGACTGGATCGAGGAACCTCTTCGGCCTGGGGATGCACAGCGCCGACGCGATCCACCCGGAGTGGCAGCAACTCGCGCTCGACGACGTCCCCTCGGCCCTGCCCGGAGCCGAGCCAGGGCTGAACGCGATGCGGGTCCGCGTGCTCGACCCCGAGCGCACCCTCGTGACTGCCTCGGACGACGGTACGTGGGTCTGGGGCTTCTACCTCTTGCCAGAGGACGGCGGCACGCGCCTGCTCAGCCGCAACACGATCAAGACCGGCTCGTCCCTCGGCGCCAAGATCGGCATGGCGCTGATGTCGCCGGGCTCCTGGGTGATGGAACGCAAGATGCTGCTCGGGATCAAGGACCGCGCCGAAAAGCTCGCCCGCGAGCCCGTAACCGCCTAGCGGCCTCCGCCGTTGTAGTAGCGACGAAAACGAGCCAGGAGGCGATATGTACATCGGTGGCGGAGTAATCCTCCTCATCCTGGTCATCCTGCTTCTCATCTGGCTTCTCTAGACCAGGACGCACGCCCCCTCCTAGGGGGCGTGCCCGTCTTTTAAGCCCCTTCCCTTCCCACGCGTGGAGTCCATGCACACCGGGAAGGGTGGCTCCATGCGGCGGCAGGCCCTTGTCTCTCCACTCGTGCTACTCGTGCTCGTCCTCGCGGGCTGTAACGGCGGCACCGTCGACCAGCATGCGCTCGACAAGGACTCCGAGTCGATCGACTCGCTCGCCTGCGAGGGAGCGCTCCTCGCGAACGAGATCGCGCACACCGCGAGCCACACCCCATTCTCGCGCGTACACGCGGGTGAGCTCTATACGCGGGCGGCCAACTTTCAGGATGCGCTCTCGACGCGCCCGACAACTCCCGGGATCGAGAAGGCGGTCCGCAAGGAGGCGAGGAAGGCAGGCGCGATCGCCGACCTCTTCGACCAGCTCGCGGCAGATCCGTCCAATCCGGAGCTGGCCGCGACGCTCAAGCCGAAGTTCGAGCAGCAAGGCGACTGCGCGTGAAGATCTTCCAGGTCGCGCTCGGGATCCTCGCCGCCATCGGCGGCTTCGTCGACATCGGCGATCTCGTCTTCAACATGGCGGCCGGGGCGACGTTCGGCTACCAGCTGCTCTGGGTCATCGTCATCGGCGTGGTCGGGATCATCGTCTACTCCGAGATGTGCGGCCGGGTCGCAGCGGTCTCCGAGAAGGCCGTCTTCGATGCGGTACGCGAGCGGGTCGGCTTCGGCGGCGGGCTCGTCACGCTGGTCGCCGCCCAGGTCGTCAACCTGATGACGCTCGCGGCCGAGGTCGGCGGCCTGGCCATCTGCATGCGGCTTCTCTCAGGGCTTCCGTATCGCTGGCTGATCCTCGTCGCGATCGTCGCGCTGGGGGTGGTCGTCTGGGTCGTCTCGTTCGATTGGATCGAACGGATTTTCGGCTACGGGGGGCTCTGCCTGCTCGTCTTCGCCGTCGCGGCGGTCAAGCTGCATCCCGACTGGGGCGCGGTCGCCCACGGGTTCGTTCCGCACCTGGAGACGGAGGACACCCTGCTTTACGCCTACTTCGCGGTCGGGCTTCTCGGCGCCGCGATGACGCCCTACGAGGTCTACTTCTATTCCTCGGGAGGAGTCGAGGAGGGCTGGACGCCGAAGGATCTCGGGCTCAACAAGGCGAACGCGATCATCGGCTACGGCCTGGGCGGGTTCCTCTCCTTCGCGCTCATGATCGTCGGCGGCACCCTCTTCCTTGCGCAGGGCATCGAGCCCGAGACCCTCGGCACGATCGCGCTCGGCGCCCAGGTCCCGCTCGGGCAGATCGGCCTCCTGCTCGCCCTCATCGGAATCCTCTTCGCGGTGGGCGGAGCCTCGATCGACACGCTCTTCGCCGGCGCCTACAACCTCGCGCAGTACCTGGGCTGGGAATGGGGCCGCTACCGCACTCCGGCGGGAGCGCCGCGCTTCACGCTCACCTGGATGATCCTGCTCGTGCTCGCCCTCGGAGTCGTGATGAGCGGCGTCGACCCCGTGCAGCTGACGGAGTACGCGGTCATCTTCTCCGTCGTGGCGCTGCCGCTCACGTACCTGCCGATCCTCCTCGTCGCCAACGACCGCTCGTACATGGGGCGCTACGTGAACGGACGGGTGGCGAACGTCCTCGGCATCGCCTATTTCGTCCTGATCCTCGTCATCTCGTTGACGGCGATTCCGCTGATGATCCTCACGAACGTGGGCCAGGGATGAGCGAAGAGCTCGACATCGCCCTCGCGATCCTCGACCACCAGCTGATCGACTGCGAGGGACGCCGCTGCGGCAACGTGGACGATCTCGCCATCGAGGGTGGGGCCGGCGAGGAGGCGCAGGTGGTCGCCATCCTCAGCGGGCCCGGCGTGTGGCGCAACCGGGCCGGCGTTCTGGGCCGCTTCGCCGCCTGGGTCGGCAGGGGCGGACGTGTGCGCGTGCCCTGGGAGGAAGTGGCCGAGGTGGCCTCCCACGTGCGCCTGAACAAGAGAGCCGCCGACTACGGGCTCGGAAGCGGTGACGATCGCCTGCGTCCCTGGATCGAGCGGATCCCCGGAGCCAATCGATGAGAACCCTGTCGTCGATCCACAAGCGCAAGGTCCTCACCGAGGACGGGCGCGAGCTGGGTCGCTGCTACGACGTCCGCGCGGAGCTGACGCAGTCCAGCTTGCGCATCACGGGGCTCGTCGTCGGGCGCTACGGCCGCCTCGAGCACTTTGGCGTCCGGGGCCAGGCTGGAGCCACCTCGGACCGCGTCCGGGATAGCGACGTCATCCCCTGGGACGCCGTCCTGCGCTTCGAGGGAGACACCATCGTCGTCCGCGACCCCTGGAAGCCCGCGTGACCTCGCTCGAGCTCGGCCACGAGAGCAGGCCCGCGCGCGAGGTCGCGCCCTGGATCAAGTGGCTCGCGCGCATGGGGATGGTGTGCTCGGCCCTCCTCTGGCTGCTGGTCGGCGCGCTCGCGGTGGGGGTCGCCGTCGGCGCCGGGGGCGAGACAACGGATCGCACGGGAGCACTGAACGAGATCGGCAAGCAGTCGTGGGGCAACGTCCTCCTCATCCTGCTCGCGGTGGGCTTTGCCGGCTACGCGCTCTGGCGCTTCGCGGCTGCGGCACTGGGGTGCAAAGTGGAGACGAACGAGGACCTCGGCTGGGGCAAACGGCTCTGGCACGCGGCGAGAGGTGTCTTCTACGCCTTCCTCTGCTACACGACTGTCGCGATCCTCCTCGGATCCCACTCGAGCTCGAACGAGAAGGAACACACGGAGGCGATCCTGGACTGGCCGGGCGGCAAATGGCTGGTCGGAGCGATCGGGGTCGCCGTCATCGCCTGGGGCTTCGGCAGTGTCTACCGCGCTGTCTCTGGATCCTTCAAGGACGAGTTGCACACGGAGAAGATGTCCGCGACCACGCGACGCTGGACGACCCGCGCCGGCGTCGTCGGCTACCTGGCGCGCGCGGTCGTGCTCTTCCTCATCGGCGCCTTCCTCGTGCGCGCCGCCCTCGACTACGACCCGAACGAGGCGGTCGGCCTCGACGGCGCCCTGCAGAAGCTCGCGCACCAGACGTTCGGGCCGCTGCTCCTCGGAGTCGTCGCCGCCGGGATCACGATCTACGGGCTCTTCTATCTCGTCCGCGCTGCCTATCGGGAGGTTTGAAGTAGCTTGCGCGCAAATGGAGACGCGCGAGGCGGCAGAACGATGGCGCGAGGTCTGGGAGCGCGGGTGGCGCGCTCAGGACGCCGGCGAGATCCTCGGCCTCTATGCGCCGGAGGCCTACTTCCAGTCGCACCCGTTCCGGCAGGCGCAGACGCCCAGCGACTACATCGAGCCGACTCTGGCCGAAGAGGAGTCCGCGGAGTGCGAGTTCGGGGAGCCGATCGTCGACGGGCACCGGGCGGCCGTGGAGTGGTTCGCCACCACCAAGCTGAAGGACGGCGGGACCGAGAAGCTCGCCGGCGTCTCGCTCCTGCGCTTCGACCCTGAGGGGCTGGTGGTCGAGCAGCGCGACTTCTGGGCGATGGCGTGAAGATCGGAGTCATAGGCGCCGGCGGTGTCGGCGGCTACTACGGCGGTCGCCTGGCAGCCGTCGGAAACGAGGTCGGCTTCGTCGCGCGCGGCGAGCATCTGGCCGCGATCAGAGCGCGCGGCCTCGAGGTTCGCGCGCACGACGGCACGTTCACCGTCCAGGTCGCGGCCAGCGACGATTCCGCCGAGATCGGCCCCTGCGACGCCGTCCTCTTCTGCGTCAAGTCGTACGACACCGAGCAAGCGGCGGGCCTGCTCGATCCGCTCCTCCGGCCCGAGACCGGCGTCCTCTCCTTGCAGAACGGGATCGACAACGAGGAGAAGATCGCTGCCCGGATCGGCCCGGGACACGTCCTCGGAGGAGTGTCGTTCATCCTCACCCACATCGCCGAGCCCGGAGTGATCGAGCAGACGGGAAGCGTCCAACGGATCGTCTTCGGAGAGCTCGACGGGTCCCGGAGCGGGCGGGCCGAAGCGCTCCTGGCAGAGTTTCGCCGCGCCGAGGTCGACGCCGACCTTGCCGACGACATTCGCGCGGTCCTCTGGGACAAGTACGCGTATCTCTGCGCCCTGGCGGGGCTGACCGCAGCGACGCGTCTCCCCATCGACGAGCTCCTGCGCGTGCCCGAGACACGCGCGCTCTTCGGCCGCATGGTCGGAGAGGCCGCGGAGGTCGCCCGAGCCGAAGGAGTCGCGCTCTCCGACGAAATCGTCGAGGAGAAGATCGCCTTCTCGGAAGAGCTCGCCCCTGGCTCCTATTCGTCCCTCCATCACGACCTCGTCACGGGCCGCAGGCTCGAGCTCGACGCGCTCCACGGCGAGCTCACGCGCCGCGCCGCCCGCCACGGGGTCAACGTCCCGATCAGCGTGGTGATCTACGGCCTGCTGCGGCCCTGGGAGCTCGTCCATGGGCTAGGCTGAGCACCGAGGTCGTGCGCGCCGTCCGCACACTCCTGTCCCGCATCGCGGGCCTGTTCAGGTCCCTCTTCGGCGGCCGGACCGAGGTTCCCGAGGGTTTCGTCGAGATCGACCTCGACGACTCGGTCGCGGCGCTCGACCAGATCGAGCACATAGTCGTCCTGATGCTCGAGAACCGCTCCTTCGACCACATGCTGGGCTATCTCGGACTGGAAGGGGACGGGCTCGACGTCGACGGCCTTCGCGACGGAATGGCGAACGAGCACGAGGGGCGGTCGTATCCGATCTTCCGCCTCGACAGGACGGCGTTGACGAAGGCGCAGGACCCCTGCCACTCCGGGAAGTGCGTGGACGCGCAGGTCGAGAACGAGAACGGTGGCTTCGCGGCCAACTACATCGAGACGCGGGCTGATCTGGGGGCTCGAGATGCGGTCGTGGTCATGGGCTACTACGACGGCGAGCAGCTTCCGATCTACGACTTCCTCGCCCGGCGCTTCTGTGTCTGCGACCGGTGGTTCTGTTCGCTCAAGGGCGCCACGTTCCCGAACCGCCTCTACGCGGTCGCCGGCCGGGCGGCCGGAAGTCGCGACAACGCGAGCCCTCCCGTCTACCACTTGCCCTCCTTCGTGCGCCAGCTCGACGCGGCGGGAGCGAGCTGGCGTTGGTACACGCACGAGGTCTTCGCGACCATCTGGGCCGTCGACCGCGACTACCTGCCCAAGACCTTCGACAACGTCAGGCCCTTCGCGTCGCCTTTCCGCACCGACGACTTCTTCTCGGCGGCGAGCGCGGGGACGCTGCCGAAGGTCGCCTGGATCGACCCGAACTTCGTCGACATGGGCGGCGCCGTCGGCTCGAACGACGACCACCCGCCTTCCGACGTAAGGGCCGGTCAGGAGCTCGTGCTCCGCGTCTTCAACGCGCTCGTCAACGGCCCGTCCTGGGAGCGGACGCTCCTCGTCGTCACCTACGACGAGCACGGTGGCTTCTTCGATCACGTGCCGCCGCCGAGCGCAGAGGACGACGACCCGGATCCCGATTTCCACTCCTACGGCCCACGCGTTCCGGCGCTCGTCGTCTCCCCGTGCGTGCGCGCCGGCGTCTCGCACGAGGTGTTCGACCACACCTCGATCATCAAGACGTGCCTCGTGCGCTTCTGTCGCAACCAGCGCAAGCTGATCCCGGACCTGGGCACGCGGGTGAACGCCGCGAACCACCTCGGTCTGCTGCTCGAGAAGAAGGTGCAAGTCGCGACGCCGGACCAGGCCGCCCTGCAGAGGCTCGCTTCGACTCTGGGTGACTGGAAAGCCGACTCGTTGCGTGCCGAGATGAGAGTGCAGAGCAAGGCCGTCGCGCCCGATCCCGTCGTTCTCACGGACTTCCAGGAGGACTACATCGCCTCCCGGGATGCCGTGCTCGGCTCGCTCACGCCGGGAGAGCGAGCGCGGGCGGCGACGGCACTCGGCATGCCGCCGATTCCGCGCTAGCCAATACGCTTTCGCCGTGGGCCTCTCGGAAGCGGAGCTCGCTGAACGGTCCGGCTGTTCGATCGAGAGAGTGCGGGAGCTCGTCCGCTTCGGCATTCTCGTGCCGCGCGACGAGAACGGACCGTTCGCCGCCAAGGACGCGCACCGCGTCCGCCTGATGCACGCGTTCGAGGGCGCCGGGATCGACATCGAGCTGATCGCCCGCGGGATCGCCAGCGGCAAGCTCTCCTACGAGAACCTCGCCCTCTTCCTCCCCGAGCCGGCGGCGTTCTCGAAAAGCTACGAGGACCTGGCGGAGGAGGTTGGTCGGTCGCCGACGCTCGTGCGTCGCCTCATCAGGGAGTTCGGCCTTCCGCAGGCTGCCGCCGAGGATCGGCTCCGCGAGGACGACGTCCCGCTCGTGCTCGAGCTCCTGACGGTGTGGGCGGACGCGGAGGACGACGAGCTGACCCGCCTCGCGCGCGCCTACGGACAGAACATTCGCCGCTTGGTCGCCTCGGACCTCGAGATCGCGAGCGGCTCGCTCTTCGCGCGTCTTCGTCAAAGCGGTCTGAGCGACGAGGAAATGCGCAATGCTGCAGGCGACCTCGGCCTGCGGGTCATGAGCCTGGGCGAGCGGCTCATGCTCTGGCTGCGCGACAGACATCTCGAGCACGAGATCCTCGCCAACACGGTTCAGAACACCGAGGAATACCTCTACGAGCTCGGCATCGCGCCCGAGCGCGAGGGGCGCCTGCCGGCAATCGCCTTTCTCGACCTGACCGGTTACACGGCGCTCACCGAGGAGCGCGGCGACGAGGCGGGGGCAGATCTCGCCGACCGGCTGGCCGAGTTCGTCAACCAGGCCGCCCAGTCGCACGGCGGACATCCGGTGAAATGGCTCGGCGACGGCGTCATGTTCTACTTCCCCGATCCGGCCGCCGCCGTGAGCACGGGCCTCGAGCTCGTGGAAGAAGCTCCGGCGGTGATCGACGTGCGCGCGCGCTTCGGCGTCAATGCCGGTCGGGTCATTTTCCGGGACGGCGACTACTTCGGCCGAACGGTCAACGTCGCCTCGCGCATCGCCGATTACGCGCGCCCGGGCGAGGTTCTCGTCAGCGACGACGTGAAGGACCTCTGGAAAGGCGACGGTGTTCGCTTCGAGCCGATTGGGCCCGTGGCTCTGAAGGGTGTCAGGGACGAACTGAAGCTCTACACCGCATCCCGTTAGATAGCGAAAGGAGAAGACCGATGACGGAGCACAAGACCGGAACGCGCGAAGAGTGGCTCGCAGCCCGGCTCGAGCTGCTCGACGCGGAGAAGGAGCACACGCGGCGGGGCGACTAGCTCGCGCAGCAGCGCCAAGAGCTGCCCT